>Ga0214472_10004594_pt1 | contig 14571 bp, 11 predicted proteins | sample RVTome_6_FD_207662 | JGI IMG/M metagenome (GOLD analysis project Ga0214472, IMG submission 207662) | Soil microbial communities from uranium-contaminated site in the Upper Colorado River Basin, Wyoming, United States - RVT140D175 | ecosystem: Environmental > Terrestrial > Soil > Contaminated >...
CGTTGAATGTCAGCGTTAGATCGGATGAATAATCAAACTCATAGCGAAGTTTGGAATTGAGCATGGTTCTTTCAATTTTACTGTGGTCGCGATAACCTTCATTATTCATCCTGGATAGATTGAACAGGTAATTCAGGGAATTTTTCTGGCCACCGGTTTTAAGCTGAAATTGGCTAAAGTCATAAGAACCGGCAAGAACACGCGCTTCTACATAAGGTACGGCTGGACCATCTTCGGTATAAAGGTTAATAACACCGCCGGAAGCTGTACCATAAAGAGAGGAAGAGGGCCCACGTATGACCTCGGCACGGTCAACCGAGCCGATATCAATACTGTCAATACTTCCCTGTCCGTCCGGCAGGGTATTGGGAATGCCATCTACGTATACTCTGATCCCTCGTAAGCCAAATGCTGAGCGCTTGCCGAATCCGCGAATGGAAATACTCAAATCCTGGTTAAAGTTATAACGATTTTGCATCCACAGGCCGGGTATTTTGTTCATCCCCTCATCCAGTCCAAGTTGCTGGCGGCCAAATTGAATATCATCCTTGTCAACGAAACCGACAGAGGCCGGGATTTCATAGAGTGATTTATCTACACGGGTGGCCTGTACAGTGATGTCTTCCAGCTTTTCTGCCTGTTTCAGTTTGGCAATTTTCTCAGCGGAGGTCTCATCAGCAGTGGTCTCTTCCGCGGAGACAGTAGGACTGAACGGGAAGAATAACAGGCCCGATGCTATTAATGTTGTATAAACGATTGATGATTTCACTCTTTCCCCCTACCGATTTAACTGATATTTCCGGTTTTGTTTAAATGTACAACTCATAAAGTGCAAAGCTTGGGTGCAACTGTTATGCCATGCGGCCGGGGGCAAATCAGAAATCGGAGATTATTTGATCTAGATCAAACCAATATTAAAAAATTCAGTAAGTTGAGTGATTTTCTGGCTCAAGGCAGGTGTAAAAAATGAATAATCATTTCCGCCAGATAAATTATTACAATATGCTTTTTAGATTAGATATAAATGCTGACCAGCTTTTGGTTGTTTTCAATCAGTTACAACCACTTTTCTGGTTTATATAAACCAGTTTAAATATTATTAAAATCATTAATGGTAATTGTGTAGTTGTATTAACTAGCCAGGAAATATTGATTTTAGCGCATCAGCAAACCTCCGGGCGTCAGCCCGTGAGATGTAGCGCTTCCGGGGCGAAGACCCGGACGGGCACAAAGCCCGTAAAGGTTAAAACCATGGGCGTAAGCCCATGGAAGTTTATAGCTTAATATGTCATTATGATTTCAAGCGTGGTCTGTATTCACACCAAGAAAAAGTAAAGGGGAGAGAGCATGAAAATTCGTGCTATTAAACATATCGTTACGGCCATTTGTTGCATTGTGTTATCACATAGCGCTTATTCAGCGGATGAACGCTATAACACAGAATTAAGCGGTCTTGCGTATATTAATATCCCGTTTGGCGGTAATCATGGCCATTCATCACCGACGTTTGGTTTTGCTATTGGACAGACCCCAACAGATACCATCTTCGGTAGTATGAATGATTTCAATCCCCTGCTGAACAATCCAACCACGAAAGCATTATTTGATATTCAATTCGATCTGACAGATCGACGCTGGTCGAGGTTTGCATTTGGTGGCATTAACGCACTGGTTTACGATGATGTACTCCATGCGAATGGCGAGGGGGGTGGTCCTGTTATTGATCCTGCCTTGGTGGTCCTCGGGATAGGTGCTGGTGGTCTTATTTACATGGCCCTTAATAGTGATGGTCCACCCCATGAATGTGATGCTGGTATGACACAAATTGATCCACCAGCATTAAATTTACATGAGCCATGTGAGCCTCCTCCTGATGAGTGTAATACATATCAACTAAGACCATTTGCATTTACAGCAAATTTTGATCCATGTGTTGGTCCTGAATAATTAAACCGCTGGGCAGCTTACTTTACGCTTTATCCAATATGCGTTTCTGGCCAATCTGTGACTGGTCAGACGATGATACCCAATGCAGTCACGCAGTAGATTCAATGCATAGCATTATCATGATGCTGAACGCTTACCCAAGTTGCTCCAGTGATTTGAGTGCATTTTCATCACCCTGATCGGCGGCCTTGCGGTACCATTTTTTTGCCGCATCCAAGTCACGTTTTATACCTCTGCCCTTGGCATAAATGACCCCGAGATTATATTGTGCATTTGGATGCCCTTGTTCCGCCGCTTTCAGATACCAGTTGAATGCCTCAACATCATTACGCCCCGTGCCTTTTCCTTTTCCATACATATACCCCAGAGTAATCTGCGCATTAATGTGGTCTTTTTCAGCAGCCCTCTGAAACCATTCAAAGGCTTCCAGTTCATCCTGAGGGACACCACGTCCTTTGAGAAACATATTGGCAAGCATATATTGTGCATTGGTATGATCCTGCATAGCCGCGCGGTGATACCAGTTCACGGCTTCCTTTTCATTCTTTGCAGTGCCGATCCCTTTGGCAAACATCATTGCCACTGTTGATTGGGCAAAGACATCACCTTGTTCTGCCGCCATTTTGTACCATCTGAATGATTCGGTGTAATCCTGTGTTACACCACGGCCCTTGGCATAAATTACACCAAGATTATAAAGTGAATTGAGATGTCCTTTATCTGCTGCATTTTTATACCACTGCATGGCCAGCTTTTCGTCTTTTTCTACACCGGTGCCTTTTGAATACATGAAAGCCAGGTTGGACATGGCAATAACATCCCCATTTTCTGCTGCTTCCCTGGCCAACTGAAAAGCTGTTTTCTTTTCTGCTGTTGTATCAAGATCAATTTTTTCAGCCGGCAGAGTATTGTCTTCACTAGGGTCACTGAATTCCAGTTTCCAGTCAGCTATGGATTGTGGCCTCTCTTGTTGCCTGAATTTCAATGCATGGTCAATGGCCTGAAGCAGGGGCAGTGAATATTTGTCCTTGCCAATTACGACCGCAGGAACATAGGTATCTCTCGAGGTATGACTGATGGCAGCGCTTCGGTCAACGGCATCAGTAGGTGGTACTCCGGCAATGGCCCGGTACAGTGTGGCCCCCAGCGAATAAATATCCGTCCACGGGCCCTGGGTGTCCTCCGAAGTGTTGTACTGTTCGATAGGTGCATAACCGCGTGAAAAAATACTGGTCAGTGATTTGTTTGAATCTTCCAGGGATTTGCGGGCCGAACCAAAATCAAGAAGCACCGGATCACCATCAACACGAATAAAGAGATTTGCCGGCTTGACATCCCGGTGAATGAATCCGGCAGCATGGACATGCCGCATACCATCAATGATAGGAAGAATGACGCTTTTAATATCTTCCTCGCTTAATGTCTTGCGGCGACTCAGAATCTCCTGCAGGCTTTCACCCAACTCATAATCCATCACCATGTAGGCCGTATTATTTGCCTCAAATACATTCCGGACCCGGACAATATTCAGGTGCTTGAATTGTCCGATGGTGCGCGCTTCGTCTAGAAAACGGCTGAGGCCCCAGAGATATCTGTCAGCATGTTCAGACGAGACAGGTTGCACATTCCCCGCATTGTCTCGTGTTGAAAGATCCACCGGGAGATATTCCTTGATGGCCACTTGATGATCCAGGTTGAGATCATGGGCAAGGTAGGTGATGCCGAAACCACCCAGCCCAAGAATATCACTGATCTCGTACCAGTGTATTTTATGACCAGGCTTGAGTGCATTCAGGTGCCTGTGTTTTTTGTCAGTTGCCATGTATCAGCACATGTAGATAATTAAGAAAATAGGCATTTTTTATAGTTTTATTAAAATAAGGTAATCCGCTGATATACTTATCTTTTACGTTATTTAGAAAAATTACAAGATAATTGACATAAATATCTGATAAAGAGACAGAAAACAACCCCAAATAATACTGTTTGCCCCAAAAATCGACTGGTTCAGGCGGATTTAATAATTTTAAGACTATATGCACTAAGCGAGGTGATCTGATGGCCTTTGTTACCGGCAGGGCACAACATCCAGCATGGAAAGCTTTCAAGACTATCCTGTTTGTGCTCGTTATTCTGGCTGCGGCAGGCGCATATCTTTATATGCATCCAGCAACATGGAACAAATGGGTCAAAGGGACGCCATTGGCACCTGTTCCCGCTGTAACACAGATGTATAAATGGCGGGATGCCAACGGACAATGGCAGATCTCCGATCGACCACCCGATGCCGATATCAAATATGAAGTCATGAAATTCCGCAGCGATACCAACGTCGTGCCCTCATTACCGGTCGAAGAAAAAGGGAAATAAGACCGGTTTTATCTCATTGGTAGAAAGCAGCTGATACGAAATGAACACGATATCCAATACTGCCTGGTATTGTTGCGGAGTACGTATGGAAGATGCAGAGAGAAAAAGGTCAGTGTGTAATGACCATTATGCCAGGAGGTTTATGGATGAGAGAGGGATGAAAACTTCGAGCCATTCAAATCTGAAACCATGCCGAATATAAGCAACATAAAACGGTGCCGCATTATCGACGACTATTTAAAAGAAGAAACCAGAAAATTTTTTGAAAAATTTGCCCAGAGTATACATGCAAAGCTTGTCACTGCAGGTGGCCGGTTTACTTCGCGCCCGGTTGAACCGGACGCAATATTTATAAACAACAATTATAAAAAAATTGAAAATATCGCGATGTATAAACGTGCAACAGAATTAGGAATTCTCCGGGACCGGCTGAAAATACCGGATTTTGTATCCGGGTTATTATTGAATATATTCATGAAGGATTTGAATGGATATTCGGTAGTCAGGTTTCATTACGGTTAAATTAATCCGGTGGATACTGGCCGAATTCCCTGCGCAGGTTGTCTAATAAATTACTCCAGGCAAATCAGCCTGTTGGACTATGCATGGTTTTAATCCATTGTTGACACGTTTTTATTTTATTTGGCACAGGCCCGTTCCAGGCTTAATATTTTGATCATGATTCCGCAAACTCAACATTGGCCCCGGGCGATTGTTTTTATCGACATGGATGCTTTTTTTGCATCGATCGAACAGATGGATGATCCTGAATTGCGCGGGAAGCCCGTGGGTATCACCAACGGTGTGCAGGGCACCTGCCTGATCACATCATCCTACGAGGCACGTGCCTTTGGCATACACACCGGCATGCGGCTTAAGGAAGCCAGGAAATTGTGCCCGGATATTATTCAGTGTCCGGCGCGGCCGCAGCGTTATGCCGAAGTCTCCACTGCGATCATGGCTGCATTGCAGGACATCAGTCCGGATGTAGAGGTATTTTCTGTGGATGAAGCCTTCATTGATGTTACGCAGTGCCAGCGGTTCTGGAAAAAAGGCCCGGAATATATCGCCCGGCTTGCAAAAGATCGTGTATACGAAGCCGCGGGAGTGACCTGCACTACCGGCCTGAGCGGTGACAAGACCACGGCCAAGTTCGCTGCAAAGCAGGTCAAACCCGATGGTTTCAATGTGATCCCGCCGTGGGAGGCGCGGGAGGCATTGCGCGAAGTCCCGGTGACACAGTTATGCGGCATTGGCCGTGGTATTGGTGTATTTCTTGCGGAATACGGTGTGCATACCTGTGGTGATATGGCGAAGTTGCCGATCGGTATTCTGGCGCAGCGTTTTGGTAATCCGGGGCGGCGCATCTGGCACATGTGCCAGGGCCTGGATCCGGCCAAGGTCGAAACCCGTGTTGCGGCACCGAAGTCGATGGGCCACGGCAAGGTCATGCCGCCGAACACGCGCGATGAAGAGGTGATTCGTACTTACCTGATGCACATGAGTGAAAAACTCGCAGCGCGACTCCGTCGGCATCATCTGCAGGCCAGGCATTTTTCCATAACATTGCGTGTCAATGGCGGTTGGCTGGGAGATCATTTCAGTTGTGCAATTCCTACCAGCGACAGCCATATCATCATCGATCTGTGTGAACAGCTGATCGCTGACTACTGGCAGGGGGAAGGTGTGCACGGTGTGCAGGTGACGGCGCTGGATCCGATGCCTGCGCAACAACAGATGGAAATGTTTGTGGATGATCCGGTCAAGGCAAACAAACAACAGCATATTAATGCCGTAATGGATGCAGTCAATATGCGCTACGGTGAATTTGCGCTGGCGCCCGCACAATTACTTAATCGCTCTTCCATGCCCAATGTGATCGCACCTGCATGGAAACCCCACGGCCATCGGCAATTTATTCCGTAATTAGCTATTATTGTTATGTAACTATTTGTCTGGCTATATCCAGGGAAAATACAATTTAATGGTACAAACATCTTCTCCGGCAGGCGCATTAAGTCATACATTCGCCAACGAAGTCTGGGGTGGACTGGCATCGATGCTTGTGGCCTTGCCCTCATCCATAGCTTTTGGTGTCCTCGTATTTTCAGCCATCTCACCGGAAATGGTTGGCCAGGGGGCACTCGTAGGAATGATCGGGGCTGCTGCACTGGGTCTGGTTGCCCCCTTGTTTGGCCGTACACCGGCGCTGATCACAGCTCCTTGTGCACCCGCCGCTGCAATCCTGTCTGGACTCGCTATTGCACTTGTAAGTGCAGGGGTGGAAACAGATCGTATCCCGGGATTGCTTGCCCTGACTGCACTTTTTTCAGCATTCCTGCAAGTGCTCTACGGGTTATTGAAGGGTGGCCATCTCATCAAATACATACCTTATCCTGTGGTAAGTGGTTATCTCTCCGGCGTTGGATTAATTATTGCGCTCGGACAACTTCCCAAATTGCTTGGCTTACCGAAGGACACCGGTCTTCTGCACGGATTACGTTCCCCGGATCTGTGGCAATGGCCGGGTATTATCGTTGGTGTTATTACCATTAGCGTAATGTTGCTTGCCCCGCGTGTTACACGAAAAATTCCTGCCGCCATTCTGGGCCTGATGGCAGGAATTTTTTGTTACCTGATACTGGGTCTGTTTATACCTTCATTATTGTCTATTGAAGCCAACCCGCTTGTGATTGGGCCGATCCAATCTACGGTATCACTCCTGCATACGATAAGTGACCGCTTTGGTTCCATGCTTGATATTCGTATGGATGACTTGCGACTGATTGCTTATTCTGCAATGGCCCTGTCAGTATTGCTGTCCATCGATACACTCAAAACCTGCGTTGTGCTCGGTGCCCTGACCAGGAGCCGGCATAATTCCAACCGCGAATTATTCGGGCAGGGCATTGCCAATCTGGCCTCCTTTGCCGTGGGTGGTATGCCCGGTGCCGGCACCATGGGACCAACACTGGTGAATGTAACAAGTGGCGGGCGCAAGGCACAATCGGGTTTTATTGAAGGAATATTTGTAATACTTGCCATCCTGGCCCTGGCCCCGCTGATTGCCTGGGTCCCGATCGGGGCGTTGGCCGGGATCCTGCTGGTAGTTGCATTTCGAATGTTTGACTGGAGTGCGTTCCGGTTACTGCAACATGCCGAGACACGGCTGGATTTCATAGTTATTGCTGCTGTTGTAATCGTGGCAGAAACCGTAGGGTTGATTGCGGCTTCCGCGACGGGCATAGGACTAGCCATCTTACTGTTTATCCGCGACCAGGTCCGCGGATCAGTTATACGGCGGCGGGCTTCACTCAAGGAGATTTCATCCAAGACCCACCGCCTCGAATCCGAGCGCGCAGTCCTGCAGGAACATGGTGATGATGCGGTGGTTTATGAGTTACAGGGGAATTTGTTTTTCGGAACGACTGACAAGTTATTTGTGGAAATTGAGCCCGATCTGAGAATGCGTAAATGGCTGCTCCTCGATATGCGCCGGGTACAATCCATGGACTATACAGCTGCACACCTTTTTGCCCAGATGCATGACCGGCTCAGGGAACACGGGGGCGGACTGCTTTTTAGTGGCATGCCCTCCAGTCTGCCCAGCCGCCAGGATCTTTATCGTTATATGGTACGTGTTGGCCTGGTCAGTGAAGAAGGTGGAGGGATCCGCATATTTGAAATCAGGGATGATGCACTGGAGTGGATGGAAACCCGCGTCCTTGAAGCAGCAGGCTGGGTTAAAGGGGCGGAAGATGATGCGCTGGATCTCAAACAGATCGAATTATTTCGTGAGCTAGATGGTGTCGTTCTAGACGAATTGCGTCAGTGCGTGCATGAACGGTCATTGAAAGCCGGAGAGAGTGTGTTCAGTCATGGCGATGAAGGTGATGAAATCTTTCTTGTTCGACGTGGTCTTGTGCGTATTCTGCTCCCGCTCAAGGGGGGCAAGCTCCACCATCTCGCCACCTTCGGGCGCGGCGACTTTTTCGGTGAAATGGCGTTTCTTGATCGTGAACGTCGTTCTGCTGATGCTGAAGCCAAGACCGATTGCGATCTTTACGTCCTCTCCAGACGGGAGTTCAACACGCATGTATATAACGATGCTGTGCTGGGAGTGCGCATCTTTGCACGAATAGCACGTGCTATTTCGCGTCATCTCCGCCGTACTGATAGTGAACTTCGTGTAATTGAGGACCGCTAGGTTAATGTCCGGAGTTGATAAGACAGATTTTATCTGAATATTGACACGCTAACCTGTTACAAGCTGTATCCGTTTGTTTTTCAGAACAAGATTGACTGTAGCCAGGTGTTGGCCCTGACAGGGGCCATAAACACAGAAACCATCCCTGATCCTGAATAAAGCGCCATGTGTGGAGCATTGTATCTGGTAACCGGTCAAATCCATGAATTGGTCCGTCTGCCAGTCGAGATTTACACCAGTATGCGGACAACGGTTGATGTAACCGTAGACCTTATCTCCCTTGCGCACGATGAAAAATTCAAGCTTGCTTCCATCAGTCTCCAGTGTAAATCCTTTTGCTTTCCGGTCCGGAATATCATCCAGTGTACAAAGATTATGAATAACTGACATTATGTATTATATACAACGTCTTAATTTGTCAGGCTGATAACTGCATTGATTACGTGATCACGCAGACCTTTCCAGGTAGCAGCATGATTGACGTGCTTCTGGTTAATTTCTATCTCGACCCCGATGTATTTGCTGTCAGGAAATTTTTTTCGCAAGTAACTGGTAAAGCCATCTGCATTGCCCCGGTATGGGTAATTGCGGCGAACGACCATTTTTTTAATTTGATTCTGCAGGATAGATTGTAGTTTGATACAAAGATCACGTTCGCCTTTCCTGGCCGGGTCATACAGCAATCCGATATCGGCATTACGTGTTTCCCTGCCTAGTCTGGGCGCGAACGAATGGATGGAAAAATGGATCACTGGTTTTCCCATTTTCAATGTTTTGGTAATTTCATTTTCGACACGGTTCCGGTATGGGAAATAATACTCCCGGAGTATTTTGTGTCTGGTTTCCTTATCACAATCTCTGGTGAATTCTGAAAAAAGAGCGCGATGGTGCGGGGAACGGTTGAGATCAATCAGTAACCGGGTTATTTCAGAAACTATGGGCGGCGTAGTTAATTTTTTGGCAAGCTCTCTGGCAAGTAGCAGCGCCCCTGCATCCCAGGCGCGGTGAGAACTGAGGACAGACTGCTGTTTGTTAAACAGGTGGCGATATTCCAATGGCACATGATGACCGCCATGTTCGCAGGTGATTATTATTTTTCTAGTCAATGCCTTCAAAGAGCTGCCCGTTATTTAAACAATCGCAGAGCCGGCGATAAGACTCTACCATGTGAGAACGTTTGCACTCCTTGCCGATCGACAGCTTTATGCGGCGCGCCAGTGGCCCGCAATGAATGATGTATTCTATTGTCTTCCTGAGTTCCGGGATTAAATCCGTATCATCCGCTGATATTGATTCAAGCAAGTGCTGCCAGAGTTCCTGTACGTTGCCTTTGCGGTCCGGGAACCCGAACAATTCAAGATAGGATTTATTTTTAATTGTAGCCAGTTCACCTTCCTTGATAATCAACATCAAGAGTTCCGCCAGAGATTCTGTATCAAGCTGATTCTGTTCAGTAACATCAGACCATGTAGCAGCCGTCAGTTTCTTGAGGATGGAAATGATCATGGCGGCAATGGCGATATCGGCCTGCGGCATCTCCTGTGTATCCAGCACGCGTATCTCTATGGTGTTACGGTCGAAGCGGGCAATGGACCCTCTGGAATTGAGCCATTCATATTGCAGGATGCCTTCCTCATCGTGCGGGGCAATGGCAGCATACATGGGCTGCAGAATCATGTTTTGATAATCGAGATAATTATCTGCCGGTTCAGGAATCACCAGGCCGGTGATGCTGGGGATTTTTTCAGCATTGCGTCGGTACACTTCCAGTCGCGTATCCAGCAGGCCAGTATACTGACCATCCATGATCGGTGAACTCGCGGCGAGTGCCGGCATAATCGGTAACAAGATCCGGGTGGCGGCATGTAATATTGCAAACTCATGATTATCTGCAAACGGCAGATTGATATGCATGCTTTGCAGATTTGACCAGCCATGCCCCTGGCAATTAAATATACGATTGTAACTGTCATAGATCTCGGAAGACTCATGCGGCCACAAGCGGGTTTCTTTAAAAGGATCCATCCAGGGATGCATGGCCGCCGGCATCAGCCTGCCGTTCATATCGGCAAGAATTTTGTTGATACGCTGGATATTGGATAAAAACCGACCCGGTAATCCGGTCAGTGTGCTGACCGGCCCGTTGGTCTTCAACTCTATGACATGCAGCACCAGTTCATTTGACCAGGCAATAGGCCCTTCCTCATAATCACTGACATATTCGCCAGCGGCAGCTTTGAGTACCTGATCGGTTACTGGCAGAACATTATGATGATCATGGTCAACAATAATATATTCAAGCTCTATACCATAACCCGCAAACAGCGGGAGCGTGGCAAGGGTATTCGTCATACTATTAATGGGTCGCGTTTACGTGCTTCAATGCGTTTTAAAAAGATCCCCATAATTTCCCGGTAAAGGGCATCTTTCAAAACTGCATCTTCAGTCCCCGAGTCAATATTCGGGTTATCGTTGACCTCGATGATGTAGCACTTGTTACCGATCTGTTTCAAGTCCACACCATAAAGACTGTCGCCAATCAGATTTGCGGCCTTGAGAGCTGTTTTAATGACTTCATCCGGCGCTTCGCCGATTGACATCGTGTCGGATTCACCTTCACTATGCGCATGACCGGATTCATCACGTTTATAAACCTGCCAGTGTCGTCGTGCCATATAGTAACGGCAGACATACAGGACGCGCCGGTCACATATCCCAATCCGCCAGTCGAAACTTGTAGGCAGAAATTCCTGTGCAACGATCAGGTCGGATTTGGATAACAGGCGTGTGACTTCCTGATTCAGTTCGTCCACAGTATCAACCTTGATAACCCCCATAGAGAATGCACTGTCCGGTTGTTTGAGTATGCATGGCAGGCCCAGGTTTTTTTGAATTTCATCAATATTGTTTCGATGTATGACCAGGGTTTTGGGAATAGGGATGGAATGCCGTGTAAATAATTCAGCCAGATACACCTTGTTGGAACATTTCAGCATGGAGTCCGGGTCATCCATCACAACCAGTCCTTCTGCAATTGCGCGTTGCGCGATACGGAAAGTATGGTGATTGACCGAGGTCGTCTCGCGAATAAAGAGTGCATCGAATTCAGCGAGACGATGCATGTCGTTTTTAGTTATTAATTCAAGGTCAAGGCCAACTGCTTCAGCTGCTTTCTGGAATTTTTTTATTGCCTTATCGTTTGAGGGGGGCTCCTTTTCCTCGGGGTTATACAGCAGGGCCAAATCAAATCTTGGTGTAGCACGTTTTCTGACACGCCTCTTCCTGCCGGAAAAATAATCCGTAGCTGCTTCAATCACAAATTTTCGGTGATTTTCCGGAATATCGCTCACGGTTATCGTGCGGATGGAATCCAGTTGCCAGATTTTGCCTCTGACGAATTGCGCGCGCAGTAACGGGGCCTTGAAGATATCAAACAAACGTAAACTTACACTGTTGTAATGTTTGGCGGTATTCCTGCCAAAGTAGATACTCAGGGTAAATTTTTTGGATTGCAACCGCCTGAATGCGACCTGGATCTGTTCTTCCATTTCTTCTGACAGTGCGCGGATTACATACTGTGATTTCAGGTCCTGGATGGTGTTGATGTCCGGCAATGGTTTATGTCCCCGGGCGGCGGCCAGCAGGGAAACATAATAACCACTGCTTTGATAAGCATAGGAACGGCACAAATTGAATACCTTGGCTGAGCGGTCCTCACTGAAAGCGGGGTCGGTCAGATAGGAACGGGCCGAGGTCACGACTACCCCCGGTATGTGCAGTGGCCAGTTATTCGGGTTGTTTACGACCAGCAGGATTGTCATATAGTTTTTTCTCGTCGAGGATGAATTACCAACAGGTTGGCATCATAAGTCAAGACACCCAGTAAAATTGCACAGATAACCCGGTCGATATTTACCGGGTACAACTGGCCTGGTGCGACCGGGTTTTTCAGATAGGGATCAGCGATCAATATAGTACGGTCCTGCCTGTGGTAACCACTCAGTATTGCAAAGTGACCACCCGGCAGGCCGCGAATATCGTCCGGATCATCATTTGGTCCAAATTCACGTTCACTACGGTAAAGGTAGGTTGAACTCAGTCCCGTCAAAATCGGCATTTTTCTGCGGATAATACTGCGCAACAATCGGGTATTCAGATCAGTAAAACGTAATTTGCCACCACGTTCCAGAAATTCCAGGTAACCACGTGTGGCTTGGCCCAGTTTTTTATTTTGTTTTACCTCCGCCTGAAGTTGCAGTCGTTCTGCAATATCAATGTGAGGTGAACTGAACCAGCTTGGATCAAACATCTGCAGGTTGTAAGTATAAATCGTGGCCTGATACCCCCGACGCAGTGCAGAACAGGCGAGAAAGACGGCCAGGGTGCCGCCATTTTCCAGTTTCGTGGTGTCGGCAATGACAGCTTCCAGTGAAATGGCGTCATTATAATAGTTGTATACTGCGTGCAAACAGGTCGGGCCACAGGTTGTATCATCCGGTTGGGGCAGAATGGGTATGGGTAATTCGATGTCCATCAGTGAATCTGGATCAACAGAATTAAATCAAGGTAACAGGGCAATGTCTAAACTAGCAGTTTTAATGTTTGGATAATACTACGCTGACTTTCAGGTTGAAGATAGGGCCATTTTGTCCGGTGATTTATTTGCAAACCAGGAAAAACCTACAATACTTAGCTTGATCGTATCGTGCTGTCCTGGCGCAACGAGTTGCGTTATCCTTCTGCCATTCAGGAGTTTGTTATGTGTCGATTCACGCTCTATCTGGGTCCGCCGTTACGCTTGAGTTCTCTTTTGCTGGATCCTGCGCATTCCCTGATCCGGCAGAGTTCCAACAGTCACGAAAGGGAAGAGCCCCTGAATGGTGATGGTTTCGGTGTCGGCTGGTATGCCCCGGAATTTTCCGATGACCCTGCCGTGTTCCGTTCCATTACCCCGGCCTGGAATAACCGTAACCTGCATAACCTGTCCCGTGTCGTGGCCAGCACCTGTGTGCTGGCACATGTCAGGGCCGCAACCCAATGGAGTGGTGTCAATGAAGCCAACTGCCATCCTTTCCGGTTTGGCAAATATCTCTGCATGCATAATGGGGATGTGGGCAATTTCCAGAAGATACGGCGCAAGGTACTGGAAACAGTCTGTGATGAGGCTTTCAGCAATGTTTACGGCAGCACGGATTCAGAACACTTTTTTGCGGTAATCATCGATGAATTACTGAAAAAACAGGTGATTGGGGCGCTGGGACTTGCTACTGCACTTGACAGCGCCATTCAACGTGTCGTTGCACTAGTCGAGCAATTTGGCGATAACGCGCCCAGTTATCTCAATGTAGCGGTTACCGATGGGGAAAATGCAGTCATTTCACGTTATAACAATGACCGGGAACACGCGCCGGAGTCACTCTATTATTATTGCGGAGATTTGTATGAAGCCGGTGGCAAGGTACAACAAGTTTATGATGAGGTGGTCGTGAGTTCCGAGAAATTGACAGAAGATCCTGCATGGCGGCCGGTACCGCCCAACCACCTGATAATATTGAGCCGAGGCCAGTCACCGGTCTTGGTCCCCTGCGGTGAATTGCATCAAAAGCGCGCAGCTTGACCGCTTGATTTCCTCGCAAAGAAAGGCAGACTTGCATGAAATATAACCGGTTAAAATTAAATCACTCTGCGTAGTCCGGGGTCAGAGTAAAAACGCTCAAGAATAACTCGAGATTTGTGTGATAGTCTTCACTCTGACCCCGACCTTGCTAATCGCTTCTGGAAGTTCTCTTTGCTTACTCCATGAAGTAAATAAAACTATGTCATAAACAAATAACCCATCTAAAAAAGTCTTATCTGACCCCACTTAGTGCTCTCTGTATAGCCCGCATTGCGTTCTCTGGACTACCAAATTCACGCAATAATTCATCTACTATTTCGGGGGAAGATCAGTCAGAGGAAGTTTAATCCAATGGTTTAACTGGTATAACCAGGAGCGATTTCATCAAAGTCTTGATAACCTGACACCAAATGAGGTTTACTATCCGGAA
>Ga0214472_10004595_pt1 | contig 14571 bp, 11 predicted proteins | sample RVTome_6_FD_207662 | JGI IMG/M metagenome (GOLD analysis project Ga0214472, IMG submission 207662) | Soil microbial communities from uranium-contaminated site in the Upper Colorado River Basin, Wyoming, United States - RVT140D175 | ecosystem: Environmental > Terrestrial > Soil > Contaminated >...
GAGCCTGCACCTGCGGCCAGGATGCAGCCTGCGAGGAGGAAAGCAAATGAGATACCGCTTAGCCCAAAAATCCTCGCCGAAAAAAATGTTTTATGCCTGTTTGACTCTGCAACCTTGGGCCTGACGGTGTGAATGCTGGAGTTTCATCCGTTCCCGCGGTTGCGGTTGACGGCAAACACGCCGGATGTTGCGCTGGTCGAGGCGTCGACGAGACTGCCTGCAGGCCGCCGGATGGGAGATAGGCCGAACTCAGGCGTCTCATCCTGGGATTAGTTACGGCCCGTGGCCTGAGCCGCTGAAAAAGCACCCGGGGTAATCTGGGTAGACAATACTCATTCCCCCCCCAGATTACATGCTAAAGATGTCCCTCATTACTCGACATATGATCAGTTACGGACTGGCGCTTTTATAGAGGGGGACGGCGGCCGACAAGCGCAAACACAAGCGCAATGATAAGGCCGACGACAAATAGAATCCAAGCTATATTCGCGGCCATGCCGGCGACTCCGGACAAACCGAATATTCCGGCGATAATGGCAATAATAAGAAAAGTAGCAGCCCATCCAATCATAATATTTCCTCCTTTCTTTGAGTCCTCGTCACCACGAAACAGTCTGTATCGATTCCGAAGAGGGTTCATCCGACTAAAGCGTACTTTGCTCCATGAAGAGGTCAACCGAGTCAGGATTGACAATTGGGTATTTGTTTGATCGCCTTGGGGAATCTCCCATTGGTCAAGCCTACCCCCTTACTTCCTCATATCACCAGTACCTCACCCATGTCAAATGAATTACTTAGTGCCTGTCTGGAAATGAGTCATCTGCTGTGGCCGGTCGTTTTGCACCCGAAAAAATCGCTCGGCCTCGCAACAATGTTCATTTCCGGACGGCACTATTTAATGTTTTTTAAAATTGCTCTATTGTGTCGTTAACCATCCGTTTCACTTTGGTATTGACAAAACTTAGTTGGCTCAGAGCTTCGTGGGTGTTTGTGATTGCTGTTAACTCTTTGTTTAGACGTTGAGATCGGTTGTCACATTGCTGCATCTCTTGAATACGTGAGGACTGAGGGCACCAAAAAACAATCTTATTTGACAACACAGTGACACCGTAGTCATAGATTATCTTAGCGTCTGCTTCATCTGTTTTGTGACGCCGCAAATGCATCTGAGAAAACCGCTTTATTTTCAAAGGATTCTCGACCACAACCTTGATCCCGTGATCGTACAGCCATTGCGCCAAAGGCAAGTAGTATGTGCCGATTGCCTCCATGACGCATATTGAGTCTTTGCCTATAAAGCCTGTAAAAGTGCTATATCCCTGTTGGTCTTGCTTGATTCGCCGCTGAATCAATTGCCCCTTTGAATCAAAAAAGTATGCGTCAAAAAACTGTTTAGATACGTCTATACCTGTAAACTTATGAGCAGTGCAAATTTCCATATTTTATCACCATCTATCCTAAATACAGGCTTTATGCTTAATGAATTGTCCGGTATAATAAATAATGAAACCAGGTGCTAACATGCCGGAGAGCATACGAATATCCTGTCACTGATGACGATTAATGGCGTGTCCGGGTTCCCCCTTTTCTAGTGACTTATTGTACAGATAAGATAGAAACAGGTCTCGTCTTTAAGCATAGGATGACGTGATCCAGGAACTTAAAAACTGGTATAACGGTAAATTCTAAGTCCTTAAGATGCAGCATCTTGCTTGGGTATTTTGATACTATGAAGATAACAGCAATTGCCCAGCAGGCAATATCAATAACCAGGGACCTTATCCGGATTCCGAGTGAGTCCTCAAACCGCACAAAAACCCCTTCAACTAACCAGGAAGCAGGCGTCGTCCATTACCTGAAACACCTGTGCAATGCTGGAAATATTCCTTGGATGGTCCAAGAAGCCCTGCCCGGGAGGCACAATTTCATCTGTCTGTTTCCCAAAACCGATGCCCCTAAACTGCTTATTGTCGCCCACATGGATACCGTCAGCGCCCGGGGAATGAAAAACCCATTCGCAGCAACTTTAGAAAACAATAGAATATACGGCAGAGGAGCCTGTGACGATAAAGGCCCTCTAGCTTCGGCCTTTGCAGTCTTAGCAGGATTGACGAGCCAAAAAGTACCTCTCAAATATGATGTAACCTTTGTTGGCACGGTCGATGAGGAGTGCTCCATGTCCGGAGCGGCGATGTTTGCCAAAATCGGCGAATCGTATGACCTTTGCATCGCTCTTGAACCCACCGGGCTGCAATTGATCAACGCCCATAAGGGGGTGTATCGTTTTCAAGTTTTCACCAAAGGGGTTGCGGCACACTCATCGTCTCCGGAGCAAGGCGACAACTCCATAGTGAAAATGCATGCAATCATAAACGATCTTTTGGAATACGGTGCAAAAATCGGCAGCCAAAATGATCCGGAACTGGGCAAGGCTACCTTGGCGATTACTCAGATAAACGGCGGCTCCGTTATTAACATTATTCCAGACAGGTGCAGTTTATCAGTCGACATTCGACTTCTGCCAATTCAAGGACCCCAAAAAACGGCGGCTGAATTGAAAAAACTGATTGGCGACCGCGGGATTATGCGAAAGATTTTTTCAGCAAAAGGCATTCATTCATCACTTGAAGAGATACATATCCAGAAATTTCTTCAAAGCCTCTCCGACAGTGGTTTTCCAGCACAAGCCACCACGGCGTCCTATGCCACCGACTGTTCCAAACTGACCGAAAAGGGACCCTGCGTTGTCTGGGGGCCCGGCTCCATTGACCAGGCCCACAAAACCGGAGAGTATATTGAAACAAGTCAAATAGAAGGGGCCTGCCGGATTCTCTGCCATTTCCTGACGGAATCGTGAAACATGGCACCAAAGAGATGAACCCCCTTTCGTGATAAATGGTAGTTTTTTCATTTCACTTCATTCTCTCTTACAGGTCCTAAGAAATGTGTGTATCTTATCAGCTAAGGCAGCCGGAATCCCATCAACTTGATGCAGCTGCGATACGGACGCTTTTTTTATTTTTTCCAAACTGCCCAGTTGGGTAAGCAGAGCTTTTTTGCGCATTGGTCCGACACCGGGAATCGTATCAAGAACGGAAGTCATAGCCTCTTTCCGACGTAATTTTCGGTGAAATGTAATGCCGTACCGATGCGCTTCATCTCGCAGTTTCATAAGGTACAGCAGCACGGACGAGTGTCTGGCAAGAATCAGAGGATTTTTCCTTCCCGGACGATACAATTTTTCACCTTCATCATCCTTTTCCTTGGCGATTCCCACAAGTTCAATTTTGTCGGCCAGCTTCAGTTCCTGAAGAACCGAAATCGCCTGACCAAGCTGTCCTTTCCCTCCATCTACAACAATAAGATCCGGCAAGAAACGCCCCTCAAGCGCCCTCGGTAAATGCCTGAGCAACACCTCTCTCATAGAAGCATAATCATCAGGTCCTTCAACGGTCTGAATCTTGTACCGACGATATAAAACGCTCTCTTTTTCACCCTGCAAAAAACTGATAACGGCGCCGACTGATTGCTTTCCCCCGGTGTTCGAAATATCGACACAGATAACACGATCGGGCGGCAAACGAAGTTTCAGGGTCCTGCATATGTTGGCCGCCATTGACTGCCATGATTCAATTCTGGCATCTCTGTCTCGAAATATCTGCAAGGCATTCTTTTCAGCCATTTTTAAGAGTTTTAAGCCATCGCCCCTTTTAGGAACCCGCATGGCTACACTGCTCCCTTTTTGAACCGTAAGCCATTCCGTCAAAAGTTCTTGGTTCGGCGGCATGAAGGGGACAAATATCTCCCGCGGTATCTCCCTCTGGTCCGAATAAAAACGTTCCAGACTCTCAGCCAGTATTTCCGCCTCCCCGCCGATGGGATCGTTCAAATAATAGTGCTGATATCCGTTAATTATTCCATTTCGGACATGCAGAATCGACAGCGCCGCCCTTTGTTTATCCTGCCAAAGTCCATAGACATCACGCTCGATATTCGGCTTTGAAACGACAATCTGTTTTTCAACCGTTTTTTCAATGGCATGAATTCTGTCCCGCAGCCGGGCGGCCTTTTCGTATTCAAGTTTGTGAGATGCCGCGTCCATCTCCTTCCTCAATTTCCGGACCAGCTCCCGGTTTTTTCCTTCAAGAATTAAAAGAATATCCTGGACCATATGGGCATATTCTTCATGGGAGACGTCCTCGGTGCACGGAGCCGGACAATGCTTCATCTGATATTCAAGGCAGGGCCGCCTCCTTTTTTCAACAGATGAGCCTTTGCATTTCCGCAACGGGAACAGCGAGCTGAGATAGTGGATGGTTTTCCACATGAGAGAAGGGGACGAGTATGGACCATAATATTTTGCACCATCTTTCAGCCGCCTCCTGGCCATAAGAATCCTCGGCCATTTTTCCTGGACCGTGACTTTAATCAACGGATAATTCTTATCGTCTCTTAGAATAATGTTATATCTGGGCTTCTCTTTTTTTATAAAAGAGGCCTCAAGAATGAATGCCTCTTTTTCCGTTGCCGTCAGTATGGTCTCAATGAAGGAGATTTTTGCAAGCATGACACCGGTTTTGGAATTAGCCGCTCCAAGAAAGCGGCTGTAGGAGGAGAGTCTTTTCCGCAGGTCTTTTGCCTTACCAACATAGAGGATGCTCCCGGTTTTATCCTTCATGAGATAAACACCGGGCTTTTTGGGCACGGAGCGAAGAAAATCGCTTTGTAAAATTATATTATTCAGCATCAAACGGTAAAAAAATCGATCATCTGGATGGCAATGACAAAATAGGGGTTGATCGTTTCCTGGACCACCTTCTTCTTAAAGATGGTAAACCATGGCCTGAAATGGTCGACAAGAAACTTTTCCAGTCCTTCCGGGTCATCCTTTGCCATAAGAGCCATAAACGCAAGTTCATGGATAAGCCAATCAGGCGGCTCCTTGCAGTCGACAAGCTCAAATCCTTTTTCATGATAAAAAAGAACAGTCTCATCAACACCTGTTGTTGAGCTTCCACCATCATTGCGCAGGTTATTGCTCGAATAAGCCGATCCATAAGGTGGAGCAAGGACATGGGGATAAACGTTTATGAACAACCTTGTGTATTCTTCCTGAAGACATTCAAGCCCCAAGTTGTTTCTCGAAAGGAAGGACCGGAAGGATTTGCTGTCGGATAGCTCCGGTATTTTTTCAGCAATTTGCAAAAACAGCCGTAAAAACTCATCGGACATCCACTCTTTTTCCGGATATCGCATAGACTGGGCAAGAAACAGGTATATATCGGCCATGCCGGGCGCATTAACGCCATTTTTAATATCCATAATTTATCATTATTACATCACCCTTTGCTGGAATTAAATAATTTTTTTTAAAAACGGTAGTTTTGCTAGTTGTACTTTTTTTCTAAATGGTTTAATTTTTTGCGCTTTTCAAAAACTACAATATACGACAATTGAGAAAGTCCATTTACAGGAGGGGAAAATGTCAGAAAGTGAAAACAACTTACCGAGTCCGGATTCTGAAACTCGCTACGACAGAGGTGCTTGGGGGCATCTAATCCGTGGCATGTGGCGGAGTCCTTTAGGAATCCTTGGGGTCATATTGACCACAATGTGTGCGACCTTGATGGTCCTTGGCCTCATTGTAGAGATGTTTCATCTCACCGAAAATATGTACATTCCTATCATTGCGTTTCTAGTACTCCCGGGCGGAATGATTACAGGCCTTCTTCTTATTCCTATTGCCGCATATCTGCGCAGAAGACAATATTACAAATACGGCATCTCAAAAGAACATCTGCAGATCAACCTGAGTGATCACCGTCACCGAAAAATGCTTATCTGGTTTGTTGTTCTGACGGTTGTCTTTTTCTCACTGCTTGGGGTTATCGGTTACGAAGCATATCATTTCTCAGACTCACCGTTTTTCTGCGGCAAAGTCTGTCATGTTGTTATGGACCCGGAATATACTGCATACCAACGTTCACCACACGCGAAAGTAGTGTGCGTCGAATGCCACATCGGACCAGGCGCCCAATGGTTCGTACGCGCCAAAATTTCCGGTTTGAGACAGGTCTGGGGGGTTCTGACCAACAATTTCAGACGTCCTATACCTGCTCCGGTCGATCATCTTCGCCCAGCCAGGGATACATGCGAGACATGTCATTGGCCGGAAAAATTTGCCGGTAAAAAAATAAAAATATTCAAGCGCTTTAATAATTATGACCAGACAGAACCTGAAGTAAATGAAATTGCTTTGCACATCGGCGGACGCAACCCGGTAACTCAAGCATTTGAAGGAATTCACTGGCACATCAGTAAAGATGTTGAAATCAAATATCTGCCTGCCGACGAAAAAAGACTCCGTATTCCTGTGGTACGAGTAAAAAGACCTGACGGCTCCGAAGATGAATTTATCAATAAAAGCATTGAAATGCCGCAAGAGGCGGAAGGTGCAGAAGCATCTGAAGACGGTGGTTGGCGGACCATGGACTGCATCGACTGTCACAACCGGCCTACCCACATTTACGACCTACCGGAGGACAAGGTTGACTTTGGCCTCTTGAGCAAAACAATAAATGGTGCGATTCAAGGAATCAGGGAAGACTGTTTGAAGGTTATAACTACCGAATACACCAGCAGGGAAGAAGCCCAGGCCAAGATGACTACTGACCTGATAAGACTTCAGACCGAACGAAATGGCCGGGAGTCAACTAAGGCGAATGAAGCCGATCTGAGGAAAGCCGGTGAATACCTGGTAGAATCATACCTGGCAAACATCTGGCCGGCTCTGAATATCAAATGGGGCACTTATGGTCAACACCTGGGGCACCAGAGAGAAGACGAAGGCTGGGGCTGCTTCAGGTGCCATGACGAAGAACATCTGAACTCCGCGGGAGAAAGTATTTCGCAAGAGTGCAACCTTTGTCACGATGAGCCGGAATGATTCAATAGTATAGGAGAGATGTGCAAAAAAGCTCCGCACCTTTAGGTGCGGAGCTTTTTTTTTGTGGTGATCCCTATTCAATCTGGTACATAGATAACTCATGCTAAAAATATTAGAATAATACATGAGCCTCTTGCCAAAACAGAAGAAGTCGTCATTCCGGCATGCTGTTAGCCGGAGGTAAGCGCAGACTCCGATCCATTTTGTAAGAGGCTCACATGCTAAGGTATCGGCAGGAAGATCGTGCTGAACCGATATCTGTTCACGGCTGCAGCTGCGTGATCATAAAACCATACATAACCAACCCAACGGAGCCCCATGTCACAGGAACTCAACAATAAGCTCTGCACAACAAAGGTGATTTGGCGTTTGACAGATCTCTATTCATCCCAGAGCGATCCACAACTGCAAAAAGATATATTGCATTGCCAAACCGTGGCAACACACATCAATACGGAGTATTCCGGCAGAGTTGCAAGCCTCACTCCCGAAGAAATTTATGCCCTGGTAGAAAAGCTCGAAGAGATTGCTGCGAAGAAAGGCCGGATTTCGACCTTTGCATTTTTACAATTCAGCACCAACACGAAAGACCCTGAGGCGGGAGCCTTTTTACAAAAGGTTCGGGAAATCGGCAGCAAAATAAACAAGGAAACCATCTTTTTTGAATTGGAATGGAACCAGCTCAGCAATAAACAAGCCCAATCTTTATTATCAGAAACGGTTCTTGCCAAGTATAAACACTATCTTGCGGGAATGAGACGTTATGCCCCTCATCTGCTCAGCAGAACAGAAGAGGGCCTGCTGATTGAAATAGCCCCCGTTGGCAGAAGCTCCTGGACGAATCTATTCGACAAAGTCATGGGACATCTGAAATTCGGCAAGCAAAAAAGGACCGAGGAGGAAGTCCTCTCGGATCTCTATAGTCCAGACCGAGATATCCGGAAGAATGCGGCAAAGGATTTGACCGCCGGCCTGAAAAGCCAGCTGCACATTCTCACCCATATAAGCAATACCCTGCTCGCGGATAAAATGATAGATGACGGGATCAGAAAGTATGCTTCCTGGGTCAGTTCCATGAATCTCTACAATGAACTGCCTGATTCCACCGTCAATACCCTTGTCCAAACCGTTACTTCCCGATATGATCTTCCGCAGAGGTATTACAGGCTCAAAAAATCTCTTTTAAATTATGAAGAACTCCATGACTATGATCGTTACGCTCCACTGCCTAACCTGCCTGACCGACATATCCCCTGGCCTGAATGCAAGAAAATCGTTTTGCAGGCATTCCACGAATTTTCACCGGAAATCGGGGAAATAGCCGATCTTTTCTTCACGAAAAACTGGATACACGCCCCCATTATGGAAGGAAAGAGGGGTGGAGCCTTTGCTCATCCCTGCACCCCGGACGTACATCCATATATTTTAGTGAACTATACCGGCAACATTCGTGATGTTTCCACAGTCGCCCATGAACTCGGACATGGCGTCCACCAGTATCTCGCGGCTGGACAGGGGTATTTTAACAGTGACACTCCGCTCGTTCTTGCCGAAACAGCGTCGGTTTTTGCGGAACTACTGGTTTTTAAAAATCAATTGGCCCTCATTGATGGAGAACAAGAACAAGGCGCCTTCATCGCCCAAAAACTTGAGTCGATTTTTGCGACCGTATTCAGACAAATTGCCATGAACAGGTTCGAAGATCTCAGCCACAAGAGCAGGCGCGACATGGGAGAAATTTCAAGTGAACAACTGTCCCGTTTTTGGCTTAAGACTCAAAAAGAGATGTTTGCCGACTCTGTCACCCTTTCCGATGACTATGCCATATGGTGGTCTTATATTCCGCACTTCTTAAGCACACCGGGCTACGTCTATTCGTATGCTTTCGGCGAGCTGCTGGTACTTTCTCTGTATCAAATCTATCTCAAGGAGGGCGATGCGTTTGTGAAAAAATATTTAGAACTTCTAGCAGCAGGGGGCAGCCAATCCCCCGATATACTGCTCAAACCATTTGAAATCGACCTAAATGACCCGGCCTTCTGGGGGAACGGGCTTGAATTGATTGACGAGATGCTGAGTACTTTGGAATCTTTTGTTAAACATACTCCACAATAAACTTCATTCCATCTGCCTCAACTACATCACAATTCTTCATCTGCAGTCCACGTCTTGTTTCCGTTATGCCGTTTACTTTAATGTCACCGGATTGGATTCGTATTTTCGCTTCTCCACCTGTTCCCACGATATCTGCAATCTTCAAAAATTGACCAAGCCTGATGCAATCACCTTTCACTTGTACTATCATTCAATTCCTCCCGGTTATACGCTGCTAAATATAGCTTTACCTTTTCATGGCAACAATTTACCATCAAAAGTCATTGTAAATATGATGATACACTGCTGAACGGATATCAACCATGTTTCTCCCCACAACACAGCAAGAAATAGAAAAACTCGGCTGGAAAAACCTGCAGATCATCCTGGTAACCGGCGACTCTTATATCGACAGCCCGTATATAGGTGCAGCTGTCATCGGTCGGGTTCTGTCCGCCGCCGGGTATCGAGTCGGCATAATTGCCCAGCCGGATATGGACAGTGCAAACGATATCACCCGACTCGGTCAGCCCGAGCTCTTCTGGGGAGTTTCCGGCGGCAGCGTTGACTCAATGGTTGCCAATTACACCGCCCTTAAAAAACGCCGGAAATCCGATGATTATACCCCCGGAGGGAAAAACAACAGGCGCCCGGACAGGGCCGTGATCTCCTATACCAATCTTATAAAGAAATATTTCAAGTCTGCCAAACCAATTGTTTTAGGCGGCATTGAGGCAAGCCTCAGGCGTATAGCCCATTACGATTTTTGGTCTGATACAGTCAGAGGATCTGTGCTTTTTGATTCTAAAGCCGATTTTCTGGTATACGGCATGGCCGAAAAAACCATCGTCATGCTGGCCGAAATGATTGAGAGAAAAGACTTTCAAGGCGCCGCAAACGTGCCAGGGGTTTGCTATAAATCCTCTGAAGCCGTGAGTGAGTATATTCGTCTGCCGGATTTTGAGAAAGTTAAAGAATCGAAGGAAGCCTTCAGCCAAATGTTTCATCTTTTTTATACAAACAACGATCCTTTAAGCGCTCGTGGACTTGTTCAAAAACATGGCAACCGGTTTCTCATCCAAAATCCTCCTGCGCCGCACCTGTCATCTGCCGAACTTGATCGCATTTATGAGCTCGACTACCAGCACGAGGTTCACCCATATTATAAGCAATTCGGACTTGTCCGCGCTCTTGATACGATAAAATTTTCAATTACCAGTCATCGGGGCTGCTACGGAGAATGTCATTTTTGCGCTATTTCCGTTCATCAAGGAAGAACGGTCCTTGAACGAAGCCAGGCTTCCATAATCCGTGAGGCTGAAAAATTTACCCGGCATCCCAAATTTAAAGGGTACATTTATGACGTGGGTGGCCCGACTGCAAACATGTACGGCTTTGAGTGCAAGAAAAAAATACAGAATGGCGCCTGCCCAGAGAAACGATGCCTTGGGCAAAAAGTTTGTCCAAGCATGCCGGTAAACCATCAGAAACAAATATCTCTCTTGAACAGTCTGCGCCAAATACCTGGAATAAAAAAAGTGTTTATCTCCTCGGGAATCAGATACGACCTGATCCAGACGGACAAAAAATTCGGCTATCTTTACCTCGAAAATATAATTGGCAGCCACATTTCCGGCCAGCTGAAAATAGCACCTGAACACACGGAAGAATCTATACTGCAACGAATGGGCAAACCTGGAAAAGATCAGCTGGTGCGATTCAAAAATCTCTTTTATCAACTGACCCAAAAGGCGAAAAAAAACCAGTTCCTAACCTATTATTTTATCGCCGCATATCCCGGCTGCCGCGATGAAGATATGAGCCGACTGAAAAAATTCTGTTCCACTGAATTGAAGACAACCCCGGAACAGGTACAAATCTTCACCCCCACTCCATCAACCTACGCCAGTCTCATGTATTATACGGAACGCGACCCTTTTTCCGGCAAACCACTTTTTGTGGAAAAGAGCAATCCCAAAAAAGAAAAACAAAAAAACATTGTTCTACGCAGTTTTAGCAAATAAAATCAATGATTTCCACGACACTTTTTGAGAAATATTCTTGTCAAAAACATGCCAAATTGGTATCTTGCTTCCTAGATCTTAATCAGATAGACTAAGTGTTATACCGCAAGGGCATAAGTTTCGTACGAGCAGACGAACTGCTCAACTCGGCTTTATACGCTCTGGACACTATTTGTTTTATCTCACAAATTTAACAGGATTTCCTCATGAAGATCAAAAAAGCAGTCTTTCCCGTCGCGGGTCTTGGAACCCGCTTTCTTCCCGCTACCAAGGCAATGCCTAAAGAAATGCTGCCGGTTGTTGATAAACCTATCATTCAATATGCCGTTGAAGAAGCCTTTGCGGCAGGAATAGAACAGATTATTTTTGTGACGGGAAGGGGAAAAGGCGCCCTTGAAGACCATTTTGATCACTCCCGGGAGCTTGAAGAAATCCTTTCAGCCAAGGGCAAGGACTTTTTATTGAAAGAATCCATCTCAATGGTTCCCGATGAAGGAAGAATTGTCTACACAAGACAAAATGAACCTTTGGGTTTAGGGCACGCCATCTGGTGTGCCAAAGATATTGTCGGAGATGAACCGTTTGCTGTTCTCCTTGCTGATGACATGATTCTGTCAGAGATTCCCGTACTGACCCAAATGGTGACCGAATTTGAACGATTGCGGGCCTCAATGGCCGCGGTTATTGAAGTCGAGGCAAGCGAGACGGATAAATATGGGATCATCGATGCCGAACAAGACATTGATCAGGTTCTTCGCATTAAAGGTTTGATTGAAAAGCCAGCGCCCTCAGAAGCCCCGTCCAATCTAGCCATAATCGGCCGATATATTCTCACCCCAAAAATCTTTGATATTCTTGGGAAGAAGCAGACTGGCGCAGGCGGCGAGATCCAACTTACGGATGCCATGTCCATTCTTCTCAAAGAACAACCTATTTTTGCCTTCAAATTCAAAGGAACAAGGTTCGACTGTGGCAGCAAGGCGGGATTCCAAAAGGCAAATATTGCCTTTGCGCTGGAAGACCCGGAACTTCGTGAGCAATTAATGCCCTATATCCACTACCTTTGTGATAAAAACGGAATGTTGCGGTCCTAGCATAGTGGATTATTGTTGACCGATAGCTATTGACAAACCTTCTTTTTTGATTTCGCTTCATTGCAGCCATTGAAAAAGATAAATCTCCCTCAAACTGCCGCCCTGACAATGCTTTGATCACCGTCTGGACAACCATACCAAGGAATTTTCCAACTCTTCAAGCCAGTATGACCTTCTCTATGCAGCAAACTTGACAAGGATAAAGATACAGGGGGGGCTTGCTCACATGCCTTCCAACATTTATACAGGAAGCTTTCATTTCTTTCTTTCCTGCCTCGGTTAATGTATAATACCATGTTGGCCGTCCTTATTTCATTCAGGAGAAGTACCTTCATACTCACTCATGCAAGACTTTGTTTCCATTTCAGAATTCTTTAACAAAATTTATCAAAAACTCAGCCGTTTTGAACAGGTTGTTCTGCAGATATGTTCGGTAATTTTCGAGCCTTCCGATGCATCAATTATACTCCGTTGCCTATACACCTCAAAAATTCCCACGAATCATTCTTTTCAAGACTATCCCCGGCAAATCAACCTCTGCCATAAAAAGCTCAGAGAGCTTCATCTGCTTAAAATGAACTGGCAGTGTTGCAGTGACTATGTGGAACTTGCCACCCGCCAGGCAGCGGCAGAAGGATTTTTTGAGCAAATTGCCGACGCCGTCCGCAAAGAACTGCCGGAACGAAAATTTCCGCTGTCAGCCGCAGATCCTCAAAACAGTCTGCGTGATCTCAGAATTGATCTGTACAGTAACGACATTGAAAAATTTCATCGACAGCTTGTCATTCTTCTCGGCGAACAGAGAACCATGTCGTTTTTTCCGGTGCATCCCATGGTCACAATCTGCAACAATCCTTTTGACCCTCAATGGTTTTCAGCCCTTCCGGTACACATTCAGTTTTTTGCAATGCACGAAATCATTAAATATTCAATTATGCGTCTTGCTCCCCTGGAAAAGCATCTTCAATACATCCAGGACAATGAAAAAAGATATTGCCACAACCTTTTGCAGCACCCATCTTTTTTATACCTTCTTATTTCCGTCTTGCTCCTCCAAGGTGAAATAAAGCAGGCTGAAAAATATATAAATGAAAATGACAGCCAACTCGACAGCCTGGGGTTGAGAGGCTGGATAAACTTTTTACAAGGAAAGAACGAAAAAGCAATTCAACTCTTTGAAAAAGATCTTGCCGCCCTGCGGGAACTTAATCACAGTGACGATGCCTATTTCACAGGGTTTGAAGGCCTCGTGCATATTCTCTCCTTACTCAAGAACTCCTCTCCGGAAGATACGCCTAAGGTTCGAAAGATTCTCATGTCGGGAGTAACGAACCGTCTGGCAAATAATTACAGTTCATCCTATCAGGCTTTGAGCGATGCAGCTTTCAGCAACATTGAAGAAGAGTCTTCATGCGCAGCCGGCTCAACTGCTATTGCTTCGAGAAATAGTGTTTTCCTTCTCTTTCTCTCGCTAAATCAATATCTACAAAAAGGACGTATCGAAGGTCACTTAGACAATATACTTAGAGAATGTTTTGAAATCGCAACCACCAATGGTTACCAGTGGCTCGCCATGGAATTTGCAGAAATTCTCGCTCGAACAACCGAGATCAGCCGTTACAAAGAATTCGCCGCGGATTTTCGAATGAATCACAAGACGATAACCATTTGTGATGCAATTAAACATAAAGAGCGGTGGCATATAGCCCTCGAAGAATTGAACGACTTAAGCGTCCAGGCTTCCCGGTCACAGCTGTCGGGAACTCGGCGCATTGCCTGGTTCATTTCCCTGGATGATCAATCCTCAACAATACGAATGATTCCTAAAGAACAGCGGCTTTCAGAAAACGGTACCTGGAGCCAGGGGCGAACTCTTTCCGCAAACCGTCTCTTTCACCAGGAAGGCATTGACTATTTGTCCGAACAAGACAAACAAATCTGTTCCTTCATTATCAGGAAGATTTCCTCAACCGGCGGAATTAAGTACGCCTTCGACATTAAACCAGCCCTTCTTGCCATGGCAGGTCACCGAACAGTTTTCTGGGCCGAAGCCCCCCGAGTTCACCTTGAAATTATAAAATGTGAGCCTGAACTGCGAATAACGGAAAACGACTCTCTAATCCGCCTTACATTCTATCCTGTCGTAGACAAGGAGAGGATCGTTGTAAAAAAAGAAAATCGAAACCAGCTTAAAATTTTTGCCGTATCAGAAGAACAGCAAAAAGTTGCCGAAATTATAGGTTTATACGGATTAACTGTTCCCATACGCGTAAAAAATCAGCTGTTGCAAACCATTGGCAGAACGGCCTCATTTCTGAATGTCTTTTCGGACATAAGTGGAATTGATACATCTCACACGAAAAAAGAGGCCGACAGCAGAGTCCATATGCAGTTAACACCAGCCGGGACTGGT
>Ga0214472_10004596_pt1 | contig 14569 bp, 10 predicted proteins | sample RVTome_6_FD_207662 | JGI IMG/M metagenome (GOLD analysis project Ga0214472, IMG submission 207662) | Soil microbial communities from uranium-contaminated site in the Upper Colorado River Basin, Wyoming, United States - RVT140D175 | ecosystem: Environmental > Terrestrial > Soil > Contaminated >...
AGTAGTCGCTGAAGCTCTTCAGGCCGTGCGCACGCAACCGTCTGCCCAGCCGGCCGCTGACCAGTTGCTTCTTGCTCGGCGCCAACTCGACGCCCGCGGTCCGGCGCATCAGGTCGCGGAAGCGGCCGAATTCGACATCGCTGATGGCCGTTTCACTCATGCCCGCCATTCCGGAGATGCGCGCCCCTCGGCGACCGCCTCGAATTCGAGTCGATCGCGGTCGACGACTTGTTCCGCTCATGGCGTCCCTGGCGGGGCCGTCTGTCGTACATCGGTCGATTACGCCACATCGGCCAACGCCGTGAACGCGGCGATCTCGTCGACTGCGAACACCCTGACGACATCGAGGATGATCACGAAGCGCCCGTCCACGCGCCCCATGCCGGCGATGAACTCGGTGCGCAGCTTCGTGCCGAAGGTCGGCGCCGGCTCGATGTCGGCGGCGCCGATCTCGAGCACCTCATTGACCGCATCGACCATCACCCCGATCGTCTGCGTCGAACCATCATCACCGCGGAGCTCGACGATGACGATGCAGGTGCGCCGCGCGACCTTCGTGCCGGCGCGCCCGAAGCGCGCCGACAAATCGATCACCGGCACCACCGCACCGCGCAGATTGATCACCCCGCGCACCGTCGGCGGCATCATCGGCACCTCGGTCAGCGTTCCGAATTCGATGATCTCGCGGATCTGCAGGATGTCGATCGCAAGAACCTCACCGTTGAGCGTAAATGCCAGGCATTGTCGCCCGGCCCCACCGGCCGCGCTGCTCACCGGCGCGGAATCCGCGCGGGCCACGATATTGCTCGCTTGTGCCATCGTCGCCTCCCCGCTTCAGAACCGCACGTACTCGGCGTCCTCACCGGCGCCCGCCAGCGCGGGCTGCAGGTAGTTGCGCTGTCGGGTTCTCGTCCCGCCGGCGTCGCCGCTCATGCCGGCGGTGGCCTGCGTGGCACGCCTCTTCGCGGGCGAGGCCGCGTGAGCCCGGGCCATCGCCGCGTCGGTCTTGAGGCGGAACTGCGCAACCAGCCCCTGCAACTGCTCGGCCTGACCGCTCATCTCCTCGGCGGTCGCCGACAACTCCTCGGAGGCCGATGCGTTCTGCTGCGTCGTCTGGCTGATCTGGCTCATCGCAGTGTTGATCTGCCCCGCTCCACCCGACTGCTCTTCCGAGGCGGCGGTGATCTCCTGCACCAACTCGGCCGTCTTGCGGATGGACGGCACCATCTCTTCGAGCAGCGTTCCGGCCTTCTCGGCGGTCCTGACGCTCGACGAGGCGAGCCCGCCGATCTCCTGCGCCGCGATCTGGCTGCGCTCGGCGAGCTTCCTCACCTCGGCCGCCACCACCGCAAAACCCTTGCCGTGCTCACCGGCACGCGCCGCCTCGATGGCCGCATTGAGTGCAAGCAGGTTGGTCTGGTAGGCGATGTCGTCCACGATGCCGATCTTGTCGGCGATCGACTTCATCGCCTCGACGGTCGCGCGCACCGCCTGCCCCCCCTCGGTCGCATCGTTCGCCGACTTGCTCGCGATGCCGTCGGTCACCTTCGCGTTCTCGGTGTTCTGCGTGATCGACGCCGACATCTGCTCGATCGACGCGGACGTCTCCTCGAGGCTCGCCGCCTGCTCCGACGAGCCCTGCGCGAGCGATTGCGAAGTCGCGCTGACCTGCTCGGCTGCAGCCGCCAGCGAATCGGCGGCCGAACGCACGTCGCCGACCGTCTGCGACAGCTTGTCCACCATGTTCTTGAGCGCTGCGAGCAGGCTGCCGGTGTCCCCCTTGCGCAGATCGACCTGCACCGACAGATCGCCATCCGCCACTTGGCCCGCGATCCTTGCGGCATATTCCGGTTCGCCGCCGAGCGCGCGGATCAGATTGCGGGTGATCAGGAACGCGGCGAGAAAGGCCAGCAGCAACGCCGCGCCGGTCGTCGTAATCACCAGCGTACGCGCCGAGTCGTACGTTTCTCTGGCTTGTGCGATGCTGCCATCGAGCAGTTCCCCCTGGAAACCTGCCATCGCGTTGGCGCTTCCCTGGTACGCGCTCAGGATCGGTCTCAACTCGTTCTGCAGGAATGCGCGCGACTCTGCGACGGCGCCGCCCTCGATGAGTGCGATCAGGCGTTCCTGCCCGGCGACGTAGCGCTGGCGGTTCTCACGGATCTGCTGCAGAAGCTCCCTCCCGCGCGGCTGGGTGAGCGCGCTTTCCAGCCGTTCGACGATTCCGCCGAGGGTGCGCCGCAATTCGAGGATCGCCTCCTTGTTGCGCCTCATGTCCTCGGGACTGTCGGTCAACATCATATTGCGCAGCGCAACGGCAATGGCGCCGCTCTGAACGACGATGTCATTGGCCATCTGCGCACGCGGCCAGCGCTCCTCTCCGACCGCGCGGATCGCTTCGTTCAGTTGCGCCATGCGCGTGATGCCGATCACCGATACCGCGAGCAGCAGCACGATGATCAGGCCGAAGCCCGCCCCAAGTTTCGTTGCCACCTTCATGCCTGAGAACATGGATCGCTACCTCCGGTAAGCGTCAATCGCAAATGCATGACTGAAAGGGAGCCGCCCACGACTGCTGGCGCGCGGCCGTTGATACAGCGGATCAGGACGGCCGCGCCGGGTCGCCATTTCCGCCGCTGGTCGCCTGCTGCAACGTCTGCGCCACGTCCAGAATCAGCGCGACCTCGCCGCTGCCGAGAATGGTCGATCCGGCGATGCCGCCGACGCGCTCGAAAAGCTGGCCGAGCGGCTTGATCACGGCCTGGCATTCGCCGTCGAGGTGATCGACGACGATGCCGGCCGTCCGTCCCGAGGCTCGCACCACGACCACGTTTTGCCGCTGCGGCTCCGCACCGGCGATGGCGAACGCCTTGCGCAGCCGCAGGAACGGCAGCACCTCGCCACGCAGGCTGAGGTAGTCGGTGTCATCCAGCCCGCGCGGCAGCTCGATGCACTCCACCACCGCATCGAGCGGAAGGATGAAGGTCGACGCGCCGACCCCGACTTGAAAGCCGTCGATGATCGCGAGCGTCAAGGGCAGGCACAGGCGCATCGTCGTGCCCGCCTTCGGCGTACTGTCGATGTCGAGCGTCCCGCGCAGCGCCTCGATGCTGCTCCTGACGACGTCCATGCCGACGCCGCGACCCGACAGGTTGGTGACCTGCTCGGCGGTCGAGAAACCGGGTTCGAGGATCAGGCGATGGATCTCGGCGGGGCTCAGGCACGCGTCGGCGGCAATCAGCCCGCGCTCCACGGCCTTGTGGTAGATCCGCTCGGCATCGAGTCCGCCACCGTCGTCGCCGACCTCGATGACGATGCTGCCCGATTCGTGATAGGCATTGAGCGCGACCGTGCCGCGCGCCGGCTTGCCGGCTGCCGCGCGCTTCTCGGGCGTTTCGATCCCGTGGTCGATGGCATTGCGCACCAGGTGCATGAGCGGGTCGCCGATTTTCTCCACCATCGACTTGTCGAGCTCGGCGTCGGCGCCGTGAATGGTCAGCTCGATGTCCTTGCCCAGCTCCCTGGATACGTCGCGCACGACCCGCGGAAAGCGGCCGAATACGTCGCCGATGCGCGTCATGCGCAGTCGCAGCGCGCCGTCGCGCACGTCCTCGACCAGCCGCAACAGTTGAGCGGCGGCCTCCTGCAGGCCTGCGTCGCGCGCACCGCGCGCCTGCAGTTGCACCGCGGATCCGGCGATGACGAGCTCGCCGACGCGGTCGATCAGTGCGTCGAGCCGATCTGCCGGCACTTTCACGCTGCGCGCCTCGGCGGCACGACGGTCGTCGCAGGCCCTCTGCTTGACGAGCGCCGCCTCGACGACCGGCGGCTGGACGACGCCCTGCCCGACCAGCACCTCACCGAGCCTCGGCTGCGAGGCCTCCGCCCGCTGCGCAGCGAGCGCCGTCTCGAGCTCCTTGCGGGTCAGCGTGCCGCATTCGATGAGGATTTCGCCGAGACGGCGCTGATCTTCATCGAGCGATTCGATCAGCGCGATGTACGCCTTTGCGCGGCTGTGCGGCGGCAGGATGGTGATCCGCGCGTCGTCCTGCACGAACTCGAACACGCTCTCGAGCTCCGCCTTGCCGGCCTCGCTCTTGAGCGCCACCTCGAAGCCCAGGTAACAGCATTCGGGGTCGCCGCTGGCGAGATCGGGGAGCGCGTCGACGATGGTTTCGATGTGGACGATGTCGCCGTAATTGCTCAGATAATTGATGAAGGCGAGCGGATCCATGCCGTTTCTGAGCACCTCGGGGCCGAATCGCAACGACAGGTGCCAGTGCTCGGCACCGATCGCGACTCCGCCGCTCGATTCGACCATGACCTCGTCCGGCCGCACCACGGCGGCGTCACCTCCCCGACCGTCCTCGTCCTCGTCCTCGCCCCCGCCCGGCGCGCGCGCGGCATCGGCCGGCTGCGCCGCGCGTTCGCCGAGGGCGTGCCGCAGGCGCAGGTGCAGCGACGTTCCGCCGTCTTCCGCCACCACGGGTCGATCGCCCGCGGCGGCAGCGACCAGCGCGCCGATGTGGTCCTGGCACTCGAGCAGCAGGCTCACCAGCGCGGGAGTAAAGTCGAGCGTACCGCCGCGCAATCGGTCGAGCGCGTTTTCGACCACATGCGTAAATTGCACGATCGCATCGAGCCCGAACAGGCCTGCCGAGCCCTTGATCGTGTGGGCGCAGCGAAAAAGGGCATGCAGATCGTCGGCTGCGACCTCGCCCGCTTCGGCGCGCAGCAGGATCTCTTCCATCTGTGCGAGCAGCTCACGGCTTTCATCGAAGAACGTGCCCAGGGCCGAATTCATGTCCATGACAGCGCCCTCAGGCACGCTCGCGGGCGGCGATCAGCAGCGGATCTCCGAGCGCGCCGCCGAGATTGGCCAGGTCGAGCAAGCGCAGCACGGCGTCGGAGTGATTCACGAAGCGCACCGTTTTGCCCGCGCCGCGCTTGGCCATCAGCATCAGCTGCAGCCCTGCGCTGTCGAGCTCCTCAACACGGCCCAGATCGATGTCGGTCTTGTCGTGCCCGGCCATCGCGAGCATGAGCCGCGCCTTGATCTCGTTGACGGTGTTGATCGTCAGCTCGCCGGCGAGCGTCACCCGGCAGCCGTCCTCGTGTACGCTGATCGTCATGTCCATGGTTGCTCTCCGCGCTCACATGATCAGCTTGGAGACTGCCGCAAGCATCTGCTGGGGCTGGAACGGCTTGACGACCCACGCCTTCGCGCCCGCGTCCTGGCCCATGCGCTTTTTCTCTTCGGCCACTTCCGTGGTCAGCATGATCACCGGCGTGAACCTGTAGGCCGCCTGCTTGCGGACCTCGCGCACGAAGGTGATGCCGTCCATGTTGGGCATGTTGACGTCCGAGATCATCAGATGCACCTTCTGGCCGCCAAGCTTGCCCAGCGCATCCCTGCCATCGCACGCTTCGAGGACGTCGTAGCCGGCGCCCTTCAGCGTCATGCTCACCACCTGCCGCAGCGACGCGGAGTCGTCCACGATCAATATCGTCTTGCCCATAGCCCTGCCTCCCGTGGAGATTGGCTCAAAAGAACGTGATGCCGGAAGCGCCCGGCTTCGCCGGATCCGTGCCCGCGTGCTGCTCGAGGGTCGTATAGGTCTGTTCGAGCTCGCATACCCAGCTGCCGGCGTCGATCGGCGTCGGCACCTCGCCGCGCCCGCTGCGGTGCCCGTCGTCGGCGACGCGCGTAAGCAGGCGTGCCATGTCGGCCCGCACCGCCGAAAGGATCTGGCTGACGCGGTCCTGGAACTGCAGTTGCACGATCACCGCTTCGACCCTTTGCTGCACCGCCGCCCCGTCATCCTCGAGCCGGCGCGAGGACTCGACCATCCGCGCCGCGGCATCGTTGAACCCGTCGAGCACCCGGGAGATTGCCGCATCGCTGTCGTCGACAAGCGCTTGATCCCGCGCGGACATGCGCTCCGCGGCCCCGAGGGCGGCCGCCATTGCGTCATGCGCACTATCGACACGCTCACGAATTCGCTGCCCGGTGCCCGCCGACTGGTCCGAGAGCTTGCGGACCTCGTCGGCGACGACGGCAAAACCACGCCCCGCCTCGCCCGCACGGGCCGCCTCGATGGCCGCATTGAGCGCAAGCAGGTTGGTCTGCTTGGCGATCTCGCCGACCTCGCCGGCCATGCGCCTGAGCTCATCGGTGATCTGTGCGAGCCGCACGACCGCCTGCGTCAGCGTGCGCTTCTCGGCCAGCGCGCCATGCAGTGTCTGCAAGATCGAGTCGAGCTCGACGCGCGCACCCGCGATGAGTTGCATTACGCTGCCGTCGTCTGCGGACGAGGTGACCGCGCGCGACTGCTCGAGTGCGTCGCCCAGGCGAGCGACAATCTCGTCGAACGCGAAGGCGAGGCCGCTGACGGCATCCTCGGTCTGGCTGCGCGAGATGTCGATGTGCTGAGACCAGCGCCGCAGCGCCTCCTCGACGAGGTGATGCAGGCTGGCGAGGTAGGCGTCGCGGCCGACCCGCTCCGACTGTGCCACCGAGGCCGAGGCGTCCCCGGCGCAATCGTCGGCCGCCGCGCGACGCCGCTCCCGCAGACCCGATACGACGCCATACGCAGCGACCAGGGGTGCAACGATCCAGGCAGCGGGCTCGGCGCCAAACACGGCGAGCGCAACACCACCCAGCACCCCTGTAACGATTGCCGCGAGGCCGTTCGACGACGCGGCCCTGGAACCGGACGCACGACCGGATACAGAACCCGTCGGCAGCGCGGTGCTCCCTGTACGCATCGCTCTCCCCTCCCGCTGTCGCCCCATCCACCGTGATGCGGAGCGAATCCGAACTTCAAGTCTGGTCATGCTAATGAATGCAGGCGGAATGCGACAGAGGGATATACCCGGCAGCCATCCAGGATTTTCCCTACGGCTTTGGCGATACGTCGGGGCGCGTGGAAGCGACGCTCGCGCCGCGCCTATTCGGTCCGTGAGGCCCCGTGGGTGGTCGCGAGTGCGACGAGTTCGGCCAAATTGCGCACCGCCATCTTGCGGAACACGCGCGCCCGATACTCGTCGACGGTCTTCACCGCGATGCCGAGCTCATGGGCGATCTCCTTGCCGCGCAAGCCGCGCACGATGCCGTCGAAGACATCGCGCTCGCGCGGAGTCAGCTGGTCGAGTCGCGCGCGAAAGCGCCCGCGGTCACCTTCCGCCCCTTCGTGGCCACAGGCACGGGCGAGCACCGCCTGCACCGCATCGATAAGCTGCTGATCCCTGAACGGCTTTTGCAGGAAGTCGACGGCACCGCGCTTCATGGCCTCGACGGCCATGCCGACGTCACCATGACCGCTGATGAAGATGATCGGAAGATCCCACTGCATTTCGCGCAGACGGCGCTGCAGCTCGACGCCCGACAAGCCCGGCATGCGTACGTCGAGCACCATGCACGCGCATGCCCGGGCGTCCGGATCCTCCAGGAAGGCAACGGCCGTCTCATATGGCTTCGCGCCGATGCCGACGCTGTCGAGCACAATCCCGATCGCTTCGCGGATGGCTTCGTCGTCATCGATGACTGCCACAGGATTGCTGTTTTTCATTGTTGCTTCGCTCCTGTGGGAAACCGCGGGGTGCGAACCCCGGCATCCGGAAAGTCGCGCAGCGGAATAACATGCGCATCGCAAACTCCACCCGGCCGTGACCGTGCGTCGTAACCGCCCCAGCCCGCATCGGGGTCGGCGAATATCATGCGACGCACGCGCCGGCCGCTCCGTCGGCACGCGGAAGGCTCAACGAGAACACCGTGCCCCCACCTGCGCGAGCCGCACTCCACAGCCGCCCGCCATGCGCGGACACGATCGAGCGGCTGATCGACAGCCCCAGACCGAGCCCGTCGGAACGGGTGGTGTAGAACGGTTTGAACACGTCCGTGCCGATCTGCTCCGGCACGCCGCGGCCGCGGTCGGCGACGCTGATCCTGACCGCGCACGCGCAATTCGGATCGGCGCGGATCGTGATCACCTTGCTCCGGCGCACGTCGTCCATCGCCTGGATACCGTTCCAGACCAGGTTCAGCAACACCTGCTCGATCTGTAGCCGGTCGGCCAGCACGTCGGGAAGGCCGGCGGCAATACGCGATTCGAGCTTGATGTCGTGCACCCGCGTGTCGCAGCGCAGCCATTCATACAAATCCGCGACGAGTCCGGCGACATTGACCGCTTCGTAAATCGGCTCCCGCCGCTTCGCGAAGCCGGTCATGTGCGAGATCAGCTTGCCTGCGCGCAGCGCCTGCACTTCGATGTTTCGCACCAGCGTACGCGCCTTCGGGGCGTTCTCGAGGAGGCGGGCACATGCACCGGCGTAGTTCGCAATCGCGGTGAGCGGCTGATTCAGCTCGTGCGCCGTCGCCGAGGTCATCTCGCCGAGCATCAGCAGGCGCCCGTGATGAGCCAGCTGCGCGCGTTGCTCGTCGAGCGCACGCTGGCGCAACTTGTTGTCGGTGACATCGCGCAGCGTGCCGATCACGCGCAGCGCCCGGCCTGTCGCGTCCCGGCGCATGACGCGCGCGCGGTAGGCGACCCAGATCAGCTCGCCGTCGGCCCGCCGCATGCGCACCTCGCCACGTGCCTCGGGGACGAGGCCCTTCAGCAGCGGCCGGATCCGTGCCCGGGCCGCCTCGAGGTCTTCGCGCAGCAGCTCGCGTTCCCACTCGCGCACGCCGAATCGCACCGGCGCATCCGGCGCGCCGATGATGTCGCGCCACCAGTGCGCCGAGCAGTACACCGTGTCGGCGGCGACATCCCAATCCCACAAGGCGTCCCCGTGGCCCTCGACGGCGAACTGCCAGCGCTGCTCGCTGTCGCGCAGGCGCTGCAGCATCCGCGCCCGTTCGCTGAGATCGCGCCGGATGATCAGCAACTGCGGCGCGCCGCCGATCGTGACGCGGTGGCCCGACAACGACGTCGGGACCACGATGCCATCCTTACGGCGCAAGGCACATTCGAGATCGCGGACCGGCTCGCCGCGCATCAGTGCCGCCATGACCGCCTGTCGCTGTTCGCTGCACGGCCAAACTGCGAGCGTCGACGTCTTCTTGCCGAGCAGCTCGGCACGCTCGTATCCGGAAAGCGCACAGTAGGCCGGATTGGCCACGACGATGTGATTGTCGAGCTCGCACGAGGTCAGCACGATCGCATCGGGTCCCTGTTCGAACAACGCCTCGAAGCGCTGCTCGCTCTCCAGCCAGGCCGAACCAAGGCGCCCGAACGCGTCCATGTCGCGCTGCCTGGGCCGGCCGTCGGCATCGTGACAGGGGCTGGCGAGAACGACGACGGTCGGCCCGTCGCCGTCCCCGTCCGGATAGTCGAAGCACAGTTCGACGACCGCCGCTGCGCGATCCGCCGCTGCGGCCGCAAATGACCACCCCAGGCGCGCGGGCCGGCCCGCGAGCTGTGTGTGCGCCGCAACAGGATCGGCGGCGAGCGTCGCGAAATGCCCTCCCGCGTTGCATTCGGCCGCGTCGCCGCACAGCGCGCGGAAAGCGGCGTTCGCGTACACGATGAGCCCGTCGCGCGCGAGCAGCGCCATCGGTGTGCGCGCCAGCCTCGCGACCGCCAGGAGGCGCGAATGCTCGCGCCCCCATGCTGCGCAACTGCTGTCGATCATCGGACAAGCCCCTCCACTGCGTGGTCGGATCGTGGCACGGACTCGCCGGGGGCTGCGCATGGACAGGTGCCCAGCACCGCGCAATCGGTCATCGACACCTTGCCATGCAATGCCCTGTCGTACCGGCGACCTCATTGTGCAATGCACACGTAGTGTAACGAGTGACTGCATGGAGCGATTTAATTTGTATCACGTCGGCGTATCCGAAATGCATCAGGATCACCCCTCATTGCCAGCCGATCAGGTGTCCGGCAACGCTTGTACCGGGCGGCAGGGGTGTCCGCGGCTCACGCGACCATTCATTGGATAACGTGATTGGCAATGAACGTCAGCATTCCGAGTGGAGCACGGAGGACGCCGTAGCCGCGTAGCCCGGATGCAGCGCAGCGGAATCCGGGAACGGCCGCCATCGGCGCGCCAAGGGGTGCCCCCGGATTCCGGCCTGCGGCCTTCATCCGGGCGACGGGGAGGCGGGATCTCCTCATCCATGAATGGCTTACGTTCATTGCTGATCAGGTTGGACAATGATGCGATAGCACTGCCCGACGGCCACGAACGGCGCCCGCCCGCGCCTCAGTCGCTCGCGCAGGGCAACGCCACCACCGCCGCGAAACCGCCGCCGGGCGTGCGGAAGTTGGTCGTCTGCCCGCGGTAAAGGCGCGCCGCGGTGAGCTGCACCTGCCCGCGCCACGCATAGCAGCGCAGATCCATCTTCAGCTCGGTCGGTACGCCGCCCACGCTCAGGCGCCGTCCGCTCGGCGTGACCAGGCGCTGCGCGATGTAGTCGCCGCCGAGGATGGCGTCGAACACGCGCCGCGTGAGCTTGTCGCCGCGATACGCGGCGCGCCCGCCGAAGCCGGCGGCCGGCTTGAAGAACAGCGTGCGTCGCGCGTTCCACAACGCATCGGCGTCTTCCGCGCGCACCTGGCAGGCGGCCGGAATCCCGCCGGCGAGGATGGCCCGCGTCGGCGCATCGACGCCCATCGCGGCGAGCGCGGCATCGTCGCCGAGCAGTACCAGGTTGCGCTTGTCGGCGTACAGCGCGTGCGCGCGCGGGTGCGGGGTGATCACGGCGGCCTGCGCGGCCCACGCGGCGGCCAGCGCAGCGCTCTCCGGCTCCTCGAAGGCGAAGTCGGTGAGCCGGTTGTAGACGAGATCGATCACGCTGTCGCCCAGCCACAACCGCCCTTCGGCAAAGCGCAGCTCGGTCGGATCGCACACGTAGGCGGCGAGGCCGTGCCGCTCGAACAGGCGCTGGAACAGCAGGAATTCGGGCAGCAGGTACTGGCCTTGCGGGTCGCGATCGACGATCGCCACGGTGCGCCACGCAGCCTCCCCGCGCATCGACTGCCACTCCGCGCGGAACATGTCGAGGAAGGCCGCCTCCGGGTCGCCCGGCGCACCGGCCGCCACCGCCGCCTCGAGCGGGGCGACCTCGGCGCAGCAGGCGCGCTGCGCGCGCGCCAGCGCCACGTTGAGCAGGCCGCCGCCGGCGTTGGTGTTGATCTCGATGAGCTGCGGGCCGTTCGCCCCGAGATGGAAGTCGAAGCCGAGAAAGACGCCGGCCGCGGCAGTGGCCACGCGGGCGGGGGGCGGTGCCGTGGCGAGCACGCGCTCCTGCCACCCCGGCAGCGCCACCACGTGCTCGACCGCGGCAACGATACGGGCCATGCGGGTGCAGTGCCGTTCGGCGACGAAGACCACCGAATCGGCGAAGAGATTCGGGCGGGTGGCGCCGATCATCGCGAGCAGTGCGCCGTCGCGCGGGTCGCGTTCGAGCTCGGCGCGCAAGCGCTCATGGTCGAGCGACACGCACTGACAGCCGCGGTTCAGGCGCTCGGCCACCTCATGGCAGTCGCCCTCGGCGAGTGCGCGCAGCAACGGATCCTGCTGCGGTTCAAGTATTGCGCTCATCGTTTTCTCCCGGCGCCGCGCGCGGCGGTGCGAGCTGCTCGAGGAAGGCGACCGCTTCGGCCTCCACGCGGGTGCGCCGCATCGGCGGGAGGCTGCGCCACACGACCTTGCCGTACGGCTTGGCGATCATGCGCGGATCGCAGATGCACAGCAGGCCGCGGTCGCGCTCGCTGCGGATGAGGCGTCCGGCGCCCTGCTTCATGTTGATCACGGCGCGTGGCAGCTGGTAGTGCATGAAGGGGCTGCGGCCGCTCTTCTGCAGGTGCTCGATACGCGCGGCGAGCACCGGATCGTCGGGCGGGGCAAACGGCAACTTGTCGATGACCACCAGCGACAACGCGTCGCCGGGCACGTCGACGCCCTCCCAGAAGCTCTGGCTCGCCACCAGCACCGCGTTGCCGAGCTGGCGGAAGCGTTCGAGCAGTTCGGTGCGCGAGCCCTCCCCCTGCAGCAGCAGCGGCAACTTGTCGCCGCCCTGCGCGAACGCTTCGGCGAGCAGGCCATGCACCCGCCGCATCGCCCGCAGCGAAGTGCACAACACGAAGGTCCGCCCGCGCGCGGCGCGGATGAGCGGCAGTGCGGCGCGCGCGACTGCCTCCGGGTAGTCCGGATGATTCGGGTCCGGCATCGCGGGCGGGGCGTACAGCACGGCCTGCTCCGCGTACTCGAACGGGCTGCCCCACACCGCGGTGAGCGGCGGCGGCTCGAGCCACGACAGGCCCAGCTCGCCGCAGTAGTGGCTGAAGTCGTGCCCCACGGCGAGGGTGGCCGAGGTGAAGATCCAGGCGCGCGGATGGCCTTCGAGCTGGCGCCGGAACACTTCCGAGACGTGCAGCGGGGTGGCGTTGAGGGTGGCCGACTGGGTGAACACCTCGACCCAGCGGATGAGCTCGCCAGACGCCGGATTGCGCCAGCGCGTGAGCCGTTCGGCGATCTCGCCGGTGCGGCGCAGGCAGTTGGCGAGCCCCTCGGAGCGCTCGGCCTGGGTGCCGAGAATCTCCGCGAAGCGCACCAGCTCGTCGGCAAGTCCGGCCACACCCTTGTCGAATTCCGGCAGCGCCGAGGCCTGGGCGGCCGACAGGCGCGCCGGATCGGCCCCGAAGGCGAGGCGCAGGTCGCGCGCGGCCTTCTCCAGCGCGCGCGTGGCGTCGATCAGCTCGCGGCAGTCGCGCGCGGCGGCGATCGTCTCCGAGCGGGTGTCGCGGGCGAGGTCGAGCAGCTGCGAAGTCGATACGTTCTCGCCGAAGAACAGACTCGCCGTCTCGGGCAACTGGTGCGCCTCGTCGAAGATCACCGCGTTGCAGGCGGGCAGCAGCTCGCCCATGCCTTCGTCGCGCAGCATCACGTCGGCGAAGAACAGATGGTGGTTCACCACCACCACGTCGGCCTCCATCGCGGCACGCCGCGCGGCGAGCACGAAGCACTCCTTGACGTTGGGACATTCCTGCCCGAGGCAGTTGTCGCGCGTCGAGGTCGCCGCCAGCCAGGCCGGCGAATCCTCGCGCACTGTGCCGCACTCGGCCTTGTCGCCGCTCGTCGTGGTCTTGGCGAAGCGCACGATGGCGCGCAGGTCGGCCGCCTCCTGCGGACTCTGGAAGCGCCCTTCGCGCGCGTTGCGCTCGAGGTGGTAGGGGCACACGTAGTTCGCCCGCCCCTTGAGCAGCGCGATCGACACCGGCACCTTGAGCGCGGCGCGCACGGTAGGCAGGTCGCGGTTGAAGAGCTGGTCCTGCAGCGTCTTGGTGCCGGTCGAGATGATGACCTTGCCGCCCGCCATCAGGGCCGGGACGAGATAGGCGAAGGTCTTGCCGGTGCCCGTGCCGGCCTCGGCCACCAGCACGCGGTTGTCGCGCAGCGCCTCGGCGATCTGGCGCGCCATCTCGATTTGCTGCGGCCGCGCGCTGAATGCGGGGATTGCACTGGCGAGCGGCCCGTCGGGCGCAAAGATCGGGGCAGGATCGGGCATCGGGAAGAGGCGCCGGGACGAATCGGCCGCGGGGTCGGAACCCACGGCCACCCGCGCCGGCGAGCGAGGAAATGCGCAATTCTACGCCCGTCGACGCCCGCCCGGCACGCCGCGCGGCGCTCCGGCGACCACGCTGTTGTCATCCCACCTTCATGGTGATGAAACCTCGCCGGCCAAGAATGATCCGCCCATTCCCCCCACGGAGACGAAGATGAAGAAACCTGGTCGCGACGACGGCGCGGATAACCTGTCGGCCAATGAGCATTTCCACGCGGTCGTGGCGCGCGCCATCACGCGCCGCGGCTTCCTCAGGAGCGGCGCCGGCCTTGGCGCGGCGACCTTTCTGGCCGGCCCGCTCGGTGCCTTCGCCCGCAACGGCGGCCACGACGACCGCCATCACGGCGAAGGTCGCCGCGAACATCACGGCGGCCGGGACACCGCGCCCCGGATCGGCTTCACCCCGGTGGCCACCGCTTCGAGCGACGCGGTGGCGGTGCCTCGCGGGTATCGCGTGCAGCCGTTCGCGCGCTGGGGCGACGCCCTATTTGCCGATTCGCCGGCGTGGCAGCCCGACGCCGGCAACACCGGCGACGACCAGGCGCGCCAGATCGGCGACAACCACGACGGCATGCATTTCTTCCCGCTCCACGGCGGGTCGAGCAAGGAAGGCCTGCTGGTGATGAACCACGAGTACACCAACTACGAATACCTGTTCCGCCCCGAGAGCGGCCAGCCTTACCTCGAGCCGTGGACCGCCGACAAGGTGCGCAAGGCGCAGCACGCGCACGGCGTGTCGGTGCTGCACGTGGCCGAGCGCCACGGTACGTGGCGGATCGTGACCGACTCGCGCTTCAACCGGCGCATCACCGGCACTACCCCGATCGCCCTTTCGGGGCCGGCCGCCGGCCACCCGTTGCTGCGCACCAGCGCCGACCCCACCGGCACCCGCGTGCTCGGCACGCTCAACAACTGCGCCAACGGCGTCACCCCGTGGGGGACCTACCTCACCTGCGAGGAGAACTTCCAGGGCTACTTCGGCACCACCGCGGGCAG
>Ga0214472_10004597_pt1 | contig 14566 bp, 3 predicted proteins | sample RVTome_6_FD_207662 | JGI IMG/M metagenome (GOLD analysis project Ga0214472, IMG submission 207662) | Soil microbial communities from uranium-contaminated site in the Upper Colorado River Basin, Wyoming, United States - RVT140D175 | ecosystem: Environmental > Terrestrial > Soil > Contaminated >...
ATCACGAACACAAACCAGGCCGAACCGCACATCCCAACTGTCGTGAAGATCGACGGAAAGAGATGCCACAGGCGACCGGCCCGGTTCGGAACACCGATGACCAGGAACCAAACGGCCAGTGTCGCAAAGTAGCCTACGCCGACGGCGGCGGTGGGGACCGGTCCAATCCGCGCCCACCGGCTGCTGAGAACGTAGTCGCAGTTGACGCGATCACTGGGCGTACAGAAGTTCGCACCGAACGCGCTGCCCGATGCGCGCGACGGCGCGCCGAGATTCAGCAGGATGCCGCTAATCACGCAGCCGATGATGGCCAGAGCCACCAAGGCGGCCCGCAGGCGCGGCTTCGACGAGTGAGGATGGACCGTGCGCGGTTGCTGCGACATGGAATGCTTGCCCTCGCGTCGGATCAGGCGATTCTCCTCATCGCCGTTCCTCACGACGATCCGGCGAACCGGGGATGAGCCCGGTGAACAACTCGGTACGGGTCGTCGCAACGCGCCAACGAGGCCCACACTGCTGTGCATCATACCTCATGAATGGGCAGCTTGGGCGGCGGGGTGATGGTCATGCTGCGATAGGCCCTGCGGAAGTGGATCTGCCCCAGAACAAGGCACACCACGACCAACACAGGACACAAACCGAAGCGCAGGATCGCCAGGATACCGCCGGCCGATCCGTCAGCAACCGAGCGATCAAGTTCGTCAAAGCCATAGAGTGCAGAGCCCAGACCGGCGGCCACCTCGGTTTGGACGCGGACCCAGGGCGTCACCAACGCGAGCGCCGCCAAGAACCAAACACAAGCTCTCGCCAGGCCGGCCGCTCCCCCGAGTCGCCCGGACAGACTGACCAGGAGGGAGACGATCAGAACACCGGCGACAATCAAGACTGAGGCTCGCGCAACGAAACCCGCCACGGCCAGACTGGACTCGAAACGCCCGGTCGAAACGTGACGGACGGCGGATGAGACGGCGTCGCCTTCCTCCATGGCCTGGCCGCGCAGGCTCCACCACGCCCCAAAATGAAAGAGGACCGCAGCCACTGCCAGCCAGAGAAAGGCGTTCTTGGCGAACCTCAGGACGTCAAACGCCGCCAGATGCTCACGCGCGGTATCCCGATGTGTATTGCCCGGAGAATCCATGACTTGGAAAGAGGCCTCGATCAAGCTCCAATCGCTGATCCATCGCGTCGCGACGGTTCGATGCAGGCCGACGTGAGCCCCACCGGCAAGCGGGTCAGAGGCGACGAGCCGGTCGGCTTGGTGCCAGGCTAACCTGAGTGACTGCATCGCCGACCAACGGCACGCGCAGGACCGTTCGCGAAGAACTGATGACTCGCCCATCATCACGAATGTACTTGATCAAAATGGCGACCCGCTTGCCCATGAGATCCAGTTCTTTGTCCCAATGCAGCCGCAGACCGTAGCCCCAGCCGATCATGGTGGGCTTTTTGGCGCGCCAGGGGAAGGCCTTCTCGGGCGGCAGTTCCCATTCATGAACCTGCGTGGGCGTTTCTCGACCAAGCGGATCGCTCTCAAGGCGATACATCGTCACGACGATCGTGCCGCTGCCGAATACACCCTTGGGGCTGTCATGCCCCTCCAAATAAACCGTACATTTGAACCCGTCGATCCGCCCGTTTGACGGATCGTCGAAGATCAGCCAGGGAACGGCACTGAAAAACTTGTTGACACTGACAATGTTCGACACGGGTTCCGGGCCGGGCATCTTGATTGCCGACTCGCGCTGCTCAGGCTGCCAACCCATGTTCGACGCGCAACCCGTCGCCAGAAAGGCCGTCGAGATGATCGCGATTCGCCGCAACTGACAATGGCCATTCATGTCTCGATTTCCTCCCTCATGCCGGGCAAGAGCCGCTATCGATTCGTCGCCGAGGCCTGATCAAGCGCCCGACTACTGCGCCTTGCGACAACATCCTCTCCCGAGGGGACCAAGGGACCGTATCGCGGCACCTTGGGACCATATGGCGGCTTAGGTTCCGTTTTGGTCGGCGCGGCCGGATTCTGCTCAGCGCCGGGAAGCGGCTCGACCGGGACGTCTTCAATGGACTCGATTTCACTATCCGATTCGGGCATGACCTGGAGCTTCTCAAAGAGCGGACTCTGCTTCATTCTGGGCGTGATGATGCCGGACCTGTCACGCTCTTCGAGGCTGATCCTGCGAGCGTCTTCAACGGTCCGCATGATTCGCGGGGTCATGGCAATGAGCAACTCGGTCTTTTGTTTCGTCCGCGTCGTCGTGCGAAAGAGAACGCCCAGGCCGGGGATATCTCCGAGAATCGGCACCTTGCTCTCACTCTCATTGTCGGTCGTGGTGATCAGTCCGCCGATGACGATGGTCTCACCGTCCTTGGCGACGACCACCGTTTCCGCCTCACGGTTGGTGAAGATCGGGGCCAGAACGCCGTTACCGATGTCGAGGGTGGATGACGTGAGCGCCGAAATCGAGGGATGCACGGTCATATAGACGAACCCGTCGGGATTGATGTTGGGCGTCACTGTGAGTTCGATGCCGATGTCCTCAAACTCGACCTGACTGTTGACCTGGCCATTGTCCGTGACCTGCGTGCCGCGAAGGAACGGCACGTTTTGCCCAACGATGATCCGGCCTTCCTGGTTGTCCTGAACGACGATCATCGGGCGCTGGATGACCTCCAGCCGGCTATCGACCTGGAGCGCCCTGACGAGGAAGTTGAAGTCTTCGCCGGTGATGGTGAAGCTGAACCCGCCCAGTCCGCTGCCGGCAGCGCCGAGATCGGTGCCGCCGATGACGTCGAAGCTGCCGCTCTGAAGAACGCCGTTGGGGCCCTGCACTGCCGTCTCGCTGAATCGAAGCTGCTGAAGGGCAAACTCCAGGCCCATCTCGAAGCGGTCATCCAATGTCACCTCGGCGATCATGACCTGGATCATCACCTGCGGGGGCGGCCGGTCGAGTTGCTCAATGATGGACACCACTTCCGACTTGATGCGGGGACTCGCGGAGACGATCAGTTGATTCGACTCCTCGTGGGCCACGACCGAGACGTCGCGCTCCATGCGCTGCTGAGGCGACATCGCGTCGATCTGGTCCAGTCGCTGTGCTTCGCCCTGGAAATAGGTGTCCAGCGCGGTCTGCATCTCCGGCGCCTCCATGTTCACCAGCGAATAGACAAAACTGTCTCTGGCCTGGATATCACGAGAATCAAGCTGGTCGATCAGGTCTGCAACGACGTCGATGTCCTCCGGCCAACCGGCGGCAATGACGGCGTTTGTGCGCTCGTCGGCCACGAACGTAGTACGAGGTCGGCCGAAGGTGCCCTTCTGCGTCGGGCCGTCCTGCGACTGTGCCGAAGGGACGCCGCCGGTCTCGCTCATGCCGCCCTCGACGGTCACCTCACGGCCTTCCTGGAACTCCTGCTGCTGCTGAGAGCCCTGGTCCTGGGCGAACATGCTCTCCAACAGTTCGATCATCCGAGTCGCGTCGGCATGTTGCAGGAGAAAGACCTTCACAAGCACCGGCCGCTTCTGAATCCGGTCGAGTTTGCGAACCAACTCTTCGATGAGTCTGAGGGAAGAGGGCGGGGCCACGACAATCACGCTGTTGGTGCGCTCGTTGAAGCTGATCTGAACATTCTCGCGGATGGTCTGAAGAAGTTTGGCTTCACCCGATCCGTCCTCCGCCCGCATCGTCACGAGCATCGAACGCATGTCGCGGGCCTGATCGTCCTGAGCACCGCCGCCACCGCCGCCCTGGGCCGGTTGACCGCTCATGATCTCGTTGAGCAGCTCGGACATCTTGTTTGCATCTTCGTTTTCGCAGGCAAAGACGCCGACTTCCGCCGCGCCATCGATCTTCACTTCGTCGAGTCGACGAACCAGTTCCTCGATGTTGGCCAGTTCACCCGGCGGGGCCGAAACGACGACCGAATTGGTCCGCCCGTCCTCCACCACGGAGACCGCATTGCGGCCACCCTGGCTGTCGCCCGCCGATTGGTATATCTCGTCGAGGATTTCCTTGACCTTCGTGGAGGTGGCCTTGCCGAGCGAGAAAATCTTGACCATCGACAACATCGTTGACGGCCGATCCAGCAGGGTAACCAGTTCCTTAATCAACACATGGTCGAACCGCGACGCGTTGACCACCAGCGCATTGCTGGATTCATCCACCTCCAAAGTAACAGCGATGCCGGGAACTGAAGCGCCGGTCTGGCCGGTTCGCGGCTGATTGCGTTCCTGGAAGATGTTGGTGAGCACCTCGCCGATACGGGCGGCGGGGGCCTCGTGCAGGCGATAGACTTCGACCGCCTGCGTCGCCTCGCCGGGAGGCACGTCCAGTTTCTTGATCAACTCCACCGCCCGGTCGATCCCGTCCTTGGTCCCGCCGACGATCACGCGGTTGTTGCTCTCCTGCGTGAAGATTTTCACGGCGAACAGCGCCTGGCGGTTGGAATCACTGCCGGCCGCCACGGCCTGATCGACGCCCTGGAAGAAATCTTCGAGCTGCGCAGCCACCTGGACGCAGTCGGCGTACTTGAGGTCGATCATCGTCGTGATCGCCACGTCCCACGGCGTGGTGACGCTGTTCATCCGCTGGTGGATGTCGCGGACCAGTTCCATGTTCTCCGGGCTGGCTGAGGCGATCAGAACATTCGACCGCTCGTCCACGACGACCGTCACCTTTTCGCGATCCTGCGTCGCGGCGCTTTCTCCGCTCACTCCCGGCTTGAACGGGCCGTTCTCGAAGAGCGCCTCGACCGTGTCCTTGACTCGCGCGGCGCTGACGTTTTCACAGACGAAAAACTCGACCCGGCCCATGACGCCGATCTCAACGTCCAGCTCCTTGATCTTCTGCATCAGGACTTCGTAGTTCTCGCGTGAGGCGGCCACCAGCAACGAGTTCGTCACCTCATCGACCTCGATGGTGACCTTGTCCTCCGGGCGAGCGTTGCCGTCGACGTTACGCATCTCCGCCCGCCGATCGAAAAGGGTCTGCAAGGCAGAGGACAACTGCGTCGCCGAATTGTGCATCAGGCGGACAATGAAAATGTTGGCCATCGGGTTGAGTTCGAGTGCCTCGATCTTGTCGACCACTGACTTGATCGCTTCAAAGTCACTCTTGCTGGCCGAGACAATCAGCGAATTGCTCCGCTCGTCGGCGACAATGGCCGGGACTTCGAGTTGGAATCCGCCGGCCTCGCCCCCGCGCTGTTGTTGCGTCTGGGTCCAGAGGTCCTGCAACTTCTGGGCCAGATCCGTGGCGTTGCCGTGCTTCAGCGTGATCGTTCGGATGTTTTCGATCAGCGCCGAGGCCCGGACGTCCAGCTTCCTGATCAATTCTTTGAGTTCTTCCATCCGCTCTCGCCGGGCGGCGATGATCAAAGTCTGCGACCGTGGGTCGGGCGTGATGATGACCGTCTCGCTCTTTTGGCTGTTCTCGCCGCCCGTCGGCAATGCGTCTTTGCGCTTGTCCATCATTTCGGTCAGCGCAGTTGCCAGACCCGTCGCACTGGCGAACTCCAACTTCACAATGTCAAACGGCATGACGCCGCGGCCCTTGACGTCCAGGCTCTTGATCAACCCGCCGAGGACATCGACCGCCTCGGGCCGACCGACGAGGACGACTTGATTGGTCCGAGCGTCGGCGCTGACCGCCGCGGCATAGACCAAAGCGCCGGCGTCGCCGATGGGCACGCCGCCCTTTTCGGTCTTGCCCGGGCGCTGGGTCAGAGCCTCACTGGAGGTGAGCAAAGCACCGATTTTGTCGGCCACCTCCGTCGCATCGGCGTATTCGAGCGTGAAGACTTGCGATTCAACCGGCGACTTGGCCGGCTCTTTATCGAAGGCCATCGCCACCTGCTTCATAATGAGACAATTCTCAACGGTACTGGCGATGATCAGGGCATTGCTGTCAGGCTCGCCGAAAACGAAGATCGGCCGATCAAGGTTCACTTCCGCCAGGGGATTGCCGTTCTCGTCCAGGAGGCGCAGGCGGCGAATGAAATCCTTCATCGGCGTGTCGCCGGTCGCCGCCTTGGTCAGGAGTTCGCTGAGCAGCGTGGCCAATGAGTCCGCCGCGGCCACGCGCAACGGCACGACCATGATGTCCGCCTGACCCACGCGACCCTTCCCTTCTTCGATGGCCGGCATTTCCACGTCCAGGGTCTCGACCATCTTCTCGATGAATGCGAGATAGGCCTCGCCCGCGGTGACGAAGACGGAGTTGTTTTGCGGATCAACTTCAATGGAGATCAGGCTTGCATCCAGGCCTTTTTGTTTGAGGAACGATGCGGCCAGCTTCTTGAGCACCTCGCCGGCCTCGGACACGCGCCGATTCTTGAAGAAAAACGCCTTGAAAGTTCGCTGCGGGTCCTGGGGGCCGTCGTTTTTGGCGATCAGCTCCAGGGCCTGGCGCATCTTCTCTTCCGTCGCGGCGATGTAGAGGCCGTTGGTCCGGAAGTCGGCGATGACGTCGACCTTGTCCTGCGGAAGGACCGTTCGATCGCCGGTCTGCTCGACCTTCTGGAACACGTCGGTCAGCGTCTTGGCCAGGTCCTTGGCCTGGGCGTTATTCAGACGGACGTATTCTATTTTCTTCTCCGGTACGGCCGTATCCAGCATTTCGAGAATGGGAAAGAGAATGTCAAGATCGGACTGCAACCCCTCGATGATGATCCCGTCCGGCCCGGCCTCGACGACCGTGAGCGGCGCTCCGGAGAGGCTCTGACTCATCTGCGTCAAGGTCTCGTCGGAGATTTGCGCGCGGCCGGATCGGGCGGTCCCTTTAATCAGGTCCTCGGCGGTCATCGTCCCGGGCTGCTTCGCCGGCTGCGTGGTCGGCCTGCGCTGTCGGATGGTGTTGACGATCGGCCGCTCGGGCGGCGCCTGGGTCTTTTGCGTTGTCGTTTGAGCGACGGCCGTGCCGAGCATGAGGTTCATCATCAGCACGGGCATCGACCCGGCGACGGTCGCCCGCCCCGGCACGTGGCTCCGCCGCAACTTCTCGTAGCGATGGTCTTTGCCCCAAGTCGCGTCGCCGCGTTGCCCTCTTCCGGAGCGCCTGCCTCCGGTGCGGCCACGATCGCTGCTTCCACGGTTGCCGCGGCTGTTGCGCGCGCCGCTGCCGCTGTCCTGTCCTTCCTGCAACTGCTCGATCAGTTGCTTGACTTGACTCGGCGAGAGGGTCTTGAACTTGATGAGCGTTCGCGTCCTGCCGCCGGCCGGGCCCATCGCCATGATCTTCGCCAGCAGTTGCTCGACCTCCTCGAACTTCGCCTTGGAGCCGGAAACCAGCAACGCGCTCGAGCGGCGGTCGGCGCTGATCGTCACGAGATCGGGCCGATAGTCGCTCCGCCGTTGCCTCATGTTGTTCTCCGCATCATTGATCTGCTGCTCGAACAACCGGGCAAGGGTCTCGACGTTCTGCCCCGACGGAACCGGCAGGACTCGCACCCCGCCTTGCTCGTCCTCCACCTGTTTGTCCAGGGCCTCGGCCATCGCCAGCACACCGTTGACCTCCGACGCCTTGCCGCCGTGGACCAGGATGGTGTTGGTCGAGTCAACCGGCACAATGGTCAACTTGCGCTTCTGAGACGTGCTGCCGCCGCGACCGCCACGGCTCGCGGTTTGAGACTCGACGAATGTCTTATTCAGAACGTCCGCGATCTCGCCGGCGTTGCCGTGATCCAGCACGAACATCCTCGGGCCGTCGCCGGTGCCGTCCCCCGGCACGTCGAGTTCCTTGATCTTCGCCAGGGCGTCGGCCACCGCCTCGCGCCGGCCGGCCACGATGATCGAGTTGGTGGATTCGATCGCCTTGAGGCGCGTATCGCCCGCCAGAACGGCATCGTCTTCTTTTTCGTCCTCATCGCCCCGCATCCACCAGGGCACGAACGGTTTGTCGCTCTCGGAGACGGAGCGCTTGGAGACCTTCAGCACCTCGGTGAGGATGTCCAGCATGACCGCCGCGTCCATGTGTTGGAGCGTGACCATCTCAACAACCCGGTCACCGGCCAAATCCACGTCGATGTCCTTCAACAACTCGTCGATCAGGGCCTTGGTGGATTCGGTGGCATAGACCAGCAGCATGTTGCTGTTGGGCTCGGCCATGACGGTGACCTGGTCTTCGCGCTTTTCGGCGCTGGTGGCGCGACCGCCCCCAAAGAAACCAAACCGATCCTGATTGGACTTCAGGCCCGCCTTCTTATCGAAGAAGTCCTGAAGCGTCCTGGCGACTTCATCCGCGACGGCATACTTGAGCGGAATCTTATAGAACTTCAGCGTCCCGACCGGGCTCACCTCGCTGATCTTCTGGATCAGTTGTTCGTTGATCTTCTCGAACTCGGTTTCGCTGGCATACACCAACACCGTGTTGGTCGGCACGTGGGCCTCTGCCTTGATGCCGTCTTTGGCGCCGGGCGTTCCATACAGCTTGTTGATGTTCTCGGCGACGCTTTGGGCCGGAACTTCCTCGGGAATGGTGACGGTGTGGACGATCTTGCCGCCTTCGATGTCCACTTTCTTCACGAGGCTCTCGATCTGCTCGAACTCTTCGGCCGTGGCATCGACCACCAGCTTGGTTGTGCCCGGGATGGCTTTGATGGTCGGCACCGTGCGCCCCGTCTGCCCCTGCTTCTGGGCGTCGAATATCTGCTGCATGGCGCTGGCCACTTCCGTGGGATTGACGCTTCCCACTTCGATGATGCGCTGCTCGCGTTTGAAGCGGTCTTCGGCGGGCACATCCACCTCCGCGAGGACGCGGGTCATGATCATCATCGTGTTCGGGCCGCCGGTCACGACCAGGGCATTGGTCCGCGGATCGGGGGCGATGCCGATCAGGTCCATCTTCAATTCGCCCATACTGCCTGACCCGATGGCCTGAGCCATCATGTCCTGGAGTTTCTTATGGACGTCTTCGGCCTGGGCGTGCCTCAACACGAACCGCTTGACCTGGACGTCGTCAGGCGCCCGATCCATGTCGCGGGCGACGGTTTCAATCTGCTTGAACAACTCATCGGGGCATTGAACGTAGAGCGTCCTGGTGGACTTGATGCCCTCGATGGTCACCTTGTTCTTGGCGCTCTTGCCGCCGCCGGGTTCGACCTTACCGAAGACTTCGGTCAACTTCTCGGCCACCGACTCGGCATCGGCCACGACGAGCTTGATCGTGCGATAGGTCTTGTCCTTGGCGACCTTCGCGTCCAGGTCCGCGATCTGCTCGGCGATCTGGGCCATCTGGACCATCGGGGACTTGACGACGATCGTGTTGGTCTCGTCGTTGGCGGCAATGATGATGTCGGATTTCTTGGGGTCGGCGGCGAACAGGGACTTGAGCGTCTCGGCCAGGAGTTTGGCGTCGCCGCGAACGGCGAACTGCTCGATGTTGGTCCCTTCGCCGGGCTCGCCGTCGAGGTCACGGACCAGGTTCTCGACCCGATCGAGGTCTTTGGCAGGCCCGGCGATGATCAGGCTGTTGGTTCGGGGGTCGGCGTTGACCGTCACCTCGCCGGAGGTTCGGCTTGCCGCGCCGCCGCGCGGTCCGCCACGGCCCGCCGGCGTTGACTGCGCCGTTGCCTTGGCCAGGTCCTCGACGATGTCGGCGATCTCGGTCGCCCGGGAATGCTGCAACACCACGCGGCGCATTTCGACCTGCGTATTATTCGTCTGCTTCTCCAGGTCCTCGATCAGACTGCCGATCAGTTCCAACGTGTCCGGCGGGGCCTTGGCGATGATCGTGTTGGTCTGAGTCTCCGCGGTGAGCTTGATATTCTCGGCGGTGACCAGCGTGCCGCCCTGCTGGCCCTGCAACTGCAACATCTGCTCGGCGCGCTGTTGCGGGTTCTGGCCCTGATTGGCCTGACCTGGCCTCCCGCGAACCGCCGGCGGACTGCTTTGGATGCCCAGTATCTCGCGCAGGCTCTCGACCACCTGCTCGGCATCGAGGTTCACCAGTTGAAAGAACCTGATGTTCTGATCCTTGTCTATTTTTCGGGCATCTATCGTCTTGAGAACCTCGACGATCAGCGGGATGTCCGGCAACGGCGCCACGACGTAGAGCGACCTCATGCGTTCGTCCGGCACAACCTTGATGCGCGCCGGCGCGGCGCGGGCCGGTGCACGGGCTTGTTGCCGGCCGGCCTGCTGTGGGGCGACCACGCCGGGGACACCCTTGGCATTGGGCTGCTCTCCCTTGGGGGCGCCCTGCTGGGGCTGCCGTGGTTGTGCCGCGGCGACGACGGCCTGCTGTTGATTGAAGACCTGATTCAAGAGCTGCGCTGCCTCCTTGACGTCGGCATAGCGCAGTGGGAAGACCCGTATCACCGTGGGTGCATCGCCGCTGGTCACCTCGTCGATCCACTCCTGAATGGCCCGAGTCTCCTCCTCCGGGCCCACCAGGATGAGCTTGCCCGTGTCGGGATCGACCATGATGGTGACTTCGTCCTCCTCCTCGTCTGCGGGATCGGCGCGGGTGATCGCTCGCGGCTCAAGGACGTGGTTGTGCTCGGCGGGTGATTGTTTGCCGGAGCCCGGCTCAGCGGCGCCCTCGGAATCCACCGAGGCCCAGGAAATCTCATCCAATGAAGCCATGAGCTTCAGCGGCAAGACGCACGGACTCTGATGGCAGATCGGACAAACAACCGTGGCTTCCACGGGGCCGTGCGCATGCGTCGCGGCTGCAAGTTGAACACCCGGAGTCGTCTGCGAAGTCCTCAGACGGCGCGGGGTCCATACGCGGGATTCTCGACCGGCGGCGGGTTTTTCCTCTTCTCCGATCGGCGGCTCGCCCTCGTGGATGTCGATGATCTTGACACGGCCGCCCGACGTGCCTGAGTCGAGGATGTTGATCTTGCGGCCTTCCGCACTCTGATACCCCTTGCCCAGCAGTTCGAGCACCTGCTCGGGAGACATCTTGCCGCTGACATCGACGAACCTCATGCCCCCGCGCTGCACGCCGCTTTCCGGCACGTCATACATCGCAATGTACTTTTCGATTAACTCCTTCTGCGCAGGGCGAAAGCCCTTTACCAACAGGCTCTTCTCTGTCGGCCCCTCCAGGAACTGCACCTTGTGACCCTCAGGGGCATCGACGTTGACGAGGTCATCAAGCGTATAGGAGAGATCCCAGGCCGTGCGCCAGCGCAATTTCGCCAGGAAAAAAGGCTCTTCATCGGGCCGGTCCTTGATGATATCCGGCACGTCCGGATCGCTGAGAATGACCGCCAACGCCTCGTCAATGGCGATGAAGTCCTTGGGCATGGCCCGAATCAACAGGGTGTTCTCATCGGTGTCGGCGTAGATTTGTATCTCCGACGAGGTTGCCGTAGGCACCTGCTGCACCTGACCGGGCTTGTTGCCGCCGCCCCGCGGCATCGGCGCGACTGCTTTCCGCGCCTGCTGCTCGGCCAACAGTGTCCGCAGCTTCTGCTCGTCCCGCTCCGCATCAAGAACCTTGACTTTGCGGAAGATCGGCTGCTGATCCTCGATGTCGATTTGATTGACCAGTTGAATGGCCTCGGCCACCTTGTCTTGCGGGCCATCGAGAATGATGCGCTCGCCGAGGGTGGTGATGGTCAGCGGCTCGGCCGCCGGGTTGTCGGTGGACTTTTGCTGCGGCCTGCCCTTGGCCCCGCCTGCCGCCGGCGATTCGATGAGGCTGTTTAAGGTCTCCGCGATTTCCGAAGCCGGGCGGTTCTCCGCGACGACGATGACCCGAATAGACGTCACCTCTTTCGCAGCGGCCTCCATTTCGGCGACCTGGTCCTCGATCAGCTTTAGCTCCTCGGGCGGCGCGGTGACCACCAGCGTGTTGGTGACCGGCTCGGCGACGATGCGCACCTGGGTCTCGCCCGTTGGGGCGGCACGGCGCACAAACTGCTGCGGTTGCGGCCGCGCGCCTTTGCGCGGCTGGGCTATCGGCGCCTGGGGCCTCGTCACCGCGGCGGTATCGGGAAAGACCTGGGAGAGGATCGGCGCGATGACCTCGGCCTTGCAGTAATGCAGTTGAATCACCTTCATCGGGGCCGACTGGTTGATGTCCAACCGTTCGATCAAGGGCAGGACCTCTTCGATGAAGTCGGCCTTGGCGAAGATGGTGATGGTGTTGTTGTAGACGTCGGCCGTGACCATCTGCTGCACCTGTCCGACGCCGGGCTGAGGTGGATGCATCTGGTTGAGCATGGCGGCGACGTCGGTCGCGTCGGCGTGCTCCAGCTCGACGGTGCGCAACTCGGGCCTGGCCTTGCCTGCGAGAGTATCCAGTTCCTGAATCAACCGCTCTGCCTCGGGCCAGTCCTTGTCGCTACAAAAAACAATGAGGGTGCCCGCCGCGTCGTCGGGGATGAAGACCGGATTTCGGCCGACCGTGGTGACGGGACCTCTGATCTGCAACTGTGGCTGTGGCAGGCCCTTCTGTCCGGGTACGCGGCGGACCTGCTGCGGAGGCTGTCGAATCTGGAGAGACGCCGAGCCCTGCATCACCTGCTGCAACGTGCGGGCGACCTCGCTGGGATTGGCGTAATCCAGATGAACGAAATGCTCTCGGGGCTTCTCAGCGTCGACCGTGTCGAGCTTGGCCACGAGTTCCATGATCATCCCGTAGTCCTGCTCACTGCACGAGACCAACAGGGTCGTGCTTGAGCGCGGGGTGATCTGAGGCTGTGTCAAAGTCCGATTGGCCGCCGGCAGGTTCGCCAGGATCGTCGCGGCCATGTCCGCCGCGTCGGCGTGGGAAAGCTCGATGGTCTTGGTAATCCAGTCCGGCTCGACGTCGTAGCTCTCCACCAGCCGCCTGGCCCGGGCGACACCCTCCGCGCCGCCGATCAGGATCACGGCATTGCTCGACGCAACGGGGGAGATGTCGCAGGTCAGCGCATCCTGCATCGCCTGCGGAATCCAGACCGTGCTTTTGAGCAACATCACCGACTGCTTTTGGAAGATGGGTTTGAGCGTCTGGACGATGCTTGCAGCTGAGGCGTTCTTCAGGTGGATCAACTCCTGCACCGGCTCGCGCCACTCATCAACGTCGATGTTGCGGATCGTCTCGCGCGCTTCATCGAGCAGGTATTGCGGGCCACGCAGGTACAACACGTTGTTCTTGATGTCCGCCACGATGGACAGGTTCTTGGCCTGATCCGCGTTCGGATCGATGCCCGGCTGCGGGCCGCGCCGGCCGGGGCGAGCCGCCGGCCCGGACACCGGATACCACTGCCGCAGGATCGTCTGTACGTCGGCCACCTTGGCGGCCTTGAGCGGGATGACCATCTTGGGCTGATCGCTATCCCGGTCGGGCTTCTCGCCGGCGGCCAGCTTCGTAATGATCTCTTTGAACAGCCTGTGCTCGCAGGCCAGTCCCGTCAGTTCGATCGTGGTCTCACCGCTGATCTGGGTGCCGTAGGTGTCGGAGAACTTCGGACGATACTGCTCGATCACTTCGAATGGCGTCCATCCCTCCGGCACCTCGAAGAAGGTGAGGCAGACGTCGTATGGATCGAGGTCTGCCGCCTCGAACTCCTCAAAGGTCTTGAACATCTTCTCGGGCGGGATCTTGCGCATCAGGTCCGGCAGCCGTCCAACGGAGAGGTACCCCGCCTTCCGCTGGATGACGTAGTTGTTCAACGGCTGCTGTTGGAGCAGCCAGTTGAGCTGATGGATCGCCTCCGTGAACGTCATCTCTTCACTGGTTCGATAGGTCAACTCGCCGGGGAGCGGATCGGACAGGTTCACCACCGGCAAACCGCTGATCCGGGAGAAGTCCGACAACACGTCGGCCCACGGCGCCTTGTCATACTGAAAGCGATAGGTCCGGGCATCGGGATCGGGCGGTTCCGTGCTTAAGACAATTGTCGTTTTTGTATTGGCGACGGGAGACTGGGTCGCGGCAGAGTAGTCCGCCGCCTCGGCCGCGTCCTGCCCGTCTTCCGATTTCATCGTCGTGGGCGTCGGCGCCTGCGTCGCGGGTTGTTGCGGGACAGTCTCTCGCGGAGGCACGGCCGGCCGAACGGCCGGGCCTTCGCCGGGGCGCCCGAGCTCGCGACGTCGCCCGGCAGCGCTGATCGGCGGCCTGACCTTCGTCGGCCGTGGCGAAACCTGGTTCGGCATCGGTTTCACCGTCACTGGCTGGGTCGTGGCCTGAGTCGGCTGGGGCGTTTTCTTAATCGAAGCCATCGCTCGGCGCTTGGCCTCCAGCAACTTCGGGTCGGGCGAGGCTTGCTGCGTGGTCGGCTGCGATGAGTCGGGCTGGCCCGCTTTCTTCTTCGGAGACGCCTTCTCGCTTGAATCCGACGCCACGGCAGTGCCGAAGCTAGCCACCGCCATCGCCAGCCCCACGCAACACAGCAGGCCGGGCAACACACGATGGTTCCAGCCTGCAAACTGTCCTCGAGATGACTTCATTGCCGCACCTCCCGATTCAACTGCCGCGCGTCTCGCATGTTGCTCGCACCGGCCGTCGCAAAGGCGCCCAAGACCAATCGGTCGATCCTCATCGTCACGGGTCGCCTCGTTATTCCTGTGTCCAGGCATCGATCGCCTGCGCCAATTCCGACTCGTCCTTCACGTGCAACAACACTCGCTCCG
>Ga0214472_10004598_pt1 | contig 14564 bp, 14 predicted proteins | sample RVTome_6_FD_207662 | JGI IMG/M metagenome (GOLD analysis project Ga0214472, IMG submission 207662) | Soil microbial communities from uranium-contaminated site in the Upper Colorado River Basin, Wyoming, United States - RVT140D175 | ecosystem: Environmental > Terrestrial > Soil > Contaminated >...
CACGATCGCGCCGCGCCGTGCCCGCAGCGCCGGAGCCGCCGCCTGCGACAGGAACAGCGGCCCCTTGAGGTTGGAGCCGATCAGATCGGTCCACGCCGCCGCATCGATCTCGCCGAGCGGCGTCGAGAAGAAGCTGGACGCGTTGTTGACCACCGCGTCGAGCCCCGGATAGCGCGCCAGCACGGCATCGATCAGCGCCTCGGGCACACCGTCCTGCCCGAGGTCGCCGACCACGGTCGAGGCCGAATCGGCGCGCTGCGCGTTGAGTTCCGCCGCAAGCCGCTCGGCGTCGCGTGCCGAGCGGCGATAGTGCAGCACCACGGTGGCGCCGGACGCATGCAGCGTGCGCGCGATCTCGGCGCCGACCCGGCGCGCGGCACCCGTGACCAGGATCACGGGGGTCGTGTCGTCATTCCTCATGGATCATTCCAGTTCGTGTTCGGTTGCCCGGCGGCGGTACGCCGGCGCCGACGGCCATGCCGCACCGTGAATCGGGCATGACGGCGCCGCCGGCGTGCCTGGCGCGGCGGTTAGAATACGCGTTTTCCCGTCCGCTGCCCGTCATGTCCCTGCCCCAACCTTCGTCCGACGCGCTCGCGCACAGCACGCGTCTCGTCAACCTGCTGACCGAATCGATCCGCGCGGCGGGCGGCTGGATTCCGTTCTCGCGCTACATGGAGCTCGCGCTGTATGCGCCGGGCCTCGGGTATTACAGCGGGGGGGCGCGAAAGTTCGGGCCGGGCGGCGATTTCATCACCGCCCCCGAGCTTACGCCGCTGTTCGGCCAGGCGCTGGCGGCACAGGTCGAGCAGGTGATGCGCCTGGCCGCGCCGCACGTGCTCGAAGCCGGCGCCGGGACGGGCCTGCTCGCGGCCGACCTGCTGCTCGAACTGGAGCGGCGCGGCGCGCTGCCCGAGCGCTACGACATTCTCGAGCTGTCCGGCGAATTGCGCGAGCGCCAGTTCGACACCCTGGCGCAGAAAGTGCCGCACCTGGCGGGGCGGGTGCGCTGGCTCGACGCGCTGCCCGAGTCGTTCGCCGGCGTGGTGGTGGCCAACGAGGTGCTCGACGTGATGCCGGTGCATCTGGTGGTCTCGCGTCCGGATGGGCTCTTCGAGCGCGGGGTGGCGCTCGACGCGAGCGGCAGCTTGCGCTGGGCCGATTCGCCGGCGAGCGGGGCGGTGGCCGAGGCGGCCGTCGCCCTCGGTCTGCCGCTGCCCGAGCAAGGCGAGTACGTCACCGAGGTGAATCTCGCCGCCCGCGCGTGGGTGGCGGCGTGGGCGTCGCGACTCGCGGCCGGCGCCCTGCTGCTCGTCGATTACGGCTACCCGCGCGCCGAGTACTACCTGCCGTCGCGCTCCAGCGGCACCCTGCTGTGCTACTACCGCCATCACGCCCACGGCGATCCCTTCCTGTGGCCGGGGCTCAATGACATCACCGCCTTCGTCGACTTCACCGCGGTGGCCGAGGCGGCTTTCGAGGCGGGCCTCGACGTGCTCGGCTACGCCAATCAGGCGGCCTTCCTGTTCAACTGCGGGGTGCTCGAGTGCCTCGCACGGCGCGGCCCGGAGGAAAGCGCCGATTACATCCGCGCCGCGCGCGCGGTGCAGCGTCTTACCACGCCGCAGGAGATGGGGGAACTGTTCAAGGTGCTGGCGCTGGGCAAGGGGTTGACCGAACCGTTGCTGGGCTTCATGCGCGGCGACCGGCTGCATACCCTGTAACAGGTTCGCCACCGGCGCGCCCGCCCCGCGCCGCGCCCGGCGCGGCCACGCAGTGGGCGCTCGCGTGCGGCATCAAGTGCGCGACCGGGGGCCGCGTCGCGGCCGGGTCACGGCGTTTCATTCCTGATAGCGATACATCGCCCGCAGAAAGGCTTCGACCTCGCCCGGCGGTATCGCGGGTGGTTCGGCATGCTCGGGGTGTTCCACCGGGATCACCTGCAGCGAGGGCTCGGGCTGCGGCAGCCACCCGGCATTCATCACTTCCTCGCCGTAATCGTCGGGTTCCCGAACGACCTTGCCCGTGTTCGCGTCCATGATGATCACCATGATGTCCTCCGCGGTGAATTCCGGTGATGCACATTGCCTGCCTGAAAGAGGTATCGGCTGGCGACAGGCATTCTTGAGCGCTCCGGATCTCCGTGGATGTCGGCAGCCTTGCCGGCCGCAGGATGCCCTCTGGCACCCTTGATTTCATCATGGGACGGAATGATTGGCGTTTCCAGTGAAAATGTCACGCCACGTGTTGCAAGAGCCAGCGCGCGATGCGTTCGGCCACCACCTCCCAGTCGCGCTCGAGCATCAGCCCGTGACCCAGGTCGGGGAGGATCTCGGCGCGCTCGCCGTAGGTCGCGGCGGTCATCGCCACCTGCGACGGCGGGACGAGGTGGTCGTGTTCGGCACCGAGGACGAGCATCGGCGGGCGGTGCATGCGCGTGGTCAGCGGCAGGTTGAACAACGTCATATCCCAGATGGCGCGCTGCGACTCGGGCTGGCAGCGGCGGTAGTGGCGCATCAGGGTGACGTCGTCGATGGGCTGGTGGAACAGCGCCTCGCGCAGGCTGTCGAGCTCGACCGGACCGCCGTTGAGCAGCCGGTTGAGATCGGCGAGCAGCCCGGGCTTGTTGAACATGAGGCCGAAGGCCGCGCCCATCAGGCCCTGCGGCGGCACCGAGCACAGCAGCACCGCGGCCGGGGCGTTGGCCCGCTCGAGGTACTTCTGGATGACCAGGCCGCCCATCGAGTGGCCGATGAGCACCGGTGGGGCGGGCAGGTGCGCCACCACCTCGGCCACGTCGGCCACGTAGTCGTCGATCGACCAGGCATCGAGCAGGTGGCCGCGCCGGCTCGCGCCGTGCCCGGACAGCGACAGGGCGTAGCAGGCATAGCCGGCACGCGCGAAATACGGCAGGAAGTGTGCCTCCCAGCACCACGCGCCGGTGAAGGCGCCGTGGATGAAGAGCAGCGGGGTGGGCGCCGGCGGCACGTCGGTGGGGGTGTGCGCCAGCACTTCCAGTTCGCCGAAGCGGTTGCGGTTCATTTCGGTACCTCCATCCCGCGCTGCACCGCGGGCCGCGCCTGCATGGCCTCGAACCAGCGCTTCACCGCCGGAAAGCGCGCGAGGTCGATGCCCTGCCAGTCATGACGCGCGATCCACGGGAAGGTCGCGATGTCGGCCACCGAATAACCGGCGCCGGCGAGCCACGGACGCTCGGCGAGGCGCGTGTTGAGGACGCCGTACAGACGCAGCGCCTCTTTCGAATAGCGGTCGATGGCGTACGGGATGACCTCCGGCGCGAAACGCAGGAAATGATGCGCCTGGCCGAGCATCGGCCCGACGTTGCCCATCTGGAACATCAGCCACTGGAGCGCCTCGCTCCTCGCGCGCGGCACGGCCGGCAGCAGGCGGCCGGTCTTCTCCGCCAGGTAGAGCAGGATGGCGCCCGACTCGATGACGGTGATCGGCGCGCCGTCCGGGCCCTCGGGATCGACGATGACCGGAATCCGGTTGTTCGGGTTGAGCGCCAGGAACTCGGGCGCAAACTGCGCCTGGCGGGTGATGTCGATGGGCACCACGCGGTAGGGCAGGCCGAGTTCTTCGAGCGCGATCGACGCCTTGCGTCCGTTCGGGGTGGTCCAGGTGTACAGAGTGATCATGCGTTTGCTCGGTCGGATGCGGCGCGTGGCGCGATTTGCGATCCACGCCCCTGGCGGGGTCTAATGGGCGTTTCCGGGGCGGAGCACGGCATGCTCAAGTGGCTGGTGGTGATCGCGATACTGGTGCTGGTGACCGGCCTGTTCCGGCCGGGCCTGCAGCGCAGCCTGCGCCTGGGACATTTGCCGGGCGATGTTCGCTTCAGCATTCGCGGTCGCGCCTTCCACTTCCCGTTTACCAGTACGGTGCTGCTGTCGCTGCTGGGATGGCTCATTTTGCGGGCAATCTGAGCGGCGCGCGGTCCGATTTTTTCACGCCGCCGGTGATTCTCCCGCGCGCAGCGCGGCGACCGCCGCCACCCGCGCGCGATGCACCTGGTGCGGGATCTGCGCCTTGTCGGCGCAGGCGCGCGCGATCGCGCCGGCATCGACCGCCTGCACCGCCGCCAGCGCCGCCCGCCACAAGCCGGCCGCGGCGTAGTCGGCCGGGGCGCGTCCGGGACGGCCGTGAAAGTCGCACGCGGCCGCTTCCAGCAGCAGCGCGAAGCGTTCCGGGCGGCGCAGCGCGTCGCTTCGTTCCAGCACCCGCACCATGGTGAGCGGGCGCAACTTCGCCGCCTGATGCAGGATGCCGTGCTCGCGCGCGAGCAGCACGGCCAGATCGCGGCAGTCGACCGGCGCCTTCAGGCGCTCGGACACCTCGCGCGCGCGCGTCGCGCTCTTCGCTTCGTGGCCGTAGTGGTGCGGCAGCACGTGGGCCGGCGTGTCGCCCTTGCCCAGGTCGTGCAGCAGGCAGGCCCAGCGCACCGCCAGCGGCTGGGCGGTGGCGGCGGCGTGATCGACCACCGCCAGGACGTGAACGCCGGTGTCGATCTCGGGGTGGTGGGCGGCCGGCTGCGGCACGCCGAACAGGCGCTCGAGCTCGGGCAGGATGCGCGCCAGCGCGCCGCACTCGCGCAGCACCCGCAGCATGCGCGACGGTGCGGTCTCCATCAGCCCGCGCGCGAGCTCCTGCCACACGCGCTCGGGCACGAGATGGTCGACCTCGCCGTCCTCGACCATGGCGCGCATCAGCGCCAGCGTCTCGGGGGCCACCGTGAAGTCGGCGAAGCGGGCGGCGAAACGGGCCACCCGCAGGATGCGCACCGGATCCTCGGCGAAGGCCGGGCTCACGTGGCGGAACAGCCGCTGCGCGAGGTCGGCGCGCCCGCCGTAGGGGTCGATCAGCGAACCGTCCTCGTCGCGCGCGATGGCGTTGATGGTGAGGTCGCGGCGCAGCAGATCCTGCTCGAGGGTGACGTCCGGCGCGGCATGCACCGCAAAACCCTTGTAGCCGCGGCCCGACTTGCGCTCGGTGCGGGCGAGCGCGTATTCCTCACCGCTGCGCGGATGGAGGAACACCGGAAAATCCTTGCCTACCGGGCGGAAGCCGCGCGCGAGCATGTCCTCGGGGGTGGCGCCGACGACCACCCAGTCGCGGTCCTGCACCGGCCGCCCGAGCAGCGCGTCACGGACCGCGCCGCCGACCACGTAGCAACGCATCAGTCGTACAGGTCCTCGGCGGGAATGGATTCGGTCTCGGCGCGGGCGGCCGTTTCCCATTCGCGCATGAGCGGGTGCGCCAGCATTGCCGCCAGGTACTCGCCTGCGGCGCCGCCGGGCTGCACCGCGTAGGTCTTGAAGCGGAAGCACACCGGGGCGTACATCGCGTCGGCCGCGGAGAAGGCGCCGAACAGGTAGGGACCGCCCCCGTTCGCGCCGAAGCGCGCGCGGCAGTCATTCCAGATCCCCTCGATGCGCGCGATGTCGGCGTCTACCGCCGGGGTGTGGCCGCGCCCCGCGTAGTCCTTGCGGATGTTCATCGACATGTGCTCGCGCAGCGCGCCGAAGCCCGAATGCATCTCCGCACTCACCGCGCGCGCGACCGCCCGCGCGGCCGGGTCGGCGGGCCACAGCGACGGCACCTTCTCGGCCAGGTACTCGCAGATGGCGAGCGTGTCCCATACCGCCAGGCCGTGATCGATGAGGCACGGCACCTTGCCCGAGGGCGAATGGGCGAGGATGCGCTCGCGGCTGCCGGGGATGAACAGCGGAATGCGGATTTCCTCGAACAACTGACCGGTGGCGCGTGCCGCGAGCCAGGCACGCAGCGACCACGAGGAATAGTTCTTGTTGCCGATGATCAGTTTCATGCGGGGTCTCCGGGAAGGGCTGCTACGTTGCGATCGATCGATTCGTTTGCGGCCGGCCCACCGACGCCGGGTGCGGCATGCGGCTCACTCGTGGCGGCGGTGGGCGCGTGTGCGCAGGGGATAGTAGCGCGCCCGCGGCGTGGCGTCGCCGATGTAGCACGGGGCCGCCGCTTCGAGCGGGGTGGGGGTGAGGCCGAACGGCAGGGGCGGACCGTCGGTGACGTTGTCGCGGCGCATCGAGCGCACGTTGTCGCGGCTCATCAGCGGCGTCGGGGCGAGCTCCATGAGCGCCGCCTGGAGCATCGCCAGCGGCTCGGGCAGCGCGATCACGGGCCGTGGGCAGCCCACCAGCTCGCTCACGTATTCGACCAGCTGGCGCAGGGTGTACACGGTCGGGCCGGCCAGCTCGAAGGTACGGCCGGCCGCCGCCGATTCGTTCAGGCAGCGCCACACCACCTCCGCCACGTCCTCGACGTACACCGGCTGGAAGCGCGCGCCGGCGCCGGCCAGCGGCAGCACCGGCAGGCGTCGCGCGAGGCCGGCAAAGAGATTGAGGAAGTGGTCGCCGCGCCCGAACATCACCGACGGGCGCAGGATGGTCCATGCCGGATCGGTTCCTGCCGCCGTGATCTCCGCCTCGCCGGCGGCCTTGGAACGCTGGTATTGCGAGGGGCCGGCGGGGTCCGCACCCAGCGCGCTGATGTGCACCAGGCGCGGCACCCCGGCGGCGCGGCAGGCGGCGACGATCTTGCGCGGCAGCTCCACGTGGGCGCGCGCGAAATCCGGCCCGAACGGCTCGCCCGACCGTGAATGCAGGATGCCGACCAGATTGACCACCGCATCGGCCCCGGCGAAGAGACGCGCGAGGGTGGCCGGCTCATGGACGTCGGCTTCGACCACGTCGAGCGTCGGGAGGATCAGCAGATGGGCGGCGCGGCTGCGGCGCCGGGTGGGAACCACGGCGGTGACGCCGGCTTCGGACAGCCGGTTGGCGACCGAGCTGCCGAGGAACCCGGAGCCGCCGATCAGTACGACACGCTCGATGATCATGGCAATGCTTCCGTGCTGAGAGATACCGGATTGTGAGGCAAGCGCCGGACTGTCCGCCACCTGTTTGAATGCCGCCCGCCGTCCCGGCGCGTGTTCAGCCGCAGACGGCGCTCATTGGTCTTCGGCCAGCCGCGGCGCAATGGTGCCGAGCCGCCGCTTCAGCGATTGCGGGCGGGCCTCGAACATCGCGGCATAGACGACGGCATTGGCCATCACCTTCTTGACATAGCCGCGGGTCTCGTCGAACGGAATCGTCTCGGCGTAGATCGCCCCCTCGAGCGGGCGCGCATCGCGCCAGCGGCGCGCGCGGCTGGGCCCGGCGTTGTAGCCGGCCGAGGCGAGCACCGGATGGTTGTCGAGGCCTTCCATGATGAGCCGCATGTAGTTCGTGCCGAGCAGGACGTTGACGCCGGGGTCGCCCAGCATGCGCGGGTGGTAGTTGGGCAGCCCGATCTTGCGCGCGACCCATTTGCCGGTGGCCGGCATCACCTGCATCAGCCCCTGCGCGCCGGCACCGGAGCGGGCCGGCACCGCAAAGCGGCTCTCCTGGCGCATCACGCCGTAAACCCACCCCATGTCGAGCCCCTGGCGGTGCACCTGCGGCTCGACCAGCTCGCGAAACGGACTGATGAAGCGCAGTTCGAAATTGGCGCGCGGGTCGGTGCGCTCGGCGGTGCTGATGGCCCGGTCGAACATCTCGTGGCGCAGCGCGAGACGCGCCGCGGCCACCAGAAAACCCTCGTCCTGCCCGCGCAGGGCCCAGTTCCATTCGCGCGTGGCGTCGATGCGCAGATCGAGGCGGTACAGCGCGAGCGCACGGCGCAGGCCGGGATCGTTCTCGGCGCGCGTGGTGTCCTCGACCACCGCCGCGTCGTTGCGCGGCGGCACGGAGAACAGCTGGCCCAGTTCCTCGCCGGCGAGCAGGCCGTAGAAGTGCGGCTCGCCCGCGATCCGCCGGTAGAGCACCGCGGCCGCTTCCGGCTGGCCCTGCGCCGCCTGGGCGCGCGCCAGCCAGTAGATCCATTCCGGGCGCGAACGCTCCGCTTCGGGCAGGGCCGCGATCGCGTCATGCACCATCGGCCAGTCCTCCGCACGCAGCGCGGCGCGCACCCGCCAGGCGCGCTGCTCGGGGCTGAGCGGTATGTCGCCGGCGGCGCGGAACCACGCCGCGGCCTGCGGCAGGCGTGCGAGCGCGCCGTGGTGGCCGAGCACGGCGTGCACGTAGGCACGTTCGCCGTGATCGAGCCGGTCGCTGATGCGCAGGAAGCGCACCTGCGCGGCACGCGGGTCGTCCCGGCGCGCCAGTTGCACCAGCGCCGCCAACGCCAGTTCGCGGCCGCCGCGGGTGGCGGCGAAATTGGCCGGCAGGCGGTCGAGGTAGGGACCGGGGGATTTCATCGCGCGGTCGAAGTCGGCCACGGACGGCGCCTCACTCCGCGGCAGCCAGCCCAGCGTGGTGCGCGCGGCGGCCGGCGTGCGGCTGTCGATCTGGCGCCGGAACCGCCACCACACCTCGTCCGGCGACACCCTGCCGACCTGCGCCAGCGCCCCCAGCACCGGCTCGCACGCGCCGTGATTGCCGTTGAGGTCGCGCCACTGCGCGGCCACCTCGGCGAACAGGGTGGGATCATTCGCGTTCAGGCGGGCGCGCCAGGCGTGGCAGCGCAACTCCGCGTCGGGGTTCGCCAGATCGGGGTAGATGCGCAGGAACGCGTCCCACGCGCCGTCGGCCGCGAGGCGACGCAGCCAGTCTTCGCGCAGGCGTTCGGCGAGCAGGCTACCCGATTCGCCGAGCAGGAATTCAGTGAGCTCGTCCTCCGGCGGCGGTTCCTTGCGCGCCAGTTTGTTGAACAGCAGCCAGTAGCGCACATAGGCGTCGAGGGCGTGCGCGTCGGGCTCGCGCGCGAGCCGTTCAAGGGTATCCCGATCACCGACGCGCAGTGCCTCCTGCGCCGCCAGAATCCGCGCGTCGCCGCTTTGCGCGAGCGCCCCAGCGCCCGCGCACGCCAGCAAAAGCGCAAGCGCTCCCCCCAACCCCTTTTTCATCCTTTACCATCCCTTCATTTGACGGATCGACCAGCCACAGTGACCCTCATTCTTCATTCGGACAGCGATGGCGTGGCGAGCCGGCGCCGCGCGCTGCGCGCGCGGGCCATCGCCGAACGCGAGGCCCTCACCGCGACGCGCCGCGCGGCGCTGATGCGCCCGCTCGAAGCCCACCTGACACAGCTGATCGCACGCCTCGCCCCGCGCCGCCTGGCGTTTTGCTGGCCGTATCGCGGCGAGCCCGACCTGCGCGCCTGGATGACGCGCTGGCTGGCGGCCGACGCGGCACGCGTGGCGTTGCTCCCGGTGGTGCTGGACAAGGCAACGCCGATGGTGTTCCGCAGGTGGACAGCGGACATGGAACTGGCGTTCGACCGGCACGGCATTCCGCATCCGCCGGCCGGCGAGCTCATCGTCCCCGACATGGTACTGGTGCCGTGCAACGCGTTCGACAGCGCAGGGTATCGGCTCGGCTACGGCGGCGGCTACTTCGATCGCACGCTCGCGGTGATCGATCCGGTGGCGGTCGGCATCGGATTCGAATTCGGGCGCGCCGAAACGGTGTATCCGCAGGCCCACGACTGCCCGATGCAGTGGATCGTGACCGAGGCGGGAGCCGCGGCCGCCGGCGCGGGGCCGACAGGCTCCTAAAGCTTCAGGTCGCCTCGACGCCGGGCGTCGGCGCGCGCCCGGCGTGGCGCGGCGTCAGCCGAGGAACAGGCGGTAGACCGGGTTGGCCGACTCGTCGACGTACTCGTAGCCGAGGCGATCGAGGAACTCGCGGAACGCGGCCGCGTCCGCCGGCGGCACCTGCATGCCGACCAGCACCCGGCCGTAGTCGGCGCCGTGGTTGCGGTAATGGAACAGGCTGATGTTCCAGTCCGAGCGCAGGTTGGTGAGGAAATTCATGAGCGCGCCGGGGCGCTCCGGAAAGGTGAAGCGGTAGATGAGCTCGTTGTCCACCTGCGGCGCGCGCCCGCCCACCATGTAGCGGATGTGGGTCTTGGCCATCTCGTCGTCGGTGAGGTCGAGTGCCGGCAGTTCGTGGCGCTCGAGCAGCTCGACCAGGCGCGTGGCCTCGCTGCGGTTGTGCACCGTCACCCCGACGAAGATGTGCGCCTGCCGCGGATCGGCGTAGCGGTAATTGAACTCGGTGATGTTGCGGTTTCCCAGCAGGCCGCAGAACTTGCGGAACGAGCCGGGCTGCTCGGGAATCGTCACCGCCAGCACCGCCTCGCGCTGTTCGCCCAGTTCGGCGCGCTCGGCCACGAAGCGCAGGCGGTCGAAGTTCATGTTGGCGCCCGAGGCCACCGCCACCAGGCTCTTGTCGCGCAGCTTGTGGCGCTTGGCGTATTCCTTGGCGCCGGCGATGGCGAGCGCGCCGGCCGGCTCGAGGATCGAGCGGGTATCCTCGAACACGTCCTTGATGGCGGCGCAGATGGCGTCGTTGTCGACCACGATCATCTCGTCGACATAGGCCTGGCACAGGCGGAAGGTCTCCGCTCCGACCAGCTTCACCGCCGCGCCGTCGGCGAACAGCCCGACCTGGTCGAGCGTGATGCGCTCGCCCGCCGCCAGCGAGCGGGTCATCGCGTCGGCGCCCTCGGCTTCCACGCCGATGATCTTCGTCTCCGGGCGCAGGCGCTTCACATAGGCCGCCACCCCGGCGATCAGCCCCCCGCCGCCGACGCTGCAGAAGATGGCGTGGATGGGCTTGGGGTGGGCGCGCAGGATCTCCATGCCGATGGTGCCCTGGCCGGCGATCACATCCGGGTCGTCATAGGGATGCACGAAGGTGAGCTTCTCGACCTTCTCGAGCTCCAGCGCGTGGGTGTAGGCGTCGGAATACGACTCGCCCGCCAGCACCACTTCGCCGCCGCGCGCGCGGACCGCGTCGATCTTGATGAGCGGGGTGGTGGTGGGCATCACGATCACCGCGCGCACGCCGAGTTTTTGCGCCGACAGCGCCACGCCCTGCGCGTGGTTGCCGGCCGAGGCGCAGATCACGCCGCGCTTGAGGGCCTGCGGCGACAGGTGCGCCATCTTGTTGTAGGCCCCGCGCAGCTTGAAGCTGAACACCGGCTGCATGTCCTCGCGCTTGAGATGGATCGGGTTGTGGATGCGCGCGGAGAGGTTGGCGGCGATATCGAGCGGCGTTTCCTCGGCCACGTCATACACCTGGGCGTTGAGGATGCGTTCCAGATAGTCCGGATGGGCGGTGGTCATGAGCGCTGGGGGATGGACGGCAAAGGGTCCGAGAGTAGCAGCCGGGACTGGCGCGCGGCAAGCGCGCGCCGCCGCGGTGTCAGTCCGCCGGCATGGGGGACGCGGCAGCGGCGGTCGGCGCGTGCGAGTCAGTCCGACGCGTCGCCGTTCATCAGCTGGCGGCTCTGGCGGTCGATGAATTCCTGGGTGGAATCCACGCCGCGCAGCTGCAGAATGGTCGAGCGCACCGCCGCCTCCAGCAGCACCGCGAGGTTGCGTCCGGCGGCCACGGGCAGTATGGCGCGCGGAATCGGCACGCCCAGCACCGCCTGCGTCTCGCGATGCATCGGCAGGCGCGACGGGTCGCCCTGCCCGGGTTGGCGCCGCTCGAGGTGCACCACCAGCCGCAGGCGCATCTTGCGGCGGCACGCGGTCTCGCCGAAGATCGTGCGGATGTTGAGGATGCCCAGCCCGCGCACCTCGATGAAGTCCTTGAGCAGCGCCGGGCAGCGTCCTTCGAGCACGGTCGGCGCTACGCGCGAAAACTCGACGATGTCGTCGGCCACCAGGCCGTGCCCGCGCGAGATGAGTTCCAGCGCGAGCTCCGACTTGCCGGCCCCGGAATTGCCGGTGATCAGCACGCCGAGTCCGAGCACGTCCATGAACACGCCGTGCAGCGAGACCTTCTCCGCCAGCTGGCGCGACAGATACAGGCGCAACTGGTCGATGACGCTGGCCGCCACGAGCGGCGTGGTGAACAGCGCGACGTCGGCCCCTTCGCAGATCCCGCGCACTGTCCCCGGAACGCTGCAGTTGTCGGCGACGATGATCGCCGGCGGATGCGCGCCGATGATCTCGGCGAGATGGTGGGTGATCTTCTCGCTCGACTGGCGCTGCGCCCACGCGAGTTCGGCGGCGCCCAGGATCTGCAGGCGCTCGGGATGGATCAGGTTGAGGTGGCCGACCAGATCGGCCGGCCAGATGCGCTCCTCGGTGACCGAGATGACCCGGTCGAGGCGGCCGCAGACGTGGCTCAGCTGCAGTCGTTCGCGGTGCGCTTCATACAGCTGCGCGACGTTCGTCTGTCGCATGCGGCCCCCACGAGGCGAACAGGGCGTGGATGGCGGCGGCGTCGCCGGCCTCCTGCAGCTGCTCGCGAAAATCGCGGTCGCTGAACATCTGCGCCAGCTCCGACAGCAGCTGCAGATGATGTTCGTTGGCCTGTTCGGGCACCAGCAGCACGAACAGCATGCTGACCGGGCGCCCGTCCGGGGCGTCGAACTGGACCGGCGTATCGAGGCGGAAGAAGGCCCCGGCCGCGTCCTTCAGGCCCTTGATGCGGCCGTGCGGAATCGCAATGCCCTGGCCCAGCCCGGTCGAGCCGAGCCGTTCGCGCGAGAACAGGCTGTCGAATACGACGCTGCGGGCAATGCCCTGGTTGTTTTCGAAGAGCAGGCCGGCCTGTTCGAAGACGCGTTTCTTGCTGCTGGCATCGAGATCGATGACCACATTGGAGAGTGGCAGAAGTTCGGCAATCAGGCTCATGCTGCTCGGGGCGTGCGCGGTGCCGGACAGGCCGGCACCTCACAGGCGCGGGAAGGGTCGAGGGACGTGGTGCAGGCGCGGCTGGAGAACGCGCGAATTATAAACCCAGCCCGGTGCCAGAAAGAGAGGAATGGATCACAGTTCCGTGCTTTGATGCTTGAGCGCGTCGTGGCCGTGCTCGAAGGCTTTCTGCTTGTACTTGAGCACCTGGCGGTCGAGCTTGTCGACCATGCTGTCGATGGCGGCGTACATGTCGCCGTCGTCGCTTTCCACGTAGATGTCCTTGCCGCGCACGTGGACCGTCACTTCGGCCTTCTGCTTCAGCTTTTCCACCGAGAGAATCACGTTGACGCTGGTGACGTTGTCGAAGTGACGAATGACCCGGTCGAGCTTGGTCGAGGCGTAGTCGCGGATGGCCGGGGTGACTTCGACGTGATGCCCGGTGATTTTGAGATTCATGATTGTTCCTCGTGTTTTCAGATCGTCTTGCGCAGGCTGACCGGCGGGATATTGAGTGACTCGCGGTATTTTGCGATGGTACGCCGTGCCACCACGATACCCTGCTGGCCCAATAATTCGGCAATCTTCGCGTCGGACAGGGGCTTCTTTCTGTCCTCGGCCTCCACCAGCTGACGAATCAGCGCGCGAATCGCAGTGGAGGAAGCTGCTCCACCGGTGTCGGTGGCGACGTGACTGCCAAAAAAATACTTGAGTTCGAACACCCCGCGCGGGGTGGCCATGAATTTCTGGGTGGTGACCCGCGAGACGGTCGATTCGTGCAGTTCGAGTTGATCGGCGATTTCGCGCAGGGTCAGCGGACGCATCGCCACCTCGCCATAATCGAAGAACTGCCGTTGCTGGTCAACGATGGCCTGGGAGACGCGCAGGATCGTGTCGAAGCGCTGCTGCACGTTCTTGATGAGCCAGCGCGCCTCCTGCAACTGGCCGGTGAGGGCGCCGCCCGAGCCGCGGTTCTGCTGCAGGATCCGCGCGTACAGGGCGTTGATGCGCAGCTTCGGCATCGCCTCCGGGTTCAGATTCACGGTCCACCGTCCGCGCAGCTTGCGCACCACCACATCGGGCAGCACGTAGCGCGTCTCCTGTGCCGAGTACTGCGAACCCGGATGCGGGTCGAGGCGGCAGATGAGTGCGTGGGCGCAGCGCAGCGCTTCGTCGTCGCAGCCGAGCAGGCGCTTCAGGCGCACGAAGTTGCGTTCGGCGAGTAGCTCGAGGTGCTCTTCGACGATCTTGAGCGCGAGATCGCGCACCGGGTCGGCGGGCATCGCGCGCAGCTGCAGGCCGAGGCATTCCTGCGGGCTGCGCGCGCCGATGCCGGCCGGCTCGAGGCTCTGCACCTGGTGCAGGGCGATCGACAGGTCGTCCAGGTCGAAGTCGAGCTCCGGCGGCAGCAGCGGCAGCAGCTCCTCGAGCGTCTGGTTGAGGTAGCCGTCGTCGTCGAGCGCCTCGATGATGAAGCGCACCAGCGCGCGGTCGCGGTCGGACAGCGGCGACAGCGCCACCTGCTGGTCGAGATGGTCGCGCAGGTTGGTGCCGGCGGCCTGGAATTCCTGGAAGTCGGTGTCGTCCTCGTCGTCGCGGTTGGCCGCGCCGTTGCTCGCGCTGGTCCACTCGCCGGCCTCCTCGAAGGCGTTCGATTCGGGCTGCTCGGCGCGCTGCTGCTCGTCGACGTTGGGGGCGGGCGCCTCCTCGCTCTGGGTGCTGGGGGTGGCGGACGGGGCCGGCACGAAATCGCTGCCGTCGCCCTCCTCGCGCTCGAGCATCGGGTTCTCGAGCAGGAAACGCTCGATCTCCTGGGTGAGCTCGAGCGTGGACAGCTGCAGCAGCTTGATCGATTGCTGCAACTGCGGCG
>Ga0214472_10004599_pt1 | contig 14563 bp, 9 predicted proteins | sample RVTome_6_FD_207662 | JGI IMG/M metagenome (GOLD analysis project Ga0214472, IMG submission 207662) | Soil microbial communities from uranium-contaminated site in the Upper Colorado River Basin, Wyoming, United States - RVT140D175 | ecosystem: Environmental > Terrestrial > Soil > Contaminated >...
GACAGGGCTCTGATTATGCCGCGCGGCAAGACTCGATCCCCGCCTCAGGCCGGCCCGTTTCTCAGCAACGCGGCATAATCCGAGACGCGGCATAATGCGCCTTATGCCGAGCTCGGCATAAGGCGCACCGGGTGCGGAACAGGTTCTCGCCTGTGGTCAGCTTGCGGAGCTCGGGGGCGTTGGCGTAGCTGTCCCGGTTCGGGGAGGCCGTCTTCCAGTTGTGCAGCCAGCCGCCCACCTGATTGGCCAGGAAGTAGGGATTCTCCATCGGCGAGCGCTTCATCCAACGGCCCGTTCTCTGGTTGCCGATGATGAGGCTCAGGTTGTGGTCGTTGGAGTCGTCGCTCTGGATCTCGGGCCGGTAGAGACTCAGCTTCTTGCGCAGAAGGATGATGTCGTCCTCGTCCCCGGTGAGGAACAGCCAGCCCGGCCCGGCTCCGAACTTCCGGGCGTAGTCGGCGAGCACCTCGGGCGTGTCGACCTCCGGATCGATGCTGATCGAGTACATGAAGACATCCTGGCCCACCCGGTCACCCAGGATCGCCTGCAGCTCCGAGAGCCGCGCCGTCTCCAGCGGACAGACGTCGGGACACGAGGTGTAGATGAAGTTGATCACCACCACCTTGTCCTCGAGGAGATCGTCGAAGAAGCGAAGAGTCTTCCCCTCGTGGCTGGTCAGAAGCACGTTGGGAAAGTAGTTGGCCCCCCAGCGCGAGCCGCCCGAGCGAGCCCGCGCATCGGCCTGAGCGAGGGCGGGAACGCCGGGAAGGAGGAGCAGAAGGAGCAGAAGCACCGTGGAGTGGCGGTATCGTCGCATGATCTCGTTCTCCCGTGTGAGAGCCGGGATACGGCTCTCACCGTACGCAATTCCTGGGGCCGGATCGTTCCTACTGGGGCTGCACGACCCTCACGAGACGGAACCCGAGAAGGGCGGTGCGTACCCCGGGCTCCTGCCCGCTCCGGGAGGCGGCACGGAGGCTCCTCCTGTCGTGGTAGAAGGACCCGCCCCGGGTCACGCGCTGCCCGCTGCGTCCGTCCCGCAGCCCGTCGCCCGCCCTCGGCACGGATTCATAGCTCACCTTCCGGTCGAGGCACCACTCGAGGACGTTGCCTCCGAGATCCGAGATCGGGTTCGTGCCCGGAGTGTCCCCGTCCGGATGGCTCCCCACGTCGGTCGTGTGCCCGACGCTCTCCCCGAAGCTCGCTCGCAGCGTTCCGTCGGGGATCTGACTTCCCCAGGGGAACCTCCTCCTCTCGGTCCCTCTCGCCGCACGCTCCCACTGCGCCTCGGTCGGGAGGGTGATCCTCTGCCCGTCGCGGCGGCTCCGCCACCTGCAGTAAGCCATGGCCTCGTACCAGCTCACACCGGCCACGGGACGGTTCGGGTAGGCGAGCTGCACCGCCCAGTCCTCCGGTGCACGCCCGACCCCGAAGCGGTCGGCCTCGCCAAATGCCGCAAGGTCCCAGAGAGGGCGAAGGCTCTCATCGGTGTAGCCTCCGGCAGAGACGAATGCGGCGAACTCCCGCACCGTGACCTCGTGCCGACCGATGTCGAAGGCGGCGAGGGTCACGGCATGCTCCGGAGCCTCGTCAGGAGCGGCGATGGGGTCGGATTCCGGGGTCGCTCCCATGGTGAAGGCTCCTGCCTCGATCCGTACCCAGGACCCGGGATCTTCGCCCTGGACCGTCGTCGCCCAGATGCAGATTCCCACGGCGGCGAGAGCGAGAGAGAAGAAAGATAGTTTGCGCGTCCACATCAGAGATTCCTCCTGCAACGTTCCACGGCGGGAAGGACCCACCGGATTCTTTTTTCGGCCTTCACGAAGATCGACCTCACCGGGAGGCCGCAGCGCGGGCTGCGGCCCCCCTGACATCGGCGGGTGGTCACGCTACCAGCCGCCACCGCCCCAGCCACCACCGCCGCCCGTATCGCCGGTGCGGAACGTGGGCAGGGCATACGTCTCGACGTAGCTCACCCCGTCCCAGCTCGGCAGCGGCGTGGGCAGAACCAGGAACTGACCCGGGTTCTCGATGTCCCACCGGAGCAGCATGGCGTGGTCCTCGTGCTGGGTGTTGTGACAGTGCTCCATGTAAGTGCCGAGGAACTCCCGGAAGCGGATGGCAAAGTCGACGGTGCTGGTGCTGTCCCGCGAGCTCCCGATGCGATAGACGTCCTTACGGGCCCACTTCTCCCAGTCGGGGGGAGGATTCCCGCCCCGGGCCAGGATCTGCCCCTCCTCGAAATGCACGTGGACCGGATGGCTCCAGCCGTTGAAGTCGTTCTCGAGGTGCCAGATCTCGACGGCTCCGAGCGATGGTGCCGCCGAAAGGCGCCGCGGGTCCATGCCCTGTCCCTGACCGCCGTCGGTGGCGATGGTCCAGGGCGTGCTGTCGCTGCCGAACGACCGTTTGAACTCGAAGTGCCGATGCAGGGCGTTGTCGAGCTCTGCCTGGGTGAACCCGGGCAGTGGGATCATGGTGAGGTCGGTGCCACCCGGTCCCTGCCCGTTGCCCTCGACGAAGTCGGCCGGGTCCATGCTCAGATCCTGCCCGGCGTAGGCCACGACTCGGAGCTGGAGGAAACGAGTCACGCAGGGGTCGGACTCGAAGGAGGCACCGCCGCCCCCACCGCCCCAGCCGCCTCCGCCGCTGACGGGGTCCGGCGCGTCGGCCGGATCCGCGTTCCGGTTGTGATAGCTCCCGTTCAGGATCGACTGGAGCGAGATTTCCCGCTCGGGTCCCTGGCCGTCCTCGTGCTCGAGCACGTTGACGAAGTAGAGCTTGCTGCCCGGCGCGAACTGGGCGAAGTCGACGACGATGTCGTAGCGCTCGGCGATGCCCAGGGTCGGCAGAATGCCCTTTCTGTTGACGAGGCTGCCACTGCCGCCGCCCCAGCCGCTACCGCCGCCGCCCCAGCCACCGCCGCCACTGGTGGACCCGTCCGCCTCGTTGAAGAAGACCGAGTGCTGCAGGATGTTCCCGTCGTTGGCGATCATGTAGAACGGCACGCGGTTGTAGGAGATGCCAGAGCCGGGAAGGCCCTGGATCTCGCCGCCCGTTCCGTTGACCTCCTCCACCAGGGCGATCCGGAAGAACCTCGACACCGAGGCGTTCAGGATCCGGAAGCGATACCGCCGGGCACGCACCTCCAGGTTCGGCTTCCAGAGCCAGTTGGTCAGCATCTGGTCGCCGAGGAAGCCGTCGAGGTTGAAGATGTTGAAGAAGAGCTGGCCGTCGGAGTCCCACGCCTTGTCGGCCACCATCAGGTTGACGTCGTAGTCGCGGTTGCCCCAGTCGAGGGCGGTGCCGCTGGGGAGACGCAGGTTGACGCCGTCGTCGATCGCCTCGTTACCCCGATCCACCGCGCTGTAATAGTTCATCATCGCGGCGTTTCCCTTGTAGACGTTGGGCGCCGTGAAGTCGAGCATGTGGTCGTGGAACCAGTGGGTGCTCATGGTCTCCCGCCAGTCCCCGGGCACATTGGTGATGCCGCCGCTTCCGTCGGGAGCGCCTGCCCGAGGGTCGGTGGCTCCGGTGTTGATGCTGTCGTGACCGGCAAGCACCATGGGCCAGTGGTAATCATAGAACTGACCGGGGAAGAAGAAGGACTGGGTGTAGCCGTCGCTCTCGGCCCCGGTGTGACCGTTGTGCTCGTGGGTGGTGAGGGTGTGGAGCCCGAACCCGTAGTTTGCCGCAGGATCGACGGGAAGCGCGTCGTAGTGGCGGAAGAGGACCGACTCGCCGTAGCGTGCCTGGATGAGCTTCGGTGGGAAGGTGCCGTCGAAGGTCCAGAGCGCAAGGGGATCCTGCACCGGGAAGCTCGGGTGGAAGCGGACGTCGATCCCGAAGGTCGTGCCGTCGAACTGGGGTTGAGGACTCCCGCCGAGGTCGGGCCCCACCGTGTTGTGGTAGAGCCCGCCGGGTGCGAACTCCCCACTGTTGTAGTGGTGAAACTGGAAGGCATTGCGAAGACCGAGGTTCGTACGGGCTCCCGCCTGGGCGGTGTTGACGAAGACCTCGGGGAAGAATTCGGCAAAGCGCTGATGGGCCCAGTTCTCTCCCGGCGGACGGCCCTCCGCCGGCGGATCGTCGAGGCTCCGGCCGAGGAAGGCCTCGATGACGAGCTGCCAGGGGTTGAGGTCGAAGCAATTGGCCTCGAGGGTCGGGAAGGGGAAGGGCAACGCCTCGGCGAGGGTGACGTACTGGGCGAGGAAGTCGTTGAGATCGACCTCGTCCGGTACGCTGAAGGAGTTCGCGGGCGCGGGGAACGGGTCGGCTTCGACCACCGAGCCCTCGGAACCGAGCGGTACAGGACCGAACTCCTCGAAGCGCAGCATGCGCTGGGCAAAGGGCTGGGCACCGAAGAGCGGGCTCGGCTTGGCGCCCGTCGGCACGTCGATCTCTCCGTTGTTCTGGAGGTTTCCCTGATTGATGTTCTCGCCGGGGTCATCGGCCGTCCCGGTGGGGCCACCCTCGAACGCGCCCTCGTTGGCGAACTCGGGATCGAGGTTACCCGGCAGGTCACCGTCGTTGTTCAGGATGATTGCCGCGATGAGGGCCGACGGATCGGGCAAGACACCGCACGTCGCGGCGACGGTGTAGGAGAAGCACAGGATCGCGAGAGACGCGAGGACCGGATGGGGCCTTCGCCAGTGACGCATCGATGTGGCTGGAATGGGGCTCATGATTCACGCTCCTTCATCAGGGTCCTGCGGAACGAAGGGCAACGATGGTGAGCTCGCGGGCTGGCGTCGGAAGGGTGGAGAGAACCGTGACCGCCTGAGAATGGGCCACGGTCGGTGGGGGCACCAAGGGGCCAGACCTCGTGATTCCTCTTCACGCACGCTCCTCGTCGGAGATCCGTGGAAGAAGGAGACGCCGGGCGTCTCGCTCACCTCGCTCCCGAACGATTCACGATTGCTGGCCCTTGTGGGAGCGAGCCTGCATTTGATCGAGCGAGCCCACGAAGTGCAAGCGCTAAAGTCGAAGAAGAATCGCCTTCGGGTCCGGAGAGGCTCCCATCTGCTTTGGGGACTTGGTCTTCGCGACGAATGGCGGCTCAGGAAATTTCCTGATTGTGCGCAAATTGCCAGGCGCCCAAGGAGTCACACTACCCTCGAGGGTCTCGCGAAGATCCGCTTCAAGGACGGCCGCATGACACGGATTGCTCCACAGCGTCGGCCGCACTGCCCGGCCGTGGAGAGGATGGCGAGGCCCAGCTTCCCTCGGGGAATGTGATCGGACCCTTGATGACCCCGCAGACCGGACGAATTCCACTCGGCGGCCTGCGCTCGGGCACGCTCCGTGTGAACTTCGGCGCCAACAAACTCCCTGGCCTCTACTACCTGATCGTGACGACGGAGGGGACGATCAGGAGCCCATCGTCGTCATCGGAGGGTTTGCCCGATGAGGTTCAGGTTGAAGCGCATGTCGCCGTTCAGGATGTGGCTGAACTCGTGGGCGATCACTCCCTGCAGCTCGTCTCTTTTCAGGTACTCCAGAGTTTCGCGGCTCACGCCGATGATCGCGTCGTCGGGGGTGAAGCCGGCCGCGAACGCGTTGATCCCCTCTTCGTCCCGGAGCACGTAGACTGGCGGCACCGCCACCCCCGAGGCGATGGCCATCTCATCCACCACGTTGACCAGCGGCCGCTCCAGAGGATCGGTGGTGTTGCGGTGGACCAGTTGCCCCCCCAGCTTGAGGGCGATGCGGGAGCCCCCGGCCCGGAGCTCGGCCACATTGAACAGGCACCCACCAAGATCATCGGAAAGCTTCCGCGAGCCCGAGGTCGCTCTGGCCAAGGGGAGCGACCTGGCCGTGGTCTGCAGGGCCGTTTAGGCGGTACGGGAGGAAGAGGAGTCGGGTCTGCACCAGAGCCGACTCCAGATCCCGGGCCGACACCAGGTGCTTCCGCGCCAGAGAGCAGGCCTGCTCCAGAGCGGACTCGGCCTCCCCGAGCTCGCCGCGTTTTCTCGCCTCGCTTCCCAAGCATCACGAGGCATTGCAGCACCGACCCCATTTCCGGACTCGCCGGCCCACCGAGCAAGGCCACCAGCTCGGCCCGGGCGAGTCGCAGCTCGCGCAGGGCCTCCTCGCTTCTCCCGAGCTCGGCCAAAATCTCGCCTACCCGCAGCCGGGAGGTGGCGCGACGGCCCACGAGCACGGTCACGGCCCCCCTATTCCCTCCGTCATGCGACCTGACCGCACGTTTCCCATCCCTTCGATCTGATCCCCACCTCCTGGTCGCATGCTTGGCACAATGGCACCATCCGGGACCGTCTCCCGGAACGACGGCCGACCGCGTTCGAGGGCGCAATCTCATAATCGCCGGGGTGGGAGAGCGAGGCATGGTAAGAGCATCTATTCGCGTCGAGGGCTCACAGCCGTGAGTGCCGAGCAGCTCTTCGAGGTGCTCCGACCGGTGATCCCGTGGGGCGGGGAGGTCGTCCTCCCGTTCGATCCGGTTCGGTGCCCGAGGTCGGAGGATCATCACGTCGAGAGGGTGGGCCGTGGTGAACACATTCCGTGCTCGGATCAGAACAGGCCCGGTTTCTGTCAACCACTTCGCCCGGCTCTCCCCCCACCGCGGGAGAGTCGGAGAGCTATCTTCCACCCTCGACCGCGATTCACCTGCTCTCCCGGGTCAACACGCGCCCGGCTCCCCCCGCAATCCCCATCCCTCTCCCCGACCCCAACCCCCGCACCCGTCTACCCTTGCCACCCCCAACGCGAAAAGGCCGCCCGGCTGTTCACCGGCGGCCCTTGTCACTCGTGCTCTGGTTCTGGTGTGGAATGGCTCCCCATTCCGACGCTAAAAGCAAACCGCTCTCCCGGTTCGCTTTTAGGGGTGGAATGGGTACCCCATCCAGGACTCCAAACACGGACGAACGCTGGTAAGGGCAAGAGGATAGTGCGGTTGTCGATCCGGACTCGTCCCGGCCCCGCCGTGCTCTCCGGTTCGAGTCCTGATTGCTCAGGGGGGACCCCACTTCTGCATGCGAACTCGAACTCTTTGGTTGACACAGAGGAGAGCACCCATCAAGACCGGTCGCGGGCGTCTCACATGCAGGTGGTCCCGTCGTCCTGCCAGCCCTCGCATTCTCGCCCCTCTCCCTCCCCTGCCTCTACCTCTCGATCGCACGCGGGATCCTCGCCAACCACGTCAGGAATCCACCTCTCCAGCATCTGCTGCACATCGTCGTGGGTGACAGGCTTGGACATGAAGTCGTCCATGCCCGCAGCCTCGCATCGATCTCTGTCCTCCTGCATCACGGAGGCAGTGATGGCGATGATCGGAGTCCTGCGCGCGAGCCCTTTCAGCTCCCGGATGCGGGCGGTGGCCTCGTACCCGTCCATCTCCGGCATGTGACAGTCCATCAGGACCAGGTCATACGGAGCGCGTTCCAGGGCCCCGATCGCCTCGATTCCGTTGGCCACGAGGTCTGCGCGATACCCCAGCCTGTCCAGGATGCGGGCGATGACCAGCTGGTTGACCTGGTTGTCCTCCGCCACGAGCACCCGGTGCCTGGCATGCGCCTGCCGGTCTCTCCGTGGTGGCTTCGATGAGAGTCGCTGCGGCTCGGCCGGGGTGGCCTCGCAGCGGCCCACGGCCGCTCCGATCGCCCGGTGCAGCTGCCGGTGCCGGACCGGCTTCCTCAGGTACGAGGCGAATGCCAGCCGCCGCGCCATTTCCCGGTCGCCGATGCCATCGACCGAGGTCAGCAAGATCAGTTGCGTCTCCATGATCTCGGGCTCGGCTCGTATCCTCGCTGCGAGCTCGAGACCGTCCATGCCGGGCATCTGCATGTCGAGGAGCACCAGATCGAAGGGCTTTCTCCTCCTGGCCGCGTACCGGATCTGCTCCAGGGCTCGCTGGGCGTCCTCCACGACGGCATCATCGATCCCCCATGCCAGGAGGTAATGGTGGAGGATCCTCCGGTTCGTGGCGTTGTCATCGACGACCAGAACGCGCACGCCCAACAGATCAATGGGAGCGCCGGGCTGCGTGACCATCTCGCGATCCGCCTTGTCGAGGCGAATCCTGCACCGGAAGGTGCTCCCCTTGCCCTCCTCGCTCTGGAGCCAGATCTCGCCGTTCATGAGCTCGATCAGCTGCTTCGAGATCGCGAGACCGAGCCCCGATCCACCAAAACGACGGCGCGTCGAGCTGTCTCCCTGCGTGAAGGACTCAAAGAGCCGGGATTGCATCTCCTGTGCGATACCGATCCCCGTGTCGCTGACCTCAAGACGCAGAACCGCCGTCTCCTCGTCCTCGGCGACGAGCCCCACGCTCACCAGAACCTCTCCCCGCTCCGTGAACTTGATGGCATTCCCCGCCAGGTTCAGGAGCACCTGCCGGATCCGCCCCGGATCGCCCACAAGGCAGGCGGGCGTCTTCACGTCCACGAAGCATCCCAGCTCGAGTCCCTTGGCATGGGCTCTCTCGCACAGGAGCTCACCCACCTCCTCGACCACCTGCCGCATGTCGAAGGAGATCGCCTCGATATCCATCCGACCGGCCTCGATCTTCGAGAAGTCGAGTATGTCGTTGATGATGGAGAGGAGGGCGTCGGCGGATCTCCGCACCGTCTCGGCAAACTCCCTCTGCTGGCTCGTGAGCTCTGTATCGAGGAGGAGCCCCGTCATCCCGATGACCCCGTTCATCGGGGTGCGGATCTCGTGGCTCATGTTGGCCAGGAACGCGCTCTTGGCGTGACTCGCCTCCTCGGCGGCGTCGCGTGCCCGCTGGAGCTCGATGGTCATCTCGCGGAGTCGCGACTCGCTCTTCTGGAGCTCAGCCGTCCGCGCCCGTACCTCCTCCTCGATCCTCAGGTTGGTGGCCTCCAATGTCGCCCGCCGCTCCGCGATCTCCCTCATCTCGGCAATACCCTGGATGCAAGATCGGACCAGGAAGACATCCTCGAAGATCACCCAACCGGCATGCTCCAGCCATCTCCAGGGGTTGGCCGTCAGCACTCCGAAGACGGACTGCGGCCAGTAGATGCCACGGACGAAGTGGTCGGCAGCCACCACCACCGTCGCGGTGACCAGCACCCGCCAGTCCCGGTAGAAGGCCAGGAACGCGAGCGAGCCGAAGACGTGGAAATGGGTCTCGATCCTCCCGCCCGAGAGATGGATGAGCAGTGCCGACATGAGCATCTGCGACACCGCGATGAAGTGACGCGTGAGCCGACGTCCCGGACGACGCACGGCCAGGATCGTCGGCGGGATCGCGACCATCGCTCCGAGGATGGCCGCTGCCCAGACGTGGACGTGCGTGCTGCTCTGGAGACCTGACCAGGTCCTCGGCGAGATCCAAAGAGCCGCGGCGATTCCCCCGAGCCACTCCGTCAGCAGGAGGTACGCGAACAGACGATCGGTCCGGCGAAGGATCCGGTCGTGGTGGATCTCGAACAGGTCTCGCGTGGATCGCGCGATGGTCTCGACGATCAATGCGCCTCCGGCATCTACTCCGCGCATGGGTGATCCGATCCTGCGCCGGGAGGCGAGAAAAGGGGGCACCCGAACACGGGTGTCCCGGTCAAGCCAGGTCCGTTGCCGTCGAGCAGGGACAGGATCGCGTGACTGCCCGTGCTGTCGCCACGGTGACCTCGAGCGGCCGTGATTCCGCCCGAGAAGACGAGCCGGCCTCCGGCATCGTAGACGGCGACGGCGCCGGAGGTCCTCATCCCGAAGCGTCTGGCCTCCGCTCCGTCGGTGTCGACGACCAGCCGCACGCCCGGTATCCTCAGGACGCCCTCCCCGATCTCTCCTTCCTCCCAGGCGTCCCGGGCGCCAGGAGGCTTGACCAGGATCGCCATCGCGGTCGCCCGGCCGGGAACGCGCGCCAGGAGCCGCGCCAGCTCCTCGAGGCTCGCCTCCGAGCAGGGACAGCGGGGGTGCAGGAAGATGAGAAGGGTCGGCCGCCCGGGATCCCGGACAACACCCGTTCCCGGCGGCCATTCCGCTGGCGTGGGGAGGGACTCTCCCTGCGCGAACTGGTAGTCCAGAAGGAGGACGAAACCCAGCACAACGGTGATTCCCCAGCTCGCGAGTCCGAGAAATGCGACGACGACCTGCCTTTTGACGCCGCCGGGCCCCTCTCGCTCGGGGGCGAACGCCCCCCTCTCCGGCCCCGGGGACGAAGCCCCGGCGCGTCGTGCTCCTGGCAGCATGGTGTTGCGTGGCATGGCGTTGACTCGGGATCGGGAACAGGGAGCCGGCGCCCGTGCGGCGATCTCGTTCGCCCGGCCTCCGTCCGGCAACGGCGGGGGATGTCCCCTGTCTCTCGCCACCTGTGCAATCCGCGTGCCCCGGAGCCGTCAAGATCTGCCCCTTCGCCATCCATGCATCCCAGGTCCGATCAATCAGGGGGCAGTGTGGAGCCCTGTGGGGATCATCACTGCCCCCCTCCCACGGCCATTGGGATCTCTCGCGCGGCGGCTCTCCACTCCGCAAGGTGCTCGTCCATCTTGAGAGTCGCCAGATACTCTTGGTCCAGGGGCTCTGCCGGTGGAGGCTCGAGATCCGTCTCGTGGATCAGGATGTTCGCGAGGTACACGGCCGCCAGGGGATCGATGGCTCTCTGATAGCGGTTGCGTGGCGAGTGGTGGAAGGTGTGCCGCTCCAGAGGCACAGGTAGGACCCGGGCTCGCGCAGGTTGTCGGCGGGAATGGACGTCGGGAGGGGCGACGAAGATTGTGCGGGATGGATCATGCGGCTCTCCTGGCAGGGGCGTGAGGGGCGAACAACAGGGCGGGTGGGCTGCAAGCTCTCCGGCTACTGGAGGATACCGCAGCGGTGCCCCGCCGCGCAAATCACCGTCCTCCCTCGTCCAGTGTGATCGTCCCTCCCTCCACGCGGCGACGATTCCCCGCTTCTGCTTGACCGAGAAGTGGCGCCTCTTCTTCCCGGGAGCCTCCGGAGTGGCCTCCGAGCCGGGGGGTGCTGCGCCTCGCCCAAGGGGCTCCGCACCCCCCGGCCTCGGCCACCTGAACCGTCTTCTGCTCATCGTCCTCTCCTCTCCGGACCCGCTGGGGGGCCCTCTGGGAGGCGATGAGACCCCTTTGTCTCCACGCGTTCATCCCCTCGTGTTAGGGGAAAACCCTTGACACCAGAGGGATCCCGATAGTAGATTGTACCCAATGATGGTTTGAGTCCATCAGTCGGAGGACTAGATCTGGGGCAGCCCGGCTCGAGCCGGGAGGCCACATCGCGAGTAAGCCGACTCGGACCAGCACTGTTTTTAGTGCTGGTCCGAGTCGGCTTTTTTTTTGGCCTCGGCTCGGGCGAAAAATCGACGCCCATGCTCGATGCCAGTCAATGGGAGCAACTCTCCTTCGGTCCGGCTATCCACGAGAAAAGGTGTAGAACATGGAATGTACGCACTCCCGTGTCCGAGTAATCCCGGGAATCGTCGGGCTTCTCCTGTTCCTGTGCGCCTCATCGGCGTTTTCCCAGACTCTGGGTACCGCTGAGAGCTTCGCCGTTTTGGGCGCTTCGACGGTGACCAACACCGGCCCCACCGAGATCGTCGGTGACCTCGGCGTCAGTCCCGGTACTGCGATCACCGGCTTTCCTCCTGGCCTCGTCATCGGGGCCGTACACGCCGCCGATGCGGTCGCTCTCCAGGCTCAGACTGACGTCACCACCGCGTACAACTCGCTGGCTGGCCTTCCATGCGACACAGACCTCACCGGTATGGATCTCGGCAACATGACGCTGACCCCCGGCGTGTACTGCTTCTCGTCCGCGGCGCAACTGACCGGCGCCCTCACTCTGGACGCTCTTGGCGATCCTGCCGCAGTATTCGTGTTTCAGATAGGCAGCATGTTGACGACCGCGAGCAACGCGAGTGTGGTGATGACCAATGGCGGTCTGGCCTGCAACGTCTTCTGGCAGGTAGGCAGCTCCGCGGTGCTCGGCACTGGCACCGAGTTCTCGGGGAACATCCTGGCGCTCGCGAGCATCAGCCTGAATTCCGGCACGACCCTGTCGGGCAGAGCCTTTGCCCGCACTGGTGCGGTGACGCTGGATGCGAACACGATATCCCAGCGGTGCCAGGTCTCGCAAGACTGCCCCGTCATCACGCTGAGCCCGCTGACCCTCACGACGGGTGTCGTCGGAGCCTTCTACGTGGGAATCGTCTCGGCCGCCGGCAGCACGGACTTGCCGTACATCTATGCGGTCTCCAGTGGCGCCCTGCCCGGCGGTCTATCCCTCAACCCCTCGACCGGCGCGATCACGGGACTGCCCACCGCTGAGGGCCAGTTCATCTTCACGATCACGGCGACGGACACGAACGGATGCCCGGGCAGCAGGGCATACGTCCTCGATATCCTCCCCGCCGGGTGCCCCGTCATCACGGTGAGCCCGGCAACCCTTCCGGGAGCCGTCGTCGGGACCCCCTACATGGCGACCGTGTCAGCGGCCGGCAGCACAGCCCTGCCGTACACGTTCTCGGTCTCCACCGGAGCACTGCCCGACGGCCTCGTCATCGATGCCTCAACGGGAGCCATCACGGGAACGCCGACCACGGAGGCTCTTGTAGGCTTCACGATCACGGCCACCGATACCAACGGATGCACCGGAAGCACGTCGTACACCGTCAATACCTCTCCGGCCGGGTGCCCTGTCATCACCTTGAGTCCCTCCATCCTGCCCGACGGTGAAGTCGGGATACCCTACAACCAGGTGATCTCCGCTTCTCCGCCCGGCACGTACACTTTCCTCGTCACCCTCGGGCTCCTGCCCACGGGCCTGTCGCTCAACCCCTTGACGGGGGCCATCACCGGCACACCGACCGCGACCGGGCCCTTTGATTTCACGATCACCGCCACGGACACGAGCGGGTGCACCGGCGCTCAGGTGTATTTCGTCCGGATCCTACCGGCCGGCGGGTGCCCTGTGATCACGCTGAGTCCCATCGTCCTTCCGGGGGGAGTCGTCGGATCCCTCTACAACAGGTCCATCCTTGCTTCTCCGCCCGGAACATACATCTTCTCGATCCTGGACGGGCAGCTCCCTCCTGGTCTCCTTCTCAACCCATTGACCGGTATCATCACCGGCACACCGACCACAGTCGGCTCTTTCAACTTCACCATCGCCGCCGTGGACGCAAGCGGCTGCGTGGGCACGGCGACATACGCGGTCACAATAATCGACTCCCCCGCTACTTCGACCATCCCCACGTTATCCGGGTGGGCCCTTATATTCCTTGCAGCTCTCCTGGCCTGCTGCGTCGTAACGAACAGGAGCAGTGGCTAGATGCACGTCGGACGGCATCCATGGTTGGCCTTCGATCCGACTCGAGACGTTAACGGAGATATGTCCATGCTGAAGTTCATGATCCTCGGGTTCCTTGCCGGAATGACCACGGCGGCACTTGCGGCGTCTGCCGTGGCACAGCCGCTCCACGCGCAGCCCGGGAGCTACCTGATCTATCCACTCTTCAACTCCACGGACGGCAACAACACCGTGATCACGGTGACGAACACGAACCAGTCGGAGATCTCGTGCGGCAACGGGTTCCGACAGGGTGATGTCGGCGTGCTTTTCGTGTACACCGACGGAATCACCTGGGCCGAGTCGAACCTTGAGGAGAGGCTGACGCCCGCCGATCAGGTCGTGGTCCTTGCCGCCCAGCACAATCCCAACCAGGAGGCCGGCTTCCTCACGGCCGAGGCTCGCGACCCCGAGACAGGACTACCGATCGATTTCGATCATCTGATCGGCAGCGCGCTCGTCGTCAACAGCGAGTTCGACTTCCAGTGGGCGTACACTCCGTACCCTTTCCAGGGCCTTCCCGGAGGCGCTACGCCACATGGATTCGATGCCTGCAATAGACCCTTCACGGACGTTCCGTCGAGCGGCAACTACGGCACGGCCGACTTCAACGGAGCGGAGCTATCATCGTTTCCTGCGACGCTCTACCTCGACCAGTTCTTCGGTGAAGGGAGTCCCGCCTCACGGCCGGCCGTCTCCTTCGACAACACCTTGTACCTCATGTCGACCTCGCCCAACCTGACAGGCGTCCGTCTTCTCGGATGGAACAACAACGAGAAGCGCTTCTCGCGGACCTTCAATTTCCGTTGCTGGACCGAGGCGAGCCTGGGCGAGATCACAAGCGCCGTAACGCAAGCCAACCTGTCGATTGAGGGTGACATGGACGAGCTTGTGGGAGTAGCCACGGGCTGGCTGCAGCTGGATCCCCAGTTCAACAGCGTCGGGCTTCTTGGTGTCTTCGTTCAGAACAGCAGGATCGGCGGTCAAGTATTCAGTGCCGGTCGCGAGCTGCAGTATGAGGGCAATCGTGTCGTGACGCTACCTCGGTTCGAGTAGCCTTGGGGGACTTGTGTCGGGGTTGCCCCGAGGCCCGCGGTCTGGCCGCGGCCTTCTGCTCTTCTCGCCATCCCTGCGATCTGATCCCCACTTCCAGGTCGCATGCTTGGCTTAATGGAGCTGATTCTGGACGGACCTTGGCCGCACGTTGGTCGATTTCGGGCTCCGCAGCGTCCACTCCCGCCGATCGCCCCACGCAAACCCCCACTGCGTGGCGGGTTGT
>Ga0214472_10004600_pt1 | contig 14553 bp, 12 predicted proteins | sample RVTome_6_FD_207662 | JGI IMG/M metagenome (GOLD analysis project Ga0214472, IMG submission 207662) | Soil microbial communities from uranium-contaminated site in the Upper Colorado River Basin, Wyoming, United States - RVT140D175 | ecosystem: Environmental > Terrestrial > Soil > Contaminated >...
CCTCGCGGTCGGTCTCCGGCCGCACTGCCACCGGGTTGGGCACCATCACCTCCTCGAGCGGCGTCAGGGGCCGTGCGAAGACCAGGTCGCGGAAGGACACGACGCCGACGAGGCGACCACCTTCGTCGACCACATAGACGTAGTTGAGGTTCTCGATCGTCTCGTGGAGCCGTCGCAGCGCCTCGATGGCTTCCCCCGTAGTGATGCCCGCCGGAAGCGAGGCGGGGTCGGTGCTCATGAGGCCGCCGGCCGAGTCCGGCGGATAGCGGAGGAGGTCGAGGATGTCGTCGACGTGCTCGTCGGGCATTTCCTCGAAGATGGCCGTTCGGGCAGCAGGCTCCAGGTGTTCGACGATGTCGGCGGCTTCGTTGGCGGCCAGCTCGGCGACCATCCCCGCTGCGTCCGCCGGGGCCAGCCCTTCGAGCACGTCGGCGGCCGCCTCGTCGCGCATCTCCTCTAGGACCTCGGCCGCCTCCGTCGGACCGAGGTCGGCGATCAGTTCGGCGGCGGCCCCCTCGTCGATCGCCTCCAGGATGTCGGCGGCGTCGTGCGGATCTGCCTCGGCGAGCGACGCCCACTCCTCCTCGTGGGCGTCGAGGTACTCCTCGGCGTCACGAGGTCGCCGTCGCGCCAGGTCGCGCAGCGCCACGGCCAGGTCGCGCGGTCGTCGCAGGCGGAGTCTCATGTCGGTGGAGTGTACGGAGCCACCAGTCTCCAACCTCCAGCCACCAGCCAGAGAAGTCGCAGCAATTGGCATGAGGCCATCGGTATGGCGGGGCCGCGGAGTGAAGGATCAGGACCGACTTGCCCATCATCCAGCCAGGGCTAGCATCCCCGCCTCGGTGCCTCTGGCACCTACCCCAGGCCCTCGTGCCCCCCTCGAGGGTCTGCCACCCACCGGATTGGCCCGGGGTCGGAAACGGCCCCGGGTCAATCGTTTCTCTTCCGCTGAGCCGACTTGGCCCATCCTTCGAGCGACGGCGTCCTCCTGCTGGAGGCTGGAGGCTATTTGCCCTTCGGCTCTCGCGGCAGGTCGAGGACTCGCTCTCCGATGATGTTGCGCATGATCTCGTCGGACCCGCCGGCGATCTTGATGCCGGGGTATCCGAGGAAGGCGAGGGCCCAGGAGCCTCCCGCCAGGGCGTCGTCACCCGACAGCATCCCCCGCGGGCCCTGCAGCTCGATTGCCAGGTTGGCGAGGCGTTCCAGCAGACTGGTGAGAACCAGCTTCGCCGCCGAGCCCTCTGCCGTCGGGATCTCACCTGCGGCGAGCTTGGAGATGATCCGCCCGGCGTGGAACTCGAGGACCTTCGACCGGATCAGGATGTCGGTCACCTGATCACGGGTGGCGCCGTCGATCGGGTCCCGGCCGGAAGCCTTGGCCGTCTCGTCGATGAGCCGGGCCAGGGCGTAGTTCCCGGAGGACCCGGCCAGCCCCCCGAGGGCGCCGATCGAGGTGCGCTCGTTCATGAGGGTGGTGAGAGCAACTGCCCATCCCATGCCCACTCCGCCGACGACGGCATCGCCGGATACCCGGGCGTCGTTCAGGTAGACCTCGTTGAAATTGCTCCCGCCCGTCATCTGGCGCAGCGGCCTTACCTCGACTCCCGGTTGGTCCATGTCGATCCCGAAGTAGGTGAGGCCGTCGTGCTTGGGGGCGTCCGGGTCGGTCCGGGCGAGGAGCATTCCCCACTTCGAGTAGTGGGCTCCGCTGGTCCACACCTTTTGGCCGTTGACGATCCACTCGTCGCCGTCGCGAACCGCCCGGGTCTGCACCGATGCCACGTCGCTGCCGGCGTTCGGCTCCGAGAACAACTGGCACCAGATCTCGTCGCCGCGCAACATCGGGGGGAGCCAGCGATCCTTCTGCTCCGGCGTCCCCCAGGAGAGGATGGTGGGCCCGGCCATGCCGATCCCGATGCCGAACACGTCGGTGGGGAGGTCGTAGGTGGCGGCCTCCTGGGTCCACACGATTTGGTGGATGGGGCCCAAGCCGCGGCCGCCGTACTCCTTTGGCCAGGTCAGTCCCGCCCAGCCCGCACCGGCCAGGCGCGCCTGCCACTCCCTGGCGCGGGCCACGTAGGCGCCCTCGTCGGGGTGTTCCACGAAGATCGCCGCCGGGTTGTCGTCACCGGCCCGGCGCGGAACGTTGGCGTCCAGCCACGCCCGTACCTCGGATCGGAAGGTCTCGATGTCCATCGCGCGCAGAGGTTAGGGCCACGGAAGTGATCGCTTCGAACTCGGAACGTCAAATGCCGAGCAGCGTCTCGAGGTCCATCTCAACACTCGGCGAGACGACGGCCACACCCCCGAGGACGACGACGACGCTGGCGCCGAGGCGGGTGATCTCGTCGGACACCGCCCCGGGCAGGCTGGTTCCCGGGACCAGGAGCACCGGGGCGCCGGCGAAACCTGCGGCCACCGCGCCGGCGAGGGCGTCGGGGAAGTTGAGCCCCGTAGCCACGTAGGCGAAATAGGCGCCACCCGGGAATGCCTCGAGGCTGATGGCCACGGCGGTGGCGTACCGATCGGGTCCGGAGATGCGATCGACCTGCCCGGCTAGCGCCTGGAGGTCGGTGAACACGTCGGCCGACACGGCAGCGGTGCCACCGACCACGATGATGCGGGACGGCGAGAGGCGGGTGATCTCGGCCGACACTGCTGCTGGCAGTTCGTCGGGGTCCGTCAGCAGCACCGGTCCGTTCAGCGCCACCGCCGCCGGCCCGCCGGAAAGGGCGTCGGCGTATCCGAGACCGGTGGCGACAATCACGGTGTCCGCCGAGCCGGGAAAACCGTGCTGGGAGATCGCCACCGCCGTCTCATACCGGTTGGCCCCGGCGAGCCTGGTCACCGTCGACGCGTACCCCTCGAGGGCGTTCTCCACCGCTTGGGAGATGACGGCCGTGCCACCGAGGACGACGATCGTGTCCGGGGTCAAGCGCGTGAGCTCCGCTGCGGTCGCCCCCGGGATGGAGTCGGTCTCCACCAGCAGCAGGGGCGCTCCCAGCTTCCCGGCCACTGCCGCCCCGGCGACGGCGTCGGGGAAGTCGTTCCCGACCGCGACGAAGACCGTGTCGATGGCGTCTGGATCAGCAAAGCCCCTGTCGGATACGACCGCCGCCGTCGCGTATCGATTGGGACCTGCAAACCGGAGCACGAACGGCGCGACTACCCGTACCCGAACCACCTGCCCGGGATCGGTAAACGTCCCGAAGTAGGCGTATCCGGCACCGGCATCGAGCACGGCCGAGTAGATGGAGTCTTCGCCGGCGTCGAGGACATCGGAGCCGACCTCGGTGAAGGAGTCGAGGTCGATGGCGACGACGCGACCGGGGCTGGTGTTTGTTCCGAAGTAGGCGTACCCGGTGCCAGGGTCGAAGTTGGCCGTGTACAGGGGGCCGTCACCGGTGGTGATCGATCCCACCCGGGTGAACGTGGACAGATCGACCTTGACCACCCTGCCGACGCCTGCGGTTCCGAAGTAGGCGTAGCCGTTGGCAGCATCGATGAACCCGGAGTTTTGGCCGAACTCGTTGACCGGAAGGGTGAGGGCATCGACACGGGCGAAGGGGCTCAGGTCCACCCTCACGATGACGTTGTCGCTGGTGCCGACGTAGGCGTACCCGCTCCCCGGGTCGACCAGCATCGCCCCAGAGAGATTCTCACCGGTGTCGAGGGTGACGGCACCGAGCCTGGTGAAGGTGTTCAGGTCGATCTTGACCACCTCGATGGGGGAGGTGTAGGTCGAGAAGTAGAGCACCCCCCCGAGTCCGTCGGTGGGGTCGATGGCAGCCGATTCGAGATAGTCCTCGCCGGCGTTCAGGGTGATGGCACCGACGCGGGTGAAGGTGTTCAGGTCGATCTTGACCACCCTGCCCGGTTGGGTGCTCGTGCCGAAGTAGGCATACCCGTTGGCGGTGTCTATGACTGCCGAACGAAGCTTGTTCTCGTTCGGTTCCAGAACGATCTCGTCTACGGCCTGGAAGGTGCCCAGGTCGACCTTCACGATTCTCCCGGGATCGGTGAACGTGCCGAAGTAGGCGAAGCCGTTGGCAGTGTCGATGACGGCGGAGCGGACGTTGTCCTGATCGGATCCGAGTGCCAAGGCGTCGATGCGCTCGATGACGTTCGCGGCGTTCGCCGGGTTGGTGACCAGGGAGGCGATCAAGAATATCGCCGATGCCACCGCCCAACGCAGTCTCACGGCCAGCGATCGAGCGTGTGCCAAGCCCGACTCCTCTCGCGTCCCACCTGACACTATCCGAACCGCCGCATCAACGCCTCTGTGCCCGATTCCGACACCGCTTCGTACACTCATCCCCTGATGACCACCACGGAGCCCCGCCTCACCTCGTACTCACACGGCGCGGGCTGTGCGTGCAAGTTGGCGCCCTACGAGCTGGCGGAGATCCTCGGGGGGCTCGACAGGTCGGTCCCGGTGGCGCATCCGGATCTGCTCGTAGGCATCGAGTCCTCCGACGACGCCGGGGTGTTCCGGCTACGGGACGACCTGGCGATCGTGCAGACGATCGACTTCTTTACGCCAATCGTCGATGAGCCGGAGGACTGGGGCCGGATCACCGCCGCCAACGCACTGTCCGACGTCTACGCCATGGGAGGCACCCCCCTGACCGCCCTCCAGGTGGTTGCGTGGCCGCGGGACACTCTGCCGTTTTCGCTGTTGAGCCGGGTCATCGACGGCGCCGGGCGAATCCTTCGATCGGCCGGGGTGACGATCGTGGGCGGGCACTCCGTGGACGATCCCGAGCCCAAATACGGAATGGCGATCACCGGGGTGATCCATCCCGACCGCATCCTGCGCAACCAGGGAGCGCAGCCGGGCGATGCGATCGTCCTGACGAAGCGCATCGGAACCGGCGTCATCTCCACGGCCATCAAGCGTGGAGTCGCCGACACCGCCTCCCGCGATGCCGCGGTGGAGTCGATGGTGGCGTTGAACGAGGGCGCGGGGCGGGCCGCGGTGGCTGTTGACGCCTCGGCAGCCACGGATGTCACCGGGTTCGGCCTGCTAGGCCACCTCGCCGAAATGATCGGTGAGGTTGGCGCCGAGATCGATGCGGAGGCGGTGCCGCTCCTCCAGGGTGCGCGTGCCCTGGCCGAGGAGGGCGTCGTGCCGGGAGGGACCCGCCGCAACCTGCGGCACGCCGAGACCTTCACCGACTTTGGGAGCACCGACGAGGCCACCCGCGTGCTTCTCGCCGATGCCCAAACCAGCGGCGGGCTACTCGTCGCCCTGCCCCCAACCCGGGTGGAGGCCTTCAGATCGGGGTTCGATGGCGAGGCATGGGTGATCGGATCCTTCACCGCCGATCATCCGGGGCGAGTGGTGGTGGTCGCGTGAGCGACGAGCGCCTCGAGACGATTGCGGCGGCCCTGTCGATCGGGCGCCTCCAACGCCACATCTTCCTGTGTGCCGAGCAGACGACGCCGAAGTGCGCCCCGCGTGAGGAGACGGCCCGGGTCTGGGCGCATCTGAAGCGCCGCCTCGCCGAGGAGGGCCTGGCGTCGCCCGCTCCTGCGTGGAGGGGCGACCTCACGACAGAGCCGCCTCCGACGCTTCCGGGCACCGGCACCGTCCTGCGGAGCAAGGTCGACTGCCTGCGAGTGTGTGAGCAAGGGCCGATCGCAGTCGTGTACCCCGACGGCACCTGGTACCGCGGGGTGACCGAGGAGGTTCTCGATCGCATCATCGACGAGCACCTCGTGGGCGGCAGGCCCGTCCCGGAGCATGTGTTCGCGGTCGATGACCTCTCACGGTGAGCATCTTCCGCAGCGATATAGGCTTTCGCTCGTGAAGAAGAGGAAGATCCTCAAGACAGGCCTCGGCGCCTGGGTCCTGTGGCGGCTGTTCGGCCCCGAGACCGGACCGCGGCATCGCGGTGTCCAGACCCGGCCCGAAGGCCCGACCGGGAGAACCGTGGTCGCCGGGCGGCACGAGTTCTTCGTACGGGAGGCGGGGCCGGTCGATGCCCCACCGATAGTGCTCCTCCACGGGTGGCTCTACGACGGGTTCCTCACCTGGCACCGGGTCATCCCGGCGCTCGCCGAGCGCCATCGCGTGATCGTCCTCGATCTGCGGAACCACGGAAAGACGGATCGGATCCGCGGTCGTTTCGAGATCGCCCAGCTCGCCGACGATGTCGCCCGGCTCTTCGACATCCTCGGCATCGCCGGTGTCCCCGTTGCGGGCTTCTCGATGGGGGGGATGACCCTCCAGGAGCTGGCCGTGCGCCATCCGGGCCGCGCCTCACACGTGATCCTCGGCGGCACCGCCGCCCATCCCGTGGACCGACCGCGCGCCGTAACGGTTCCGACATTCGTGATCGGGCGCGCCCTGGCGCGCCTGGATCGGTTCCTGTTGGCGCGTATCGCCCACACATACCTGATGAGGACGGGCGTCTTCCCCCGCGAACATTCGGCGTGGGTCTGGCAGAACATGCTCGATCGGGACACCGACCTGTACTACGAGGGCGGGTTCGCCATCCTCCGCTTCGACGCCCGGGATCGGGTCGGCGACATCTCGGTCCCGACCCTCTGCATCATCCCCACGGACGATCAGCTGATCGAGGCGCACCTCCAGTACGAGACGGCGTCGCTGATCCCGTCGGCCACGGTGCTGGAGCTGCCGGGGGCTAAGCACGAAGCGGTGATCACCCACGGCGAGGAGATCGCCAAGGCGATCCTGGGGTTCATCGAGTAGTCGGGACGAACGAGAGCCGGGCCATCGACGGCCCGGCTCCAGTCGGTTCAGCCCTGGTGATTGTGCTGGATCTGCCTGGCGATGAGCATGCCCACCGCCACGATGATCAGCAGCATGAGGATCTTCTTCATTGCTCCTTCTCGTCCCGTCGACTGACCGAATCGTACCGGGACCCGGCGCCTCTGCAGGAAGCCCGTCATGGGCACCGGTCGGCCGGACCGGGTGGTGCTCACGCCCGGTACCCTCGCGCCACCGTGAGCCGCTTCACCCGTTTTGCCGTGTTCACCCTCGTGTTCAACGTGGGTGTCGTCCTCTACGGTGCCGTGGTTCGCGCCACCGGGTCCGGCGCGGGTTGCGGATCGCATTGGCCCACCTGCGGCGGCGACGTCGTGCCCGTTTCGGGCTCGGCCGAGCGATTCATCGAATTCGGCCACCGGGCATCGAGCGGGGTGGCGCTGCTGCTGGTCGGGCTTCTGGTCGTCTGGGCGGTCCGAACCCGGCAGTCGGGCGACCCGGTGCGCTGGGCGGCAATCGCTTCTGCCATCCTCATCGTCAACGAGGCTCTCATCGGCGCCGCACTCGTCCTGTTCGAGTGGGTGGCCGATGATCGGTCTGTGGCCCGGGCGGTTTCGATCACGGTGCACCTGGTCAACACATTCCTCCTCCTCGCCGCGCTGGCGCTCACGGCGTGGTGGTCGTCCGGGCGGCCGGCGCCGAAGCGGGGAAGCGGTGACCGCTCGACGAGGCGCCTCGTTCTGCTGGCAGCGGGCGGCCTCATCCTGGTCGGCGCCGCCGGTGCCATCACGGCGCTCGGCGACACGCTCTTCCCTCCCGACGACGCTGCCGGTTCGGGGAACTTCCTGGTCCGCCTGCGATGGATCCACCCGATCGTCGCCGTCGCCGTGGCCACATTCCTGCTGTATCTGTCGAGGGCGCTGAGGGTGCCCGAGTGGATGCGATCCGGCCTTGCCTCGCTCGTGGTGGTGCAGCTCGCCGCGGGCCTCGTCAACGTCGCATTGGCGGCACCGGTGTGGATGCAGGTGGTTCATCTGCTCATCGCCGACGCGATCTGGATCCTCTTCGTGGTGACGTCCAGCACAGCCCTCGCCGAGCGTTCCGAGCTGGTGGCGGCGTGAGCGTCTCGACGCGGCGGCTGTCGGCCTATGTGGGGCTGATCAAGCCGCGGATCATCGAGCTGCTGCTGATCACAACCGTTCCGGCAATGGTGCTCGCCGCCGGGGGCTGGCCCGGTTGGCGGCTGGTTGGGGCAACCCTGTTCGGCGGGGTGCTGTCGGCCGGAGGCGCCAATGCGGTCAACAACTTTGTCGACCGGGACATCGATGTCCACATGGAGCGAACCAGGCGGCGATCACTGCCCACGAAGGCCGTCGGTGCGGGCGAGGCGCTCGTCCTCGGCGTGACGCTAGGGGTGGCCGGCTTCTTGTGGCTCTGGTGGGCCACGACCCTCCTCGCCGCGCTGTTGGCGACGGCGGCCTTTGCCTTCTACATTTTCGTGTACACCCTGATGCTCAAGCGGACCACGCCGCAGAACATCGTGATCGGGGGCGCGGCCGGCGCCGTGCCCGCGTTGGTGGGGTGGGCGGCGGTCACCGGCACCGTTGGCCTGCCAGCGTGGATCCTCTTCGCCATCGTGTTCTTCTGGACGCCCCCGCACTTCTGGGCCCTGGCGCTGCGGTTCGAGGAGGATTACGCCCGGGCCGGCGTCCCGATGCTGCCGGTGGTCGCCGGTGAGCGGGAGACCACGCTGCAGATCGCCCTCTACGCCGCGGTGGTCGCCGTCGTCTCGCTGCTGCTCCAGCCGGCGGCATCGCTCGGAGCCATCTACCTCGTCTCCGCGATCGCCCTCGGGGTCGGGTTCGTCGCATTCGCCCTCGCCCTGATCCGGGATAGGGCGAGGGCGATGCTGGTGTTCCGCTACTCGAACATCTACCTGGCACTGCTCTTCGCCGCGGCGATGCTGGATGTACTCGTCTGACGGGATCGTGAGTCTTACGGCGGTCGTGACCGGGGTAACGTCGATCCTCCATGCTCGCCTCCATCTCCTACCCACCGATCCCGATCTTCGAGCTGGGGCCGCTGCGGCTGTCGTTACACGGCCTCATGGCGGGCGTGGGTTTCATCGTCGGGGCGATGCTGATGCTGCGCGAGGCGCGCCGCCGCGGGTTCGACGACGTGAAGATCACCTCGGTTCTCACCTGGGCGTTGGTCGGGTCGATCCTCGGAGCACGGCTGTTCACGGTTCCCGCACACCTCGACGAGGGGTTGATCGAGGCGCTCCAGCCGTTCAAGAGCTTCTCGATCATGGGCGGGTTCGCCGGCGGAATCATCGTGGGTGGCCTGCGCATGAGAATGCTCGGCGTCGACGTGCTCGCCCACATGGACATGGCGTCATTCGGCCTGGCTATCGGCACCGTGGTCGGCCGCATCGGCGACCTCTTCATCGTCGAGCACCTCGGAGGCCGCACCGACTTCTTCCTCGGCTACGAGTTGAAGCCGGGTTACGACGTGGCGCCACAGCACGACGCCCTCGAGGTGCTGTGTGAGTCTCAGGGACAGTGCGGTCCGTACCACCACGCCGGCCTGTACGACCTCCTCGGTGCCGCCGTCCTCCTCGGGCTTCTCTACCTGGTGGCCCGGAACTGGGGCCGTATCCGCTACGGCGCGTTGATTTTCATGTGGGCGGCCTGGTACGGGTTCCAGCGGTTCCTCATCGACTTCACCCGCAACACCGACCTTCCCAACGCCGATGCCACCGCGGGGCCGTTCACATGGAGTCAGTGGACCGGCCTCACGGTCGGGGTGCTGTCGGTCGCCGTTCTCCTCTGGATCACCCTGAGGGCCAGGACCCCGGTGGTGTCCGAGGAGCAGGACGTCATCCGCGGTGCCACAGTGCCGGCGGGGTAGTGGACACTGCCCCGATCCGCCCCGACGAGCGGTTCGACGAGCAGCGCGTTGCCGCCTACCTGCGCGAGCACCTTCCGCATCTCGTTGGCGACCGAGCGATCACGTTCGAGCAGTTTCCCGGCGGCAAGGCCAACCTGACTTACCTGGCGCAAGCCGGGGACACGGAGTTGGTGTTGCGCCGGCCTCCGCTGGGACCGGTCGCCCCTGGGGCGCATGACATGGCTCGCGAGTACCGGGTCCTCTCGGTGCTCCACACCGCCTACCCGAAGGCGCCGCAGGCCCACCTGCTCTGCGACGACGCCGACGTGATGGGGAAGCCGTTCTTTGTCATGGAGCGCCGGCACGGGCACGTCGTTCGCGAAGCCTGGCCGGAGGAGATCGTGGTGGACGACGCCTTCCGCCGCCGGGTGGGAGAGAACCTCGTCGACGCGCTTGCCGAGTTGCATCTCGTCGACCACCCGGCGATTGGGCTGGGCGACCTCGGCCGTCCCGGTGGCTTCGTCGCGCGCCAGGTCGGCGGGTGGACCGACCGGTGGAATCGAGCCCGCGATACCGACGTCCCGGCAATGGACGAGGTGGCGAGCCGCCTCGCCGCCCGGGTGCCCGACCCGCAGGCGGCGACCCTCCTCCACAATGACTTCAAGCTGGACAACACGATGATCGACGTTGCTGGCTCGATCGTGGCCGTGTTCGACTGGGACATGTCGACCACGGGCGATCCGCTGGTGGATGTCGGGACCACGCTCGCCTACTGGTCGGGCGGGGGCCTCGGCTCGTTCGCTGCTGCCGACTCGGCGGTGCTTGGCGATGTGATCGGCCCGGACGACATCGCCGAGCGGTACGCAGCAAGGACCGGTTTCGACCTCGGGGGGATCGACTGGTACCGGGCGTTGGGGCTGTTCCGGATCGCGGTGATCGTCCAGCAGATCTACATCAGGTGGGTACGCGGGCAGACCCGGGATGATCGGTTCGCCGGTCTCGGTGAGATCGTGCCACCGATGGCGGACGCCGCGCTGGAGCTCCTCTAGCGGTCCTCTAGGGCGGTCAGTCGAGGTACGCGTCGAGCAGCGCGAGCACCGAGTTCGACACGGCTGCGGGACCGCCGAACACCACGATCCGGCTTGGCTGGAGCCGGGCAAGCTCGCTGCCGACCACGCCCGGGATCGAGTTGGTCGTGACGAGCAGGAGCGGTCCCGGGTCGAGCGCCGAGCTAGGCCCGCCGGCGAGGGCGTCGGGGAAGTTCGTCCCGATGGCGATGTACACGGTTCCGCCAGGATCGGGGAACGAGGCCGCCGAGAGGGCCGCGGAGGTCGCGTAGCGATCCGCTCCGGAGATCCTCTGGACGTCGGCCGCGAGTTGGCTCAGTGCGTCGAACACCTGGCTCGAGATCTCCGTGGTGCTGCCGACGACAACGATCCGATCGGGACCAAGGCGCTCGAGCTCTGTAGCCGTGGCATCGGGGAGTTCGTTGTGTCGAACGAGGAGCAACGGGCTGTCGGTCCGGGCCGCCGTCGATGCGGTGATGAGGGCGTCGGGGAAGTCTTCGCCCGAGGCGACATACACGGTATCCAGACCGGGCGCGAACACCGCTGCCGACAGCGCCGCAGCCGTCTCATACCGAGTCGGGCCGAAACGACGCTCGATTGTCGCCGCCGGGAGGATCGAATTCACATCATCCAGGACCTCGTCGGAGATGGCTTCGGGACCGCCGAGCACCACCACGAGCCCGGGGTCGAGCCGGTCGAGCTCGGCCTCGGTCTCGGGTGGCACCACGCTGGGCTGGACGAGGAGCACCGGCGCGTCCTCATGAGCCGCCGCGGGACCACCGGCGAGAGCGTCGGGGTGGTTGGTGCCGGTGGCGATGTAGACGACGTCGGCTCCGTTCGGGTGGTTTTCGAACGAGATCTGTGCCGCGGTCCCATAGCGGTTGGCGCCCCAGACGCGGTCGATTCGGTACTGACCATCTATGAGGGACTGATAGGGATCGACGATGATGTTCTCGGGGTCGCGTAGTTCGTAGTGGAGGTGAGATCCGGTGTTCTCGGCGTTGCCCGAGTCCCCGACCCATCCGATCAGTTGGCCGGCGTCGACGTGCACGCCCGGCTCGATACCGGGTGCGATGCCCCAGCCCTGGCCGTCGTCCGTGCCCGGGGTGTCGTTGTTGAGGTGGATGTACCACGACTCCCAGCCGTCGTCGTGGTCGATCGCCAGCGTGCAACAGCTGGGGTCGGGCGGGCCCTGCCCGGTGTCCCGCGACCAGTTGACATACTTGATGGTCCCCGAGGCGGCGGCGTAGACGGGCGTCATCTTCGGCGCCATGAGGTCGTTCGCATGGTGGATCTCACCGGGATCACAGCATCGCGGCGAGTAGAAGCTGTCCCAGAAGGTGATGTCGAGGCCGACCGGGAAGACGAGGGGGTAATCGACCATCTCCCCGAAGTCGTGGTCGCTTCCGTTGTCGTACGGCGGGCCGTGATGGGCAGATGCGACCGTTGCCAGGGCGAGCGCGACCAACAGGAGGGCGGCCATTGGAATGGCCCGGGTGACTATGAATCGCCGACGCATCTTGTCTGGTCACCATCGGCGCTTCGGACGCCGGAACTTGAGCGAGACCATAGGGTGGCCCGGGGTTTAGGCCGTTCGCTGAGGATTGGCCCGTGGCCGGCGGTCTGCAGATCGAGGTCAGCCTTCCATGCCGTGCATCTCGGACTTGGCCTCGCGCATCATCAGCGCCCGGACCATGTCCGACGGCTTGGCTCCCTCGTAGAGGACCCCGCCGACCGCCCTGGCGATCGGCATGTCGATGCCGTGGCGCTTTGCAAGCTCGAGGACCGCCTCTGTCGACTTCACGCCCTCGGCGACCATCTGCATCTCGGCCACGATCTCGTCGAGCGCCCGGCCCCGGCCCAGCTCGACCCCGACGGTGCGGTTGCGGCTCTGCTCGCTGAAGCAGGTGGCGACGAGGTCTCCCATCCCGGCCAGGCCGGCGAAGGTGAGGGGCCGTCCGCCCAGGGCGATGCCGAGGCGTGTCAGTTCGGCGAGCGCCCTGGTCACGAGCGCCGCCTTCGAGTTGTCGCCATACCCCAGGCCGTGGGCCATACCGGCAGCGATTGCCATCACGTTCTTCAGGGCACCCGCCGCTTCGCAACCCACGACGTCGGGGTTGGTGTACACCCGGAAAGTCGGGCCCATCAACAGCGCTTGCAGGCGAGCCCCCACCACCTCGTCTGCCATGCCCACCACCGCTGCCGCCGGCTGGCCGGCGGCGATCTCTCGCGCCAGATTGGGGCCGGTGAGCACCCCGACCGCAGACGGATCGGTGTCAATGACGTCGAGGATCACCTCCGTCATCCGCTTGAGCGAGCCCGTCTCGATCCCCTTCGTCAGGCTGACGATGGGGATGCCGCTGGGGATGGCCGTTCCGGCGGCAGCGAGGACGTCCCGGAAACCGTGTGAGGGGACGGCCATGATCACCATGTCGACGCCGGCAAAGGCCCCGGCCAGGTCTGAAGTGGCCGACAGCCCTTCGGGGAGGCTCACCCCTGGCAGGTAGTCGGGGTTGGTGCGGGTCTCCCGGATCTGAGCGGCGAGCTCGGGGCGCCGCGCCCAAAGGACGGTGTCGGTTCTCGTCGCGGCCATTGCCGCAATCGCGGTTCCCCAGGATCCTGCTCCGACGACGGCGACGCGCATGCCGCGCACCGTACCGATCGGCGGGGGAGCGCGCACGACAATCCTTGACCCCGCGCCCCCGAACGGCGAGCCTTGCGACGTGCCGGACCGCGGATCACAGCGAACCTACGTCATCGACACCTGCGTCCTGCTGGCCGATCCGGCCGCCATCTATCGGTTCGACGAGCATCAGGTCGTATTGCCTCTCGTCGTGGTCGAGGAGCTCGATCGCAAGAAGACGCTCATGGACGAGGTCGGCTCGAACGCCCGTCGCGCCATACGGATGCTCGAGGAATTGGGCGCCTCCGCGGAGGGAGGGCTGTCCCGGCCGGTATCCCTGCCCACGGGCGGGTCGCTGCGTATCGAGCTGAACGGCGTCAACTCGCCCCGGCTCCCCGAGGTCCTCGATCCGAAGACTCCGGACCACCGCATCCTGTCGACCTGCCTCGAGCTGCGCGCCGGGGGCGAGGAGGCCGTACTCGTCACCAAGGACGCCGCGTTGCGGATCAAGGGCGCCCAGCTCGCGGTGCCGGTGCAGGACTACCGGGCGGACGTCGCGGCCGTCGACGAGTACTACACCGGCGTGAGCGAGGTCACGGTGGACTCCACCACCGTCGATCGCCTGTACGCCGATGGAAAGGTTCGGATAGAGGCCGACGGCCTCCTCCTCAACCAGTTCGTCGTGCTGCGGGCACCGGGCTCGCAGTCGGCCGTCGGCCAGGTCGTCGAGGCCGATCCCGAGGTGGTCGTGGTACGCGTGCCGGGGAATCGCCGTGTCTTCGGGGTCGAGTCGAAGAACGTGCGTCAGGCGTTTGCGCTCGAGTTGCTCCTCGACCCCGAGATACCGGCGGTTTCGTTGATGGGCCCTCCCGGAACGGGCAAGACTTTTCTCGCGCTGGCCGCCGGGCTCGAACAGGTGCTCGAAGCCGGCCGGTATCGCAAGGTGTCGGTATACCGGCCCCTCATCGCCGTTGGGCGGCAGGAGGTGGGATATCTGCCGGGGGACCTCGACGAGAAGCTGGCACCGTGGATGGCGGCGGTCCACGACAACCTCTACGCCCTGTTCTCGGAGGGTGGTCCGGGCGCGGCGCGGCAGGCCCTGGAGGAGCTGGTCGACCGCGATGCCCTCGAGTTGGCGGCGGTCACCTATCTGCGCGGCCGCTCGATCACCGGCGAGTTCGTGGTCATCGACGAGGCGCAGAATCTCGAGCTGTCGACCCTGAAGGTGATCCTCACGC
>Ga0214472_10004601_pt1 | contig 14553 bp, 13 predicted proteins | sample RVTome_6_FD_207662 | JGI IMG/M metagenome (GOLD analysis project Ga0214472, IMG submission 207662) | Soil microbial communities from uranium-contaminated site in the Upper Colorado River Basin, Wyoming, United States - RVT140D175 | ecosystem: Environmental > Terrestrial > Soil > Contaminated >...
GCCTAGGTATTCTGCATCCTCACAGTTAAGTTTTCGAGTGCGCGATTGCACTGGAGCACTGCAGGAACTCGACACTGCACGGACCGAACCCGAAGATTTATGTGTGACAGAGCACTAGCTTCCGTGTGACGGGCGAGGATCCTACCACACGCGATCCATCCAATTTCACTCCGGGCGAATACATTCAGAAATTACAAGAGCTGACCGGAGAGGCGAAGACTGAGCTCGGCACCAGTGTAATCGAAGGCCAGAGCGTGCTTGGTTTTGAGATTGACGGCGATGCGTTCGAGCTGTCCGCGTTGCGATCCTGCCAAGATGCCGACGGCGGTACACCGCTCGCTTCGGTCGAACACTGGGTCAGCGAAGAGACGGTTCTCCCGGTGCGCTACACCTTCAGCATGCCTGGTGCGGAGGAAGGCTCCACCATGACGGTTGTTTGTGATCAGTTTCGATGGGATGTCGACCTGGAAGCATCGCTCTTTGATACCTCAATCTTTGACGGTGACGAGGCGCCGAAGTTCGATGTCAAGATTCCCGCCACAACCGAAGACGCGCTCATCACCGGATTGCGATCCTTCAGCGAGATCGTCAAGGGAGAATACCCAAGTGCCCTGGACTTCACTCGAATCATGACGGACTTCTACAAGAAAGGCTCTACTGCCGATGAGGAAACCAGGAAGAGCTTAAGAGGTTCCGACACGCCGCAATCGATGATGAACAAACTCATGCCGCTCTACGCGGTAACGATTTACTTCCAAAAAATGGTCGCATCAGGTGTTACGGCGGAATATTTTGGACCGGATGTGACACCCGGCGATGGCGAAGCGATCTTGGCTCGCTGGCAGCTTGAAACGGGTGAATGGCGAGTGATCTTCGGAGACCTGCGCATCATTCCCCCATGCCAGGCTATATCCTACAACCATCTACATCGGGTAAGGCCTGATCACTTCATCATCTTTCGTGCCATATCTTCGGCATCTTTTCGAGTTTCGATTTGTTCATTGAGCTGCGCGCGGCGCAGGGATTCCAGCACGGTTCCCAGTTTCGGTCCCGGTTGCATACCCATGGCCGCCAGGTCGTCGCCGGTGAGTAGTGGGTCGGGGTCAACGCGACTCGGCGTGATGGCCGCCGCTCGAGCGAATAAGGTTTCGTAGGGTCGCAGGGGAGCCTGGCGTGCAGTAAGGTCGGCGCGAAACAGCATGAGCAGCCCGGACCACGCCGGATGGGCCATGAGCAACTTCAGGTCGGCCAGCGCCATTTCGGTATTGGTCGAAACATGACCGAGTGAGCGGACCAGCCACGTCGTCGCTGAGCTGTCCTGATTGCTCAGGCGGAGCCCGCGGCAGATCGACTTAATTGTGCCGAGTTCATAGGCGCGTAGGGTGGCGGCCAGTGCGACGGGGACGCAGGTCACCGAATCAGGTAGCGCAGCAAGGCGGTTCTCCACGAGCCGATCATCCGATTCCGCCGGCCAAGCCTCACAAAGGTGGCGTTGCAAGCCCGTTTCCGTCAGCAGGGACCAACCGCGCGCCCGGGAGGCGTCGGCCAGGAGCATTTCGAGCTCCATCCAGATGCGTTCCGGACTGATCGATGGCAGTCGATGGGCGGAGCGGGTGATGGCTGAGGCGGTGTCGGGGTGAACGGTGAACCCCAGCCGGGCGGCGAAGCGTACCGCCCGCAGCATACGCAGGTGGTCTTCCTCGAATCGTTGCCGGGGCGAGCCGATGGTACGAATGATACCGGCCTCAAGATCATCCTGACCGCCGACGTAATCGATCACCCGCTCTTCAACCGGATCAAAGAACATCCCGTTGATGGTGAAATCTCTTCGCCTGGCGTCGGACTCCTCGTCGGCAAAGTGGATGTCATCCGGTCGGCGGCCGTCTGAATACGTACCGTCGGATCGAAACGTGGCCACCTCAATGTCCTGGCCGAACTTGCGAACCAGCATGACGCCGAATTTCGCGCCAACCTTTCGCGATCGAGGAAACAGGGCGTTGACGCGATCAGGCGTCGCATCCGTGGCCACGTCGTAGTCTTTGGGCGTCTTTCCGAGCAACCGATCGCGCACACATCCGCCGGCCAGGTAGGCCTTGTGGTTTGCGGCGCACAATTGCTTGATGACATACAGCGCGGCGTCTTGGGCACGTTGTAGGTTGGGCGTCATGGTGCAAAGAAGGTTAGGGCATTGGTGCCGATCGTTCGAGTATCCTCAATCGTCCAACCGGGGCATACTTCGGTTTCATAAGTGACGCCGGCCTCGTGATGCAAGACGACCAGCGGCACTGGATGACCATTTTCGCCGAGGCGCACAAGGTATTGGGCGACCGCTCCCGTCTTCGACGAGTCGTTGGAATCGCGGTAGGGTGGGTCGAGAAAGACGAGCTCAAGCGGTTGGCCCTCGACTCCCATCGTCGCGCGTTGCCAAGCGTCGCCCGTGATCACCGTGGTATTCGATTCGGCTTGCAACGCGTCGATGTTGCGGCGCAGGGCCGTCAGCGCATCGCGTCCTCGTTCAAAGAAGCAGCAATGACCGGCCCCGCGCGACAGCGCCTCGAGTCCGATGGAACCGCTTCCGGCAAAGACGTCCGCAACGTGGAGCGCGGGTAGCCCGCCCGGACTCCCGTATCGCTCACCCAGGATGTTGAATAACGATTCTCGGACGCGATCGGGTAGGGGTCTGGTATCTGTCGTGTCGGGCCGGAGCAATCGCCGCGATCGCCAATTACCTGCAATAATCCTCATAACTCAGCTATTCCTCAGCTTCCACGGCACGGTGATTGGACCGCGCCGAAGGCATGAGTATAATCGTTTCGTTCCGGTGCGATGGCAAGACGGGTGCCAATGAAACACGACTATTGTGATTAGGATCGACTTTATGGGTTCGATATTATGCGAACATTGTGCGGCCGCCTGCTGCCGATACATCGCGCTGCCGATTGATTTGCCCTCCAGCCAGCGCGACTATGACGACCTGCGTTGGTATTTGATGCACCAGGGTGTCTCGATTTTCGTCGAGGATGGCGACTGGTTCGTCCAGTGGCAAACGAAATGTAAGAACCTCGGTGAGGACAATCTTTGCATGGTCTATGAAACGCGACCCGAGATTTGCCGCGACTATGAACCGGGTGAATGCGACTACGCCAGCGGTCCACACGGGTACGATCATCTGTTCACCCATGCCAAGCAAATCGAAGAGTTCTATTTCAAAAAAACCGGACGCAAGCTCGGTGCACCCAAGCGGGTGGCATCCGCGCGGCGCGGCAAGACGGGCAAGAAGAAAAAACATACCGTCATGGCTTGATCCATGCACGGGTCATGCCGGCGGTCACGGAGCGGTTGAAGCTACGGCGTGTTATGGCGAGACGGCATAATCATTACGAGGCCGCGTTTGAGGACTATGTACGTTCGCGCGGCTGGCCCTATCTCCCCGTGGACGAACAAAAGAAAGCCATCTTCGCCGGTGCCCGCGTTAAGTCGTTCGATTTTCTCGTCTACCGCTCCGGGCGGGGAAATGGCTGGCTGGTCGATGTCAAGGGTCGCAAATTCCCTTATGAGGTGAACGGGCAAAAGCGGTATTGGGAGAACTGGGTCACGCGTGAGGATCTCGATGGGCTGACACAGTGGCAAGAAGCCTTCGGCGAGCAATTCGAAGCCGGGTTGGTCTTTGCTTATTGGCTGACCGGCGAGGCCTCACGGGAACCGGCCGGCGACATTCACACCTTTCGTGGGACGTGCTACGCCTTTCTTTGGATGCGCGTTTCCGACTACATCACCCACGCCCGGCAGCGCTCACCCAAGTGGGACACCGTGAGTGTCCCAGTCAAGACATTTCAACGGCTCGCTGCGCCGGTGGGAGCTGAGCTGACATCGCAAGTGATCGCGCCGGGGGGAAACGCCATCAGCTTGTAGGGTGCATCTTGATGCATCCTACTCGGCTACGGCGGCATGGGTTGGTGGGCCACGCCCACCCTACGGCTCGACTAATTGGTGCATCTTGACTCGAATTGGTGCATCTTGATGCATCCTACTCGGCTACGGCGGCATGGGTTGGTGGGCAGTGCCCACCCTACGGCTCGACTAATTGGTGCATCTTGACTCGAATTGGTGCATCAAGATGCACCAATTCTACTCGACTCAAATTGGTGCATCAAGATGCACCCTACTCGACTTTAATGAGCTCCCCGGCACGGAGACCGGAGCGAGTAGACATCTATAGAGCGCAAGGCTCTCTCCAAACGAGGATTACTCCGATGTGGAAAGCTGGGGCTCCGCCCGCTCCGATGATGATTTGCGATGGCCACCCGAGAGAACTGATTTGTAGACCTCGCGCATCCGCGTGGCTGCCAGATTCCAACTGAAAGCGGCCGCACGACGAATCCCGCGCGTGGCGTACTCCTCCTGCCGCTGCGTGTCACCAATCAACCAATGCATGGAATCGGCCACGCCTGAGGGATGCTTGGGGTTCACCAGGAGACCTGCATCACCAACCACTTCGGGAAGCGAAGATTGATTCGCGGCCACCACCGGACACCCATGGGCCATCGCTTCCAGGACCGGAAGTCCGAAACCTTCCTCATGAGAGAGCATGAGCAAGAGTGTGGCCGATGCATACTGCTGGGCAAGCTCGTCGTCTATGGGATCACCAAGGAATCGGACCGGAGCATCCTGCGGCAGTTTTTTGTATTCTTGGGCCGCTTCCCCGGAAAGGCCCTCCGGCGACCCGGTCAACCGCAATTCGAACGTCGGATCGTATTGAGACCAATAGGCTTGCATCGCCCGAAACACACCGGCGACGTTTTTTCTCGCCTCGTGCCCGCCGACATAGAGCGCGAAGTATTCGGGGTTTTGACGAAGATGGCTGATTTCCTCCGCCATGGGATCCGCGCCGTTAAACACAGTCACAATCTTGTCATCGTCCGCGGACAGTTTCGCCAGAACCTGGTGCCGCACGGTTTCGCTGACGGTGGTAATTCGAGCGGCACGTTTCACGGAGTTCTTGACGGCGTGGCGGTACGCCAAAATGAAGGAAACGGGCGTATGCCCATCCTTCTCGCCCGACCAGGGAATCAAATCGTGAATCGTAAGTACGCTGGGAACAGGACAACGCGATGGGATGCCAAAGTTCCAAGTTGCATGAAAGAGGTCGACCCTCGATTCGGCTATCACACTGGATAGTTTCGTCGCTTCCCACAGAACGCGGCGCGGAACGGCACGCATCGGACGCTTAAATTTGGTCCGAACGACCTCCATGTGACTCACGTTCGCCCACGGTTCATAGGACTCATCCCCACACAGCGCCACGATCTCAATCCCACCCCCTTGAACCAACTCTTCCGCCAGGCGGGTTACGAACCGCGCTACGCCGGAGAAACGCCCCATGAGCATTCGAGCGTCCATCATGACGCGAATCGGCTTGTCCATCACGCAAGTTCCTTTCCTGCTGCACAGCACAGCGTTTGCCCCTTCCAGCGCCACGGGGCTACACCCGAAAGCGCACGCGCATTTTGCGTCACGAATCGCCGCACCCGCCAGCCGGATGGAACGCGATGGTAACTTCGAAACCAGGGTAGCCCCAGCGTCCGTACATCCTGGACGACAAACCCAACCTCCTCAAGCACGGCACGCAACCCGCGCTCGTCAAAAATATGAATGTGCGATTCATCACGGTACACGGATGGATCGCAAAACGACGCGTTGGGCGTAAGGACCAACAAAACGCCCTCCGCCTTGAGCACGCGAAACCATTCTCGACAGGCCGCATCGCGGGACGGCAAGTGTTCAATCAGGTGTTGGGCGACCACGACATCGACGGAAGAACTCGCAAACGGAAGGTTGCACGCGTCCGCACAGAACAACGGCACCGACGCAAATCGCCGCCGTGTAAGTATCAATCCATCATGGCAATAATCCACACCGAGAACACGGTTCGCGCCGATCGTTTCAAACAACGCCCCGTTTCCGCAACCGACATCGAGGACCAAACCGGTGTCCGATGGCACGAAGGCTTGAATCCACGCGGCCTCCATTTCGAATTCCCCGCCGTGTCCCCGGTTTAGAAAGTGCTTGCGAATGCGCTCCTCGGCCGGCAGCCCACCGGTGGGATGAATGGCCCGATCGGCTTCCGCCGTAGTGGCGGTTGTTAGCGTGCTGCCGCTATTCGTACCGCTCATGACGATCGCCATCCGAAAAACAACAAGACCAATCCGGTGAACGTGTCGAATAGGCATGAAGACTTCCGGCGGCCGAGCATGCCATGACCAGACACTGCAGGATGATCGCAAGCGGATCGCCCCGGTAAAGACAGATTAAATCGCACGTACCTCGCTTCGGTCCGCGCAAACCCGGCGACCTTCGCACGTCGCACCAACTCGGGTTTCTTGTAGGGCAATTCGAAACCGTAAGGCCACCATCCCCGTAGCTCCTGATACCACTTCCGCGCCCGGTACGGAATGCACCAGGCGTTGGGGACGCTGATGACGCACAAGCCACCCGGCGTAAGCACATCGTAATGAGCCCGGATCACGCGCGTTCGATCCTCATCCTCAAAGTGTTCGATCACACCCGATGAGAGCGAAAGATCAAAGCGACCATGTACATCATGCAGCGCGGCAAGCATATCGCCTTGTATGAATTCGGCATCGATTCCTAACCGATCGAAACGCAGTCGCGCTTGCTCCAGGGCTTTGTCGCTCGCGTCCAACAGAGTGACACGCACCCCCCGCCGCGCCAGCAATACGGAAAGATCACCGCGACCGCTCCCCAGCTCGACCGCCGTCAGACCCTCAAAAGATCCAAACGTTTCCTTTACGTGCTTGACGATGAGCGCCCAGCGACGCGACAGCTTTTCCCGTGCCAATAAAGCGTCATCTTTAGCGTCGCTGTGTCGGTGTTTCCATAGTCGATCCCAAACGGCCGTATTGGCGGCCGTGGGCGATGAGATCAATTCTCCAACTTGAAGTATTGCGTCGCTCATATTGGTTTCACGCCGCCCCGCGCCGCTCCCTATTTACGCACACATATATCCACTTGATGGCTTATCGGACGGCACAGGACGCATCTTGAGATCCACGATGCCATCCCAATAGGTCGGACAATACGGCCCAAGGACATCGCACCGCCGATTCGAGCGCCTCAAAGAACGTGGGCAGACTCGGCTTGTATCGAAATGACTCGGCGAAACGCACCGCCGCGTTGCCGTAAGCGCGTTTGCGATGGGCGGCATGCCCCAGTTGACGGCATAACCGGCTGAGGTTCTTTCTCACGGCCTGTCGGTGCGATCGCTCTAGATCGTCAAAGGAGGCAACAATCGAACGGAGTAGATGCAGGTATTGATGTGCGTTCGCGTCCTTATCCGTCCGGGCCAGGCTCCCTTGCTGATAATGGTAAATCGCGAGCGGTTCATCGACGAATCCAGCTCGACACCGCCGCGCCACCTGAAGATAGAACAGCCACTCCTCACCGAACTCGTGTTCCTCTGAGAAACGTATCGACGTACCCAGAACCTTACGCTTGACCATCCCCACGATCGTGGAAATGAAATACGCTTGAATCAACGAACCGAAGAGGTCGCCACGACACGCCAGCAGTTTGGGCGCGACCGCTTCCGTTTCAACTTCACGGGCGGTGGGATGCACTTCATCAAACGTACTCACATGATACACACCATCAAGATCGACGAAGGAATAGTCGCAGTAGACCAGGCCCAATTCCGGCCTTAAATCGAATAGTTCGATCTGTCGAGCAAGCTTGGTTGGCAAGAACTCATCGTCCGAATCGAGAAACGCCACATACCGGCCGCGCGCCACCTCGATCCCTCGGTTTCGAGCCCGACTGCTGCCACCGTTTTTCTGCCTAATATAGTGGAGGCGATCGCCCAGGCGACGTATGTACGCCCGTGCCACGTCGGGCGTTGCGTCGGTCGAACCGTCATCCACCAGCACAATCTCCCAATCGTGATACGTTTGAGCCATGACCGACTCAATCGCTCTTGGCAAGAGTTCCGCCCGATCGAAAGTGGGTATGATCACTGAAACCGTCGGGTCGTTCATCTCACGCGCCATGCCCTACCCTGTCACCATCCCAACACCGACCCGCGAACCAGTTTCGACATAATATTGATCATTGGTATCGGATACTAGATCGTCGAGAACCTCGGCGAGTTGGTATGCCAGCTTCACGCGACTGTAAGGTTCCAGTCCATCGGACGAACAGCTTGGCATGGACTGACCGGCGCGCCACGCGTCAAACAATTCGCACAACGCACCGGCGATCGCATGCTCATCGAAGCCTGTCGTCCAGCCCGCATGGCACAACCGCACAAGTCGGGCGGCTTCCCCGTCGGACGGACCCACGACAAGGATCGGTCGCTGTGCCGCAAGGTATTCAAACATTTTCGCGGGTATAACTGATTCGGCGTTCGTACCACCGGGCACGTTGAGCAACAACGCATCGGCTTGGCGCATTTCTCTTATGGCGTCCGCATGGGCCATGTGACCCGAGAAAGTACATCGCACGCCACTGGCTTCGGTCCTATGAAGCGTGTTCTGATCGGCATGACCGATAATACGCAACTCGAATCGATCGCGCTCCGCACCCAGGCGCAAGGTGAATTGCTCCAAACCGGCGAACCACTCATCGGGCGTCCGCCAATGATCGAAACGGCCCACGTGCGCCAGCCGCAACGGCCGGTCGCTACCGATTTTCGGCGCGGACGCAACTCCGCAGCGGAAGTCATCCGGATCATATCCATTGGTGATCGTGTGAAACTTGCGACGCCACCCCCCGGCACGATCGGCCAGGAGTCGCGTCTGCGGCTCGGATACGCCAACGACGGCGTCGGCACGTTCGAGAATCTCTTGTTCCAACTTTCGATGGGCGGCGCGCCGCGAGGCTGAAGCCTCGGTGTATCGGTAGTCCTCGGTCCACAGGTCGCGAAAGTCGGCAACCCATGGGAGCCCCGTTCTGCGCTTCAACTTGAGCCCCAGCCAATGGTTGGACGCGGGGCTAAAGGTCGAATAGATGATGTCTACCCTCTCTTGCTCAATGAGACGACGCAACGGTTCGACACTTTCTCTGGCCCAAGTGATGTAATGATCGGGATCCATCCGATCTTCCGTCGCCGTGACCCGCGCGTCGAGACGCCACCGCGCCGCCCGCCCCAGTGGTGCTATCAGACCGACGCTGTCCGACAAATGCTCTATAGCTCGACGAACCCGGTACAGCGGACGCGACCACGACCGAGCGTGAATCGACACCGCACTCGGAAGATCGTGCAGCAGCGTCGCATCGCGTGGCATCCCCTCCAGTTCCTTGATCGACCATACGATCGGGCGCCAGCCGAACCGCGGAAGATATTTGGCAAATTTAGCCGAGCGCTGCACACCGGATCCCCCCGTCGGCGGGAAGGCCGCAGCGATCATAAGTATGCGACGGTTCATCAACTTCTGCTGATCCATCTCACGCCCACCTTTATTCGTACTTGGACAATCATTTGTCACACCATAGCCGCCGATTCTTCTCGGACACGCTCATATAAGGCGACCCACTTCTTCACCACCACGCGCTGATCAAACACCGACTTAACCCAGCCCGCTCCGACCGCGCCCATCTTCGTCCGCAGCAAATCGTCCAAGAGCAGGGTTGAGATGGCGTCCGCGAGCGCTGCAGGCGAGCGAGGCGGAACCAGAAGACCGGTTCGGCCATCAAGAACCGTATCGCGTAAGCCGCCGACGTCCGACGCAACCACCGGTACGCCCGAGGCGGATGACTCCAGGGCGGCCACGCCGAACGCCTCGCAGACCGACGGAATCACCGTCAAGTCCCAACGGGACAGATAGGTGGGGATGGCGCTGTGAGGTTGGCGCGGAATCCATTCTACGCACTCACTCACGCCCAAACGTGTTGCGATATTTCGGCATTCATCCAGTTGCGCGCCATCGCCAACCAGCTCGAAACGTACGTTGGGCACACGATCCAGCACTCGGGGTATGGCCCGGATGAGGTCGGTCGGTCCGTAAACCTCACGAAAACCTTTGAAGAATCCCACGTGCTGCGGCCCGCCTGCCCGCGAGGAGCGTAACGGAGTTGAACGTCCAAACAGATCAAGGTCCACACCGAACGGAACCACATCGATTCGATCGAGCTCCAATTCTGCGTAGCGCGCCACGCTGTCCGCAAACGTGGGTCCGCAAGTGGTAACGGCCTGTGCATGACGCAGGAGCGATACGCGCGCCGCGGTCAATTCCGGCGACGGAAGACCCTCTCCAGGCGGAGGATCGATATCCGAACCCCATGCCGTGGCTACGACACATCCGGCATTCATGATTTCGGGCGTCAAGCCCCAATCGGCTAGAAAGTGAACATTGGTGACATCGAAGCGGGACAGGATGGTCTGGAGATAATGCGTCCGGCGACCCGCCCAGCCCCTGGGATTCGTCAATCCCGGCGTGGGAACGGCAAAGCGCTCGACGGAAACGCCGGGGATGTCGGCCGGTTTGTGCGTCACAACGTGAACGGTATGACCGGATGCCACCAGGCCGCACGCCAGTCGCTGTATGTGAACCGATCGAGCATCGCCCAGGAAACATATCTTCACGGTAACCTCAAGAGGAAATAGTCAATTGGGCGGCCGCGCGGATGGACCCGCCGACGCCCGATACCGCCGCAGACTTCACGGAAGCTTGCGTCGTCAAGGACCACTCGTGCGGCAGGCTGAGCTTGCCGGTCTTACAGCCTTCGTCGTCGATCACCAACGGATATCGAAACGGCGTATCCACCTCCGCCCTACCACTATCGCTGTCCCACACGCGAACGTTCCAGACGTATTGCCCTCCACAAACGGGCAGCGAGGGTAGGGAAAGCGTCACCATGTGGTCACCCGATGTCACATCGAAGGTTCGCCCATCTCGTCCGGAGTTGATGCTCAAGAGATTGTCCGTCAAGGACGCCCGCATATTCAACTCGACCACCAATCGCGGAATGGATCGGGAGAGCCGGATTTGTAACTCCGCACGAATCGCCCGCCGCGAACGAGTCCACACCACTTCTTCGCCGCTTTCATCGAAGAAACTCAATCCCACGACTCGTACGTCACCACCCTCACGGTCCTGATCTTCCATCAAATCCGGCGCACCATGTGCATACTCCCGCGACATCGCACTGAGGTATTGACCAACGGCGTCACCCGCGTCACCTGAGAAGGTAGCGCTCCCGTGCTCTAGAACGATCGCGCGGCTACAAATGGCTTGCATTTGATCCAGATCGTGCGTCACAAAAACCAGCGTCGTACCGCTGTCAACGAGTTGTCTCATCCGATCCAGGCAGCGCAGCCGAAAAACGGCATCCCCCACCGATAGCACCTCATCGACCAGCAGCACATCGGGATCGACGTGGGCGGCGATGCTAAAGCCCAGCCGGGCATACATCCCCGAGCTGTACCGTTTGACGGGCATGTCGAGGAATCTTCCGATCCCCGCAAACTCAACGATCGCGTCTAGCTTCGACCTGATCTCCGCGCGACTCATGCCCAGAATCGCGCCGTTCAGAAAAATGTTTTCGCGTCCGGTGAGATCACCGTGAAAACCGGCGCCGACTTCGATCAGCGCGGCCAGTCGACCGTTGACCGAAACTGTTCCCCGATCGGGGCGAATAATCCCCGCGAGGAGCTTGAGAACCGTGCTTTTCCCCGCGCCGTTGGGACCGATGATTCCCACCGCCTCCCCCTTGGCGACAGTAAAGTCCAAATCACGCACCGCCCAAAACTTGGACGGCCCGCTTCGCGCCGGCTCATCAGCGGTGCGTCCTACGATGCGATTACGCAGACGCCGCGTCAAACCCGCCAATAGATCGCCGAGTGAATCGTGCGTTTCACCCAGCCGAAATTGCTTGGCCACTTTGGATACGGTAATGGCCGACATCACACGCACTCCGCAAACCGATACGACGCCCGATGAAAACAAATCCAACCGCCCACCAACATCACCATGGCCAATGCTGTGGCATAGAGGAACGATCCGGCGCTGGGCAGGTGGCCATGGATTACGCAATCGCGATAGGCACCGATGATCCAAACCAAGGGATTAAGCGCAATGACCCGCGCCAAGAGTGACCCGTCGGTAGGCACCGGAACCACCACGGCCGAGACAAACATCCCCAGATGAATGGCGACGCCGTAGATCTGGCGAACATCCCGATAGAAAAGATTGGCCATGGCCAACATCATCCCCAACCCCAGCGTCAACATAATCTGAACAGCCACGATCACGGGCACGAACCACAGACTGGAATGTGCGACGAACGTCCATTCCCCACTGACATGAAAATAAGCCATCAACCCCACAAGCACGGTCATAGCGATCATGAAGTCAACCAGCGAACTGGCGATGCAGGCAAGCGGAAAGACCTCGCGTGGGAAATACACCTTGGTGAGCAGGTTGCGATTGGCGACCAGGGCGTTCACACAGTTACCCAGGCTGACGCTGAAAAACGTCCACGGGACCAATCCCAGGTAGGCGTAAAGCGCGTAGGGCATGTCGATCTTCATGACCGACCGGGCGTCGATGGCGCGGGTGAACACGAATGTAAAGATCAGCATCATCGACAGCGGCAGCAAAATGGCCCAACCAATCCCCAGGATCGACTGTTTGTAGCGTACGCGCAAATCCCGCCAGGTTAGGCTGGTGAGCAGTTGTCGATAACGCAGGATTTCTAACGTGTTGGCCATGTTCCTCACAGCGCGCACCGGGCACCACCACCGAAGGTCACACCTCAGAGCGCGATCCGCTTTGTTATCGGCTGTTTTGGGGCGCCCCTTTTGCGCGTAGAGACGGGTTGAATGAGACTTTTCCCGAGCCGCAGGGTTTAGCCTGCGCAAATTCGCGTAGTGCGAGGGTTTTGGAATAGCAATCGACGTGGCTCACGAAAAAGGGCATCCCACCAAATAAGGGTGCTGAAACTTGCCGAGCGACTATTCGCTCTTCAGAGGCCGGGTCATGAGCTCTTCGATGGCGTCGCAAGGTCGCTGTCCACCGAACAAGACCGAAGCGACGCCACTGACTATGGGCATATCGACGTCATACCGCTTGGCCAACTCGAGAACGCTCTGCGTCGTGGGGATGCCCTCGACGATCGAGGGTGAGAACGCCTCGACCTCCGCCAACGTCTCGCCCCGCCCGATTCGCTCGCCGGCACTACGGTTTCTTCCGACATTGGAAATGCACGTGGTCACCAGATCGCCGACACCGGCCAATCCACGGAACGTGTCCACCGAGGCGCCCATGGCAACGCCCAGGCGCGTAATCTCTACCAAACCGCGCGTGACGAGCGCGGCCTTGGCATTGTCGCCGGCTTCGATGCCGTCACAGATGCCCGCCGCAATTGCGATGACATTCTTAACCGCCGCCGCCGTTTCGACGCCTACCAGATCATCGCTGGTATAAACGCGAAAGTAATTGGTGCTGCACCCTTCCTGTACGAACTCCGCAACTTCACGATCCTCGGAAGCCACCACAACGCCGGTCGGTTTACCCGCCGCGACCTCAGGAGCAATACACGGACCGGAGAGACACGCTACAGGCACCTTGCCAATACAATCTGAAATAACTGCCGTCGGGTGGAGCAGCGTGCCCACTTCGATGCCCTTAGCGACGCTCACGATCGGTATGTCGCTGGTGACATGATCCCTGAGACGCGACCAGATGGAACGAATGAACTGGCAAGGCACGGCCGAAACGATCAATTGTGATGCGTCAAACGCCTCGGCGGGGTCGTCGGTCACGTCGATTAAGTCAGGAAAGGAGTGGCCCGGAAGATACTGCCTGTTCTCACGATCGCTGTTGAGTGTGGCGACTCGCTCAGCCGACCGCCCCCAGATCACTACACGGGTTCCGCGCTGCGCCAGCACCAGGGCACACATGGTCCCCATGGCCCCGTCGCCGATGATGGTTGCACGTGGGATGGGGTTTGGCATAAAAGACAGCCTTCGTTACGGCTGGGGTGCCCCCTGGCATAGCCGTGGGGGAGGCGAATTCGGGATCCATGGGTCGTGACGCTCTCGGCGGCCGCGATAATGGTTCCGAAGTCCATTGTCGCAATCCACGTTCGGATACTTCACTTAGCCCAATGGGTGGCACACGCTCCCTGCCCTGAAAGGGCACACTATTACAGCCCAGGGCATCGCCCGGGGATCAATCGGACCAGACGTAGCGCAAGCCCTGTAAGGGCGGCATGACATTATTCCACCCTTTCAGGGCTTACCCGCGTATGCGTCACGAGTTCCCAGGGCGTTGCCCTGGGCTGGTCGATGACGTCCCTTAAGGACCGCTCGAGTTTCCGCGCATCAGACATGCAACAGACCATATCGGCCCGCCGATTCTGTTACGGACCCCATCGAGCCCCCAACCTCTGAAGAGGCGGGCCACCCATCAGACGGATTAACAAGATAGAAGCTGCCCTAGAACCCCGCAGCCGGGAAAATCCCGAACAAGATACTTGCCACCAGATCATTGGCGACGCCCAAGACCAAGCTCTGCACGACGGTGTCCGTGTCGAACG
>Ga0214472_10004602_pt1 | contig 14551 bp, 5 predicted proteins | sample RVTome_6_FD_207662 | JGI IMG/M metagenome (GOLD analysis project Ga0214472, IMG submission 207662) | Soil microbial communities from uranium-contaminated site in the Upper Colorado River Basin, Wyoming, United States - RVT140D175 | ecosystem: Environmental > Terrestrial > Soil > Contaminated >...
CCCGCACCACGAGCAAGTTGGGTGCGTCGCGGCGCAGCACGTCGGTGACGTCGAAGCGAAAAGTCGAGAATCCGTTCTCGTGCTCGCCCAGGCGAACGCCGTTCAGCCACACGGTCGCGACCAGGCTTACGCCGCGAAACTCGAGATACACACGGTCATCGGCCGCTCCCGGTGGCGCGTCGAATCTCAGGCGATACCAGCCGACGCCACGGCGCATCTCCGGCGAGGTCGCGTCGCTTGCATTCCACGTGTGCGGGACAACGACGGATTCCCATTCACCGTCGTCGAAGTCCGGTTGCACAACACCCGGTACGTCGGCGGCGAACTGGAAGCGCCAGGTCTGTGGCAGCGCGACCTGCCGGCGTGCCGCGCCGGCTGCGGCGGGAATACAGGCGCCCATAAGCGCGAGAACCAGGCCTGTAACGCGAACGTGCTTTTGAACTTTGAACATGGATTGTTTCGAGGTGCTGCGCGTCTGCATGAACGGATCAACGGCTGCGCCGCCAGTCGCCGTCCAGCGATTGTGTGAGGCGCGGCGCGGCGGCCGCCGAAAGCGGGACGGCGAGAATTGCGGTGCAAGTACGTGCCAGGATCGAACGAGACATGGAAGGAACAGAAATCACGGATGTTTGCCTTCAGTGAGCGCGGGCAGGACGGTGATCTCGGCGGCGCCGACGCTTGGGAGGAAGATGCCCGGATCCTCCAGGCCATCGCCCCACTCCACTCCGCGAAACGAGTTCGCACCAAAGCGCAGGAATGACGTGCGCTCCGGCCGAATCCAGGCGGTCTGGCTCGGCCGCGGCAGCACGTACGCGGCCTTTTCGACGCTCACGTCGTTCGATGGGCGAGGCGGGACGGCTTCCGCGGCGACGTCAGACTGTTTCTCGACGTGCACTTCCGCCAAAGCGAGACCGTCGGCCTGCGCAGTGAGCCTGATCTCGCCCGGATCACGCGCAGACTCCACGATCACCTGCGCATAGCCATTGAAGAGACTGCGCTCCCCGCCTTTGTCGGACTCGTGGCAACTCGGGTTTCCGTTGCCGACGCCGATGATTCGACCGCCGGTGACGGCGAACTTCACGCGTTGATTCGCGGTGGGCACGTGACGGCCTTGTGAGTCGACGGTCGAGACGGAGAACACAGCCACATCGGCGCCGTCGGCCTCGACTTCCGCGCAATCAGGCTTCAGCACGAGCCTGCTCGGAGCACCCGTTGTCTCGATACACCTCTTCTCAACGACTTTCCCACCACGGTAACCGTGAGCCTCGAGCATGCCCGGCTGAAAGACGACCTGCCACTCGAGGCGGCCGTTGCGCGGCATGTCCTTCCTGCCGAGCGAGACGCCGTTCAGGAAAAGCTCGACAGCCTCGTGATTGCTATAGCAACCAACCTTGATCGGCTGGCCGACCCTGTCGGGCCAGTTCCAATGCGGGAAGACATGCAGCACGGGTTCGTCGGTCCACCAGGATCTCAAGAAGTAATACTGGTCCTTTGGGAAACCGCAGGTGTCCATGATGCCGCATTGTGAGCTGATGGCCGGAAATCCAAACGGGTTGGATTCGCCACGGTAATCGAAACCCGTCCAGTAAAACAGACCGGCCAGGTAGGGCCGCGTGGCGAAGTGCTGCCACCCCATCTCGACGTTGCCGCCGGAGTCGCCCTTCGCGGGCGGGATCTGGTGCGCACGTGACTTGTCGTCGAAGTAAACACCGCGCGTGCCCTGGTCGGTCGTCTCCTCGGTGCCAACGCCCGGCTGGTATGGGAACTTCGCGTGCTGATCGTCGGTGCTTCCGTGGGTGAAGTAGTTGTAGCCCATCACATCGGCCGTGCTGGATGAGCCTGCGCCCCAGCCGCCACTGATCGCGACCGCAGTGCGCCGCGTCGGATCGAGCCGGCGCGCGAACGCCTGCATCGTCGCAGTGAGGCGGGCGCCCTTTTCGTTGCCCTCGATCGCCCATTCCTCGTTGCCCACCGACCAGAGAATCACGCTCGGGTGATTGCGATCCCGGCGGATCATCGCTTCGAGCGGGCCGAGCTGCTCCGGACTCGCGCCCATCAACCGGCTCTCGTCGAGCACGAGCATGCCGATCCGGTCGCACGCGTCGAGCAGCTCCGGCGCCGGAGGGTGATGCGCGCAGCGATAGGCGTTGCTCCCGAACTCCTTCAACCGGCGAATGCGGAACTCCCACAACGCGTCCGGCACGGCGACGCCGACGCCCGCGTGGTCCTGGTGATTATTGGTGCCCTTGAGCAAAACGTGTCTGCCGTTGAGGAAGAATCCTTTGTTCGCGTCCCAGCGGATCGTGCGAATGCCAAACGGCGTCTCGTAACGATCGACGACGGCGCCGGACACATCGCGCACGATGGTGACGAGTCGGTGCAGCGCGGGCGTCTCGAGCGACCAGAGCTGCGGCCTCGTTACCGAAAGGACTGCAGAGAACTCGCGCGATTCGCCGGCGGGGAGCGCGAGCTCTCGTAGTTGAGTCCTGGTGACAGTGCGGCCGTCGGGTCCAAGGATGCCCTGCTCGAGATCGAAGGTGGCGGCCTCGAACGACTCGTTCGCGATCGTCGCCCGGGCGGTGACTTCTGCTTGGGAAAGATCGTCGCGCACTTCGGTCGTCACGAATGTCCCCCAATGCGCGACGTGCAGCGGCGCGGTCTTCGTGAGCCACACGTGGCGGTAGATGCCGGCGCCCTCGTAATACCAGCCCTCCTCCATGGTCACGTCCACGCGCACGGCCACGGTGTTGCTGCCGCCGTAGTTGAGGTAGTCGGTGATGTCGTAGCGGAAGCTCGTCGAGCCGCTGTGCTGGCGGCCGAGGAAAAAGCCGTTCACCCACACTAGCGAGTCGCGGTGCACGCCATCGAACTCGAGCGCGACCCGCCGGCCGAGGTCGCTCGCCAGGATATCAAACGTCTTCCGATACCAGCCGACGCTGCGCTCGGGAAAGTTGCGCCCGATCGCCTTGTAGCCGTGGCTGTGGCCGCCTCTCGCATCAAACGGCGCCTCCACTGCCCAGTCGTGCGGCAGGTCGAGCTCGCGCCATTCGCACGCGTCAAACTTCGGATCGGCCGGGCCGTCGCCATTGCCAGCCTTCGCGAAGTATGAGAAGTACGCGGTGCCATGATCGAAGTCCTTCGCGGGATCGAACGGATGCCCAAAGGCAAAGCGCCAGCTGGCGTCGAAGTTGGAGCGTTCGCGCGGCGAACCAGAGTCCGGCGAAGCCGCGCTGGGGCAAGACGAACCGGCCGCCAAGGCCAGCAGGACAAAAAGGGAGATGAGCCTGTTCATGTATTCAAAAAAACGGAAAGGTCAGGTCCGTCTCGCGGGAACGGAATGACGCATTTGAGCTGAAATAGGTATTCACCCGGAGCGTGCTTTTGGGGAGTTGGGGTTGAAAGGAGAGAAGGCTACCACATGATCGATGCGAGCGCCTGTCCCCAAAACATGGGACATAGAAAGGGACCGCAGTTCTTGGTTCGGGGACGGCGGGATCTGACGATCCCAAACGCAAGCAGGCTGGCGCACGCTTTCGTTGGTTTCATGTCAGTCGGAATCCGTGGCGAAGGGCGAGGCGGGCAAGCCGGCCTGGTTGAACAGATTGCCTTCGGGGACACTGGCCCAGGCGTAGCACTTCGGCTTCCATATCGCGGATGGGTTTCAACAGGTTCACGGACTGGGCGAGGCCGCCGTCGATTGGAGGAGCGCCAGCCGGTACGGCAGCAACACGTAGTTGGCTTCCGTGGAAGAGCGCTCGCGGCCCTGGTAGAGAAAGCGGAGGTTCTGCGCGTCGATCGTCATCCTCTCGTCGTACCCCTCGCGCAGCAGCTCGCCGTGGCTGATGTCCATCGTCCAAAGCGGACCACCGTCCTCCGTGGTCACGTTGGTCGGGCCGGCGAAGGGCGTCGCCCACGCGTCTGCGCCCGGGAGCGGTTTCCAGTCACCGTCGAGCCGGTCGCCCGTGAACGCCCGATAGTAACGGCTGCCGTCCGGACCGATGCATTCGATCAGGCACAGATATTTGTTCGTGCCCTTGATTCGATAAACACAGGAACCTTCGAAGAGATCGGCCGCGTTTGGCTCCTGCAGAACAACCACGGGCTCGTCGAACTTGCGCGGAAAATCACCGATGCGCGTCCGGCTGCGGAAGAACCGTCCGTGGTCGTCGGGGAAAAACAAGTACGCGTGCGTGTCGTCGCAGATGATCCAGTAGTCGAGCCAGCCCTGCACCACGCTCTTGGGTGTGCCCTCGAAGAACGACCGCGGCGCGCTCCATGACATCGGGTCCGCGATGTCCTCGGTGGTCGAGAAACGCGGCTCGGGCGACTGGAAGACGAGGTACCATTTCTGGTGCGGCCGGAAGTTGAAGACGTGCGGCGCGCAATTGTAGCCGGCGAGGTTGGGATTGTCGGCCAGGTAAAACGGCTTCGCGGCGGACGCCTCGCCCCATGCGCGAAAACGGAGATGCGCCATGCTCCAGGCGCCGTTCGCGTCGGCGGTCGTGGCAAACTCGTGCCAGTCGCCGCCGTGATGCACGACGGTCGGGTCCTTCACCGCAACAATCGGGTGCCGGGCGTCCGCGACCGGTGAGATGCCGAAGGTCCAGTCGTCGACGAGCAGCTTGTCGTCGACGTAGATGCGGACACCGTCGTCGCCTTACCGTCACCGCGCGGCTTCGCGCGAAATCGAACTCGTGCTTCTGCGGTTACCCACTCCAGGTGCCGGAACGGACATGAAAGTGAAACGGCAGACGTCGAGGGCGGCGCGGCACAGCTCCAGCACCGGAAGCGCGGAGGCGTTACTTCGCGGCCGGGGTGATCCGGTAGAGCATGACGTCGTGGCCGGGCACGGTGACCTCGAGTTTGCCGCCGGTCGGGGCGAGGTCCTTTTGGCGCCAGACGTCGCGGACATGCGGGGCTGCGCCGACGCCGATGAGCTCGATGCGCGCGGGGATGGTTTGCGTGGAATCACCGCGATTGAAGAAACCGAGGGCGACGCTGCCGCCCTCGAGTTGTTTGCGGAAGACGTCGATGGAGCCCATGGTGGCGACGCGGCGAGCGGAGTGGCCGAGCGCGTCCTGGTTGATGGCGATGACTTCGTCGTTAGTGAGGAGGTTGAGCGTGAACTCGTCGAGGCGCTCGAGGTCGCAGCCGATGAGGAGCGGGGCGGCAAGCATGGCCCAGAGGCTGATGTGGGAATACTGTTGCGCAGGCGTGAGGTGAGTTGGGTGGAGGTTGGGGCCCCAGCCAACCCAGCCGACGACGAGCATGTCGGGATCGTTCCAGTGGCCGGGGCGACCGTGCGGCACCCAGCGATCCTGGTTGAAGCCGATTTCGGTGACGGAGGCCTGCCACCACTCGGCGGTGGGCGGAGCCCACGCGTCAACGATATCCCCGGTCGTGCGCCACGCGTTGGCGTATTTCGAAAGCTCGGCGATGTCTTCGAACGGGGCAGCGTTGGACAGGCTGAAGACGATGTCACGGCCGGTGGCGCGGAGGGCCTCGGCCATCGCTTTAGTGTGCGGGATGTCGTTGGGATTCCAGTCGTATTTCAGATAGTCGAAGCCCCATTCGGCCCACTGCGCGGCGTCGTTTTTCTCGAAAGTATATTTCCCGAGGCGATGGTTCGCTTGATACTTGTCGTAGCCCTCGACTTTGGGCCAGTTGCCCTGCGCATCGTCGCTGGAGCCGCCGCGGAAACCGGCATACGTGGTGACCCAGGGCGACGAGTAGATGCCTGCCTTGAGACCGAGGGCATGGATGTCGTCGCAGAGCTTCTTCATATCGGGAAACTTCTCGTTGCCGAGGATGGCGAAGTGCTTGCCGCCGCGCTCGCCCTGCCACGTGTCGTCGATGTTGACGTAGGTCCAGCCGTGATTCGCGAGGCCGCAGGAGACGAGGGCACGGGCGGAGCGGAGGACCTTGTCCTGATCGACGGAACCGGCCCACGAGTTCCAGCTGTTCCAGCCGAGGGGCGGCGTGAGGGCGATTTTCTCGCCGACCACGATGCGAAATTTCTTCTCGGCCTGGCCGAGCCGGTTGGAAGCGCGAAAGACGACCGGATACTCGCCGGCCTTTGTCATGCGTCCGGAGATACGCCCGGTCGACGAGTCGAGCGAGAGGCCGGCGGGAAGATTATCGACGGCGTAGGCGATCGGGCGCTCGCCGGTGACGGGAATCGTGTAGAAAAAAGGCGAGTTGGGGCGGACGCCGAAGACCGTCGGGCCGTTGATGCGCGGGGTCGCCGGTGGCGGTGGCGTGCGAATCTCGGCCGGCGCTGCGGCGACGGGCAGGCTGCCCACGATGCCAAGGCAGCCAAGAATGATGGAGCGAAACCAGGGTGGTCGAATGTTCATGGGAGCAAAGGTCCGGCCAAAAAACGGCGAACAGTCATCCGCGTCCTCCGGGGACGAATAAAGACGGCGCCGGTTACCCATCCGGCGCCGTCAACTCAGATACGACTTCTAAATCCCCGAAGTGGCGGCCGGGCCAGCCGCACCCACTCAGGAGATCACTAGATTCGACTTATAACATAAACTTCATGCTCAAAAGCTAAGCTTCGTGCTCAGCTCGAAGCTCTGGCCCGCCTGAATGCGGGACTGGGCCACATCGCCATTCGGCTGCAGCGTGATTGGAACGAGCTTGGTGTTCTCGCCCACGTTCCGCACGTTGAGCTGCAGGTGCCAGTTGACTTTGTCGGTCAGCTTGCGCTCATAACCGATCCAGAAATCAAAGTGCTCGTCCGCCTCGCCCCTGAGCCGCTGGTTGACATCGGCGATCCACAGGGTCTGCCCCTCGCCGATATCGGCATTATGAATGCCAAAGCCCAAGGTTGGCTTGTCCTCCCAGCGGAAGGCGCCACCGATATTGAGACCGCGCAGGAAGCCTTGATCGAACTTGTAGTTGGTGACACCGTTGAAACGCCACTCGCGGACTTCAGGCTGATTCGAACCGGTAAGGGCGATCTGGATGTTATAGGGAGCCCACAAATTCTTCATGAACTCCGACCTCCAGGCTCCCGCGTCATTATATCCACCCCACATCGCCACATCGCCAAACGCCGTGTCGACGAAGATGTGTTTCATGGCCGTCAGATGCCGCGTGGCGGCGTCACCCAGTTTCAATTGCGTCGCATTGACCTTGGCCACGTTGAAGGTGAGATCCCAGTTCTTGAGCGGCCGGACAACCAGCTCGAGTTCGTAACCCTTCGAACCCACGTCCTGGTCGATGATCTCCTGCACTCCGTGAATCTGGTCGCCGATGCCAACAATGGTCCAAGGCAGCGCGACGTCCGTATCTCTGAGCACATGCAGCCAGTCACCCCGCTGAATCGCCGCGACATCGACATTGCTGCCATATCGATCCCAATAGGCCTGGTCGAAATACGCCGTAAAATCCTCCCGGAGGGCTTTACCGACTTGCGGCATCAGCTCGGCGCGAGCCGGATTCCGGGCCCAGTCGTAGATCCAGCTGTTGTCCCTGAGGCCTTGCGGAATCTCTGAATCCGGGAGCTCGAACGCCGCCATGGCGGCGGCCCCCATCGTGAGCGCCCAGTTGGGAGCCGCGCCTATGAACCAGCCGTTGCCTCCAAGCGGGCTTCCGTAGGAGGCCTGCGCATACTTGCTAACGGTGTCGAACCTCGTCAGGCGCACCGTGAGCTTATTGCGATAGTCGAACTGGACCGCGAAGTCATTGGTCTCGCCTTGCTCATTGGGGAGCTGGGTTCCGTCAATGGCGTAGCGGATCTTCGGTGTCTCGTTGGAGCCGTGGAAGTAATAGAAGCTTAGATCCGTGCCTTCCGGAAGCTTCTGCTTGATGAACTTCGGGAGGTGGATCGCCACGCCATAACTTGTCGAATGCGTGGTCGCCGATACGCCGGGATCCGTGATTTTCCTCACCTCCCTATAGAAACCAGTGTCGGTATCATTCACGCCGTCGCCATCGAGGTCATTCTGGTGCGCCGTATTGCCGCGCTGCAGGGTCTTGTCCTGCCGATAGCCGAATGACGGAATGATCGTATCATCCCAGAAGTGACCCTGATACATGATCGCCTTTGAATCGATGCGCTGCTCCTTCATGGAGCTACTGGTGCGCAGCTCATCCATGTTGGTTGCAGAGGTGATCACCGACGCAGGCACCCGTGTATATCCGAGGTAGTTGGCGGGGTTGTCGGCCTGGGTACGAGTCACCACAGTCCCGTTCGGCCCTGGCATCAGCCACTCAGCGTCAGGGTCCACTGACTCACCGGCTGTCCATGTATTATCGTAAATCTGCATCCCCCCCAAACCATTCAATTGGAAGGTGCTTGCGGGAAGCTTCGTCGCCAGGTTGCTCAAGCTGGGCCCGGCATCACTGCCCCCCAACATCGAGGGCCCGAGGTAGGCGAGCCAATTGAGGCTGTTATCGCCAGGCCTCGCGGAAGCTGCGTACGTCGCCGAATAGCTCTGATCCATGGCGGCCATTTTATAGCCGACGTCGCGGTCCGTCGCCGTCGAGCGGCTGACCAGACCGGTGAATTGATGGCGGCCGAGAATCCGGGTGAGGAGGCTGTCCTTCGCAAACATTCTCTCGAGGTCCAGATCGTAGGCGGCCGTGAACTGGTAATTTTCGCGCTCGGTCCATCTGCGGCTGCCACCGCCATAGGGACCAAACGCGATGGGTCTGCCCAGATTGGGGTTGGGCGTTGCTTGAGGGAGCCAACTCGGATAGGTCGAAAGATACTGGTCCAGGTCCAGCATCAGCAACGGCCCGTTACTCAGCATACCTTCCTGACCGCGACTGTAGTTTTCGCGCGACGCGAGGGCCTGAAGAGAAAGCTTATTGTCAAACAGCGTCTGGACGATGTTCAAAGTCGTGGCGTCGAAGTCCTGCCACTCCCGCTTGTTTTCGCCGTCGACGAGCTTCTTGTAGAAATTGAAAACGTTCTTATCCGCAAGGGTCTGGTCGAAGTAGGTCACAGATCCACCAAGGGCACCCGCGAACTCGCCACCGTCGACTCCATTATCCCGCCTGTAGACACCGTTCGCATTCTTCGCGTAGGTATTGTAGCCCACTGTATGAATGTGATAGCGGTTCACGTCCTCGCCGTAGCCGTTTCCCCTCGGTGAAGAGTAGTTCGGTTGTCCGGCGCCGACCAACTCTCCCGTGTCGCCCTCCCAGTAGAACTGGGGGCCACTTCCCCATTGATTCCAATTACCAATGGAGCCGTTCGACGTGTAGTAGCTCGCATTGAGATCGGTGCCGCCGGAGCCAGCGGAATCCGGCTGGTAGGTCCAGTGATTGTATCCCGTCGGGCTCATCCGCGGATCGTTGAGGTAGCCCGTGATATAATCCATGGGCGGGAGCGTCCGCGGATTGTTCGACCGGACCTGACCGCGTTCGAAGTTCACCTGGATCTTCGTGTGTGCCGACGGAGTATCGAGGAACTTCGGCTCCCACAGAACCGCGCCATAAGCCCGCTTCGAACGGTTGTAGGCCGGCTCCTGTTCGTACCTCGCATAGTCGTCCACGAGATCGAACCGAACGGCGAGTTCGCTGGGGATGATCACCTTGTTGAGGTCGACCGAAACACGCGCCGAACCATAGCTGCCGTATTTACCCTCAACAGAACCTCCATCCTTGTATGACGCGTTGTTCGTCATGACGTTGGAGATACCGGAGGGAGAGCCGACACCAAAGAGGAAGGAGTTCGGTCCGCGCGCGATTTCGACGCGGCTGATGTTGTAGCCGTCCCAGGGAATGCTGCTCAACAGATAGTTGCGTGTATTATCCAAGGCACCGATTCCGCGCGCCCGGTTAAGCGCCTGGGGATTGGCCAGTCGTTCACCTTCGGCGGCACCGGTGACGCCAGCGCCACGGGACGTCATGCCCGAAAAGTTGCCGTAGAGGCCGCCGGATTCAGTAGCGGTGGTGTAGCGGAGCAGATCCTCGGATTTGGTGACACCGAGGTCCTGCAGAAATTTCGGGGTGATCACAGTCACCGACGACGGCGTGTCGATCAGCCTGGTCCTCGTGCGGGCACCGCCGAGAGTGTCCGTCGCCATGTAACCCTCGTCGTCCGTGGTCACCGTAAACGGATCCAGGAGCACCACTTCCTCCTCCGAAGGAGCAACGGCCGAGGATGAATTCTGAGCGGTGGTATTTACAGGAGTCGTAACCGAGCTGGGCATAGATTGGGCCCAGATCGAGCCAGCTCCGAGCGAGAGTGCCGATAGCAGCACTCCCGCGCAGCGTGTGGATGTCTTTGTCATGGTAGGTTGTTTGGGTTGCCTTGGGGTGATCCCTCCGCAATGCGGTTTGAGGTGATTGGGTTGGTGTTAGGTGAAGCAGGACGGAAATCCAGAGGGACGCGCAGCCGATGCGGCTCAAAGCGGACTCAATTCGACGAACCATACGTCGTTTTCGCGCAGCTCGAATAGACGGGAGTAACAGCCATCCGGGCCCACTCCGATCGTTTCGTCGATTACGGGCATGCCGGAAGAGGCCATCCGCAGCGCCTGGACCTGCTGGCGCGTGAGCTGCGCCGGCGATCCGATCTCGCGCCAGGCCGTCTGCACGTCGTTGGAACGGTAGCCGACCCTGGTCGCGAGCAGGCGATAGGAGCCTTTTGCCAGACCAAGGAGCTTCAGTTCAGCAGCCGCCGCCGGCCGCGAAGGCTGGTCGGCCTTGTAGAAGTCCTGATTGTTGACCGAGGGTCCGGGGTGCGTGATCGTGAAATCCCAGAACAGCGCCTGTACCGCTCCGGGCGGGCTGTGGCAGGCAAACGCGGCGGGGTCCGTGCAGTTGAGCTCGGTGTCACCCAGACGGTGGAGGAAATGATAGGCGAAGAATGACGGTTTCGGCAGGTCCTGATAGTTGAGCAGTCCAAACCCGCCATGGAACGGCGTGGTGCGCGGACCGGGTTCCTCAAAGATGTCGGTGAAAGTCCAGTACGACATCGAGTTTGCGGCACCACCGATGTTGCGCATCTTGTCGAGGATGAAGGCGGCACTGTGGTAGCTGTCGTGGATCGGATCGGCGGGCGTGTAAGAGCTGCTCCACTCGGTGTAGTGCAGCTCGGCATCCGGGAAGGGCGACCGGTCGATCTGCCCCCGCACGCGCCCAACGCCGCCCGTGATGGCGTTGCGGTCCGGCGAGAGCACGGTGCCGGCGTTGCCGTTCTCGTCGAGGTAGCCGCTCATTGTGGCGTAGCTGTGCGTGCTGATGAAGTCGAGCGGCACCTTGTGCTCCGCGCAGAAGGCCAGCGTCTCGTCAATCCAGGCTTCGCCGGCCGTGGCGGGACCGCCGACGCGGTAGGCTGCATCGACCGATTTCACGGCGCGCGCGGTCGTGGCGTAGAGCTTGAAGTACTCGGCACGTGCGACAGCGGACCACTCCTCGTGGCTCTTCCTTTCGGGATTACCCATCCAGAAGCCGTCAAGGTTCGGCTCGTTCCACACCTCGAAATACCATGTGCGCACTTCTTCGGGGCCGTAGCGCTCCGTACAGTGCCGGACAAAGGCGGCGATGAACGCCTCCCATTTCGCATAGTCCTTCGGCGGCGTGACATTACCCCGCCACCAGAAGATCGTCTGCGGTCCGCTCGCCAGCGCCGATGGCATGAAGCCGAGCTCGACAAACGGCTTCATCCCGATGCTCTGGAGAAAGTCGAAGAGTTCATCGACATACTGCCAGTTGTAGACCGGGCGCCCGTTGTCCTCGAAGTAGACGCCCATGTCGTCGCAGAATAATCCGTGAAAGCGGATATAGCGAAACCCGCAGCCGGCCCGGGCTTTGCGCAACTGGCGCTGCCAGTCAGCGCGCAATCCCTCGTTGGCCCGTCCAGCTCCGACGCAAAAATCATGCATGCGGTTCATCGGCCCGCGTTCGGCTGACAGATCAGCCTCGATGACACGTCGCGGCTTGCTCGCTTCAGCACTCAACGCAACGCAGGACATTGCCAGTAAATTAGCCAATAGGGTTCGAAACATATGTTACCTGTGTTAGTTGTCCGCGGCCGGCGGCGCGCTCCTCGTTCTCATTTGTGGGAGTTGATGATGGCGGGGTGGATTGCGCCCATCCACGACTCGCAGCGGGAGTCGGCGCCACGGCTGGTGCGAGGCTGGCTCTTGGCAGGTGCTTCTTGCTCATATTCTCTTTTGGGGTGTTGGGTGGCCGGGGTTGAGACGAGAGGAGTCTACCAGAAAATCGTTTCGAGCGCATGTCCCCAAAACATGGGACACACAAGGGGGCCGCTTCATGGTTTGCTCATAGGGGTGGACGGTCCAAGGCAGCCGCCAAAAACAGATAAACATGCGACGAGCGCAGATGCCTTGAGAAAGGTCCCGAGGCCACTTCGCGCGCTCAACGGTGGAGTGCCGCGCGCAGGGAGAGCGTGTCCCGATAGGCCACGCCCCCGGTGTGACTACGGCATGGCTTCCTCGAGCAAGCCGTTGCCGTTGATCGTCAAGCGGTCGGCACTCACGCGGCCATGGAGCGTCGCGCTGCCGTTGATCGTCACACGGCCGTTGGGCACGAGCGCCGATGCGTTGAGCGTGACACTGCCGTTGAGCGTCAGGTCGCCGCTGGCAATCTCGATCGCAAACGCCTGGTCGGCTGCCGCTGATGTGCCTGCCCCGTTCATGTTCAAACTGTTGGCGAGGCGGAGCACCACCGGACCGACGATCTGGAGCGTGGAGTTTCCATTCATTGTCAGGCGCTGGAAGTTGTAAACCGAGGGCTCGGTCGCACCGTCAACGCCGAGGACCAGACTACCGTTTCCGTTCACGGTGAAGTTTCCATAGGCTCCCGGCGGGACGGCCACGGTGCCAGCATTGCCGTCGAGCGTGAGATTCCGGATGGTCGCGAAATTGCCGGGATTCTGGTTGGCGTTGTTCAACGTCACATTACGCGTGCCGGTCGGCGTGTCCGGCGCGGTAGCCACCGGCATCGCGATCGGATCGACGCGCCGCATGATAAAGCGCACCATCGCACCGCCGTTCAGCGCGATGGCGTAATTCGCTGGCGCGATGGCGCCCTCTGCATCAACCACACTGAAGACCGGGTTGCCGTTCAACTGCACCGTCGGCGTGCCCGGCACGAGCAGATCGCCGGAAATTGAGCCGCTGCCGTTGACGGCGAAAGTCTCGCCGGTGAGGAGTTGGAGCGATCCGTCTATATCGCCGTTGAAGCTTGGCGCGTGGCGAACCAGTGCAGTGACGGTAATCTCGAGCGTGGTTTCGGCGACACCAATGTAGTTGGGATCATTGGACGTAACGATGACGTGGTACATTCCAGGGAGGGTCGGCACCGTGGTACTCCCGTTGTAGGTGACGGTCACGGGAATCTCAGGGGTGGTGGTGATCAGGTCCCCCACCGATCGCGGCGCACCGTCATAGGCGAACTGGATCGCTGCGCCAAACGGGCTGTCTCCGCCAGGAAGCGTGATCACGACAGGCGCGGGAGCGACGTAGAGCTTGAGCGTTTCCGTGTTGGTGCCCGCCTCATTGGTCGCCCCGAGCGTGACGAAATGCCATCCGGCCACCAATGGACTGCCGGAGATTACACCGCTGCTCGCGTCGACGGTGAGTCCGGCGGGCAGCTCGGTCGCGCTGAATGTATCCGGATCCTTGATCGCCGCGATCGTGTAGCTGAATGGCGAGCCGACCATGCCGCTTGCCGTCACCGCGCTGGTGATGATCGGAGCCGGCGTGCCATAGATATCCATCACCGTCGTGCTCTTGGCCGTGGAGAGAAGGATATCGTCGATATAGAACGTCGGCGCATCTCCGCCTGTCCAGTTCTGGAAGTAGAGGCCCGTGATATTCGGGCTGCCCTCGACGCCGAGGCTGCAGAGCGGGAATTCGATCCTCTGCCAGGTATTCGCCACCAGTTCGGGAAGCCCAATCCACGGTGAACTCCAGTCATTGCCACGCACGGCTCCGACTCCGATACGCTGCCCGCCGGCAGTCCCGCCATGGATCCAGAACACCAGGGTATGGTAAGCCGAGGTATCCATCGTCGGGCCGGCGTACACCAAGCCGAGAGCACCATAGGCCCCTGGAGTCACCGAAATCGCCGTCGATCCGGAGCGGACCTCCGTGGTGTCGGTCAGGTTGTTCGTCGCCCAACTCCCCCAATTATTCCAGCCGGCCGCCAGACCGTCGTCGGAAATGACATATTCGGTGCCGACTTGGCCGCTCCGATCCACGATCTCGAGTTGATAGCTCAGAATTCGACCGCTCCAGAAGTGGAACGAGAGGTTGACGACGCCGGGAGGGGAGTTCTTGAAGAAGTCCGATGGGAGCGTGATTGTGTTGTTGGCATAGTCGGGCCAGAAGCCTTTGCCAAACTCCTGGAACGACGTCCAATTGATCGGACCGGCATCGCTGCCGTCGCCATTCTTCGATTCCATCGTGGCCAGGAGATCCCTGTTGAACGCGACCGGGATGGCCAGCTGCGCGCCAGTGGTCCTGACGAGGGCGGACGGCATCGGCGTGCTGGCGTACCGCACGAAAATCTTCCACGCGGGTCCGGAGTCGACGTTGATGGTCAGCGTACCTTTCTCGCCGAA
>Ga0214472_10004603_pt1 | contig 14550 bp, 15 predicted proteins | sample RVTome_6_FD_207662 | JGI IMG/M metagenome (GOLD analysis project Ga0214472, IMG submission 207662) | Soil microbial communities from uranium-contaminated site in the Upper Colorado River Basin, Wyoming, United States - RVT140D175 | ecosystem: Environmental > Terrestrial > Soil > Contaminated >...
AGACGGACTTGAGCCCTAGCGCCGGACGCCCTGGAGGAGGAAGAACCCCTGGCCGTCGTCGTCTGCGAGGAAGGGCTCCACCTCGAACCCGGTGAAGAATTCCGTGTAACGCGCCCGAACTGCCTCGGTGTTTTCGAAATACCGGACGTGGGCGGGGTCGGGGAAGTTGGGCACTGTCCCATAGAAGGAGGCCCCGGAACGGATCCGCCGCAGGACACCACGGTCGGCCTCGACGTGTTCCAAGAACTCCAGCCCCACGACGACGTCGTACGGATCCTCGTTCAGCACGGGGGAGGCAATGATGTCCGCCACATCGAATCTGAACTCGGGGCACGCAGACCGCGCCAGCGCAATCGCGCCGTCGCTGAAGTCGAGCCCCAGATACCCGAGGACGCCCTTGTCCCGGAGCAGGGCCGCGAACTGACCCGGTCCACAGCCCAGGTCCAGCACCGAACGGCCCCCGGCCCTAAGGATCCGGTCCGCCACCACCACCCAGAGGAAGTAGTAGCGCGAGCGCGTGTAGTGCTCGTGGTAGTCGAGCGGCCGCTCGTAGATCTGATCGTACCACGCCGGCCCCTGTTCCCTGCCTTCCGCAGCGGACGCGGGTGGGACCACCGGCCCCGGCCGGCGGCGGGCCCGGAGCTTCCGCAGACCCCGGAGCAGTATCGGGGGAGTGAGGTCGCACAGGAACCGGTGGAAGGGACCGCCCCCGGCCTCAGACACCCTCGTCTCGCCCCTCGGTAGACGCTCCGCGCAGGACACGCCGAAACGGATAGGAAAAGAGCCGCCAGTAATCGCGCGCCCATGCGGTGGGTCGGAAGGTCCGCGGCACCTCGAACGCGATGTCCTCCACGCCGGTGGGCGGGTACACATCATAGTCCCGGCACAGCGTCCCGAAGAGCCGGTCCCAGAGGGTGAACAGGGTTGCGAAATTCTTCTCGTGGTGCCTTGGGTCCAGGGAGTGGTGGACGCGATGGTACTGGGGTGTCACCAGCACATGCTTGAGGGGACCCAGGTTGGTTCGGATGTTCGCGTGGATGAAGCGCGTGTACCAGATGCGAGCACTTCCCATCCCCATGACCACCAGGGCCGGCAGCCCGAGAGCGAACATCGGCACGAAAGACACGATGTCGTTGAACACATACTCCACCGCGTGCACGCGCAGGTCCGTGAACAGATTGATCTCCCGCTGGGAATGATGCACGGCGTGGAAATGCCAGATCACCGTGATCTTGTGGCGCAACCAGTGCAGCAACCACATGAGGCAATCGAAGGCCAGGACCGCCACCCCGATCCGGAGCCAGAGCGGCCACTGCATCATCAACTGGACCCGGTAGCCGCCGGTGAGGAGGTCGTACACCACCAGGGTGAGGCCTGCGACCACCGGCAACGCCATCACCTTGAAGACCAGGTCCAGGTTGAACCAGACGAAATCCTGAAGCAACCCCCAAGAGAAGACGCGCTGGGTCGGCACCGCCGGGCGCAGGCGCTCCACCAGGAGGATCGCGCCCGCCAGAAGCCAGAACCACGGGGTCAGGTAGATGGTCTTTGACGCCCACATCAGCTCCAGGACCTCCGCCGGGAGGACGGCGCGCAACCAGTCCAGCAGGGCTCCCCAGGCCTCGATCACCGCCCCACCTCCCCAGGCACGTCGAGACGCGTCCTACCCCGGACGACTCTCACTTTCTCACTCCGGCCTCGAGCCATGATCCCTCCGGGACGTAACCTCATGTGCGGACTATATTCGCATCAGGAAACTGGAGTCGCATATTCATATCACAAACCGGGCCCGAGAGCACCAGAACCCAGCAGCGCGGGGCCGGCGAGAACAACATTCACTGACCCGATGCGGCGTCGCGCCCCGCCCACAGGTGTGGGAGGCACGCACCAGATTGGGATCCGGCGTCGCCCGCACCAAGGAGAACACCAACCCATGAGCGCGCTCGCGTGGCCCGGGAGAATCAAGCAGGCCCTCGGCGACCGCTATCGCGCCGAAGCTTACCTGATTCTGGACTACCTGCGCGCCCCCGCGCCAGCGGGGGCCCGGCCCGACGCCGAGTTCGCCGCGCTCCTCACCGGCAAGCGCGTGGCGCTCGTGGGACCCGCGCCGACGGTTCAGGGGAGTGGCCAGGGCCCTCGGATCGACGCCCACGATGTGGTCGTCCGGCTCAATCATGCGGTGCCGATTCCTCCGAACCTTCGCCCGGACGTCGGGACCCGGACGGAGGTGCTCTATCACAATCTCAGCTTCACGGGGCCCGACAAGCTCCCCCTGTCGGAGTTCCTCCCCCTCCTCCCCGCGTCGGGGATGTGGATCTGCTCCCCCTGCCCGTACATTCGCTGGCTGCCCGGCACGATCGGTCGCATAGACGCCGTCGTTCAGGCCCTGGACGGGCGGTTGCCGTTCCGGACCATGCCCCCCCGAAGGTATCTGCGGCTCTACGCGAGGCTCCGCGGCATGCCGAATGCAGGCGTCTGCGCCATCCGCGACCTCATGGGATTCGCCCTCAGGGGGCTGTATATGACCGGCTTCACCTTCTACGCGGGTGGTACCGAGTACTATCAGGGCTATCGCGGACGCGGCATGGCGTCGCAACTACACGATCAGGCCGCGCAGCGGAACCTGGTCGCGCGCTGGGTGCGCCGGGATCCCCGCCTCCGGGTGGACGACCCGATGCGGGAGATCCTGTTCGGGCCTCCTCCTCAAGGAGGACGGGACCGTTAACGTCGCCCTCCTCACCGGCCGCGCCGGCAGCCAGTCCATTCCGGGAAAGAACCTGCAGCCCGTCCTCGGGCGGCCGCTGGCGATGTATCCCATCATGGCCGCGCGCGAGGCGAAGCGGCTGGAGGCCGTCTACCTGACCACGGATAGTCCGGAGCTCATGGATCTCGCGCGGCGGGCCGGTGTGGAGGTCATCCAGCGGCCCCCCGAGCTGAGTCACGACGCGGCTGAACTGGTGGACGCGATTGCCCACGCGCTGGATGTCATCGGCCCCGGCGTCGAGATCCTGGTGACCATGCACTGCAACTGTGCAGTCCATCGGCCGGGTCTGGTGGACGCCTGTATCGAGAAGCTGCTCGAGGATCCGGAGGCGGATTCCTGCGTGTCGGGGAGCATCGAGCAGGCGGCGCATCCGTACCGGACCCGCCGGCTCGCCCCCGACGGTACCCTGCGGACCTGGATGGAGGCGCCGGCTGGGGCGTCGTCGAACCGGCAGGCCCTGGAACCCTGCTTCATTCTGGACGGAGCAGCCCGCGCCCTGCGCGTGGCGCGCTGCTTCCCGCCCGGGGGACCGGCGCCCTTCGGTTACCTGGGAAAGCGGACCTTGGCGGTGGAGAACCCCTCCCGGGGAGACGTCCACGGCGTTGCCGACGTGGTGGTCGCGGAGTACTATCTCCAACGACTCGGCTGGCGTCCCCCGGGGTCGGGAGAGGGGGACCGGTCGGGGTGACCTCCCTCTTCCGCCCAATCCAGGAGTCGCTTCATGTCCTCCACTACGAAGGTGCTCATCGCCCTGGCCGCCGCCGCCATGCTGCTGGCCGTGGTGGCGCACTTCACCGGTCCGCTCCTGAGCGTGCAGGGAGTTTCCTTCTCCCGGGCGTCCGCCAACCTGTCCCTCCTCGCGATCGCTCTCACGGTGGCGAACCGAGGAGGCGCCGCGAGCGGGTAGCACCCGCCACCGAGTCCTCCCTCCGCCGGCGCGAATACCACGGGCAGGGGCACCATCCGGGCGACCGGAGGGAGAGGTAGAGCTCGGATGCGCATGGTCATCACCGGGGCCGCTGGGTTCCTCGGGTCGCACCTGGTGGATCGCTTCCTCGACGCGGGCCACGAGGTCGTCGGTTTCGACAATCTCCTGACCGGCGCGGCCGCCAACCTGCAACACCTGAGGCGGAACGGCCGGTTCCGATTCATCGAACAGGACGTGACGCTGGGCATCGACCTCGACGGGCCGGTGGACGGCGTCCTGCATCTCGCTTCCCCCGCGAGCCCGACCGATTACATCCGCTATCCGATTCAGACGCTGGAGGTCGGCTCGGTGGGAACCCACCGGGCCCTGCGGTTCGCGCTGGCCAAGCAGGCGCGCTTCCTCCTGGCCTCCACCTCCGAGGTGTACGGCGACCCGCAGGTCCATCCGCAACCAGAGTCCTACTGGGGACACGTCAATCCGGTGGGCCCGCGGGGCGTGTACGACGAGGCCAAGCGGTACGCCGAGGCGATGACAATGGCCTATCACCGCTATCACGACGTCAACACGAGCATCGCGCGGATCTTCAACACGTACGGCCCACGGATGCGGGCGACTGACGGGCGGGCGGTCTCGAATTTCGTGGTCCAGGCCCTTCGCGACCTGCCGTTGACCGTGTACGGCTCGGGCCGCCAGACCCGATCCTTCTGCTACGTCTCCGACACGGTGGAGGGGCTCTTCCGCCTCTTCACCAGCCGGGTGCACGACCCGGTCAACCTGGGCAATCCGCACGAGCATACCGTGCTCGAGTTGGCCAACTTGATCATCGAGTTGACCGGGTCCGCCAGCGTCGTGGAGCACAAACCACTCCCCGTGGATGATCCCCAGGTGCGCCAGCCGGACATCGGGTTGGCCCGGCGGACGCTGGATTGGGCACCCACCGTTCCCATTCGGACGGGGCTGGCGGAGACCATCGCGCACCTACGGGACACGCTGCGCGCTAAGTGACCGCGCCCTGGACCCGCCGGCACTGGGTTACGCTCCTCGCCCTGCTCGCTCTCGGGGTCGGCCTCGGGTGGCGGGACCGCACGCCGGAGATCGGGGTCGGAGGCGATGAAGCGACCTATCTGATCCTCAGCCAGTCGCTGGAGCGGGGGGAGTTCCGGGACGAGGACCTCGTCGGCTCGCCGCCCCACGCCAAGTATCCGCCCGGCTACCCCGTGTTCCTGCTGGGTCTTCACCTCGTGCTGGGGCGGGGTCTGGACACGGCGATCGCGGCAAACCTGCTGCTGCTGGCGCTGACCGCGGTGCTGATCGGGGACGGCGTACGCAGGCTTTCCGGACCCTGGCCGGGAGTCGGGGCCGCCGCGGCGGTCGTCCTGAGCCCGACCTCGCTCGTCACCTCCGGAACCGTGCTGTCGGAAGCCCTCTATGTGGCCCTCGCCACGTTCGCGGTGTGGGCCCTCCTCCGCGCGGGGCGCGATCCGGGAGTGCGCTGGCCGCTGGTGGCGTTGGCCGCTGGGCTCGGGGCCTTCTTCACCCGTTCCGCGGGGGTCGCGGTGCTGGGCGCGATTGTCGCCTGGTGCCTGCTCCAACGACGCTGGCGCATGGCAGCAGGTGCCGGTGTGGCTGGCGGCGCGGCGGTCGGAGGCTGGTTCGCCTACGTACGGTGGTCGGCCGGAATCGGGGCCGAGCGCTCGTATGCCAACGACATGGTCGCGGAGGCGGGCGAAGTCGCGTCGGGGCCGGTGGCCCGGCTGATGGATAACGGCGCCGCCTACCTGCTCCACCTGCCGCCCAGCCTCGGCTTGCCCAGCGCGCCGGGGATCCTGATCGACAACCTCGGGTGGGGCGTGCTGCTCCTCGCCTGCGGTGGGTTCGGCGCGTGGGCGCTCTGGAAGACGTGGCCCGCGGCCTTCGCCTCGCTCGCCCTGCATCTGGGGATCGTGGTCGCCTGGCCGTGGTTCGTCCCGCGCCTCATCGTCCCTCTGCTCCCGCTCACCATCGCCGTGTTGATCCTCGGGGCTCATCATGGGGCGGCAGTCCTGGGGCGGCGAGGCCGGGCCGCGGCGACCACGGCGGTCATCGGCCTGTTGTTGGCCGCGGCGCTCACCGCCCATCTCCGCACCGCGAAGTTCCATTCGTGTGACCGGGAAGATCCCTACGCCGATCCCGCCTGCTTCATCCCGAAAGAGCGCGCCATGGCCATGGCCACGCGGGCCATTCGGGACAGTACCCCGGCCGACGCCGTCGTCGTGACCGGCAAGCCGTCCACCGTCTACCACTTCAGCGGGCGGAAGGCCGTCGGATTCACCATTCTGCCCGACCCCTCGGCCATCCCACCGGCGGCGACCCTCGACTCCTTTGGGTTCACCAACTTGCTGCTCGACGCTCTCTTGCCCGAATACTGGCGGCGGATAGCGCCGACGCTCCAGGAGCGGTGCCACGGGCTTCGTGTCGTGGCCGCCTTCGAGCCGGCGACCCTGCTCCTCGGGTTCCGGGCCGAGGACGATCCGGGGCCGGACGCCTGCCAAGCCCTCCCCCTCCAGCTCGAGGCGAGTCGGGCCGTCCTGCGGGGCACGCCCTAGTCCGACCGCGTTCCGCAGCGGGGACTGCTACCAAACGGCCCGTTGCATGGAAGTTGCTCTGTTGACCCGGCGGTCCCGGACCAGTACGGTACACCCATACGAATAAAGGACTTAGAGCCCAGGGTCTCGGTCGCGGCCGCACGGGGTGTCTCAGTCGTCCCACACGCGGATTGAGGAGTGACATTGGCCACGGAATACGTACTCGGGATCTCGGCCTTTTACCACGACAGCGCGGCTTGCCTCCTGGCTGACGGCGAGATCGTCGCCGCGGCGCAGGAGGAGCGGTTCACCCGGGTCAAGGGTGATGCGTCGTTTCCACGACGGGCGGTGGAGTACTGTCTGGGAACGGCCGCCATCGGTTCGGGGGACCTGGCCGCAGTCGGGTTCTACGACAAACCGCTGCTCAAGTTCGAGAGGATTCTCGAGTCCTATTTGGGAGTGACCCCGCGGGGGTTCGGCCAGTTCCTGAAGGCCGGCCCCGTCTGGATGAAGGAGAAACTCTTTCTCGACCGGACCCTCCGAACCAATCTCCCCGGCTACGATGGTCCGCTGCTCTACGCCGAGCACCACGAATCGCATGCCGCGAGTGCATTCTTCCCGTCACCGTTCGACGAGGCCGCGATACTGACGATCGATGGAGTCGGTGAGTGGGCGACGGCCGCCTGGGGAGCAGGCCGAGGAGACGACCTGGAGTTGGTCCGCGAACTGAAGTGGCCCGACTCGCTCGGCCTGTTGTACTCCGCGTTCACCTATTTCACGGGGTTCAAGGTGAACTCAGGCGAGTACAAGGTCATGGGACTCGCTCCCTACGGCCGACCTGTGTATGTGGATCGGATCTACGAGAACTTGATGGACCTCAGGGAGGACGGCTCGTTCCGGCTGAATCAGGAGTACTTCGACTACCTCACCGGGCTCCGGATGACCAACGGAGCATTCGCCGAACTATTCGACGGACCCCCCAGGGAACCAGAAACGAAACTGACGCAGCGTGACATGGATCTCGCGCGCTCGATCCAGGACGTGTGCGAGGAAGTCATGCTTCGCATGGCCTGGACCGCCCACCGCGAGACCGGTCTGGACCGCCTCTGCCTCGCGGGCGGGGTTGCGCTCAATTGTGTGGGCAATGGCAGGATCCTCCGCGAAGGGCCATTCAAGCGGATCTGGATCCAGCCCGCTGCCGGCGATGCAGGGGGTGCCCTGGGAGTTGCACAGCTCATCTGGCATCGGTACCTGAAACAGCCTCGTAAGGTCGATGGTGGCGACCGGATGCGCGGGGCCTACCTCGGCCCGGAATTCAGCCCCGAGCAGATAGCAGCCTTCTTGAAGCGGCAAGGGGCAGTGGCGGAGCGCCTCGACCGGTCGGAGCTGTTGTCGCGGGTGGCGGCCCTGCTCGAAGAGGAGAAGATCGTCGGGTGGTTCAACGGCAGGATGGAATTCGGACCTCGCGCCCTCGGAAACCGCAGCATCCTCGGCGATCCCCGAAGCCCTCGGATGCAGGCCCAGATGAACCTCAAGATCAAGTTCCGCGAAGGCTTCCGACCGTTTGCACCCAGTGTACTTCGCGAGCGCGTGAGCGACTACTTCGAGCTTGACTGCGATTCGCCCTACATGCTGCTCGTGGCACCAGTGAGGGCGGAGCGCCGCCTGCCGCTTACCCCGGAACAGGAGCGCCTCTGGGGGATCGACTTGCTCAACGTGCCCAAGTCCGACATTCCGGCGATCACGCATGTCGATTATTCGGCCCGCGTGCAGACCGTGAATCACGACACAAATCCCGACTATCACGATCTGCTGGAAGCATTCGAAGCCCGCACCGGGTGTGGCGTGCTGGTGAACACCTCCTTCAACGTGCGTGGTGAACCCATCGTGTGCACGCCGGAAGATGCATATCGGTGCTTCATGCGAACCGACATCGACTATCTAGTGCTCGGATCCCACTTCCTGGACAAGACCCGACAGCCACCCTGGGAGGAGGAAGCGGATTGGCAAAGCGAATTCGAACTCGACTGACACCCGCCGAAGGACGGCGCTTCGGGTTCACGGTCGGAGGAGCATTCCTGGTCCTATCCGGTCTGATGCTCTGGCGGGGCAACACGAGTCTGCAGATCGTCTTCGGTGCTCTCGGAGTGGCGCTCGGAGGGGCCGGGCTTCTCCTCCCCGAGCGACTGGGCCCCGTCCAGCGGGCGTGGATGGGGCTTGCCCATGCGATCTCCCGGGTGACTACGCCTATCTTTCTCGGAATCGTCTATTTCGTGGTCATCATGCCCGTCGGGCTGCTGATGCGCCTGCTCGGGAGGAACCCCATTCGACACGACGCGGTGGAAGGAAGCTACTGGGCATCCCGGAGCGAGGCCCGCGGCGGAATGACAAACCAGTTCTAGGAGGACCCATGGCCAGCCTCATGAAGGAACTTTGGCAATTCCTGCGCGTACGAAAGAAATGGTGGCTCCTGCCGATTCTCCTCGTCATGGCGGCGGTGGCGACACTCCTCGTGTTCGCCCAGGGATCGGCGCTCGCCCCGTTCATCTACACTGTGTTCTGAGGTCAGGTGAACGAGCAGAAGGCACTCCACCCGTCCTCGACCCTTCTGGCCGGAGCGGGGATGGTGCTCCTGGCCGCGGCCGTCGTGTACAACGAAGTGCTGCTCGGGTTCCTCGACCCCGCCCCTCCGCTTGCCCCCGATACACTACGGGCGATCCGAATCACGCAGCTCGTTTGGGGGGCTGCCGGTGCGATGGCCATCGGCGGCGCCCTGCTCATGCGCAGGATTCCGGCGCTGGCCCGAGCCACCAGCGGTGAGGTCGGCGCCCGGGTGTTGCTTGTCGGACTGTCGATCCTCCTCCCCCTGGGTCTGCTTGAAGGGGGGATGCGGCCTTGGTTCGTCCCGACACGCACCACGACGCTCTTCGAGCGCGACGACGCCCTCGGGTGGAGTCACAGGCGCGGAGTCTCGGCGGAGTGGGAAGGTGCGCGCGTTCGCATCAACGCGAAGGGCCTCCGCGGACCGGAACTGCCCTATGCCAAGCCGCCCGGCGTGTTCCGGATTCTCTGGCTCGGCGATTCGGTCACCTTCGGGGACAAGATTGGGGAGGATGGGGAGATCTTTCCGTTTCTGGCCGAACAATTCCTGGAGAGCGAGGGGGCGCTCGAGGTCGAGACGATCAACGCGGGCGTCAGCGGGTACTCGCCGTGGCAGGAACTGCGCTACCTCCGGGACGAAGGGTTGCGCTACGATCCGGACCTGATCGTGGTCGGGTTTGTGCCCAATGACGTCACCGAACTCCTGGAGCTCGAGCGCTTCGGCGGATCATGGGAGGGGTGGCAACTCTGGTACAGCCGCTCGCCCCTGCGGCACGCCCTCGACCAGAGCGCTGTGTTCAACGCGCTCAGCCGCGGGATCGCCGGCCTGCGCTTCGGCCGGGAGGTCTCGGCCGGTGCCCGCCGCAAGGAAGTCATCAACGTTCGCGCGCTGGTGGACGAACCCGATCGCCCCGACGTGGCGGCCGCCTGGCGGAAGGCCCTCGATGATGTCGGCGCGATGCACGCAGTGGCTCAGGAGAACGGGCGTCGGCTCCTGCTCGCGGCGCTTCCCTTCGCGTTCCAGCTCGAGCGAGCGCAGCCCAGCGACCCTCCCCAGGAGCGCCTCCGTGCCTTCGCCGAAGCACGCGGCATTCCCTACCTCGACCTCCTGCCGATCCTGCGCCAGGACGCCGGGCGCCGGGGCGCCCCGGCATCGGAGTACTTCATTGACCACGTCCACCTGACCCCGGGCGGCATGCGGGTCGTCGCGGCGGCCATCGCGCGGTTTGTGACCGAGGCCGGACTCGTCACGGGCGGCCCCGAGGGGAGCGGAAGGGTGCGGGGGTCATGAAGCGCATCGCCGTGGTCATTCCGGTCTTCAATGAGCTGGCGATCCTCCCGGAGCTGTTCACGCGCGTCGAGAGGGCCTGCGAGCGGCTGGAGGGGCTGGCGTGGCGCGTGATCCTCGTGGACGACGGCAGCCGAGACGGTTCCCTGGAAGCGATGATCCGTCAGACGGAGGCGGATCCGCGCTACGAGGTCCTCGAACTCTCCCGCAACTTCGGACATCAGGCGGCGATCACGGCGGGGCTGGCACATGCCGACGCCGACGCGGTCGTGGTGATGGACGGCGACCTGCAGGACCCTCCGGAACTCATCCCCGAACTCGTGGGGGCCTGGCGGGACGGCGGCGAGGTGGTGCTAGCGTCCCGAAGGAGTCGGCGGGAAAGCGGCATCCTGCGCCGGTTGGGGTTCGCCGGCTTCTATCGGTTGTTCGGTTGGATGAGCGATGGACCGGTGGACGTGCGGAGCGGCGTGTTCGGACTGATGGACCGCCGCGTCCTGGCCGAACTCAACCGGCTCACCGAACGGAATCGGTTTCTCCCCGGTCTCCGGGCGTGGCTCGGGTTCGAGCGACGGGAGGTGTCGTACGACCGCGCGGAACGCGCCGGCGGAGAGGCCAAGCAATCCCTGCCTCGGCTGATCAAGTACGCGGTGGACGCGCTCCTCAGCTTCTCCTTCAAACCCCTGCGCATCATGACCTACGCGGGTCTGGTGATCAGCCTCGTGGCCTTCGTGCTGGCGGCGGTGTTCGTGGTCAAGCGGCTCGCGGGCATCGAAGTGGCCCAGACCGGCTTTACCACCCTGGTCACCCTCGTGTTGTTCCTCGGGGGGATTCAACTGATCGGGATCGGCTTGCTGGGCGAATACCTGGGGCGCACCTACGACGAGGTCAAGAACCGCCCGCTGTACGTGGTGCGGCGGCGACACCGAGGGGAACGCCCCGGTGAGTGAGGCCCTCTCCGCCGGGGCCCTCAGCGCGGTTCGCCGGATCGGCGCGGTCAGTCTCGGCGGAGCCTGCGCGCTGGCGTTCGGGCTCCTCTGGCGGTTCCCGTCCCCCGTCGCGGCCCTGCTCGCGGCCGTCACACTTCTGCTGGCGGGGCTCGGTGCCTTCCTGGCTCGCCCGGGCCGCATCCGGGGCGGGGCCGGCCCCCTGCTGCTGCTGGCTGCGGCGAGCTGCCTTCTGCTGTGGCCCGAACTGACCCTGCGGCTCCTCGATTTTCGCCATGAGGCAGGGGTGGAGTTCGGGTTCCCGCGAAAGATCGACTTTACCCGGTTCGCGCCGGACCCCGACCTGTTCTGGACCTACCCGCGCGGTCGCGAAGGGGTGAACGCGATGGGGTTCCGCGACGAGGCTGTGTCACCTGAGAAGCCAGACGGGGTCGTGCGTCTGCTTTTTCTGGGCGACTCCTGCACCGATCTCGGAGACCCAAACTACCCCACCCGGCTGGAGCGCCTCGTGAACGGCCGGGAGCCGAGGGGAGGAGTCCCCCGCGTGGAGTCCGTGGTGATGGCGGTCTCCGGCTACAGCTCGCACCAGGGACGCGTCGCCATCGAGAAATTCGGCGGGCGCCTCGCCCCGGACGCGGTGATCATCTATTTCGGATGGAACGACCACTGGCGCGCCTTCGGCGAGCCCGATGCCGAGAAGCAGAGTGGCGGCGCGGCGGGACGCCTGCATGGCGTCCTCGCAGCGGCCCAGCGCTCGCGTACTTTCCAGTTCCTCCGGCGGGTGGCTGACCGATTGACGGCCAGTGGGGAGCACACATCGGCGGACGTCGTCCGTGTCCCCCTGCCGTCCTATCGGGACAACCTCCGCGCGATCGCCGGTGCGGCGCGGGCGTTGGGGGCCGAAGCCGTCTTCATCACCGCTCCGACGACCTGGTATCGGGACGGCGTCTCTCAGCCGCACATTGACGGCGGGTACGTTCCCAACGCGGACGTCGCGTTGGACCAGCATCGCCGCTACAACGAGGCGGTGCGGGAGGTCGCCGCCGAAACCGGCGCCCTGCTTCTGGACTTCGAACGGGAGTTCGAGTCCATGGCCAGTCGTGACGGGATCATGATCTACGACGGGATCCACTTCTCCAGCCGGGGGCTCGACCTCCTCGCTCTCCGCGTCACCACGTTTCTGGAAGCCAACCACATCCTTGCCACCAGGGGAGCGTCCTGAGGTGCGATTCCTGATTACGGGCGGGGCCGGCTTCATCGGGTCCCACCTGGCCGAACGGCTGGTCGCGGATGGCCACGAGGTCTGGACGCTGGACGACCTGTCCACGGGAGCGGTAACCAATCTCGACGCCCTCGAGGGCGATCCCCGCTTCCATTTCCGCCTCGGGTCGGTGACAGACGAAGGCGTGGTGGGTCCCATGGTGGACCGGGTGGACGTGGTCTTTCACTTCGCCGCGGCCGTCGGAGTGAAACTCATCGTAACTAACCCGACGCGTACCATCGAAACCAACATCCGGGGGTCGGAGGTGGTGCTCGCCGCGGCCGCGAAGAAGGGCAAGCGCACCATTCTCGCTTCCACGTCGGAGGTCTATGGCAAGGGCGCCCAGGTCCCGTTTGGCGAGGAGGACGATCTGCTGCTCGGCCCCACGACCAAGAGCCGCTGGGGTTACGCCTGCTCCAAGGCGATGGACGAATACCTCGCCCTCGCCTACGCGCGGGAACGCGACCTTCCGGTCCTGATCGTCCGCTTGTTCAACACGGTCGGTCCCCGTCAGACCGGTCGCTACGGCATGGTGGTGCCGACCTTCGTTCAGCAGGGCCTGCAGGGCGCCCCCATCACCGTCTACGGCAGCGGAGACCAGCGACGCTGCTTTGCGGATGTAGCGGACGTCGTGGAATCCCTCCTCCGCCTGATCGAGGTGCCGAGCGCCTATGGGCAGGTGTTCAACGTTGGGAGCAATCGCGAGATCTCCATCAACGAACTCGCCGCCTTGGTGCGCGAGTCAACCGGGGGCGCGTCACAGGTCATTCATGTCCCCTACTCGGAGGCCTACGACGAGGGCTTCGAGGACCTGATGCGGCGCATCCCGGACGTGCGCAAACTTGAGGGCGCGATCGGCTTCCGCCCCGACACGGCGATCGAGACGATCGTCGCTCGGGTGATCGAGTGGGAGCGGGTCCATGGAAGGTGAAGGGGCGCCCACCGGCATCCAGCGGCGCATCCGGTGGCGCGAGCGCGTCTTCGGCATGGTCGCGCCCGTCCTGCCCACCCCGTCCGTGGCCCCGTCCGGGGCACCGATTCTGCTCTATCATCACCTAGCCGAGGCGGGCACCCGCCCCTGTGACTCTTTCGCGGTTCCCGTGGATTGCTTCGAACGCCAGATGCGCTGGCTCGTCGAGCGCTACCAGGTGGTGACGGTCGCGGAACTGGTCGCTCGCTTGGACGGCGACGGGGGTCGGAAACTGGTGGCGGTGACCTTCGACGACGGGTACCAGTCGGTCGTGACCCGGGCCCTGCCGATCCTGCGCGCGCTCGCGATCCCCGCGACGCTGTTCCTGGGCACGGGCAATCTCAATCGCCCACCGCCGGCCCTCCGGGACGACGACGTGCGCAGGTTGCGGGACGGCGGGTTCGAGATCGGCTCGCACACCGTCACACACCCCGACCTCCGGCGGCTCGACGACGCGGCCCTTGGCCGCGAACTGGTGGCGTCCCGCGCCCACCTGGAGGACCTGACCGGGGCGGCCGTCACGGGATTCGCCTACCCCTACGGGTTCCACGATCCGAGAGTGGTACGGGCGGTGCGAGACGCCGGCTACCGCTACGCCTGCACGACTCGCCAGCACCGCTTCAATCTCCCCACCAGCGATCGCTATCGGCTGACGCGCCAGGAGATCAACCCGTTGGACGGGACCACCAGGTTCGAGCGCAAGTTGGCCGGGCGGTACGCACCGCTCTACGGGGTCTGGGATCGGCTGCTGTACGGACCGGAGGAGGCATGACGTCGGCCGCGGCGCCCGGGATCTCCGTCATCATCCCGGCCTACAACGCCGAGGCAACCTTGGCGAAGGCGCTCGCCTCCGTGTGCGCCAGCGAGGGGGTCTCGTTCGAGGTGCTCGTTCTGAACGACGCCTCGACCGACGCGACGGAGTCCATCGCGCGGGAGTATCCCTGCCGGGTGGTCACGCTGGAGCGGAACATCATGTCGGCCAACTGCCGCAACCTCGGCGCCGAGCTGGCCCGCGGCGAGACGCTGGTATTCTTCGACGCCGATCAGGTCATGCGGCCCGACACCCTGCGACGCTACCGGGAGGAACTCGACGCCCATCCCGACGTGGCTGCCGTGGTGGGCTGCCTGGCCCCCGATACCCCGATGCCCGGCTTCTTCTCGCGCTTCAAGAATTTCCTGCATCACTACACGCATCAGACCGCCGAGGTCGAGGGGGCGACCCTGGCCAGC
>Ga0214472_10004604_pt1 | contig 14550 bp, 7 predicted proteins | sample RVTome_6_FD_207662 | JGI IMG/M metagenome (GOLD analysis project Ga0214472, IMG submission 207662) | Soil microbial communities from uranium-contaminated site in the Upper Colorado River Basin, Wyoming, United States - RVT140D175 | ecosystem: Environmental > Terrestrial > Soil > Contaminated >...
CTTCGATGAAGTCTCCAACGGACCCGACCGCTTCGAAGAGACCAGGATCTTCGGGTGCGCCGGCGAAGTACGTCTGGAGGATCAGCGCGTTGAGGTGTCGATGTGCGATGACCTGATTGTCGAGGTAGATGCGGGGCAGCCTGACCCTTCCGCTGATCATTTCCTCGGGATGTTGGAAGAAGAATCGGTCATGGCTCCGGTCGCGCGCCTGGGTGTATACGACCGCAACCTGCGACGAGCGACGGCCCGCCCTACCTGCCCGCTGCTGATAGTTGGCAACCGTCGGCGGGACATTCCGCAGTCCTACCGAATTCAGGTCACCGATGTCGATCCCCATCTCCATGGTGGTGGTCACGCTCAGCCCATCAACTCGCAGGTCAAGGGGTGTCTCAGGACTGTCGCCGTACCGAATGAATTGGTCCCGGAAGTACCGTTCACGAAGACTCGCCTTTCGAACGGATATCTGGGCGGTGTGTTCCTCCACCCGAAGGGGGAACGGGTCGGGTAGTTCGCCCCCGACGAAGCCGACGATCCTCCGGTAGTACGAGCCCGCGACAGAACTGCGGGCCTGCTGGAGAGGGACGGGCTGAGCTTCCGCGTGCTCGCAGCGGAGACAGACCCCCGCGACTGTGTGGTTGATGAGGTACCCGCATGTTCCGCAACGCAGCACAGGATCAACCGGTGGCGCCAACCCAAGACGGTCGAGCTTGATGGCAAGACCGTCACCGCGACTGGACGGCTGAAGAATCGCGGCTCCTCCAGGCCCAAGTGCCGCCCAGAGAACGTCAAGAATCGTTGCAAGGTCTAGATCGTCGACGGCGTCGGCGACCCGCTTGAGGTATCTGACGAGACGGTGCGTCCTTTCGGGGGCCCACGAGATGATTGAGTCGCCCTTGCGATCGCGCGACACGGTCGCGTGATCGAAGTGCGAGACGATGCCTAGTGGGAAGTCGCGTTGATCGTTCGAGGGGCCACTCGGGAGAAGGGCCCCCATTTCGCCGAGGATCCGAACCGCTGCGAAAAGCAGGTCGGCCCAGGCTTGGCCAGGGAGACCAGGCGACGAGTCGAGGTGCCCTGCGTAGAAGGCATGCGGGTCCGGTCTCTCCTCCGCGAGGGGAATCCATCGTCCCAGACCCAGTGGCTCCACCGCGATGTCGCGACTACTGATCTCGGTCCGAAGGTACGCGTCGATCTCGTGCGACACGACGTCCTTCGCGTGAGCGGCTCCGTTAGCTGCCCGGTAGCGGAAGAATCCCTCCGTTTGCCCGAAGCTGGGATCGATGCCCCGAAGGACCAACTCATCGTACATGCGGGTCTTCAACTCGGTGAAGGGAACAAGGCCCGCTGCATCGTCGACGATCTTCAGGAGGACCTGTCGCCTGAGATCCCGTGCGTGGTTGATCTCGAGATCCCCGGCGAGAATCGCCGCATCCTGGCGGCTGTCGGAGAACGTGAGGATCTTCCGACCGAGGTTGGGATCGGGGTCCTCCACAGCAGCCGCCTCCACAGGGAACCAGCCTTTCGCAGGGGTGGCCGTGGTCTCGTGGGGTCTTCGTGGGGCCGTCTGCAGACGGAAGGCGTCTTCGGTGACAACGGTGAATGCAGCTTGCCCCGAGGTGCGGAGGTCTTCGACGACCTCGCGGCGTCCACCTCGTCGATGGCAGCGCGGACACGATGTTGGCCGTTGTAGCCGTCGGTCTCTTCCGTTACCCGTCGGCAGTGTGGCCCGCCACACCGGTCGGACCCGGCTGCCTGGGAAGTTTGTGAAGAGGCCCGAGTCGATCTCGAAATAGCCATCGGGCGGATCAGAGTCGTGAGGGGCTTCGGCGGCAAAGATCCCGTATTGGTCGTAGTCCTGGAACCCGCCATCAAGATTCTCGTCATAGGGCCAAAGGCCGTCGCGTCCATCGTTCTCATCGTGCACTCCGCCTAGCCAGAGATGGCCACAAACCCGGCACGAGAGGACCTCGAGCACGCGAGCGCCGCATTCGCACCAAATCCGTGGCGAGGCGTACAGCTTGCCCAGAGGCCGGCTTTGGAGCCGACCGCCACGGAAGCCGGGTTCGACGGCCTGGCATCGTGGGTCTGCGCATGCCCAGAGGCCGGGCAGACCTCGGAACATGAAATGGATTCGACTTGGGAGCAGCGGTGGGGCGTCCTGATCGGCTGAATGTGGCCTCGCGAACGCGCCTGCGCTTAGCGCGCCGGCAACCGCCTCGAACGCCCTGTCTGCTGGTACTCCACCGAACACCTTGCGGGCGACCTCTGCAAGCGGGGTCGCTCTTCCGGCGGTGAGCGAGCGGATGTGGGACAACTGTGGTTGGTGTTTGAGTCCGTCGTAGAGGCGGGTGCTCGGGTCGTCGCCGGTGCCCGACTCGCCAAGGTCCTTCAGGAGGGTCTCCACGGCCTGTTCCGTGACCAGATCAGCGGTCCGATTGAACGCGGCGAATGCTTCGGCGACGCCAGCCGACGGTGGCGTGTCTGGCACGGGATCTGTCTGCCGTTGCGCGGTGATGATTCGAAAAGAGGCACCGGGTTGCCCGAATAGGTCGCCCATCAGCTCGCGGGCTCGGGCGAGTTCGGCAGGGTCGTCACCAAGGGATGCTGACGTTGCGATGCATCGGAGTTGCTGCGGTTTAACGTCGAGTCGCTCTTGAAGGCGTCGCAGCAGGTAGGCCACCTCGGTTCCGCGCGCTCCGCTGTAGGTGTGCGCTTCGTCGACGACGAGAGTGAATCGGTGCGCCGGGTCACGAAGCCACTCCCGGGTCTGCGCGAAAATCGGAGCTTCGATGGGCCGCACCAGCATGTACTCGAGCATGGAGTAGTTGGTGATCAGAATGTCCGGAGGACGGGCCTGCATGTCCCAGCGGTTGAGCATTTCCGAGTTGCTCGGTCGGGGCCATCCGCCCGAGTTGCGCAACTCGTTGTCTTCGGTGATCACCCCCCAGTCAGCGCGGTATGCAGCGTCGGCTTCTTCCCACCGCCTCCGTCGCTTCCGCTCCGAGGGCGAGCCGGCCACGCTGGTATGTGACGTGTATCGACCAAAGAAGAAACGGTTGCGCAGGTCCGTGCCCGCGTAACCCAAGTGCTTCTCTTGCCAGGCAGCGGCATCGCTGCTGTCGAAGAGCATCCTCAGGCGTCGGAGTTGATCGTTGACTAGGGCGTTCGTGGGGTAGAGGATCAACGCGCGAACCGCGGCCGGACGTGTTTCCTCATGGCGAGAACTGACCCACTGATCTCCTTGCCACCTCCCCGGTCCGAGTGGCCCGGTGGGGGCGGTCCAGTTGGCTACCTCGGTCAGCAGATCCGCGAGAACGGGGAGGTAGAAGCACTCCGTCTTTCCTGAGCCGGTTCCGGATGCAACAACGAAGTTCCCGGCATCCCCGTTGTCGTCCCATGCGGCGAGGAGTGCCTCCTGTTGGTGCGCATAGAGGGGATAGCGATCGGTCGTGAGGCCACACGCCGCCAACCCAGCCAGATCATCCGGCAGGAACATGCCGTCTAGGTCGCGGAGGAATTTCCCCTGCACAAACCGAGGTGTCGTTTCAAGGAACGGAACCCGGGTGATGACGCCATCCTGTGAAAGTAGCGCGGCCCGTTCTGCGGCGACCAGCGGATGACCTACCTTGTAGGCCGTCTCTAGATAGCTGGCCAGAGTCTCCTTGAGGTGTTCGTAGTGGGCGAAGGCACCATTGATCACCTACTCACCGTCACTTCCACTCCCAACCGAGATCGTAAGGTCTCAACGACCGTCCCCATGTGAAGCTCGGGAATCAAGTATTCGTGGTACTCCGCGTGTCGGGCAGGGGGCCCCGCGATGACGCCAAGCCAGTGCAAATAGCTAGCCGGGAAACCTAGCGGAATCCGTAATTCCCCGGCGGGCGACATGTGCGTCGAAACCGTGCCCGCCTCGACGCCATGGGACATGCGCCACAGGGCCGCATCGTTCGACGAAAGCTCAACCAACAAGCCGTCTCGCGCGACCACGAACTGGGTTGTCGTCGACCAACCCTCGAACTGCTGTACCCGCCTGAGAACCCATCCCGGTTCGGCAGCCGAAAGCTCGGCCCAGCCAGCGCCATCAAAATGGCGCCAGTCGTCGCCACTGTAGACCGGTGGCGGCGATGAGCCTTGCCGGGGCACCCTGAGGTCGTTCACACCCCGCAGCGCATTACGTATCTGGGGTTCGTGTCGTCGCGCGAATCCTGAGGCAACCAGGGCTGCCCCGAGTTGATCGCCCCGACCGGGTTCCACCGAAACAACACGGTCATAGCCGACAACCCAGCCACTCTGGCGGAACGGCTGAAACACGAGCGCACCCCCAAGGTCGCTGACGTCCTTGCGCACCGTCGGGCTAACCGGTGCTCCGTAAAGGCGCACTTGCCGTGCCTGAGCGTCGAGCGAGACGAAGAAGGGCGGTACCGCGAATACCCGGTCGCGGACCGTGGCGTAGAGGTCTCCGCGAGTCAACATCCAGTCAACCGCGGCCACGGTCAATTGATCAACCTCCATTTGGTCCATTGAACCTGGGGTTGACCGGCTGACCGCGGTGATGAGCGCTCCGCGTTGTCGCCCAGGAGCGGCCAACGCCGTTTCGAGGGCTATGAGCGGAATTCGGTCCCACAGTCCGCCGAGGACCTCCCTGAGACGAGCCTCGATCATGCCGAGCCCACCCCAGGTCTCTCAAGAAGGTTCGCTGTCTCGAGAATCTCTCGGGCGACCGCATGTTCCACTCGGGTCGGCCGCGCCACCATCAGCAGGTAGGGCAGCGCCCGGTCGGACCTCTCCTGGAGTTCGTCGACGAGAGCGATGGCGATGTCGCGGCCCTCAATGAGCGACTGCGGGACTTGGGTTGGGTGAACTCCAAACTGGCTGAAGACCTGCCTGACACGGTCAACGACCGGCCGCAGGTGATATGGCGGCTCCGCGGTCGATGTGGCCCCCTCCACCAGGCCATCGCCGACATAGGTGACGACGTCGAGCGCTGAGTCCCAGTACCGCACCGAGCACTGAAGCCTCATACCCCTTGAAATGCTGAAGACGCTGCCGCATGTCTGCCGCTGCGCATTGCCGCGGTGATTCTCCAAGTCACGCCATTCGCTGAAGACAGCGCCGCATGAGAGGCAGGCCCAAGATGCATCATCGAACGCGGCGACAACACCCTCGGCGCTCTCGGACAGCGTCACCTGACTGCGGCCGCGATCACTCACCACCTCCCAGCCAGTCGGGGTCAGTTCGAGTCGAGGAAGTTGCGACATGCTCCGATGGGGCGTGGACCCCTCCCGCTCATCGACGATAAGTATCATGTCGACCTCCGTTGCGCCGAGCCGCTCGGCCTCGGCAAGGCTATCGGTGGGCCGCAGCACTTCGGAACTGAACAACGCAGGATGCGATGTGAGGTATCTGGCAACGTGCGCGGCGTCCAACATCGCCACCATGCTTCGCGGCACCGACGTCTCCTCGAGGCCCGGAGCTATTTGCTCCCACACCGAGTTGTCCATCGGGTGGAGGTCGCCGAGCCCGTAGTGCCCTGCCCACCTTGCCACTGCCAATTCAGCCAGCAGAATCGGGGGTCCAAGTCCACTCGACGGTCCGGCGGCAATCCAAGCCGGATCCTCAACGGCGTTGAGATCAACGGTGGCGGACACTCTCGACCCATCCCGCACCAGAGGTACCTGAATGAGGTGCTCTGGTGCCAGCCATGGCGTGCGCCCGATGACGAAGACTGAGAGCGGTCGATCGCTGAGGGGACCTACCAGTGAAGCTGTGAACTCGCCATCGCTGAGACGCCACGAACCGGGATCAACCATCTCGCTCTCAACGATCCGCAGCCGTGGCGACATCGCACCCATATACGACAACTGAAGCGTGAGGTTTCCGTCGGGAAGATCCAAGCCCGCATGGTCGATCGACCCTTCGCCCCCAAGATCGAGCGCCACACCACGACGGTACGCCCCAACCGATGAATCAATGAGAAGAGTCGGGTTCGACCCGGGCCAACCAAAGACCGTAATGCCTTCGTTCCGTGCGCTCAGTCGCGGAACCTCCCGATCTCCCGGCCACGGACCAGCCTGATCGCCAAAGGCGAAGACGGCGTACCCATTGGAGTCGACGCCGACGTCCTCCAACTGAAAACGCAACTCTGCCGTAGAAACGGCGAGCCGAAACCGACCGGTCGGATATTCGCCCTCGAAACCAAACACGGTTGACTCCGCAACCTGATGCGTCGCCGCGACCGCCGCTTCTGTGTAGGCGAGTAGCTCGGGGTCCCAACGCTCGAGGTGTGCGCTCTCTCCAGCATCGACACCCCGCGCCTCGAAAAGCAGGCGGTTCGACCGCCCGATGTGGAGAATCCCCTCCCCGGCCCAGGCAGTCGAACCGATCGGGATAAGCGACCGCGCTCGCAGATCGGAGGCTGGCGGGAGTGTCAGCGCGACGCGCTCGCGCTGGAGTTCCAAGGAACGTTCGACAAGATGGGCGTCCCACTCCTCGAGGTCAGGCGTCCGTGCCCTCGCGGGGTATGCAGAAAAGCCGGAGGGCATTCCCACGGGGAGTCCTGTCGATAGGAACAGGTCGCCGTACCACGGTGCGACGGTGACGTCGTCGGGGGAAATGAGGTAGTAGTCGCCTTCGGGTGACCAGAGGGAGGTGTTGGCTCCTGTTACACCATCGAATAACACAACGCCGGCATTGCCCTGCCGGAAAGGACAGTCGGGTAATGAGACGGTGGCGTCTATGCCGAGTCGATCCACCAAGACGGCGATGGCTTCGGGCCAGACGACATCAGTTAGCGCTCTTCGAACGGGGTTGAACTCCTGGTAGCCAGTACGTGGATCGAACCAACCATGAGCTTCGACCGATCCCCCCGAGAGGTCCCCCCCCAGTTGGATCTCGATGGAGGCCCTAACCCGAAAACGGCCTGGATGCACCACAAGTTGGACGAGCCCTCTGAGGTCGTCGAACTCGAGATGGGCCGACGGACGTCTGGCCACGGGACCGACAGGTTGTGCACCGCCGGTGGGAAGCTGACTCCACTCCCGACGCAACACCATCTGGGCCAACTCCGCAAGGACGACTCGGAGTGACACGTCCTGGCTCAGGAACCGACGCCCAAACGGGCTAGTCGCCCTCTCGGGCGTTTCACCCATCCAATCTCGGAGCAGGCGGTGAAACTCAGCTGGCTCTGCCCAGAGTTCTGGCGGCTCATCCCCATCGCTGGCCGCCACGAGGAACGCAGCGAACTGAACGAGCGGGTCTGTGGAGTCGTTGTAATCGGCCCGGGCGATACCAGCGTGTGCAACAGGCCACTTGATGTAGACCTTTCCCTCGAGAGGGAAGAACAAGCGGCCACCAGTTGCGCGATGAAGCCTGATCCAGGCTTCGGCCAAGGCGCGCGGAAGATGGTTGTGGATCTTCTCGTCAACCTCGCGGTCGCCAAGAAGATGTTCCGCGAAGTACGGCCAATACGCCCCCTGCCGATCGGCGTACCGGCTCGCGACACGCCTCATTGACCACAACAGCGGCAACAGATCTTCGCCATCGAGTTCACGGATTCGATCCCGGATAGCTCGTATGTCGAGCACACCCTCGGCACCAATTCGAGCTCTGACTGCGGAGAAGAGCGCTTGTTCTTCGACGACCGTGAACTCATCTCCCTGGGGCGCGAGAAGCCAAGGTACGTTCGGGATCTCCCCCGACAGCCCTTGTGCTGGATCGAGACCAGCACACACCAGTATGAGGGGGATCCACTCGTCGTAGGTCGCGCCGCGCAGGTTAGGTAGTCCTCCTGATTACTTCGGAATCTATCGAATGGGTGTGACAGATGGTTCCTGCGCCGTAGCCACCAGGCCGAGTGGCCTAAAGCCCGATCACCATCAGCTCGGAATCCAGGGAGGGCAGTATTGGTGATGCGCCTGCTGGACCTTGCTCTCTGACAGGAGACGCAGACCCGCCGATCATTGGGAATGCGGTAGCCGAACAGGCGCCATCCATCGCCGAGAATGGGTTGGCGTGGAAGACGATGCTGGTACGAGCGGCTGATGGATCGGACGTGGCAGTTGAAACGCTCTGCCTTCACTGGCTCAACTCTCCACCGGCCCCGGCGTGATACACGAGGCACCCCCACCACCGCGTTAATGACAAGCGGCCTCGGCGACGTGGCGGGCCTACGGCTCCCACACGATCAACTCTGGAAGAGGGCGGGCCGAGTCGAGGCACTGGCACATCGGCCGGCGACGTCGCGCCTGATGCGAGTCTCGACAGCCTCGCAACCCGACTACTCGAGATCCGTACGCGAGAATCCGACCCCATGCAGCCCGGTGATGTCATCAGCCATGTCGAGATGTGTGCTCGCGAGGGCAAGAACCTGCAGGCTGGAATGCACTTTCGGATTGCTCCAACGCACAGCCTGCTCCTGATGAGCACTCGCACAGGCGCTCCCTACGCCGACTCCGTGCTCGACAACGGCCGGGTGCTGATCTACGAGGGACACGACCAGCCGAGGGCCAAGGACAGGCCCGACCCCAAGACAATCGATCAACCGCTCATGACGGAGAAAGGCACGCTCACACAGAACGGTCGCTTCTATATGGCTGCCGAGGCATGCCGGAACGGCGAGCTACCAGCCGAGCGCGTTCGCGTGTACGAGAAGGTACGTTCCGGGATCTGGGTCTACAACGGTCTCTTCCGTCTCGTCGATGCCTGGCAAGAGGAATACGACGGTCGCCACGTCTGCAAGTTCCGTCTGGAGGCGACCGACGAGGAAGTCATCGAGGGATCGGTGCCACTGAATCCTGACCACGACAGGGTGATCCCATCGGACGTCAAGCGGGAAGTCTGGAAACGTGATGCCGGTCGCTGTCGTGCATGCGGGTCGACAGACAACCTGCACTTCGACCACATCATCCCGTTTTCGCGCGGGGGTAGTTCGATCCTCGCCGAGAACATCCAACTCCTCTGCGCGCGACACAACCTCGAGAAACGGGATCGGATCGAGTGAACGATCCGAGATGGGTCACGCCGCCCATCAGTTGGTCGGAAACCGCCCCTCGTTCTCCCGCAGCTTCCGCCACAGCTCGTCCGACAGCTCAATCCCCACGACATCCGCCAACCGCAACAAGTACTGCAACACATCCGCCATCTCGTCGGCGACTGCCTGCCGTTGCTCGTCCGTGAGTTCTCCCGACTCCTCAGGCGTCAACCATTGGAACACTTCGAGCAGCTCCCCCGCCTCCGCCGCCAGGGCCATCGCCAGATTCTTCGGGGTGTGGTACTGCTCCCAGTCACGGTCGGCGGCGAACTTGCGGAGGAAGTCGCGCACGGCGGCCAGGTCGAGGGGCTTCATGCCTCCTCCCTCACGGTCTCCTCGACCTCGGACTCGAGCCCCTCGTCTAGCCGCGTGGAAATCTCCAGCCGGCTGAGCACGAAGTCTCGGGTCTGGGCGTCCTCGAAGTGCACGTAGCAGCCCTTCAGGCCCCGGGTCAGCAGCACCCGGTACGTCTGCTTCACCAGCTCCGTGAACCGTTCCAGCGAGTCCTTCGCCGCCCCCTTCACCACCGAGTCGTGGGAGAACTCGGGCTGGCCCACCCAACCCTGCCGACCCCGGTACACCAGGTCCCTCCCGAACACCACTCCCACGTAGTCGAACTCGAAGCCCTGGGCGGTGTAGACGCAGCCGACCTGATCCACGCCGCCCGGATCGGAGGCCCAGAAGCTCGACTTGGGTATCCCCTCGGCGAGCCGACCGGCGTCGCCTCGGGCGTTCCAGGGCATGGTCCAGTCGTCGACCTTCACGTCGTCGACCAGGAAGCCGTCGTCATTGGGTTTCGACCACGGCCAGCAGAAGCCGGCGACCATGCGGGCCGAGTGGCCCTGGGCCGCCTTCTGGTTGATCAGCGCCTGCAGCTCCCGTGGCGAGTCGACCACATCGAAGTCGAACTGATCGTCGTCTTCGAAGAGCACCGTCGGGGTCTTGCGGATGTCGAGGGTGTTGTCGACCCACTGGATGAACCCGTCCGAGCCGCCGCAGCGGAACTGCGCCTCCAACTCGTAGTCGAACACCGACGCATCGAACTTGCCGGCGGCGCTGGTGATGAGAGCGCCGCTGCCGGTCTCCCCGGGGCGGACCACCTGGAGGTCATCGATGAAGAACACCGCCACCTTGGCGGCGTCGATCAGATCCTCCACCTGGGGGCGGTCGGTGCGCTTTGCCTTCGCGGTGAACCGGGTGTGGCTCACCTGGCGGATGCGGTGGGCCTCGTCGCAGACGATCACGTCCAGGGTGTTGGGCTCGACATCGAGGTACGAGTTGAAGTACTTGAAGAGCGCCGACGCCTTGGTGCCGACGATCCTCCGCACGTTCTCGGTGAAGGCCTTCGAACCGGTGGCGTGGTGGGTGACGTAGCCGGCCTTGACCAGCTCGGCGACCAGGTTGAGCGCGATCACCGACTTGCCGGTCCCCGGGCCGCCGTTGATCACGAACACCGCCTTCTCATCGGTGGCGTGCTGCTCGGACACCTTGGCCAGCACCGAGTTGAACACCACCTTCTGCTCGTCGAGCAGCACGTACTCGGGGCTGCCCTGGATCATCTGGGCGGTGTGGTCGAGCAGCCGCTTGTGCGGGGCGTACTTGCCCCGCAGCACCGTCTCCAGGACGGGTATGCCCCCGCCGTTGCCGAGGTGGAGGCGCAGGTAGTCGCTCAGGTCGGTGGTCTTGTCGCCGGTGAAGGCCGGGGACACCTGGAGGATGTCGGCGTGGCGGGGGGCGAACATCTCGCCCTCCGGGTCGAACTGCATGTTGTGGAGGAAGGCGCAGGAGAGCAGCCCGATCTCCCCCGAGGTGAAGGCCGAGTGGGTGTCGGCCAGGTACTGGCGGTACTGGCCCACCTGGGCCGAGGGATGGAGCACCTCGCGCTTGCGCTGCCCGACGAAGGTGACCACGCACTCGGGCACATGGGTCGGCTCCACCGTCGACCACTGCTTCAACTCGACGATCACCCCCAGGGGCTGGCCCTCGGGGTTGTGCCCGGTGAACATCACGTCGAGGCGGCGGGAGCTGAGGGGAAGCTGCCACTCGACGACGACACCATGGTCGGTGAGGTCCCCGTGGCGGACCACGTTGGCCATTGCCGACAGCGAGTTCCGCCACGAGGCCACCTCTGACTGCGGCGCCTTGTACCGGTAGTGCTCGAAGAACGAGTCGGCGATCTTGTCACCGATGGCGTTGAGCGTGGCGTCCTCGACGAACTGCGGGGATGGACCGGAGTAGAGGTGCATCGGGTTGGGAGGGTACCGAGCGAGTCCGATCGGTGCGTGAGCTGCCATGGTGGCCGCGCTTCAGCCCGGCGGCAGAAGGCCGACCGCCTTTGGTGGGTCGCTGCGCGTAGCCTGACAACGACTGACCGATGCGGCTCCAGAAGGACGACATGCCGAATCCCACCGATGACCAGATCACGCGGCTAGTCCCGACTCTCGAGCGCCGGTCGCGGGCCACAACGCGATCGTCGACTGAAGACTTCCGCCCGCAGCGGCCAGGGATTGTTGAACGCGTTGCAGCCTCCCGACATCAGCTGGTTGTCGGCCGCCGAGGCGTCGGTAAGACGATGCTGCTCTGGCGAGTCATCGAATACACCGAGGATCAGGGCAACACCGCCATCTTTATTGATCTGGAACACATGCGGGATATCCCGTATCCAGATGTGCTGCTGAGACTGCTTGGGAGGGTGCTCAACGCGTTCCGCAGGAGACTCCCTCGACGAAACTTGGGGTTACGACGCCGAATCAAGAGGCAAGCGCGAAGTCTGGACAGGCTTCTGAGGGAACCGCAGTCCTTCGTGCATTCCGTTGTCGAGCGCGATTCGTCGCGACGAAGGACAGGTGCTGACGCCGACCTGCGACTCCGGTCCGTCGCAGGCAAAGCCGGTGCGCGTCATGAGATCGAGCGCATTGGAGAACAGGCGGAAATCCGCTCGAGCGAGTTTGAACGGACCAAGATCTCTCAGTTGCAGGCGGACGCCCCGGACATTCAACAGCTGCTCGAGAGCGTCGTGTCAGCTCTCGGCGGTTGGGCCGTGTTGGTGCTGGATGACTTTTACTACATACCCCGGGAGGACCAGGCGGTCGTTCTCGCATACCTCCATCAAATCCTGAAGGGGTGCAATATCTACCTAAAGGTGGGTGGTGTCAGGCATCGAATGCGTCCGTACGACGAAGGCGATCCACCCCGTGGGCTGCTTGTACCTCAAGACGCCGCCGAAGTGTCGCTTGATCTGACTCTTGAGAACTATGCCGCTGCAAAGGCGTTCCTTGAGGACGTACTCGAGGAAATCTGCAGCGAAGCCGACATCGGATTGGATGACCTTCTTACCTATGCAGCACGCGATCGCCTTGTTCTCGCCTCCGGCGGTGTCGCCAGGGATTACCTCTTCGTCGTTTCCCACGCTCTGGAAGCCGCCTCAGCCCGCGTTGGCTCACCCCAAGAGCCGCGCAACCGGATCACCGCCGAGGACGTGAATCGGGCTGCTCCCCGACTTCGTGAGCAGAAGGACCAGGAGTTAGCTCTAGACGCTGGTGCAGACTCCCAGAAGCTGAGAGATCGCTTCAGCGAGCTTGTCGTCTTCTGTCTGGACACGAACGAAGTCAACATTTTCCTAGTTGAGGCAAGCGACCTCCAAGAAACCGCATGGGGTCAGGAAATCGAGGCGCTTGCCGAGCTCAGGTTCGTACATCGAATTCGCAACCTCGCCATCCAGGACAGCGCCTACCGAGGGCGACGCTTTCAGGCATTTGCGCTGGACCTGAGTTCCTACTCACAGAGCCGCCTTGAACGTATCACGCACATTCTTCCCGACGAGTACGGCCGAATGAGAAGCCCCAACCTCATCTACACGCCTGACCTCGCCAACCAGCGATCACGGGAACGCCGCCCCGTGGCACCGGAGTCGCCGGCGACCGAGTCGGTTGAAGAGGGGCAGCCGCGGCTCTTCGATGGCAACTCGTGAGAGAAGCGTTTGCGCCGAGACGTTGAGGGAGCAGGGCCCGTGTGTGGCGCGCAATCCCCGCGGACATTCCCGCATCGACCGCAGCACCCCAGTCACATTCACAGCGTCGTCCGAGGTCGACAACCGCTCCACAAAGGCGTGGGCAACGAGAGGGGGGCTGTAACCGCGCCTTGAAGAGGCAGCCATCCACACGGAGCCCCGCGCCGACGTACCCTTCGCGCTATGGCGAAGAAGTACGAGGTCACGCCTGGGATCCGGTGGATCAACCGAGTCTTCGGCTGGCTGGCACGGCGGGGGGTCGGGCGGGCGGAGGTGCTCACCAGCACCGGGCGGAAGAGCGGGCAGCCGCGCTCCACTCCGGTCACGCCGATCGAGGCCGACGGCGTCGAGTACCTGGTGTCGCCCGACGGGGTCACCGGCTGGGTCGGCAACGTCCGCACCCGTTCCGAGGTCGAGCTGCGCAGCGGCACCCAGGTGCGGTCGGTCCGCCTCACCGAGGTGACCGGTCCCGAGGTCGCCGATATCGTCGCCGCCTACCGCGCTCGCGAGGGCTTCTTCCGCAAGTACATGGACCTGCCCGACAACCCCACCCGCGAGGACTTCGCTGCGGCGTGGCGGCTCTTCCCGGTGTTCCGGGTCGACGCCGCAAGCCGGCGCTCACCGATCGGAGTCGGCGATTCCGGCCGTTCAGCCCCAGAAGACCGCGGCCGGGTCGCTGTCGATTTCGAAGAGCAGCCGCCCCACCATCCCACCGCCCACGGCGAGTCCGTATTCCTGGAATTCCCCCCATCGGCGGGGCGTGTGGAAGGGACCACGCGTTCTGGTTCGTGGTTAGACGCAGCCGCGCCATTGGGACTCGGCTCTAGGCCCACCCCTCCGGCCGCCACACGGCCAGCACTCGACGATCGTCAGATGCCTCGACGTCTCATCGCACTACACACACCGCGAGGCCGCCCACACCGGGAGTCCCCACCCCACCCACCCCTCCCGTAGAGTGACTTCGTGCGCACCTGCGGCGAATGCGGCACGGCGAATAACGATGACGCCCGGTTCTGCGGCACCTGCGGTACCGAGTTCGGTGAGCGCTGCGCCAACTGCTTCTCCCCCCTGCCCGAAGGCGCCGCCTTCTGCCCCTCGTGCGGCACCGCCGTCCATGATCAGGTCACCGAGGAGCGGCGCTTCCTCACCATCCTCTTCGCCGACATCGCCGGGTTCACCGCCGGGGCCGACGAGGCCGATCCCGAGGATGTCCAGGCCCGGCTCACCCCGTACCACCGCCGGCTCCGACAGGAGATCGAGCGCTACGACGGCACCGTCGAGAAGCTGATGGGCGACGGGGTGATGGCGGTCTTCGGGGTCCCCACCGCCCACGAGGACGATCCGGAGCGAGCGGTGCGGGTCGCCCTCCGCATCCAGGCCGCCGTCGGGGAGCTCAACGAGGAGCACGAGGGCCTTGGCCTGGCGGTGCGCATCGGAGTCAACACCGGGGAGGCGGTGGTCACCACCGGGGGCCGCGGCGGCTGACGGCCCCCTCCGGCCTCGCTGCGCTCGG
>Ga0214472_10004605_pt1 | contig 14547 bp, 17 predicted proteins | sample RVTome_6_FD_207662 | JGI IMG/M metagenome (GOLD analysis project Ga0214472, IMG submission 207662) | Soil microbial communities from uranium-contaminated site in the Upper Colorado River Basin, Wyoming, United States - RVT140D175 | ecosystem: Environmental > Terrestrial > Soil > Contaminated >...
GGAAAAACTGATTCCGCTGATCATCAACAACGCCCTTGCGGGCAAGGACCTGCCGGTTTACGGGGATGGTAAAAATATCCGCGACTGGTTGTTCGTTGGTGATCACTGCCAGGCGATCCTGACCGTTTTGCAACGGGGCGAACTGGGGGAAACCTACAACATCGGCGGCAGCAGCGAGCGGCAGAACATCGAGGTGGTGAAACTGATCTGTGATCTACTTGATGAGATTGCCCCGGCCTTGGCCGGCGGGCAGAGCCGGCAATCATTGATCCGTTTCGTAAAGGATCGCCCCGGCCATGACCGTCGCTATGCCATCGATGCCTCGAAGATTACCGCGCAGCTCGGTTGGGCACCATCGGTTACTTTTGAACAGGGCATTCGCGATACGGTGCGCTGGTACCTGGACAACCGGGATTGGTGCGCGGCGGTCATGGATGGCTCTTATCGCAACTATTACGAAAAAATGTATGCGGGGCGCTGAGATGGGTGTGCGGCAGCGCTCTGTCGCCTTGATCGGCGAGCGCGGAATGCTGGCGCAAAAAGTGCGCCAACTGGCACCGGCACATTATGTCATTCATCGCCTGAGCCGACCTGGTTTTGACCTCGCCGATGCGGTCGGGGTGCGGGAAAAACTGCTGGCGCTCAGACCGGACGTCATTATAAACTGCGCCGCCTATACCCATGTCGACGGCTGTGAGAGCAACGCTGACACCGCCTTTCGGGTGAATGGCGAAGGGCCGGGCAATCTGGCCCGGGTGGCGGATGAACTGGGTGCGACCCTGGTGCAGGTGTCCACCGATTATGTGTTTGCCGGTGACGCTTCGCAGCCCTACCGGGAGGACGATCAGGTCGGCCCGCAATCCGTTTACGGGCGAAGTAAACTGTGCGGTGAAAAAGCCATCATCGACAGTGGGCTGAAGCGCTACTTCATCATCCGCACCAGTTGGCTTTACGGGCCGGATGGCAAGAACTTCGTCGAGACCATGCTGCGCCTGGCGGCCGAGCGTGAGGAGTTGCGGGTGGTTGCGGATCAGGTCGGCTCGCCGACCTATACCGGCGATCTCGCCCGAGCCATCTTCAACCTGCTGGCGGTGGCTGACGCCGGACGGGAAGATAATTACGGCATCTACCATTTCTCCAACGAAGGCTGTTGCAGCTGGCATGCCTTCGCCGAGGCAATCCTGACTATGGCCAGGTCCCTTGGCCTGCCCGTGCTGGCTCGCCGGGTGGTGCCGATCGGGACCGAGGATTACCCTCTGCCCGCTCCGCGGCCGGCCTACTCCGTTCTCTCCAAGGATAAATACCGGCAGGTCACGGGAGCTCAGGTTCCTTTGTGGCGCGACAGCCTTGAATTTTATTTACGCAACGACAGGAGTTGACATGGCAGGAATCAAAAAGGGTATCGTCCTTGCGGGAGGGGCGGGTAACCGCCTGTATCCCCTGACCCTGGTGGTGAGCAAACAATTGCAGCCGGTGTATGACAAGCCGATGATCTATTATCCCCTGTCGACTTTGATGCTGGCCGGGATCGACGATATCCTGATCATTTCGACCCCGCAGGATGTCCCGCGCTTTGAAGCCCTGTTGGGGGATGGCAGCCAGTGGGGAATCAGGCTCGGCTACGCGGTGCAGCCCGAGCCGAAGGGCATTGCGCAGGCCTTTCTCATCGGGGAACAATTCATCGGCCAAGACCCCGTCTGTCTGATTCTTGGCGACAACCTGTTTTACGGTAAGGTCGGCCTGGACCGGATTGCCGAAGCGTTTGTCGATGGGGCACTTGTTTTCGGCTATCCGGTCAGTGACCCGGAACGCTACGGAGTGGTGGAGTTCGACAAGTCCGGCCGGGCCATTGGCCTGGAGGAGAAGCCGGTCCACCCCAAGTCGCATTTCGCTATTCCCGGTCTGTACCTCTATGACCACAAGGTCGTTGAACTGGCCAAAGCCCTGCAGCCCTCGGCCCGCGGCGAACTGGAGATCACCGACCTTAACCTGGAGTTCCTGCGCCGGGGAGAACTCCGAGTGGAGAAGTTGGGTCGCGGCATCGCCTGGCTCGATACCGGAACCCACATGAGCCTGCTGGAGGCCAGCCATTTTATCGGCACCATCGAAGCGCGGCAGGGGACTAAAATTGCCTGTCTCGAAGAGATCGCCTTGCGCAAGGGGTTTATTGACCAGAGTCAGATGGAACGGCTCATTGAAAAGACGCCCAAGTCAAGCTATCGGGACTATCTGGAGCTGGTGCTGAAGGATGGCATATGACGATCATTGCCACCGATTTGCCGGAAGTGCTTCTCGTCGAGCCGAAGGTGTTTGGCGATCAACGGGGTTTTTTTTACGAGAGCTTTAACCAGAAGGTCTGGGAGGAAAAAACCGGTCTGCAAACCCGGTTCGTGCAGGACAATCACTCGCGATCGACTAAAGGAGTGCTGCGGGGCCTGCACTACCAGATCCGTCAGCCGCAGGGCAAGCTGGTGCGGGTGGTGGTCGGGGAAGTGTTTGACGTGGCCGTCGATATCCGTCGGAACTCCCCCACTTTTAAGCAGTGGGTCGGAATTCGTCTGTCCGCGGAAAACAAACGGCAGCTCTGGGTGCCGGAAGGCTTTGCCCACGGCTTCCTGGTCCTTTCTGAAGTGGCTGAGTTTCTATACAAAACTACCGATTACTATGCGCCTGAACACGAGCGAGGCATCATTTGGAACGATCCGGAACTCGCTATTGAATGGCCTTTGTTGGAGGCGCCTACGGTAGCCGCCAAGGATCGGGAAGCGTCGCTTTTGAGAGATTCCGAGGTATTTTAGGGGCTGGCGAGCGGCAAGCGGCGGATAAAACCTCGGCGAGCGGAAAAGTCCCAGCAAGTAAGAAATGTTTCGACTTTGAAATCACGGTTCTGCATCGTGCTCTGGACTTCAAGCAGCAACGGTTGGCAATAGATGGATCCGGGGGAATGGGAAGAAATTCAATTTTTTGAGAATGTCCCGTTTGAGGTTCTGGTTTTTCGTAATGGACTTTTTACTGCCCTATTGGCATAATATGCCAATCAATAGCTGTAGGAGATAAACCATGCCGACCCGCAATGTTGTTTTGACCGACCACCAAGCTTGCTTCCTGGAGAAGCTTGTATCCTCGGGACGCTATCAGAATGCCAGTGAAGTGCTGCGTGAGGGGTTGCGACTCGTTGAGCAGCGCGAGCAAGAGGACGCTTTGCGGTTGGACGCCTTGCGTAGCGCCGTACAAACCGGCGTCGCCGATATCGAGGCCGGGCGCTTGAACGCCTTCGAATCGCCAGTGACTCTCAGCGCGCATCTCAAAGCCTTGTCAAGCAAAGCGATCAGTGCCGCGTGAGCACACTTTGGACGATTCGACTCGCTAGCCGAGCTGAACAAGATTTTTTTGAAATTGTGAAATGGACGGCGGACAATTTTGGCCCGCAACAGGCTGCGGTCTATGCCGAGACTTTGTCATTGGCGATCGGTGAGCTTGCGGGGGGGCCTGAGGTTTTGGGTGCAAAGCGTCGCAATGAGATTGGCAATGGCATCCTGACCCTTCATGTCGCCCGCCAAGGGCGTAAGGGGCGGCATTTTGTGATATTCCGTATCGGTGGCGTGACCACGATTGATGTTCTTAGACTGCCTCATGACAGCATGGATCCGGTACGGCACCTTCCGTCATTAGGTCATCAGAAGTGATCAGATTGCATCTGCGGCTAAATACGGGGTTAAAGTCAAAGGCATAGTTGCCGCTGATAAGGTCTGATAAAGTCTGATGTCGAAAACAAAAACCAAGAGTTTTTGAATTGTTTTCAGGTTTTATCAGAAGTGATCAGATTGCGGGTGTGGGAGGAGTAGGGGTAGTTAACGATTTAGGAGCGTCCCCCCCCTTTTTTTTTAAAGGATCGAATTAAAATATGCCAGAAATTTGCCGATTTCTTGGAATTGTCATCAGCATGTATTTCGATGAGCATAATCCGCCCCACTTCCATGTGCGGTACAATGAATATCGCGCAGTCATGGGGATACGCGACCTGAATTTGCTTGACGGACGTCTTCCGGCCAAAGTCCGTGGGTTGGTCGAGGAATGGGCAGAGCTTCATCAGGATGAACTGCTGACGATGTGGACGTCGCAGGAGTTCCACAAGATTGCGCCACTTGTGTAAGGAGAACGGCGATGGTAAGAATTCAGGACGCAGAATACATTGGGGAGTATAAGGTCCACTTGCGTTTCGACACGGGCGAAGAGGGTGTTGCCGATCTGGACGACGTGATTACCAGATACCCAGCGGCAAGACCTCTTATCGAGTACGCTGAATTCGCCAAGTTTACCCTCGATGAGTGGCCGACGTTGGTATGGCCCTGTGGTTTCGATCTCTCCCCGGAAATGCTCTATGAGCGGGTAACAGGGAAGCGGCCGGCTTGGCAACAGGAGTCAGCTCACGAAAAAACGGAGCCATATGGGTCAACTAAAGATTGATGACTGTCCCATCAGGGTTCGAAAGAAATTGTAGTGGTTCAATGAATCAACAACGTCCACTAAACCCCAAAGGACCTCAAAATTTGATGTTGAAAACAAAAACCAAGAGTTTTTGAATTGTTTTCAGGTTTTATCAGAAATGATCAGATTGCATCTGCGGCCATGAAAAGCTTTGGTTTTTGAATCAAAGGCATCATTGAACGCAGATAACCGATAAGATCGGATAACTGCGGATAAAAGCATAAACCTTGGACAAATAGGTTTCCATCTGCGTTCAAATGATACGGATTGAAGATTTTAAAATATTTGTTTCTGTAAAAAAATTCAAAATCTGACTTGGACGCAGATAACATCGGATAACTGCGGATAAAACCCAAAATCTTAGGCAAATGAGTTTTTATCTGCGTTCATCCGTCCTTATCTGCGTTCGATGATTATTGTCTTTTCGATTTAAATTCTTGACTTGGGCGCAGTTAAAATCGGATCAATACGGAGAAAATTCATATCGGGGATTCCCGGTATGGCTGGATTTGGGGGGAAGATGACTGTTGAAGATATAAAAAACCACTTTGAAAAGCTCCAGGAAACGCTCCAGACCGTTTCCCAAACAAAATCTGACGCTATTTTATCGGCCTGCCACGCCATTGCCGATGCCCTGAAGCAGGGGCAAAAAGTTCTGATCATGGGCAATGGCGGGTCGGCGGCTGACGCCCAGCATTTTGCCGCGGAACTGGTCGGACGGTTTCTGCTGGAGCGCAAGGCTCTGCCGGCCATTGCCCTGACCACCGACAGCTCGATCCTGACGGCAGTGGGCAATGACTACGGTTTCGACGAGATTTTCAAACGCCAGGTAGAAGCTTTGGCCCGGCCCGGTGATGTGGTGATCGGCATCTCCACCAGCGGCAAATCCAACAATGTGTTCCATGCGCTGACCACTGCCAACCACGCCGGTTGCAAAACCATCGGCCTTTTGGGGCGGGACGGCGGCAATATTGCCGGCATTTGTGATATCGATCTCACCGTGCCGGTGGATTATACGCCCTACATTCAAGGCGCGCATGGAGCGATTATTCACATAGTTTGCGATTTGGTGGAAAAGGAACTGTTCGCGTAGAGCGGCTTTTCCCCCCTGATTTATACATTGAATTGACAATTAGCCGAATTGTCACCCGCCGGAATTTCTTGCATAAAATCACGGTTTATGGTACCGGAGTAGCGCGATTTGTCTGATTTGGACCTCTGTCGTCAGTTGCTTTTCAGGTTCTGCCCTACAAGGTAGACGACCGTCTCGGAACGCCTGGAAAAACGCATACGAAAACCTGAATTGAACGCAGATAACATCGGATAACTGCGGATAGAGCCAAAAACCTTGGACGAATAAGTTTTCATCTGCGTGCATCCGTCTTTATCTGCGTTCAAATGATCCAGATTGATTATTTTAAAATATGTATATCTGTAAAAATATGCGAAAACCTGAATTGAACGCAGATAACATCGGATAACTGCGGATAAAACCAAAAATCTTGGGCAAATTAGTTTCCATGGATAAAAACAAAATAAATTCCGTAGTGAAATGGAAATATAAAACATGAATCGCACGGAAGTGGAAAATTTTCTCAATCGTCTCGGGTCGATCCGGGCCCTGGTGATCGGGGACCTGATGCTTGACGAGTATCTGTGGGGCAAGACCGATCGGATCAGCCCCGAGGCACCGGTCCAGGTGGTGGACATCACCCGGGAAGACTTGCGTCTTGGCGGTGCCGGCAACGTGATCAACAACCTGGTGACCCTTGGTTGCCGAGTACATGTCGCCAGTGTGTTGGGTGATGGCCATGACGGCGAATTGCTGCGGGGCATGCTGTCAGACAAGCAGGTCGGTACGGCGGGCGTTCTGCTTGATCCTCAGCGAACCACCAGCCGCAAAACACGCATTCTTGCCAGCCACCAGCAGATGATGCGAATCGACCGGGAGAGCCGGACGCCCATCACTGCCGCTCAGGAAGAGGAACTGGCCTCCTGGGTTCGGGAACATGCCGCGGAGTTCGACGTTATACTGATATCCGACTACCTCAAGGGCGTGTTGACTGAAGGTTTGCTCCAGGCGGTCATCGCCATTGGCAAGAGGCAGGGCATTCCGGTGGTCATTGACCCCAAGGGGGACGATTACAGCAAATATCGCGGCGCGACTTTGCTGACGCCCAACCGCAAGGAAACGGAAGTTGCCTCCCGGGTGGCGATCACCGACCTCGATAGCCTGCGGCGGGCCGGCCGCGCCCTGCTTGAAAACCTCGAACTGGAAACCCTGGTGGTGACCCGGAGCGAAGAGGGTATCAGCATTTTTTTCCGGGACGGCAACGAGGTTCATCTGCCGACCGAGGCGCGGGAAGTGTATGACGTGACCGGCGCCGGCGACACGGTTTTGTCCCTGATCGGGGTCGGCCTGGCCTGCGGCCTGCCTATCGAGGATGCCGCGCGTCTGGCCAACCTGGCCGCCGGTATCGCGGTCAGTAAGCTTGGCACCTCGACAGTGACCGTGGAGGAGATCCGGGAGATCTTTTCCCATCAGTTTACGGAAGGGGACAGCAAGATCAAACGGCGCGACAGTCTGGCTCGGATTATCGAAACGGAACATCAGCGCGGCAAGACCATCGTCTTTACCAACGGCTGTTTCGATCTGCTGCACGTCGGTCACGTGAAATACTTGCAAAAGGCTCGCCGCCTCGGCGATCTGCTGATTCTGGGGCTTAATTCCGACGACTCGATTCGCCGGCTCAAGGGACCGAGTCGTCCGCTGATCGGCGAGGAGGAGCGGGCGCATATCCTGGCCGCCCTGGCCTGCGTCGATTACGTGGTGGTGTTTGATGAAGATACTCCCCTGGAGTTGATCCGGCTGTTGCGTCCGCAAATTCTGGTCAAGGGCGGCGATTATACCCCCGAAGGGGTGGTGGGCAAGGACCTGGTGGAAAGTTACGGCGGACGGGTCGCCCTGATCGATCTGGTGGACGGCCGCTCCACGACCAATATCATCGAGCGGATACTCGATCGATATGAGCCGGGTTGAATGGCGTCGCAAAAAGTCCGCCCTACGGCGTTACGGCATTTTTTCAGGACCTCGACATACTAAGATGTATGCCTTCGCCCCTGAAAAAATACCAAGCCTTGTAGGACGAAATTTTTGCTTAGCCATGGCGTCGCAAAAAGTCCGCCCTACGGTGTTAACCCCGGCGGTTTTTCTCGACCGGGACGGCACCCTCAATGTCGAGAAGAATTACCTCTACCTGCCGGAAGATTTCGAATTCATCCCAGGCACCCCCGCCGCAATTCGACGGCTCAATCGTGCCGGTTTCAAGGTCTTCGTCGTCACCAACCAGTCCGGGGTGGCTCGGGGCTATTTCAGCCTTGAAGATGTTGAGCGTCTTCATCGACATATCGCCGACCGTCTGGCCAAAGCCGGAGCTCAAATCGACGGCTTCTACGTCTGCCCCCATCATCCGACCGAAGGGCAGGGGAGTTATGTTGGGGAATGCGACTGTCGCAAGGGCGCGCCGGGTCTGCTCCTGAAGGCGGCCGAGGAACATCGTATCGACCTGGGCCGTTCCTTCATGGTGGGCGATAAAGAGGCCGATATCGAGGCGGGGGAGCGGGCCGGATGCACCCCGCTGCTGGTGTTGACCGGCTACGGAACCGCCACGGCCGAAAAAGTTGCGCCCGAGCGCGCGCGGCGATTTGCCGATTTGAGTGCGGCGGTGGACTGGATTCTGGAATTGGGTGGGTAAAAGTTTTACCTGGTTATGCACTTGTCTCCAGTAGAAAGGTGCAGCAGGTGGAAAAACCCAAAATTCTTCTCACCACACGTTCGCTTCGCTCACTAGAGATCACAGAGAGAACAGAGATCACAGAGAAAAAGCACTGAAATTTTAAGATGTTCTCTGTTTCCTCTGTGTCCTCTGTGGTGCAAGCTTTTGATTTTGATAGATCGTCAACTGGAGTTTAGTGCATAACCCGATAGTTTTATTTCAAGGTTTCTTCTGCGCCCCGGCGTCTCTGCGGGAGTCATACGAAAAGGTATATCCATGATCAAAAGCATGACAGGATTCGGCAAGGGGCAGGCCTCCGCGAGCGAAGTCACCCTTACCGTTGAAGTGAAATCGGTGAATCACCGTTACGGCGATATCACCGTCAAGGCTCCCCGTTCGCTGATGGCGCTGGAGGGGGAAGTTCGCAAGCGGGTCGGGGAACGACTCAAGCGCGGCCGGATCGACGTCTATATCAATCTGGAGCATAGCGCCGCAGGGGGGAAGGTACCCGTTCTCGACCAGGCGCTGGCGGAAAATTACCTGCGGCTGTTTGCGCAGATGCAGCAGGATTACGATCTGCGAGGCGAGATGACCTTGCCCCTGCTGGTTTCGCAAAGGGATGTGATCACCCTCCAGGAGCTCGATCCCGCGGTGGACGAGGTTCGGGCCAGTCTCGATGATGCTCTTGACATGGCCGTGGATGCCGTGGAGAGGATGAGGATGGCCGAAGGTGAAGCGACCAGCCGGGATATCGTCGCCCGGATGATCTTCCTGGAAGAACTGTTGGCAGGAGCGCAGCAGCGGGCTCCCCAAGTCCCATTGGAGTGGCAGGCCAAGTTGCGGGAGCGGCTGCAAAAACTCGGCAACGGCATCGAGGTCGATCCCCAACGAGTGGCCCAGGAGATTGCCCTGTTCGCCGATCGGTGCGATATCAGCGAAGAGTTAACCCGGTTCAGGAGCCACCTTGAGCAGGTCCGCGGGTTGTTGGCGGCGGAAGAGCCCGTCGGGCGGCAGATTGATTTTCTGGTACAGGAACTGAATCGCGAAGCCAACACCATGGGTTCCAAGTCCAATGACGTGGAATTGACCCGGCAGGTGGTGGCCATCAAGGCGGAGCTCGAAAAGATTCGCGAGCAGGTGCAGAATATTGAATAAACCGGTTGTGTTTGGCTCGGCTAAAATACTTGAAAAATCCGCAGGTAAAAGCAAGATCAAAGGCAATGGAACGCGGATGCCGCGGAAAAGGCCGGATAAAATCTGATTTAACCCTAAATCCTGGTTTGGTTTTAAATCCGCGAAGATCCGCGCGCATCAGATGTGATCCGCGTTCTATTAAAGGTTTTGAAACGAGAATTTCACAAGTAAGTCGAAGAAATCGAAACGATCGGCATTAAAATGACAGATGAAATATTGAACGCAAACGAGCATCGGCGAAAGGGCATCCTGTTTGTCATATCGGCTCCTTCCGGAGCCGGCAAAACCACCCTGTGCCATGAAGTAATTGACATTTTCCCCCGGCTGCGGCACTCTGTCTCCTATACGACGCGGGCGCCCAGGGCAGGGGACCGGGAGGGTGTCGATTATCATTTTGTTACACTCGAAACCTTCGAGGCCATGGTCTCGGCGGGTGCTTTCGCCGAATGGGCCGAAGTCCACGGCAACCGTTATGGTACCGCCGTAAAAACCCTGGACGGGCTTCGCGAAGCAGGATACGACGTCCTGCTGGATATCGACTGCCAGGGGGCGGCACAACTCAAGGGACGCTGTCCCGAGGGGGTTTTTATTTTTATCCTTCCCCCCGGATTCGACGAACTGGAGCGCCGGTTGCGGGGTCGCAACACCGATGCACCCGCGGTAATAGAACAACGTCTGCAAAATGCCCGTCGCGAAATTCGGCAGATGGTGTGGTACGATTACCTGGTGGTCAATGATGATTTTCCCCGGGCGAGCCGGGAACTGCAGGCCATTATTACTGCCGAAGGGTGCCGTACCGCCCTGCTGAAGGATGAGATAGGGAAGCTGCTGGATCTGAATTGATGGCGTCGCAAAAATTCCGCCCTACGGCGTTACGGCGTTTTTTCAGGATCTCGACATACTGGATGTATGCCATCGTCCCTGAAAAACCACCAAGCCTTGCAGGACGAAATTTTTGATATCCATTGTTAGCCATTGTTAGTCATTGTTAGCCATTGTAAGAGTTTTTGTGAAGGCATCATTTATTGAAACAACCCCAAAAAGGAATTCCCCGATATGGCACGTATTACCGTAGAAGATTGTCTTGCACAGATCCCTAACCGTTTTTTGCTGGTCATGGTGGCTTCCAAACGTACCAAACAACTCTACAAGGGGGCGAACCCGCTGATCGAAAACAGAGCCAACAATAAGAAAATTGTGCTCTGTCTGCGGGAAATCGCGGCGGCCAAGGTTGACTACGAAATACCCGGTTACAAGAAATAGTCCGTCTGCCGGCCGGAAGAACTCTTTCCGGTCGGCTTTTTGAGCCCGCCTGCAGGTCAGTTTCCCGAATCCCTCATTCTCGCCCGGATCATTCATGAAGACTTCTGCTGCAACCGCCATATGCGACTCAGAGGCAGTCTCGCCTGGGTTGCGACCAAATCTCATGAAAAGTCCAGGCTGACGAGTCTGTTTTCCGGACTCCCTTCATACCATGCATCCTGCAGTTCGAATCGACGATATCATCGACCAGGTTCTGTCCTATAATCCGGGAGCGGATGTGGACGCGCTGCGCAAAGGCTATGTTTTTTGCGCCAAAGTGCACGGAGCCAGGGTCCGGCGCACTGGCGAACCGTATCTGGCCGATGCTCTGGAAATCGCCCGGATTCTAGTGCGCCTGAAAACCGATGTCGCGACCATTCTCACCGGCATGCTGTACGATATACTGGAACAGGGTCTCGCCGAGGCCGCAGAACTGAAAAACCTCTTCGGCGACGATATCGGTCAGCTCATCGAAGTCCTTACCAAACTGGGGAAAATCACTTTCATCACCAGTGAAAAGCAGCAGGCGGAAAATTTCCGCAAAATGTTGCTGTCCATGGCCCGGGATATCCGGGTGGTCCTGGTGCTGCTGGCCGTCAGGCTCTACAACATGCGGGGCCTCAACCTTTCCCCGGCTGAGGAACAGCGGCGTTTTGCCCAGGAAACCCTGGATATCTATGCCCCGCTGGCCAACCGCCTGGGGATAAGCTGGATCAAATGCGAGCTCGAGGATCTCGCCTTTCGTCATGTCTTGCCTGATATCTTCTTCGACCTTCAGGAAAAGGTTGCCCAGACCGAGCGGGACCGCGCCGATTACATAGATAAAGTGAAAGAAAAGATCGAGGAAAAGCTCCGGGAACACCAGATTGGCGGGCAATGCTACGGCCGTTCAAAACATCTCTATTCCATCTATGGCAAAATGGAGCGGCAGGGCATTGAGTTCGAAGAGGTTTATGATCAGATCGCCTTTCGGGTGATCGTTAAATCCCTTCAGGACTGCTATGCGGTTCTGGGCATCATCCATGAGTCCTGGAAGCCGATTGCCGGGCGGTTCAAGGACTATATCGCCATGCCCAAGGCCAATATGTACCAGTCCCTGCACACGACGGTGATCGGGCCGGACAACGAACGCATGGAAGTTCAGATCCGTACCGAAGAGATGCATCGGGTGGCCGAAGAGGGTATCGCGGCCCACTGGAAGTATAAAGAGGGCAAAGTCACCGCCGGGAGCGAAGACGAAGGCGAGCGACAGCTCGGCTGGCTGCGGCAGATGCTCGAAAGTCAACAGGAGATGGCCGAGACCCTGGATTTCACCGGACCGATGAAGGTGGATCTCTTTGCCGACGAAGTCTATGTATTTACCCCCAAGGGAGAGGTTAAGGCTTTTCCCCGGGGTGCCACGCCCATCGATTTTGCCTACAGCGTCCATAGCCAGGTGGGGAACCGTTGTGTCGGGGCCCGGCTCAACGGCAAGCTGGTGCCCTTGAAAACCGAGTTGAAAAACGGTGATATCGTCGAGGTGATCACCGCAGCCAACCAGACCCCGAGCAAGGACTGGCTGAAGTTCGTCAAGACTTCCAGGGCCGCCGGCAGAATCCGGCAATGGATCAAGACCGAGCAGCGGGAAAAGAACATCGTGCTGGGTCGGGAACTGCTGGAAAAGCGCTTGCGCAAATATGGCTGCAGTCTGAAAAAGGTCCTCGCCGGCAAGGAAATGGCCGCCGCCATGTCGGATCTGGGATACCTGTCCTCCAACGATCTGCTGGCAGCTCTGGGTTACGGAAAGTTGTCCCTGGGGCAGGTGATCAGCCGGGTGGTGCCGGCCGAAAAGGTCAAGCCGCCCGCGGAAGAAAAGGGTACCTTCGGCAAGGTTCTGGACAAGATCCGCAAAAAACCGTCAAGTGCCATCAAGATCCATGGGATCGACGATATTCTGGTTCGTTACGCCAAATGCTGTAATCCCCTTCCCGGTGACCCCGTGGCCGGTTTCATTACCCGCGGCCGGGGAATTACGGTGCATAACGCCGATTGTCCGGCGGTGTTGAGAACCGACCCGGAGCGGCGTGTCGAGGTCGAGTGGGATATGAAGAAGAAATCATCCCACCCGGCGAAGATTCGGGTTTCTTCAAAAGACCAGAAAGGGATTCTCGCCAACATCAGCAGCGCGGTGTCCAATTGCGAAGCGAATATCGTCAGCGCCCAGGTGAGCACTTCCGGCGATGGCCGGGCGGTCATCATTTTTTCCGTCGACGTTGCAGACCTCGAGCATCTGAACAGGGTGATCAATTGTGTGCACCAGGTCAAAGGGGTCTTCGGTGTCGAGCGGATTCGGCATTAATGAACCCTCGTAATCCGTAAGGCGTAATAGGTAATAGGTAATAGGTAATAGGTAATAGGTAATAGGTAATAGGTAAAGACCAAGAGCCTGAAATCCTGGCGAATTTTTCCTTTAAAGATTTTCACCCATTACCCATTACGACTTACGAATTACGGCCCTTTAAAGCCTTTCACCCATTACGACTTACGAATTACGGCCCTTCAAAGCTTTTCACCAATTACGATTTACGGGTTTTCCACGAGGGAGTTAAAAATGGAAAAAATTGAAACGGATCGGGCACCTGCGGCGATAGGTCCCTATTCGCAGGCGATCAGGGCGGGGGATTGGCTGTTTTTTTCCGGTCAGATTCCCCTCGATCCCCATAGCGGGGAACTGGTTGACGGTGGGGTCGAGGAGCAGACCAGGCAGGTGATGGTCAACATCGGTGCCGTTCTTGTCGCTGCCGGGCTGGATTTTTCCTCCGTGGCCAAGACCACGATTTATCTGACCGACCTGCAGTCCTTTGCCGTGGTCAACGCGGTCTACGGCCGGTATTTCCAGGGAACGGCTCCAGCCCGGGCCACGGTGCAGGTGGCTGCGCTGCCGAAAGGCGCCCAGGTCGAGATCGAGGGGATTGCCTGTTTTGGGAAGAGTGAAGAGTGAAGAGTGAAGGGTGAAGAGTGAAGGGTGAAGGGTGAAGGGTGAAGGGTGAAGGGTGAAGGGTGAAGGGTGACCAGGGACCAGGGACCAGGGACCAGGGACCAGGGACCAGGGACCAGGGACCAGGGACCAGGGACCAGGGACCAGGGACCAGGGACCAGGGACCAGGGACCAGGGACCGATCCGGAAAACAGAAAAAGCAGGGGGCTAACGGCCCACCTGCTTTTTTGCTGTAATTATCGCGACCCCGTCGGAGAGGGTTATACCGCTTTGGTTACCGTTCCGGAACGCAGGCAACGGGTGCAGACCTTCATGGACTGAACCTTGCCCTTGTAGAGAGCTCTCACTTTCTGGAGGTTCGGGTACCATACCTTCCGGGTCTTGTTTTGGGCATGGCTGACATTATTGCCGCTTGACGGTCTTTTTCCGCATACTTCACAAACTCTGGCCATTTTGGGTAACCTCCTGGAAATTTAGAGCTCCTATAACTAGCATGGTTTTATGGCTGTTGCAACTTTTTTTTGTCCCGATCCGCCGGGGATTAATCCAGGGCCGCCGCGGTCAGCCAACCGGTCAAGGTGCCGTGAATGTCGAACATGGCGCCTTCTTGGGCTATGGGCCCGCAGAAAAGGGTGCCGGGTCCGAGACGTTGGGGTCCTACCATTCCGGGTTGCCTGACTCTGGCGAGGGCTGTTTGAGCCGGTGGCTGGTGGCTGGTGAGCCGATAGCTGGCAAAGGGCAGCAGGGGTGCCAGGCGGCGGCGTACCTGGCCGCCGTCGATAAATGGTTGAGATGGATTGCCCACCTGTT
>Ga0214472_10004606_pt1 | contig 14542 bp, 11 predicted proteins | sample RVTome_6_FD_207662 | JGI IMG/M metagenome (GOLD analysis project Ga0214472, IMG submission 207662) | Soil microbial communities from uranium-contaminated site in the Upper Colorado River Basin, Wyoming, United States - RVT140D175 | ecosystem: Environmental > Terrestrial > Soil > Contaminated >...
ATGCCCGCCTAGCGCGTCACCGCGGGGCGCAGACCCCACGGACGCCAGATCAGCACGGCCATCATCAGCAGCATGTTGGAAGCGAGCGAAAGCTTCGGAAAGACGAAGGCGACATAGTTGCCCATGAGGCCGACGAGCAGCGCGCCAAGCAGCGAACCCTCGATCGAACCGAGGCCGCCGATGATGACGACGATGAACACCAGTACCAGCAGTTCGCCGCCGAGCGTGCCTGAAATCAACCCCTGATAGCCGGCCCACATCGCCCCTCCAGTGGCGGCGAGCGCCGAACCGACCATGAACACGAGCACGAACAGGCGGTCGATGCGGAAACCGAGCGCCTCGACCATTTCGCGGTTTTCAACTCCGGCGCGGATCAGCAGACCGACGCGGGTGCGGTTCAGCACCAGATAGAGCGCGACAAAGACCAGAGCGCCGAGCACGAAGGCGAAGATGCGGTAGATTTCGATGGCGACGTCGCCGATGATGAACGATCCCTGCAACAGCGCCGGGCGGGCGACGCTGACCGGAGCGCCGCCCCAGATCGCCAGGATCGCCTGCTCGGCCACGATCAGCGCCCCGACGGTGATCAGGATCTGGCGCAAATGATCGCCATAGACCGGGCGGACGATCACACGCTCGAAGCCGTAGCCGGCGACGAGGCCGAACAGGGCAGCGGCCCCGATCGCCGCCATGAGCGCGGCAAGATTAAGGAAAAGCGACGGCGCGCCGACCCATGCGGAGAGCGCCGCCAATACCGAGGCGGCGATGAACGCGCCGAAGGAAATGAAGGCGGAGTGGCCGAAGTTGAGGATGTCCATCAGGCCGAAGACCAAGCTCAGTCCGGAGGCCATCAGGAAGATCATCATGCCCATCGCCAGGCCGGCGACGGTCAAGGTCGCCCAGGAGGACGTCGAGCCGACCAGCGGTAATGCCAGAACGGCAAGCGCCGGCGGCAGCAGCCAAACGCCGCCATATCGCGACAGCATCGCGGTCATCGCCGTAGACTCCCTCGCATTTTGCGTACCGACTTCGGGATCGCGTTCGCCACTTGCTGGCTCCTCATTGGTGCGCGTCGAGCGACAGGCCAAGCAGGCGCGTCTGCAGTTCGTGGTCGGCAACCAGCGCGGCCATGGCGCCGTGATGGGCGACGCGGCCATCCTCGATCACGGCGACCGATCGGCCCAGTTCGGACGCGAACATGAAATTCTGCTCGACCAAAAGGATCGTGGTGTCGCGCGCGATCTCGCGAAATACCTCGACCATGGCGCGGATAATCGCCGGCGCCAGTCCTTTGGTCGGTTCGTCGATGAGGATCATGGCCCTTGGCTCGATGATCGCCCGCGAGATCGCCAGCATCTGCTTCTGGCCGCCGGAGAGCGACCAGGCCGGCTTGGCGCGAAATCGCTCCATCGCCGGAAACAGTTCGAAAATCCGTTTCAGGCGTGCGGCGTCAAACCTGCCCGCGGAAGCCGCCAGACGGAGGTTTTCCTCCACCGTCAAGCCGCCGAAAATGCCCATGTTTTCCGGCACATAGGCGATACCGCGGCGAGCGATGTCGGCGGTGTGGAGATTGGTGATGTCGTGGGTGCGAAACGAAATCGCACCTTGCCGCACGCGCCACAGGCCCATGATCGCGCGCAAGGTCGTGGTTTTTCCGGCGCCATTGCGCCCAAGCAAGACCGAGACGCCGCCTTCGGGCACATTCAGCGAAACGCCATGCAGGATCTGGTAGGGACCGATGTCGACATGGATGTCGTCGACGCGCAGCACATGCGGCGACACGGTCATTGGCCTGCCTCCGCCGGCACGCCGAGATAGATTTCGCGCACGATCGGCAGGCCGATGACGGTTTCGGGTTCGCCCTCGGCGACCAGTTCGCCATTGTGCAGAACGACGATGCGGTCGGCGAGCGCACGCACGACATCCATCTTGTGCTCGACCAGCAACACCGTCTTCGTGCCGTCGCGTTTCAGTTCGCCAATCATGTCAAGGATGACCGGCGCTTCGTCGACCGACATACCCGCGGTCGGCTCATCGAACATCAGGATGTCGGATTCCATCGCCGCCAGCAGCGCCACTTCCAGCTTGCGCTGGTCGCCATGCGGCAGGGCGGCAGCAGGCAGATGCGCCAAGTCGGAAAGGCGCGTTGTCTCCAGATAGCGCATCGCCTCTTCCGTCACCGCCGAATAGGAACCGGCGCTTCGGATCAATCCGGTTGCGATACCCGAACGCGCCTGCACCGCCAGGCGGACATTCTCGAGAACCGACAGACGCGGGAACAGGTTGGTCAGCTGGAATGCGCGGCCGATACCGAGGCGCGCCCGCGCCGACGGCGACAGACGCGTGATGTCGGCCTCCCCCTTGAAGACCGCGCCCGATGTTGCCCGCAATTGCCCGGAGATCAGGTTGAACCAGGTCGTCTTTCCGGCGCCGTTCGGCCCGACGATCGCAGTCGTCTGGCCGGGAAAAAAGGCGCAGGTGACGTCGGCAACGGCCCTGTGGCCGCCGAAAGAAATCGACAGGTTGTCGGTTCGAAGCGAAGGCGTCGTCATCGGGTCAAGGCCGCCGTTTCGCCAAGGAGGAGAATGCAGTTGGCGCCCTCCCCCGGTCTCCGGGGGAGGTTGCCTCGGGAAGCGGGCAAGCGCTACTGGCGCTACTGGTTCACGCGTCCGACCGGAATGTCCATCTCCTCGGACCTGATCTCGCGTACCAGCTCAGGGATTGCCCATTTGACGGCGTCGTCGACCTTGATCTTGAAATGATACATCGACTGCAGTGCCTGATGATCTTCCTTGCGGAAGGTCATCGGACCCTTTGGCGTGTCGAAGGTCATGCCTTCCATCGTCTTGATCAGCGTCTCGGTTTCCCAGTCCGGGGCCGTTTCCAATGCCTTGGCGATCGCCATCGCCGCGGCCATGCCGCCGGCGGTGAAGAAATCCGGCGGCGCGTTGAAGCGCTTCTGGTGCTCGGCGACGAGCCAATCATTGATCGGGTTCTTGGGCAGTTCATAATAGTAGTAGATTGCGCCTTCCATGCCCGGCACGCGCTTGTAGGTCGGCAGCACCGCCAGGATGTGGCCGCCGGTCGATATCTCGATGCCGAAGCGCTGCGGCTCCATCCCGACCAATGCGCCCATCGGATCGCCGGAGCCCGCGACGTAGATCAGGATGACCTTGCGGCCCTGCTTGTCCTTCAGCGCGTTGAACAGACGCTCACCGACGGCGGTGTAGTCCGTCGTCTTCAGCGGCACATATTCCTCGGCAACCACCGTTGCGCCGCTGCCTTCCAGCGCCTTTTTGAAGGCAGCGATGCCGTCCTTGCCGAAGGCGTAGTCTTCGGCCAGCGTCGCGACGAACAATTTGTCGTCGGGATTGAGCGCCTTGGCCTGCGCCTGCATGTCCATCGACGAGTTGCGCGACGTCTTGAAGACAAAGCGGTTGGAATCCGGCCCGGTAAGCGAGTCGGCGACCGCAGGTTCGACCACCAGGATTTTTTGGTACTCTGCGGCGATCGGCAAAAGCGCGGTGGTCACGCCCGAGGAAGTGCCGCCGACGGCGAGAACGACATCGGGATCGTCATAGGCTTCCGCCAATACCGAGCGGCCGACGTCCGGTTTGAATTGCGTGTCCTTCTCCACCACCTCGAGCTTGCGCCCCTTGATCGTCATCGTGCCCTTGGTGGCGTATTCGAGGCCGAGATTGAACCCGGCCGTCGTCTGCTTGGAAAACGCCTCGAGCGGCGAGCCGGAAAGGCCGTGCACGATGGCGATCTTAGCCGGGCCGTCGGCAGCGGCAGCCGGCGCGGCAACGCCGATAATCCCGGCGAGCGCCAGGACAGCGGTAAGCATACGTCTCATGATCTCCTCCATGGTTCGCGACATTGCCAGAACGCGCGAATTTCAGCGCACGGATTGCGGCAATTCCGTTCCGTGCCTCCCGCTGTTATCATCGGCGGGAGCCGCAGCTACGCAAGTCCGTAGAAACACGCATGCAGACAGAATACGCGCCCGGCGAACTCGACCGGTTGGCCTACGAAATGGCGCCAATCGGCATCGTGCTGACCGAAAACCGCATCATTCGGGCCTGCAATCGGGCGTTCGCGGCGATGTTCGGCTACAATTGCGCACAATTGCTCGATCAGTCCTTTGCGGTCCTTTACCCGTCCTACGAGGAGTTCGTGCGCATCCGCAATGTCGGAGTCAGGCCGCTTCGCGAGACCGGGCGCTATTCCGACGAGCGGATCATGGCGCGCGCCGACGGCTCCCTGTTCTGGTGCCGCGTGCGCGGCATCACGCTCACGACCGAAGGCGATCCGCTGGCGCGCGCGGTCTGGAGCTTCGCCGATCTCTCCTATTCGCGTCCGGTCACGCAATTGTCGGTGCGCGAGCGCCAGATCGTGATGCATCTCGGCGAGGGCCGGACCAGCAAGGAAATCGCCCGCATCCTCGATATTTCGCCGCGCACCGTCGAAACATATCGCGCCAAGCTCCTGCGCAAATATCATTGCGCGAACGTGGCCGAACTGCTCGCCAATCTCGGCGGAGTACCGGGCTGAACAGGCCGGCGTCGTCGCATCCGGGATTGTCGTGCGTTACTCCGCAGCGATCAGGCGATGGACTTCCACGATTTCGGCGATCTCTGCGCGACAGGAGCCGCAATTGGTGCCAGCGCTCGTGGCAAGGCCGACGGCGTCGACCGTGTGGCAACCGCGGCGCGCGGCGGCGGCGATGTCGTTGACCCCGATCGACATGCAGGCGCAGACGATCGCGCCCTTGTCGGGCAGATCGGCTCCAGGCCGGCCGGCGAGCAGACGATTGCGGGCGGCCACGGTCTCATGCCCGGTTTGCAATTGCGCGCATGCCCAGCTTCGCGACACCGCCACCGGCCGCGTCGAAAGATAGGCAGCGCCCAACAGTCGCGGTCCGTCGAAGGCCGCGATCCGCCAATTGCCGGCTTTGGCGTCGGCATAGACGATTGACTCGGCCGCCGCGCCGGCGGTTTCGCCGAACATTGCGCGCAGCGATGCAACCGGGTCGACCGGCGCACTGGCAAGCGCGAACTCCATGCGCCAGCCGCCATCGGTCATGGCCCGCGCCCAGTAGTCGCATTTCTCCGGCAGCGGCATTTGCGCCGAAACCGCAAATCCGTAGAGCGCCATCGGCGCGCGGGCGAGTTCGACCGATGCCGCCTTCAATGCCGGTTGTCCGGAGACGGGATCGGTATCGGCAGCAACCAGCCGATCAACGCGGCCGTGCGAAGCATGTTGGTCGCTCCAATGCATCGGCACGAACAGGCTGCCCGGTCGCTGCGATTGCGACAACTGCGCGCGCACCAGTATGAATGAACGACCGGCGCTCAGTCGCACGATATCGGCATCGGCGATGCCGAGCCGGCCGGCGTCGGCCGGATGGATCTCGCAGAACGGTTCGGCGATATGCGCCGACAGACGCGCCGTTTTGCCGGTGCGCGTCATCGTATGCCAGTGGTCGCGGATGCGCCCGGTATTGAGAATGAAGCGGCGCGCCGGACCTGCAAGGGCGGCGACCGGCGTGGGCTTTGCCGCGACGAAGTGGGCGCGGCGGTCTGGCGTATAGAATTCGCCATCGCCAAAGAAGCGGGTCTCGTTCGGTTTCTGGCCGGCTTTCTGCGGCCACTGGAACGGCGCGAGCGCAGCATAGTCGGCAAGCGCAATGTCCGCATAAGCGCCGAGATCGAAATCGCGCGCGCCGTCATTCTCGAATGTGCTCAACGCCGCATGCTCGGCGAAAACCGCTGCGGGATCGGTCCAAGCGAAAGCATCGGCGAAACCCATCCGTCGGCCGACTTGCGCCAATTGCCACCAGTCCGCTTTCGCCTCGCCCGGTGCCGGAAGGAAGGCGCGCTGGCGAGATACGCGGCGTTCCGAATTGGTCACGGTGCCGTCCTTCTCGCCCCAGGCGAGCGACGGTAATTTCACGTGCGCATGACGCAGCGTATCGGTCTCGCTCACGACATCGGAAACGACGACGAACGGACAGGCCGCGATCGCCGCCTCGACCGCGCCGGCCTCCGGCATCGAGACGGCCGGGTTGGTCGCCATGATCCACAATGCCTTGATGCGGCCATCGGCGACCGCGCGGAACAGGTCGACCGCCTTCAGGCCGGGCTTGTCGGCAATCCTCGGTGCATTCCAAAACCGCCGCACCCGGTCGCGATGTTCCGGGTTTTCGATTTCCATATGCGCGGCGAGCATATTGGCGAGCCCGCCGGCCTCGCGCCCGCCCATGGCGTTCGGCTGGCCGGTGAGCGAGAACGGGCCCATGCCCGGACGGCCGATGCGCGCGGTCGCCAGGTGGCAGTTGATGATGGCATTGACCTTGTCGGTGCCGACCGCCGACTGGTTGACGCCCTGGCTGTAGGCGGTCACGGATTTTCGCGAACCGGACCAGAGGCGATAGAACGCTTCGATTTCGCTCTCGCGCAGCCCGGTTGCGGTGGCGACGGCGGCAATGGTCCAGGTTCGCGCTTCGTGCAGCGCCTCGGCGAAGCCAGTCGTATGTTGCAAGACCCATGCGCGATCCACGCGGTCATGTGCGTCGAGCCAGGCAAGCAAACCGGCAAACAGGGCAACATCGGAATCCGGCGCCAGCGCCAGGTGCAGGTCGGCAATATCGGCGGTGCGCGTGCGGCGCGGATCAATCAACACGACGCGCATCCGCGGGCGCTCCGCCTTTGCCGCGGCAAGGCGCTGGTTGAGCACCGGGTGGCACCAGGCGAGATTGGAGCCGACGAGAACGACCGTATCGGCCAGTTCGAAGTCCTCGTAGGTTCCGGGCACCGTATCGGAACCGAAGGCGCGTCGGTGGCCGGCAACCGAAGACGCCATGCACAAGCGCGAATTGGTATCGATATTGGCCGAGCCGATGAACCCCTTCATCAGCTTGTTGGCGACGTAGTAGTCTTCGGTCAGGAACTGGCCGGAAACATAGAACGCTACCGAATTCGGTCCGTGCTCACGGATCGCCTCGCCGAATTTGGCCGTGACGAGATCGAGCGCCTCGTCCCAGTCGGCGCGCCTGCCGGAGATTTCGGGATAGAGCAGGCGGCCGTCGAGGTCCGTCGTCTCGCCGAGGGCGGAGCCCTTCGAACACAACCGACCGAAATTCGCCGGATGCGCGGGATCGCCGCGCACGGTAACGGCACTGTCCGCGCTTGCCTGCGCGATCACGCCACAACCGACCCCGCAATAGGGACAGGTCGTGCGAACCGGCGCCGAAGGCGACATCGATCAGTCCCGCCCGCCCGATATCGCGACCAGATCGCCGGCCCAGATCAGGACTTCGCCCTCCTCAGTGGCGCGGACGCGGAAGGTGCGCACCGAGCCTTCGTCGGCGCCCTGCGCCTGACCGGTTTCCAGCGAAATCACCCAATTGTGCAGCGGGCAGGTCACGCAATCGCCGTGAACAATGCCTTCGCTTAGCGGACCGCCCTTGTGCGGACACTTGTCCTCGATCGCGAACAAGCGGTTTCCGGCGGTGCGGATCACGGTAATCGAGCTGGCGCCCCAGGCAATTCGGCGGGCGCCACGCGGTGGAATGTCGGCGAGGCCGCCGATCGCGATCCAGTTTTCTACCATCGCGTTCATCGCGTTTGCCTCACTCTGCTGCTTCCAGCGAAAGGGTCGCCATAGGCGCGAACTCATGCCGGTCCTTGCCGGCGGCGCGTTCGGTCCAGGGATCAGTCTGGGCGAATTTCTGGCTGAACACGAAGCGGTCGAAATAGGCTTTGCGCTTGTCAGCGTCTTCGACGATCTGGCGGCGAATTTCCTCGACGCCGACACGCCTGGCCCATTTGTAGATGCGCTCGAGATAGCGCCCCTGCTCGCGATACATCTGGACCAACGCGACAATATGTTCGAGCGCCTCGTCCTCGGTTTTCACATGGCCGAGCACTTCGGTGCCCTTGATATCGAGGCCGGCGGCGCCGGCGAAGTGGATCTCATAGCCGGAATCGACGCAGACAACGCCGACATCCTTGCAGGTCGCCTCGGCGCAATTGCGCGGGCAGCCGGAGACAGCCATCTTGACCTTGGCCGGGGTCCACGAGCCCCACATAAATTTTTCGATGCGGATGCCGAGGCCGGTCGAATCCTGTGTGCCGAACCGGCACCATTCGGAGCCGACACAGGTTTTGACCGTGCGCAAGCCCTTGGCGTAGGCGTAGCCCGATACGAATCCGGCCTTGCCGAGCTCGGCCCAGACCCCGGGAAGGTCTTCCTTCCTTACGCCGAGCATGTCGATGCGCTGGCCGCCGGTGACCTTGACGGTCGGGATCGCGAACTTGTCGACGACGTCGGCGATGGCGCGCAGTTCGCTGGCCGAAGTCACCCCGCCCCACATCCGCGGCACGACCGAATAGGTGCCGTCCTTTTGGATGTTGGCGTGGGCGCGCTCGTTGATGAAGCGCGACTGGTAATCGTCGGCGTATTCGTCGGGCCAGTCGCAGACGAGATAGTAATTGAGTGCCGGCCGGCATTTGGCGCAGCCGCACGAGGTCTTCCACTGCAATTCCTGCATGACCGCCGGAATCGTCTTCAATTGCTTGGCCTTGATCAGGCGGCGCACGTCGTCATGGCCGAGATCGGTGCAGGAGCACATCGGCTGGATGGCGCCGGGCTTGTATTTGTCGCCCAGCGTCAGCGCCATCAATTGCTCGACCAGGCCGGTGCAAGTGCCGCACGAACTCGACGCCTTGGTGTGGGCGCGCACATCGTCCAGCGTCGTCAGCCCCTTTTCGAGGATCTTGCCAGTGATCCTGCCCTTGCATACGCCGTTGCAGCCACAGATTTCCGCGTCATCCGGCAAGGCTGCAACGGCCGCCATAGGGTCCAGGGAAGCGCCCCCCTGATAGGCCAGACCGAAGATCAGGGTGTCGCGCATGGCCGAGATATCGGCCTGCTTCTTCTTCAAGTCGTTGAACCACGCGCCGTCGCCGGTTTCACCGAAAAGCACGGTACCGATGATGCGATCGTCCTTGATGACGAGGCGCTTGTAGACCCCCGCCGCGGCGTCGCGCAGGACGATCTCCTCGCGATTCGGCCCGTCGGCGAAATCGCCGAGCGAAAAAAGGTCGATGCCGGTGACCTTCAACTTGGTCGGCGTATCGACATGGACGAAACTGGCTTCACCATTTCCTGCCAGCCGGGCGGCGGCGACGCGGGCCATTTCATATAGCGGCGCGACGAGGCCATAGATCTGGCCGTCGATCTCGGCGCATTCGCCGAGCGCCAGGATGTCGGGATCGCTGGTGGCCATGCCCGCATCGACGACGATGCCGCGATTGACCGTCAGCCCCGCGTCCCTAGCCAAGGCGGCATTCGGCTTGATGCCCGCCGCCATGATCACCAGAGAACAATCGATCATCGTGCCGCCCGCGAGTTCGACACGCTCGACCCGGTTTGCGCCGTGGATCGCCTTGGTGTTGGCCTTGGTGACGATCTTGATGCCGCGCGCCTCCAGCGCCCGCTGCAAGAGGAACCCCGCCGGCGCATCGAGCTGGCGCTCCATCAGGCTCGGCATCAGATGCAGCACGGTCACGTCCATGCCGCGTGCGTTGAGGCCGGCGGCGGCCTCGAGCCCGAGCAGGCCGCCGCCGATGACGACGGCCTTCTCCCGCGATTGCGCGGCGAGCAGCATCGCTTGTACGTCGTCGAGATCGCGATAGGTCAACACGCCGGGCAAATTGGCGCCCGGTACCGGCAAGATGAACGGAACCGAACCGGTGGCGATGACGAGCTTGTCGTAGCTTTCCGTGACGCCCTGGTCGGAGGTCACCGTTTTCGCTGCCCGGTCGATGGCGACGATCTTGTGGCCTTTGTAGAGCACGATGCCGTGCTCGACATACCAGCCATCACCATGGATGACGATTTCCTCATAGGTCTTTTCACCGGATAGCACCGGCGACAGCATGATGCGATCGTAGTTGACGCGGGGCTCGGCGTTGAAAATCGTCACCTCATAGGCATTCGGGACGAGCTCGAACAAGTGTTCGAGCATCCGCCCCGGCGCCATGCCGTTGCCGATGATGACAAGTTTTTGCTTCATCGCATCACTCCGCCGCTGCCAGGGGGCGCTGGCGTTTGATACGGGCCGCCCGTTTCGCTTGAATTGACTTCAACTGTTCCGGATCGGGGTTCGCGCCGCCTTCATAGGCTTCGAGGAATTCGAGCAATTCCTCGCGATAGGCGTAGTAGTCGGGGTGGCCGAGCAGCGCCTTGCGCGAACGCGGCCGCGGCAGGTCGACCTCCATGATGTTGCCGATTTTTGCCTTAGGCCCATTCGACATCATCACGACGCGGTCGGCGAGCAGAATCGCCTCATCGACATCGTGGGTGACGCACACCGTGGTGACCTGCGTGCGCTTCCACACTTCCATCAGAACGTCCTGGAGTTCCCAGCGCGTCAGCGAATCGAGCATTCCGAAAGGCTCGTCGAGGAGCAGCAGTTTCGGCGACAACGCGAAGGCGCGGGCGATGCCGACGCGCTGTTTCATTCCGTTCGACAATTCGCTTGCCGGTTTGTGGAAAGAATCGCCGAGGCCGACGCGTGTCAGGTAGTAGGCGATGATGTCGTGTTTCTCTGTCTTGGTCGCGTCCGGATAGACCCGGTCGACGCCGAGTTCGACATTTTCCCAGGCGCTCAGCCACGGCATCAGCGACGGCGCCTGGAAGACCACGGCGCGATCCGGGCCGGCGACGGTGACATGCTGGCCGTCGAGGATTACCGAGCCACCGGAAATCTTGTTCAAGCCTGCGGCCATCGACAGCACCGTCGACTTGCCGCAGCCGGAATGGCCGATGAGCGAGACGAATTCGCTTTTGTTGATCTTTAGGTCGAAGCCGTCGACGACATTGAGCGGCCCCTTCGGCGTCGGGTAGATCTTGGTCAACTGGCTGAATTCGAGGAAACGCTCCTCGCGCGCGCTTGTCGCCGCGCGGACATAGGCTTCCGGCAGTTTTTCCTTGCGCTGCGTGATCGGCACGACATTTGGCAACACGAGATCGCGCCCGGTGTCGTCGCTGCGCGCCGCGCCGAGTTCCATCAAATATTCGGTGATCTCGCCGCGCAGCCGGATATAGGTCTCGTCATGGTTCATCTCACTGCGCCGGCGCGGACGCGGCAGGTCGACCCGGAACTCCCGGCCCAGCGTCGCGTTCGGGCCCGGCGTCAACGCGATGACGCGGTCGGCGAGCAGGATCGCCTCGTCGACATCGTTGGTGACGAGCAGGATCGTCTGCTTTTCCTTCTGCGAAATGGCTGCGAATTCGTCCTGCAATTTTGCCCGGGTGAGTGCATCGAGCGCCGACAATGGCTCGTCCATCAGCAGCACTTCCGGTTGCATGGCGAGCGCGCGGGCAACGGCAACACGCTGGCGCATGCCGCCGGAAAGCTCGGCCGGCTTGCGATCGCGGGCGTGGGTCAGGCCGACCATGTCGATATAGCGATCGACGATCGCGCGCCGTTCGGCCCGCGGCATGCCGGCGAAGACGCTGTCGACGGCGAGCGCGACATTACCGGTAACCGACAGCCACGGCATTAATGAGTAGGACTGGAAGATGACGCCGCGCTCGCGGCCGGGACCGTCGATCTCGCGGCCGCGGAACAGGACGCCGCCCATGTCCGGCCGAATCAGTCCCGCAAGCGCCGAAACCAGCGTCGTCTTGCCGGAGCCCGAAAAGCCGACAATCGCGATGAATTCGCCCTCGGCGATCTTCAGGTTGACTTCGCCAAGCACATCGGTTCGCGTAGTGCCTTCGCCATAGTGCTTGGCAAGGCCGGTGACTTCGAGGATGGTCATCGTCGCTCCCTCAACGGCTGGCGGAGAAAGTGAAGGCGCGCTGCAGCGCGAACATCAGCCGGTCGAGCAGGAAGCCGATGAGGCCGATGGTCACGACCGCGACCATGATGCGGGCGAGCGACTGCGAGGAGCCGTTCTGGAACTCGTCCCAGACGAACTTGCCGAGCCCCGGATTTTGCGACAGCATTTCGGCCGCGATCAACACCATCCAGCCGACGCCGAGCGACAGGCGCAAGCCGGTGAAGATCAGCGGCAAGGCCGACGGCAGCACGACCTTGGCGATGGTCTTGCGCGTCGGCAATTGCAGAACGCGGCCGACATTCATCAGGTCCTTGTCGACCGAGGCAACGCCAAGCGCGGTATTGATCAGCGTCGGCCAGAGCGAGCAAAGGGTGACCGTCACCGCCGAGATCACCAGCGATTTCGGCAGCGCGTCGCTCGGCTCCAGATAGAGCGCCGAGACCACCATGGTGACGAGCGGTAGCCAGGCAAGCGGGGACACCGGCTTGAAAATCTGGATCAGCGGATTGATCGCGCCATTGAATGTCCGCGACAGGCCCGAGGCGATGCCGATCGGTACCGCCACAGCCGTCGCGATCAGGAAACCGAGACCGACGGTCACGAGCGACGTGAAAATCTGGTCGATATAGGTCGGTTTGCCGGTATAGGCGCGTTCCTTCGCCTTGTCGGCGTTGCCTTCGGCGACCAGCTTGGAATTCCGTTCGGCCTGGCGCTCGTAGAATTCGGCGGCCTTGCGCCGCTCGGCGGCATGGTCGTCCCAAAGGTTGACGGCCTGTTCGAGCACCTGCACCGGCCCGGGGATCGCGCCGAGCGAGGTTTGGACCTGCGGTGCCAACGCCGCCCAGGCCAACAGGAACGCCACGATGCCGATCAGCGGAATGACCAGCACGCGCTGCAATTCATTGAGCTGTTCGCGCGGATCGTCGCCGGCGGCGATCTTCAGGATCGGGACAAGCCAGGAAAAGCCGAGCGCGTCCAGAAATCCGGAAGCGCGGTTGATGCGCTGGAACAGTTTCTCGCGTCTTTCGCTGCGTGCCGCGATTGCGGTATCGAGAGCTTCTGACATGTCATCTTCCTCGGATCGGGGAAATGGCGGCCGGTATCCCGGCCGCCCCATCGGTTCGGTCAGTCGCTCAGCCACCGACGACCGCGTTGCCTTCGACTTTCTGTTCGCCCTTCAGGCCGATCGACAGCGAATTGAGGTAATCGTTCGGCTTGCGCCCGTCATACGGAACGCCATCGATGAAGCCGCCCTGCGGACCGCGATAGCCATCGGTGCCGAAGGGAAAATCTTCCTTTTTGGCGTGACCGTCTTCGATCAGCAGCTCGGCCGCTTTCATATAGATGTCGGGTTTGTAGACGCTCTTGGCCGTCTCGTCGTACCAGGCGTCGGGCTTATGGTCGGTGATCTGGCCCCAGCGGCGCATCTGCGTCAGGTACCAGACGGCATCCGAATAGAAGGGAAAGGTGGCGTTGTAGCGGAAGAAGACGTTGAAATCGGGCACTTCGCGCTTGTCGCCCTTCTCGTATTCGAAGGTGCCGGTCATGGAATTGGCGATGACGGCAGCGTCCGCGCCGACGTATTCGGGTCGCGCCAGAATTTCGACCGCCTCGATGCGGTTGGCGTTGTTGTTTTCGTCAAGCCACATTCCGGCGCGGATCAGCGCCTTGGTGATCGCCAGCGTGGTGTTCGGGTATTTTTCGGCGAATTCGGCGGTGATCCCGAACACCTTCTCCGGATTGTGTTCTTTCTGGATTTCCCAGTCGGTGATGACCGGAACACCAATACCCTTGAATACGGCTTGCTGGTTCCATGGTTCGCCGACGCAGTAGGCGACGATGGTTCCCGCCTCCAGCGTCGCCGGCATCTGCGGCGGCGGCGTGACCGAGAGCAACGCGTCGGCCTTGATCTGGCCGGAAATGTCGGTTGGCGAATAAAAGCCCGGATGGATACCGCCGGAAGCCAGCCAATAGCGAAGCTCGTAATTGTGCGTCGAAACCGGGAAGACCATGCCCATGTTGAATGGCTTGCCCTCGGCCTTGAACTTATCGACCACCGGCTTGAGATACTCGGCCTTGATCGGGTGAACCGGCTTGCCGTCGGCGCCGACCGGAATGTTGGGCTTCATCATCGCCCAGACCTCGTTGGAGACGGTGATGCCGTTGCCATTCAGGTCCATGGAGAAGGGCGTAACGACATGCGCCTTCGTGCCGAAGCCGATCGTCGCTGCGATCGGCTGGCCGGCGAGCATGTGAGCGCCGTCGAGTTCGCCGGTGATGGTGCGGTCGAGCAGCACCTTCCAGTTGGCCTGCGGCTCCAGCGTCACGTAGAGCCCTTCGTCCTCGAAGAATCCCTTCTCCTTGGCGATGGCGAGCGGCGCCATGTCTGTGAGCTTGATGAAGCCGAACTTCAGTTCGTCCTTTTCGACATCCAGCATTTCTGCCGAAACGGGGGCTGCTAGACTTGCCGCGATCGCGGTGAAAGCGGCCGTTACGAGAAATCGACGCCGGTAGGTCATGGCGGTGCTTGTCCTTTTGCCGTTGTCGGGAACGCGTCTGGTAGGAAGGCGCGGGCCCCGGATGAAACAAAAAACGCCGCCGATCAGGTCAGCCGTCTCCACTTCAACGGGAGCCCGGCATTCCTGAGCGGCAGCGCTGCCTGGTGCGCGCCCGGCTTTGGGCGGCGC
>Ga0214472_10004607_pt1 | contig 14541 bp, 18 predicted proteins | sample RVTome_6_FD_207662 | JGI IMG/M metagenome (GOLD analysis project Ga0214472, IMG submission 207662) | Soil microbial communities from uranium-contaminated site in the Upper Colorado River Basin, Wyoming, United States - RVT140D175 | ecosystem: Environmental > Terrestrial > Soil > Contaminated >...
GCTCGGTACCCATGTCCGGGCTGTAGGCGGTCATGTCCGCGAGGAGCCCGGGCTCGGTGATGTTGCGCGCGGCGACCGCCGCCTCGGGGGGGACCGGTGCGCCGACCGCGACGTACTGCTCGACCTGGGCCTGGACCGAGCGCATCAGGGCCTGGACCTCGACGTCGTTCGACGCCGGCTCGGTCATCTCCTCCACGCGCGCGCGGATGAACGGGTCGCTCTGGGCGAAGCCGTGGAGGCGGGCCCGCGACTGGCCCTGGATGATCGCTCGCACCGTGCCGTCCTGGAGCTGGACGACCTGGGCGATCTTGGCGATCGTGCCGACGCCGTACAGCTGATCCGGAGAGGTGATGTCCTCCTCGTCGGCCTGGCGCTGGGTGACGAGCGCGATCCGCCCGCCGGCGGCGACCGCCGCGTTCAGGGCGGCGACGCTCTTGTCGCGGCCGACCTGGAGCGGGACGATCATCTCGGGGAAGATCACCGTCTCCCGGAGGGCGACGAGGGGCAGTTCGCTGATGGTGATGGTTCGCTCCTCATCCGGGCGGGACGGTCGGCGTGGCATCGGTTCTCCTACGTTCGAGTTCGGTCGATTCCCGGTCGGCCGGGCGTCAGCTCGCGGCCGACCGGGTGGTGGATCGGGACGAGGCGGCGGGGGTCTCCGCCTCGCCCGCTCCGTTGGCGGTGCCTTCGGTGTAGAGGCGCTCCAGGATCCTCGTGCCGAGCCGTTCCTCCAGCTCGAACAGGACCCGGACGCCGGCCAGGTTGACGCCGAGGTTCTGCGTCAGGTGCCGGATCCACATGATCCGGCGGACGTCGTTCTCCGAGTAGAGCCTGATGTTGGTCGGCGTCCGAGCCGGGCAGATCAGGCCCTCCTCCTCGTAGATCCGCAGGGTCCGCGGGTGGACACTGACGATGCTCGCCGCCACGCTGATCACGTAGACGGGGCGAGTCGGGTCGCGGTCCGGCCGGCGAAAGGTCATCGGTGAGCGTTCCTTCTCGAGTCTCGGCTCAGGCCCTGGGCGCGTCCGGGCGGTCGCTCGCGTGTTGGCCATCGGCCTCGGTCACCGGCGAGATCCTGATCTGGCGGGGCTTGACCTGCTCCGCCTTCGGGATCCGCAGCCGCAGGACGCCCTGCTCGAAGGTCGCCTCGGCCTTGTCCGGCTCGAGGCCGGTCGGCAGGGTGACCGAGCGGCTGAACTGGCCGCGTCGGATCTCCTGGACCAGGTAGCTGCCCTCCTCGGCCTTGCGCTCCGCGGCGGTCCGGCCGGAGATCGTCACGGTCCCGTTCTCGACGGTGATGTCGACGTCCTCTGGCTTGACCCCGGGCAGCGCGGCCTCGATCGTCAGCGCGTCGGCGTCGGTCGTGACGTCGAGCGGCAGGGCCGGGCCGTCATAGCCGCCCGACATGAATCGGAAGGGCCGGAAGTCGTCCTCGAAAAGTCGGTCCATCGCCTGGCGAAGCGTCATCATCTCGCCGAACGGCGAGGAACGGCGCACGATCGTCATTGGTCGCACACCTCCTGTCGTGTTCTGTGGCCCCGTTGGTCTCGGCCGGCCTCGCCGACCGGCAGCCACTGCCGGCGTGACAGATCCTAGAAACCTACCAATGTCATTGTCAAGACTCTGGCACGTGATGATTTCTGAATCGTTGCGCGGAGCGCTGCCGGAGACGGGCCGAGGCGAGCTGCAAATCGCGACGGGGCGGACCTAGCCCGCGGCCTCCTCGAGGGGTCCGCCGATCAGCTGCTCGTGGAGCAGGCGCTCGCAGTCGGCCCGGCCGATGGCGATGACCTTGTCGCCCTCCGCAAGGACCGTGTCGGGCCGCAGCGGCGTCGCGATGCCGTTGCGGACGACGGCGAACAGCGAGCAGCCATCCGGGATCGTCAGGTCGGCCGGCGAGCGGCCGACGGCGGGGGAGTCGGACTGGAGGTGGGCCTCGATGATCTCGAGCTCGTTGTCGAGCGCGGCGAGGTGCAGCAGCTCGTGGACCGGGATGTCCTGCTCGATGGAGCCGAGGACCATCCGGGTCGGGCTGATGATCTCGTCGACGCCCATGTGCCGGAAGAGTGACTCGTTCTTCGGGTTGTTCACCCGGGCGATCGCCCGAGGCACGTCGAAGTGGTGCTTCGCCATCTGGCAGATGACGAGGTTGTCCTCGTCGTCGCCGGTGACCGCGGCGACGATGTCGGCCCGGCTGCAGCCGGCCTCGCCGAGGTACTTGCCCTCGCAGCCGTCGTGGGGCACGACGATCGAGCCGAGCTCGTCCGCGATCTGGTTGGCGCGGGTCCGATCCTTCTCCATGAGGACGACCTCGTGGCCGTTCTCGATGAGCTCCTTGGTGAGGTAGTAGCCGACCTTACCGCCGCCGACGACGAGCACGAACATCGATCAGCCCTCCGTCGCCAGGCCGGCGCCGCCGATTGGGCTGGCGCCGAGCTTCGGCGCCCCGCCCTCGTGGACGTGAGGCACCGGCGCGATGACCGACGGCATCCCGGTCGGCTTGACGCCGACGAAGCCGAGCAGCGCATCGGTCAGCATCGTCGTGCGGCAAATCGTGGCGACCCCGAGCTCGGCATAGGCGGCCGCCCGGACCGGGTCGTTGATCTTCGCGATCGCCCGCTTCGCCCCGAGGTTCTCCATGGCCACCTGGGTGGCCATGATGTTGCGGTTGTCGCCCTCGGTCAGCGCAACGAAGACGTCGGCGTCCTCGGCACCCGCCCGGCGCAGCACGTCCTCGTCGGTACCATCGCCCCGGACGGCCTGGCCGGGGAACGAGTCGGACAGCCGGTCGAAGGCCCGGGTCGAGGTGTCGATGATCGTGACGCTGTGGCCGAGGCCGGCGAAGGCCTCCGCGAGCGCGGCGCCGACGCGCCCACATCCGACGATGACGACCCTCATCGCAGCTCCTCGGGCATCGGCTCGCGGATCACCCAGACTTCGCACGGCGCGTGCTTCAGGACGTACGGCACCGTCCGCCCGATCGCGAAGTCGCCACCGAAGCGCTTGCGGTACGGCAGCCCGACGATCAGCAGGTCTGCGTTCCGCTCGGTGGCCTCGTCGACGAGCGCCGCGCCGACCTCGCGGGCCTGGAGCAGGACCGGCTCGAGCTGCGCCTTGAGCTGCTCGGCGGCACCCTCGGCCCGATCGAGGAGCTGCTGGGCGGCCTCCGATCGGGCGGCGATGTCGGCGTCGAGCGGGAGCGACCACTCGATCTCCACGACGTGGACGCCGACGAGCTCCGCACGATTGGATCGGGCGAGGTCGGCGGCGAGGCGCACGAGGCGATCGTCACACGACCCCCCCGAGAGCGCGAGGAGCGCGCGGCGGAAGGTCGTGGTGTGTGGGTCGGACACCGCGGGTGGGCTGCCTCGGCTACCGGGACGTGCCGGCGCGAGCGTGCCGGTCATGTGTGTCGGCCACGATACCACCGGACGCCCTACAGCCCCACGGACAGGCGGGCCGACAGGCTCGGCGGCAGGCCCGCGGCGCGCATCGTCGCCTGCACCGACTCGACGTCGTAGGCCACCCGGCGCCAGGTGATCCGGCCGGTGCCCGGCTCCAGCAGCATGAACGAGGCGGTCGGATCGCCGTCGCGCGGCTGGCCGACGCTGCCGGGGTTCACGAGGGCCCGACGGCCGCGCAGGTCCAGCTCCGAGCCGTCGCTCGGGCTGACGACGCCGACCCGGCCGTCCTCCTCCAGCCAGGCCACGGGGATGTGCGTGTGGCCGTGCAGGCCGATCCGGTCCTCGAGCAGGGCGAGGTTGGCCCGGGCGACCGGCACGGAGGTGACGTACTCCCAGATCGGCTCGCGCGGGCTGCCGTGGACCAGCTCACAGCCGTCGAGCGTCCGACGCTCCGGGAGGTCGGCCAGCCAGGCCCGGGTGTCCCGCGAGATGGCGCCGATCGTCCACTCCATCGCCCGCCTGGCCTCCGGGTTGAACCATTCGATCTCGGCGCCCCCGCAGGCGGCCGCGTCGTGGTTGCCACGCACGCCGAGCGCACCGATCGACTGGAGGCGCTCGACGACGGCATCCGGTTCCGGGCCGTAGCCGACGACATCGCCGAGGTGCCAGACGGCGTCGACGTCGCCGGCGGCCGCGAGCACGGCGTCGAGGGCTGGGAGGTTGGAGTGGATGTCCGAGAGCACGGCGATCCGCATCTGGATCGGGAGGTTAGCAGGCTCCTCCGGGGCCTTGGATGCGCGTCGGGAGCGGCCCTCGCAGCGCCCCGGGCCGTCCTCCGAAGGCCACGGGTCGCGAGAACCGCTCCCGGCGTGTCTGCATCGCAGCCGGCCCATCGGTCTGGCGTGGATCGTCTGGTTCGCGGCCGGGTTTCCCCGAGCCCCTCGCGAGCCACGCTCCCCGGGGTTACCCCGGCGCGGGTGCCGGATGTTGCCCTCCTCACCGGCGGGCGTCAACCCGGTTATCCACGAACTGCCGCGGACGCGTGCCGATCGTGGATAAGTCGCGCCGAATCCGCGTCGACGTGCCGCGTTCGGGGTCCACCTCGAGGTGCGGGTCAGGTTCCCCGGGCGGTCGTCCGAACCGGACGGCCGAGGGTTCGCCGGACCACGTCCACGACCTCCTCGACGTAGCGGTCCGCCTCGCCCCGCTCGGCCGCGGTGCGCACGCAGCCCTGGACGTGATCCTCGAGCACGAGGATCGCGAGCGAGTCGACCGCGGCCCGCAGGGCGCTGGTCTGCTGGAGGATGTCGACGCAGTACTCCTCGCGCTCGATCATCCGGGCGATACCACGGACCTGGCCTTCGATCCGGGCGAGGCGCCGGACCAGCTGGGCCTTGTCGCGGCTGTAGCTGTGCCGGAAGTGGGCGTCGGCGACCCCGCCGTGCTCATGGCCGGCCGCATCGTGCGGACCGGGCGATGCCGTCCGTGGCTCGCTGCGGGGTTCGGTCGTCATGCCGGTCACTCGTCTCCTTGCCTGCCGTCTTCCGGACGACGCCCACATGATACCCCCGGGGGGTATACGGTACAAGTCGACCTCCCGACGGCGGCCCCGGCCGGGAGCGGCTACACTGCCGCTGGATGGATCCGCTGGACCACCTGACTGCGCTCCCGGACGGCATGCCATGCAGCGTCTGCGGCGAGCGCGTCCGCCACGATCGGATCCGTCTCCTCGCCTGGCGCGACGAGATCGCGTTCCTGCAGCTCGATTGTTCCGGCTGTCTCAGCACGACCCTCGGCTTCGCGGTCGGCGGCCGGCCCGAGGGCGGCGCCGATCCCGAGCCCTCGCCGGTCTCGGGCGACGACGTCCTGGATATGCACCAGTTCCTCGCCGCGTGGCGGGGCGATCTCGCGAGCCTGCTGCGGACGCGAGCGCGGTGACCGACGCGGAGCTTGCGCCACCGGGCCGGGATCTCCAGTCCGGTGGCTCGACGCTGGCCGCCGAACCAGACACGGTCCCGGGGGCGGACGCAGCCACCGGGCCGGACACGCGCTTCGCCCACGCCAGCGAGGCCGAGATGGCCCGGATCCTCGACTTCTACGGCGTCGCGTGGGACTACGAGCCGGTGACCTTCCCGATCCTGTGGAACCTCGACGGCGACGTCGTCGAGAGCTTCGCGCCCGACTTCTACCTGCCCGACTTCGACATCTTCCTGGAGATGACGACGCTGAAGCAGCGGCTCGTCCGCAAGAAGAACCGCAAGCTGCGGCGCCTCCGGGCGCTCTACCCGGACATCCGGATCAAGCTCTTCTACGCGCGCGACTTCCGGGCGATGATGCTGAAATACGGACGCCTCGGCCTCGTTCGGTCACTGTCGGGCACGCCCGGCCAGGTCGTCCCTGAGCGGCCGACCGCGGTCGAGCCGATCGTCGGGGACGATGCGGCTGAGCTCGTGCCCGCCGTGGAGGAGACAGGGACGCCCAGGGCTCGAGCCCGGCGTCGCGGCGGGTCGGAAGCCGCGGTGGCTGAAACCGAGGTGCGAGGGTGAGTCAGGTTCGGCGGACCGATCTCGAGACGGACGTCGGCGAGGTGCTGCTCACCGAGCACCAGATCCAGACCCGGGTGGCCGAGCTGGGAGCGCAGATCGGCGCCGACATGGCGGGACGGACCTTGACCCTCGTCAGCGTCCTCAAGGGCTCGCTGCCGTTCATGGCCGACCTCATGCGGGCGATCCACCTGCCGCTGCGGATCGACCTCATGGAGGTCTCGTCATACGGCGGCGCGACGACCGAATCGTCGGGGCTCGTGCGGATCCTCAAGGACCTCTCGTCGAGCATCGAGGGCGAGGACGTCCTGATCGTCGAGGACATCATCGACACGGGCCTGACGCTGAACTACCTCGTCCGCTACCTGCGAGGCAAGAAGCCGGCCACCCTGCGGATCTGCACCCTGCTCGACAAGCCCGCGCGGCGGCTGGTCGAGATCGACGTCGACTACACCGGCTTCACGATCCCGGACCAGTTCGTCGTCGGCTACGGGCTGGACTACGGCGAGCTGTATCGGAACCTGCGGTTCGTCGGCGTCCTGAAGCCCGAGGTCTACGGCGAGGGATGAGCCGGCCATGACGATGCACCGGCGGCCGATCGGACGGTCGCGACGCCTGGCCGCGCTGGGCTCGATCGTGACGCTTTCCGGCTGCTTCCTGCCGTGGTGGACGGTCGGCGGCGGCGACGGGCTCCCGGTTCTCAGCGGGAACGCCTTCGAGTCGTTCGGCATCGTCGTCTTCGCCGCGGCGATCGCGACGCTCGCGCTGGTGACCCTGCCCTACGCGACCGAGCGGCCGGTCGCGGTCGATCGCTGGGCCAGCTACGCCGTGATCGCGGGTGCCGGCACGGTCGCGTTCGCGTACCGGATCTTCGATCTCGCGACGACCGGGGCGTTCCGCTTTGCCGAGCCGGCGGACGCCGTGACCCGGATGCCCGGCCTGTGGCTGGCCGGGATCGGCCTGTCGCTCCTGTCCCGGGCGGCCTACGAGATGCTCGACGAGCCGCGGCTGCGCTGATGTCGCGCCGCCGCCGGGCGGCCCTCGCCGTCGGACTCCTCATCGCCGGTCTGCCCCTGATCTTGATCGGCACCCGGGTGCCGTCGCCCGAGGAGCGCCAGGCCGCTGCCGATGCCCTCGTGGCCGGGATCGACGCGACGGTGACGGTCGACGGCGGGACCCTGCTCGCGACCCGGGCCGTTGCCGACTTCGGCCTTGACCAGCCCGTTCGACTGGTGCTTGTCCGGATCGCCGACGAGCTCCAGGTCGCCGTCGGCCTCGTGTCGACGTCCGACGTTGTGCTCGGGGGTCCGATCGTCGCCTGTCTCGTCGGCCCCGACGCGGCTCCCGACGACGGCGGCCTCGAGAGCCCCTGCTGGGGCGAGCCGGAGATCGGTCCCCTCATCGAGGCGCAGCTCCCGCGGGGCGACGACGGCCGGCTCCGGATCGCGGCCGGCTCGCCCGTGATCGTGGAGACGGCGGTCCGGCGGGGCGAGTTGCGGTGCGACTATCCGCCCGGGCGGTGGCACCTCGAGCTGCGGGTCGACCCGATCGTCGTCGGCGGGCCGGCCGGACCCCGCTACGCTCCCGGCGCGACCTTCGAGGTGCCGTTCGACCCGGCCGAGCCACTCGCTCTCGTGATGGAGCGCCGCTACTGCGGGCTGGCGAACAGGGTCATCCGCGAGCAGGGCGAGCCGGCCATCGCTGCCGATTAGGCGGACGCCTCTGAATGGATGAGGTCAGGTCAGCTTCGTGAAGCGGGCGAGGAACCGCTGCGTCCGCTCGTCGCGCGGCGCGTCGATGACCTGCTCCGGCGGGCCCGCCTCGGCGAATTCGCCTTCCTCGATGAAGTAGACACGGTCCGCCGCTTCCTTGGCGAATGCCATCTCGTGGGTCACGACGAGCATCGTCGCGCCCTCGTGCGCCAGCTCCTCCATGACCGTCAGGACCTCGCCGACGAGCGTCGGATCGAGGGCCGACGTCGGCTCGTCGAACAGCAGCACCTTCGGCTCCATCGTCAGGGCCCGGGCGATCGCCACGCGCTGCTTCTGGCCGCCCGATAGGCGTCCCGGGAACTCGTCGCGCTTGTCACGCAGGCCGACCTTGTCGAGGAACTTCTCGGCCGTGGCGATGGCCTGCGCCCGGGGCACGCCCTTGACCCGGACCGGAGCCTCGATGAGGTTGTCGATGACGCGCAGGTGCGGGAACAGGTTGAACTCCTGGAAGACCATCTGGGCCCGCATCCGAAGTTGCCGGATCTGCTCCCGATGGTGCCGGCTCCGGCTGTGGAGCGGGTCGGCGTCGACGCGGATCGCGTCGATCTCGACCGTCCCGGAGCTCGGCTCCTCCAGGAAGTTCGCGCAGCGCAGCAGCGTGCTCTTGCCGGAGCCCGAGCGGCCGATGATGCAGATCGTCTCCGACGGGTACACCTCGAGCGTGCAGCCGCGAAGGACGTGGTTCGAGCCGAAGTACTTGTGAATGCCGAGCAGGCGCACGATCGGCGCGGCACCCGCTGGCGTCAGCGCCCCTGGCGCGGCGAACGGATCGAAGGGCCGGTCGCCGCCGGTCACAGCCGCCGGTCGCTTTCGGCCATCTGCTTCTCGAGTCGCTCCTGGAACAGCGAGAAGATGATCGTCAGGACCCAGTAGACGACGGCCGCGAAGATGAGCGTCTCGAAGCTGCGGAACTGGGCCGAGCCGACAGTCCGGGTCCGCCAGAACAGCTCTTGGAGTGCGACGAACGAGACCAGGGCGCTGTCCTTGATCATCGCGATGAACTCGTTGCCGATGGCCGGGATCACGATCCGGATCGCCTGCGGCAGGATGATCCGCCGCATCCGCTGCCAGTCGGTCATGCCCAGCGCCGAGGCGGCTTCGAGCTGCCCGCGCGGGATGGCCTGGATGCCGGCCCGGAAGATCTCGGTCATGTAGGCGCCGTAGTTGAAGCTGAGGGCAAACACGCCCGCCACGAGCGCCGGCAGGACAATCCCGAACTGTGGCAGAGCCGCGTAGATGAAGAAGATCTGGACGATGAGGGGGGTCCCGCGGACGAGCGAGACATAGAGCGTCGCCGTCGCGTAGACCGGGGCGATGACCGAGATCCGCCCGAGCGCGCCGATCAGGGCGAAGAAGACCGCGAAGAAGATCGACGCGACCGAGACGAAGATCGTGAGCGGGATGCCGCCGAGGAAGAACGGCGTGTACTCCGCGATGAAGTCGGGGTGGACCCGTCCGCTCGACGCGATCAGCAGCCCGAGGCCGCCGACCAGGACGAGCCAGGTCAGGACGAACAGCAGCGTGAACCGCACTCGCGCCCGCCGCCGCGACTGTGCGATCTGACCGACGATCGCATTCGGCGCGAGTCCGAAGGGGTCCGTCCCAGGCTGCCGAGCCATGGCGTCAGCCATCGGCGTCCTCGCTGGCTGCGGGGGGAGCTGAGTGGGGGCGGTCAGCCCGGCCCCCACTCCGTCACCGTGGTCTAGGCGCTTGGATCCTTGGTGATGTCCGAGCCGAACCACTTGATCGAAAGTTGGCTCAGCGTCCCGTCGGCGTGCATCTCCGTGATCGTCTCCGAGAGGATGGCGAGTAGATCGCTGGGATCCGCGCCGCTCCTATCGGCAGCGACCGCGAGCGGCTCGCTGTAGACGGGGTCGCCGACCCTGACGAGCGGCAGCCCATCGTCGATCGCCAGCTGCACGGTGGTGTCCGAGCTCAGCCAGCCATCGAAGTCGAAGCGGCCCTGCTGCCACTGCAGCGCGCAGTCCCGGTCGGTCGGCAGGGTCGTGGCGATGACCCCCGCCGGTGGCGGATCGGGGCGCCCGCCCGGCCCGAAGTCGAGCGTGCCCTGGAGCCACTGGAGGTAGGTCGTGCTCTCGCCGACGCAGACCGTCTTGCCCGCCAATCCCTCGAGGGTCGTGATGCCGGACTGCGCGCTCGCCGCCATCTGGGCCGGCGTGAAGTAGTACGGCACCGAGAAGTTGAGCACCTCGAGGCGCTCCGGCGTGATCGTCATCGAACCAACGCTGACGTCCCATCGCCCGGCCCAGCTGCCCGCGGTGATGACCTCCCATGCGGGGGTGGTCCACTCGAGCTCGACCCCGAGTCGCTCGGCAAGCGCGGTCGCGACGTCGATGTCGAAGCCTTCGTACGAGCCATCGGGCTTCTGTTCCGACTGGGGTGGGTAGGCCGCGTCCGTCGAGACGACGAGCTTGCCGGCGTTCAGGACCTTTTCGAGCAGGCCGCCCGTGATCGGCGTCGTCGGGCCCTCCGTCATCGGGGGCTCGGTCGCTGCGCCGGTGGGTGGCGCGCTCGTCGGCGTCGGCGCCGTCGTGGCCGCCGGGCCTGTGCAGGCCGCGATCAGGATGACCACGGCACCAAGGGACGCAGCTATCTGAAGTGGCCGATTCATGGAAGCTCCTCCTAGCTGCCGGGAATCGAGGTCTGGATCGCGGCAGTCTCGCACGAAACGGGTCGCTTGGCGAGCCGTTCCTGCAACCAGGGCCCCTCGCGCCCCGCCTCGGCGCGCCGCTATCCTCGCCGCAATGCCAGTCTCACCCGAACGTGCACCGACCCCTATCGACCCGATCGAGCGGGCGTCAACCCTGCCGTCGGGCCTGTACGTCGATCCGGCCGTCCTCGAGACGGAGCGGGAGCGCGTCTTCGGCCGGACCTGGCAGCTCGTGGCCCGGACCGCCGATCTCGCGCGGCCCGGCGACTTCGTGCCGGTCGAACTGGTCGGCGAGCCGATCGTCGTCGTTCGCGGTCTCGAGGGCCGGCTGCGGGCGTTCTTCAACGTCTGCCGCCATCGGGCCGGACAGGTCGCGCTGAGCCGCGGCAACCGCCGGAGCCTGCAGTGCCGCTATCACGGCTGGACCTACGGCCTGGACGGCCAGCTCCGGGCCGCACCTGAGATGGAGGCCAGCGAGGGCTTCGACAAGGTCGACTTCGGGCTGCAGCCGGTCCGCGTCGAGGCCTGGGGGCCGTTCGTGTTCGTGTGCCTCGACCCCGACGCGCCGGGCCTGCTCGAGATGCTGGGCAGCATCCCGGCCGAGGTCGCCGAGGCCGGCTTCGACGTCGCGTCGATGACGCTGGTCGAGCGGCGCGACTACGTCGTCGAGTGCAACTGGAAGGTCTACGTCGACAACTACCTCGAGGGCTACCACATCCCGATCGCCCACCCGGCGCTGTTCCGCGAGCTCGACTACGACGCCTACCGGGTCGACACCTTCCGCTACCACTCCCGCTCCCACGCCCCGATCCGGGAGCTCCGCGAGGGCGAGGAGCTGGGCCGCGACCGGCGCTACGTCCGGTCGGCCGAGGGCGAGGAGGACGCCCTCTATTACTGGCTGTTCCCGAACGTCATGTTCAACATCTACCCCGACAACATGAGCATGAACCTGGTCCTGCCATTGTCTGCCGAGCGGACGCTGACCGTGTTCGAGTGGTACTTCGCCCAGCCCGGCACCGGCCCCGGCTGGGAGTCGATGCAGCAGACGGTCGGCTTCAGCGACCAGATCCAGCACGAGGACATCGAGATCTGCGAGCAGGTCCAGCGCGGCCTGCGCTCACGGTCCTATGACCGCGGCCGCTTCAGCGCCACGCGTGAGAACGGCGTGTACCACTTCCAGTCGCTGGTCCGGGAGTTCCTCGGGTCGGCGTAGCCGGGCCGTCGCGGTCAGGCGACGCCGAGGTAGACCTTCTGGATCATCGGGTTCTCGCGCAGCTTGGCAGCGCTATCTGCGAGGACGATCTGGCCGGTCTCGATGACGTAGCCGCGGTCGGCGATCTGGAGCGCCATCCGGGCGTTCTGCTCGACCAGCAGGATCGTCGTGCCGGCCTTGTGCAGCCGCTCGATCGTCTCGAAGATGCCCTCGACGAGCACCGGCGCCAGGCCCATCGACGGCTCGTCGAGGAGGAGCACCCGCGGCTCGGCCATCAGGGCCCGGCCGATCGCCAGCATCTGCTGCTCGCCGCCACTCAGGGTCCCGGCGACCTGGTGGCGCCGCTCCTTGAGGCGCGGGAACATCTGGTAAGCACGGTCGACGCCGGCCCGGACGGCTCCCTTGTCGTGGACCGTGTAGCCGCCCATCTGGAGGTTCTCCTCGGTCGTCAGCCGGGCGAACACCCGCCGGCCCTCCGGCACCTGGACGACGCCGCGCGAGACGATCGTGTGGGGCGGCACCCCGGTGAGGTCGTCGCCACGAAGCCGGATTCGGCCCTCGCGCGGCTGGACGATGCCGGAGATCGTGTTGAGGGTCGTCGACTTGCCCGCGCCGTTGGCCCCGATGAGGGTCACGATCTCGCCCTCGTTGACCGTGAGCGACAATCCGCGCAGGGCGTGGATGTTGCCGTAGAACGTGTGGACGTTCTCGACCTCGAGCATCGCTTCGCCGGCCACCGCTAGCCCTCCGCGGCCATCGGGCTGGCGCTCGCCGGCGTGCTGCCGGCGCCGGCCTGCTCGCGCCCGAGGTAGGCCTCGATGACGCGCGGGTTGCGCTGGATCTCGTCGGGTGTGCCCTCGGCGATCTTCTCGCCGTAGTCCAGCACTGTGATCCGCTCCGAGATGCCCATGACGACCCGCATCGCATGTTCGATCAGCAGGATCGTGATGCCCAGCTCGTCGCGGAGCCGACGGACGAAGGCCGTCATCTCGGTCTGCTCGGCCGGGTTCATGCCCGCGGTCGGCTCGTCGAGCAGCAGCAGCCGCGGCTTGGCCGCCAGCGCCCGGGCGACCTCGAGACGGCGCTGGTCCCCGTACGGCAGGTTGCTCGCAAGGGTATCGCCGCGGCCCTGGAGGCCGATGAAGCGCAGCAGCCGGCGGGCCTCCTCGTGGGCCATCCGCTCCTCCTCGCGGACGAACTTCGTCCCGATGACCGCGCCGATCCAGCTCGAACGCAGGTTCTGGTGCTGGCCGACCAACAGGTTCTCCATCGCGGTCATGTTCGCGAAGAGGCGGATGTTCTGGTACGTCCGGGCGATCCCGAGGTGCGAGATCTCGTCGCGCCGCAGCCCGTGGATCGGCAGGCCGCCGAACCGGATCGTGCCCTCGTCGATGCGGTAGAAGCCGGCGATGCAGTTGAAGAACGTGGTCTTGCCGGCGCCGTTCGGCCCGATGACGCTGCAGATCGAGCCCTGCTCCTGGGCGAAGTCCAACTTGTTGACGGCCAGCAGCCCGCCGAAGCGCTTGGTGACGTGCTCGGCGAGGAGGAGGGGCGCCATCGCTACGGCCTCCCTATCTCGGTGACCGGCACGGCCGCGTGATCGTCCGGCTCAGCGGCGGCGGCCTTGTGGAGCTCCCGCACTGCGATCCGTGACGGCCAGATGCCCTCCGGCCGGTAGATCATCATCGCGATCAGGGCAACGCCGTAGAACAGGAAGCGGTACTCGGAGAACTCCCGGAACAGTTCGGGAACGCCGATCAGGAAGATCGAGCCGACCACGACCCCGGGGATGCTGCCCATCCCGCCGACGATGATGATCGCCGCCACGTTGATCGACACGAAGAAGTTGATGCTGCTCGAGATGATCGCTCCGAGGAGGGTCGAGAAGATCGCGCCGCCGAGACCGGCGAAGGCCGCACCGAGCATGTACGCGAGGAGCTTGGTCTGGACCAGGTTGACGCCGAGCGCCTCGGCCACGTCCTCGTCCTCGCGGATCGCGACCCACGCCCGGCCGAGACGCGAGTCGCGCAGACGGACGGCCACGAAGGCCACGACGACGGCGCAGGCCAGGGCGATGTAGTAGATCTGGAGCGGCCCGGCCAGGAAGCTGTCGGGTGTCACCTCGATCGGCTTCGGGATGCCGGTGATCCCGCGCGGCCCGCCGAGCCATGCCTTCAGGAGGTCGGAGCCGGCCAGGATCCGGATGATCTCCCCGAAGCCGAGAGTCGCGATGGCCAGGTAGTCGCCCCGGATGCCGAGGATCGGCAAGCCCAGGAACGCCCCGAACAGCATCGCCAGGATGACGGCCACCGGGACGGCGGCCCAGAACGGCCACTGGGCGATCCCGAATTCACCGGCCGACGTGAGCAGCCCGACCGTGTAGGCCCCGACCGCGAAGAAGGCCACGAAGCCGAGATCGAGCAGGCCGGCCAGGCCGAGCGTGATGTTCAGGCCGAAGCCCATCAGGACGTACAACGTCACGACGGCGACGACCTGGGCGAAGAAGCTGCCGACGCCCTGCGGCAGCCACAGCACGAACAGCAGCCCCAGGACGACGGCCGGCAGGGTCAGCCGCCGGCGCCGTGCGTCCGGCAGCTCCCGCACCCGACGTCGAATGGCCAGCCGCCGGGAGAGGACCTGCCCGCCGAGCACTGCCACGACCGTCGCGACCGCCCCGGGGAGTGTCACGCCTTCGGCCGCGAACAACAGCCGGGCGATCTGGTCCGTCAGCGGGTTCACGAGCATCGGCGAGCGGATCAGGCCCGCGAACAGCCCGACGATGAGGAGCGACAGGAGGCTTGTCATGACGGGCCGCTGGATGCGCGCCGGCAGGACCTCGATGGCTCCGCCGACCGCGCCCGCGACGGCGAGCAGCACGATCGGGATCCACGCGCCGGCGACTCCCAGTCCGAATGTCAGCACGCCGTAGGTCGCGGGT
>Ga0214472_10004608_pt1 | contig 14540 bp, 14 predicted proteins | sample RVTome_6_FD_207662 | JGI IMG/M metagenome (GOLD analysis project Ga0214472, IMG submission 207662) | Soil microbial communities from uranium-contaminated site in the Upper Colorado River Basin, Wyoming, United States - RVT140D175 | ecosystem: Environmental > Terrestrial > Soil > Contaminated >...
CGCTCGAGCATGTCTCGCTGACGGTTCGCGCCGGCGAGGTCAACTGCCTCCTCGGCGACAACGGCGCCGGCAAGTCGACCCTCATCAAGATCCTGTCCGGGGTGCACGAGCCGGACGACGGCACGCTTGCCGTCGACGGACAGCCGGTCCGCTTCGGCGCGCCGCGCGATGCGCTCAACGCCGGGATCGCGACGGTCTACCAGGACCTGTCGGTCATGCCGCTCATGAGCGTCAGCCGGAACTTCTTCCTCGGCAACGAGCCGACCGTCGGCTTCGGGCCGTTTCGCCGGTTCGACTCGGCGACGGCGGCCACGGTCGCGCGCGAGCAGATGCACCAGATCGGCATCGACGTGCGCGACACGGAACAACTCGTCGGGACGCTGTCCGGCGGCGAGCGCCAGACCCTGGCCATCGCCCGGGCGGAGTACTTCGGAGCTCGCGTCCTGATCCTCGACGAGCCCACCTCGGCGCTCGGCGTCAAGGAGTCCGCGATCGTCCTCCGTCACGCGATCTCGGCGCGCAACCGCGGGCTGGGCGTCATCTTCATCACCCACAACGTCCAGCATGCCCTGCCGATCGGCGATTCGTTCACGATCCTCACCCGCGGCCGCTCCGGCGGCTCGTTCCGGCGGGGCGAGCTCGATGCCGCCAACCTCCACCGTCTGATGGGCGGCGGCGAGGAGCTCGAGGAGCTCCAGGCGGACCTCGAGATCCTCGCCCGGCGCGAAGCCGCGGGCCTCGATCCGGTGGCGGGTCTCCAGTTCGGCTCCGAGGGGCATCACTGAACCACGGCCGCCGAGCGGCCTGATCCATCCGGGCGGCGGACCGAGTCCGCCGTGTCGCGTCCGCCTGACCGCGTCCGCCGCCCACGAGGAGCCGAATGGCCACCACGATCAGCGACGTCGCCCGTCGCGCGGGGGTTTCGACGGCGACCGTCAGCCGTGTCCTGTCCGGCATCGGCCAGGCCCGCCCGGATACGCGCGCCCGCGTCCTCGCCGCGGCGCGTGACCTGGGCTACCGCCCATCCGGTGTTGCCCGTTCGCTCAAGCTGCGCCGGACGCGGACGGTCGGGCTCATCGTCACGGACATCACGAACCCGTTCTTTCCGCAGCTCGTCCGCGCGGTCGAGGATGCCGCGCGCGAACGGGAATTCGCCGTCCTCCTGTGCAACGCCGCCGAGGACCCGGAGCGCGAGGCCGGCTATCTCGAGGTGCTCGCCGGCCGGCGGGTCGACGGCATCGTCGTGGCGTCCGCCGGCCTCGGTGCGCGTCAGGCCGCCTGGATCGCCCGCGCCCCGCTGCCGGTCGTGCTCGTCAACGCCGCCGCCGGTTCGGCCGTGCCGACGCTGCTGAGCGACAACGTCGGCGGCGCCCGCCTCGCGCTCGACCACCTCATCGCGCTCGGGCATCGCTCGATCGGTCACGTGGGCGGACCGGCCGGCAACGCTGCCGCCCCGGATCGCCTCGCCGGGGCGCGCCTCGCGCTCGACGCCGCCGGTCTCGGGGCGGATCGGCTGGCCGTCGCGGACGGCGACGGCCACGTCGCCGGCGGAGCCCGCGCCACCGCGGAGCTGCTCGCAGCCGTGCCCGACCTCACGGCCGTGTTCGCGTACAACGACCTGTCTGCCATCGGGGCGATCCGCGCGATCCGGGCGGCCGGGTTGCGCGTCCCTTCCGACGTGAGCGTCGTCGGCTTCGACGACGTCGATCTCGCCGCCTACGCGGACCCGCCGCTCACGACCGTCGCCCAGGACATCGCAAGCCTCGGCCGGCGGGCCGTCGGACGCCTGTTCGAGCTCATCGACGGGGATGTCCGGCCGGGCACTGGGTCGGAGCCGACGGTCCTCCCGGTCCGGCTCGTCGTCCGCGGGTCGACGGCGCCGCCGCGCAGCGCGTAGGCGGCGCCTCGCGTGTCGCGCGGAGCCTGGCGCGCGGAGCCTAGCCCGCCGGCTGGTGCGCCGCGCGCAGGCCGTCCCCCATGCGCGCCCTGACCGCGTCCCGGTCCGGCACGCCGAGGAGCCCCGGGCCCTCGAGGACGAGCGACGCGGCCGCCGCCGCGAGGAGGAGGTCGAAGCCCTGGGCGACCCGACCACCGACGAGGCGAGGCTCGATCCGGGCCGCGGCGAGCGCGGCGAGGAACACGTCGCCGGCGCCGGTGGGATCGACCGGGCCATGGCTCCGGACAGCCGGGTAATGGCGGAGGTGGAGCGTGCCGTCGGCCGCCGGACCGTCGGTGACGAGGCCACCCCGGTCGCCCTGGGTGATCGCGAGCGTCGCACCCGGCCGGAGCGCGGCGTACAGCTCCGCGAGCGGGATGGCGCGGTCTACGTCGTCGCGGCTGAGCCCCACGAGGTCGGCCCGGCGCAGGATCGCCGACGGGCCCGGCCGCAGGTGACGGACCTCGTCGCCCGCGACGAGCTCGCGGAGGAGACCCTGCCAGCCGACGGCGACCGTCGCCTCGGTGGCCGGGACTTCCGCCCAGGCCGGCGGCAGCTCCGCCGCGACCGGGGCGAGGATCCAGCCCGGGACGTCCCGCCAGTGCGCCGGGATCGCCGCGACCGGGACCGGGTCCGATCGGTCGTGGCAGAGCTGGAGGCGGCCCTCCGGCCGCTCGATGTTGACGAACACCGGGCCGTGGTCGAGCGGCACGAGGTGGACGTCGACGCCCGCCTCGCGCAGGAGTTCCAGCTCGCGGGCCGAGGCCGCCTTCGCGTCGACGCCGACGATCGCCCCCGTCCGCAGACCGAGCCGGGCGGTCGTCAGGGCGCTGTACGAGACGCCGCCGCCGAGGCGCCAGCCGCGCGGGTCGTCGTCCGCCACGTCGCGCGACGCGGATCCGACCACGACGACCTCGGGCGGGGGGCCGTCGGCGGCCGGGTCCGGCGTATGATGGCCGTCCATTTCCCACCCTCCCGGAGCCACGATGTACTTCTACGAGCTGCACGAGGGCGACGACGAGGTCTACTCCGACGTGCTCCTCCTCCACGACGAGGAGTTCTCCTCCCAGGAGTTCTTCGATCTCGTCCAGTCGATCCGGCTGCGCATCCAGGACTCGTACGACGACGATACGCTGATCGAGGCGATCGCCGTCGAGCTGGAGCGCGACCACGACTTCACGTTCGTGTCCGATTCGCGCCTGACGGCGTCGGTCAACGTGTCCAAGGTCGAAGACGACAACTTCCTCTCTGACCTCGAGGCTGAGCTCGACGAGGACGCCGACTTCCTCGCCCTCCCGGTCGACTTCGACCCGAGCGGCGGCCGGACGAACTGACGTAGGGGACGTTACGCAGGATTCGGAGATACGCGACGTCAGGCCCGACGGCCTGCGCTCAGCGGCTGAACAGGATCTCGATCACATCGCCGTCGCGGACGCGATAGGTCTTGCCCTCGGAGCGGAGCTTGCCGTGCTTGCGCGCCTCGGCCGTCGAGCCCAGTTCGACGAGGTCGTCGTAGGCGACGGTCTCGGCCCGGATGAAGCCGCGGGCGAGGTCCGTGTGGATCGCCCCGGCGGCATCGATCGCGGTCGAGCCGTTGCGGATCGGCCAGGCGCGCACCTCGTCCGGGCCGGCGGTCAGGAACGAGATGAGCCCGAGCAGCCGATACGACAGGGCGATGACCCGGTCGAGGCTCGACTCCGCAAGGCCGAGTTCCTCCATGAACACGGCCGCCTCGTCCGGCTCGAGCTCGCCGAGCTCCATCTCGATCTTCGCCGACAGGGCGTCGACGATGGCCGCGCGATGGTCGTACGAGGAAGCGACCTCGGCGACGAGCGCAGCGGCCCGGGGCAGATCCGCCTCGCCGACGTTGAGCAGCACGAGCACCGGCTTCTGGGTCAGGAACCGGAAGCCGCGGATCGCCTTCTCCTCGTCGTCGGCGAGCTCGACGTCGCGGATCGGCCGCCCGCCCTGCAGGGCGTCCTTCAGCCGCGCGACGACGGCCTCCTCGCGCTCGTTCGCCTCGCGCTCCGCCGGGGTCCCGTGTCGACCACTCGTGCGCAGCCGCTCGAGCCGCCGATCGACGAGGGCGAGGTCGGCAAGGATGAACTCGAGGTCGAGCTGCTCGAGGTCGCGCCGCGCGTCGACGGAGCCGGCCGGGTGCGGGTGGGCGGCGTCGTCCCAGGCCCGGCCGACGTGAAGCAGGGCGTCCGACTCGCGAAGCCGGGCGAGATGCTCCGCGGGCAGCTCCTCCGTCCCGATCCGTCCCTCGCTCGACGGCGGCGGGGCCGGCAGGTCGACGTACGTCACGTCGGCGTGGACGATCTTCTTCGGCCGGAAGATCGCGCCCAGCCGGCCGAGCCGGGCATCCGGGACCTTGACCACCCCGACGTGGAGCTCGAGGCCGCCGTAGCCGCCGGTCTCGGCATGTCCGCGGGTGAGCGTGTTGAAAACGGTCGTCTTGCCGGCCCCGGCAAGGCCGACGATCGCGATCTGCATCGGGTCAGTAGCCGGCCGCGGGGTCGACGACGTTGACGAGCGGCTCGGCCCGGGCGAAGTGCCGGAGGTTGTCGCAGAACAGCCCGACGCTCCGATCGAGCACGCGCCCCGACGACCACGACGTGTGCGGCGTGACGATGACGTTGGGCAGGTCGTAGAACGGCGACGACGCGGCGAGCGGCTCCTCGACGAACGTGTCGAGGACGGCCCCGCCGATCACCCCGTCGCGCAGGGCGCGGAGCAGGGCGCGCTCGTCGACGAGCCGGCCGCGGGCGACGTTGATAAGCCACGCGCCGGGTTTCATGAGGCCGAGCCCGCGATCGTCGATCATCCGCTCCGTGTCCGGCGTGAGCGGGGCGGCGAGGACGACGAAGTCCGATTCGGCCAGCAGCTCCGGCAGGCCCTCGGGGCCCAGGACGCGGTCGAGCATGAGCTCGCCGAGCGACGCCGCGTCGGGGTCCGACTCGGACGCTGCGCTGCCGGCATCGCTCCGCCGCCGGGTCGCGAGGACGCGGCAGCCGAACGCGGTCGCGAGCGCGCCAACGGCCCGCCCGATCGACCCGAGCCCGACGATGCCGACGGTCACGTCGCGCAGCTCTGCGCCCTCGAGGGGCTGCCACGTCCGCTCCCGCTGGAGCTCGAGGAGCTGGGGCAGCCGGCGGCTGACGGCGAGGATCATCATGAGCACGTACTCGGCGATCGGCCGGCTGAACACGCCGCGTGCGTTGGTGATGACGATCCCGCGCTCGAGCGCGGTCGGGGTCAGGGCGAGCTCCACCCCGGTCGTCGCGGAATGGACCCAGGCGAGGCGCGGTGCGCGGGCGAGGACGCGGTCGAACGCGTCGGCCGACAGCCAGCCGCGGAGGAGCACCTCGACGTCGTCGAGCGGCGCGTCGGCGAGTCCCTCGACGGACAGCGTGACGATCCGCGCGCCCGGCGCCGCCTCGGCGATCCGGTCGAGGTCGCGCGACCGGTAGCGGGCGGCGAGGATCGGGCTGAGGGCGATCGCGCTCGGCACGCCGCCTGGGCCGCTGCCAGGGCCGGCCGCCTGCCCGCTCATGCCGCCGTGCCCAGGACGCGGGCGATCCAGCGCTCCGGCGTCGCGATCTCGTCGGCCGTCGGGAGCGTCTCCGGGCCGTCCCACAGCCGGGCGAGGGCTCCCGGCCCGGCCGACGTCGCGATCGCCCGGACGAAGCGCTCGCCGGCCCGGTACTGCTCGAGCTTGAGATCCATCCCGGTCAGCCGCAGGATCGCCCGCTCGAACTGGGTCCGGCGCTGGCGCCGCTCGTGGAAGCGGGCGCTGATCCGCTCGACGTCGGGCACGAGATCCCGGCCGACCTCGTCCATGACGTAGTCGCTGAAGCCCTCGAGCAGGCTCATCACCGCCTGCGTCTCGCGGAACAGGCGGCGCTGCTCGTCGCCCATGAGCCGCTCCATCCAGTGGCCGTCGCCCTCGCCGCGGAGGGCCCGGCCCAGGCCGCGCAGCGCGTCGCGCCCGAGCGACGAGGCGTCGCGACTGAACAGCGACAGCTGGCGCTCGAGCCGGCCGGCGAGGTATGGCCGGAGCCACGGGTGGGCCTCGAACTCGAAGGCATGGGTCGTCTCGTGGAGGGCGATCCAGGTCCGGAACGGCCCGACCGGGACGCCGAGCGACGCCGCCGTTGCGCGAATGTTCTCCTCGACGAAGAGGAGCCGGCCGTCCTTCGCCTCGGCCGACAGGAGCGCGAGGTCGTACTGGCCGAGCACGCGCTGGCCGAGGAAGCCGAGCAGGAACCCGAGCTGGCGCGTCGTCACGAACCGGTTGGCGATTGCCATCGTCGCCGCACCGAGTCCGCCGCCGACCGGCACGACCTGGTCGAGCAGCTCGCCCTCGATCGTCCCGATCAGTGCGGCGAAGGTCGACACGTTGGCGCGGACCCAGCCGGCGCGATCCACGACCGCCGCCCGTTCGACGACGCCGGGCAACTCCGTCCCGAGCGTCTCGGACAGGCGCGGGACGATCCGGCCCATCGCGGCCGCGTACTCCGACTCGACCGCGGCGAGGTCGGCGGGGGAGAGCGCCCCGGGCGCCTTGCGGAGCCGGTCGACCGCGATCCGCTCCACGGCCGCCCAGTCGACGAGGCCGCGCCGGGCGGACCGTTCCGCGCGCCGGCCCAGGACCGTCACGGCGGCGCCGAGCGCGGAGCCGATGAGGAAGCCGGCCTGCCAGACGCGGGCGTCGCGCCGACCGCGGGCCGAGTCGCGAGTCACCGGACGGAGGCTCCGAGATTGACCGGCTGGACGTCCGTGAAGGCGTCGCCGAACAGCCGTTCGGCGATCGAGCGGAAGCGCTCGACGTCGCCGGTCGTGAGCTGGACGTGGGTCGGCTCGGCGGCCGACTCGGCCGGCCGATCGTGCCCGGGTGCGCCGGGGTCCGAGGCCGTCCCGCGCGTCGTGCCGGGCGCCTCGAGCCCGTTCACGAGCAGGAGCTCCGCGAGCGCGGACGCAGTGGCCGTCGCCGAGTCGACGATCGCCACCCGCTCCCCCACCGCCGCCGCGAGGAGCGGGCGCAGGAGCGGGTAGTGAGTGCAGCCGAGCAGGAGCGTGTCGATCCGGGCCGACGGCGAGAGCGGGAAGATGAACTCGCCGGCCGCGTCGCGCTCACCGAGCAGCGGGGCAAGCGCCTCGGCCACGGTCGCCTCGGCCTGCGGGCCGCTGAGGATCCCGGCCTCGACCATCGGCACGAGCGCGGGCGTCGCGTGCTCGTACACCTCGACCGCCGGGTTCTCCTCCTTGATCGCCCCGAAGTAGGCGTGCGAGCGGACCGTCGCCGGCGTGGCGATGACACCCACCCGCCGGTTGCGCGTCGCGAGCGCGGCGGCCGCGGCGCCGGGCCGGACGACGCCGAGGATCGGCAGGTCCGCCCGTCGCCGGAGGTCGCCGAGGGCGACCGCGGTCGAGGTGTTGCAGGCGATGACGATCGCCTTGACGTCGCGCGCCACGAGTTCGTCGACCGACTGGGCCGAGAACGCCCGGACCTCCTCGTCCGGCCGGGTACCGTACGGCGCCCGTTCGTTGTCGCCGAGGTAGATCGTCGACTCCGCCGGCAGGCGCCGGACGATCTCGCGCAGGACCGTCAGCCCGCCGACCCCGGAGTCGAAGACGCCGATCGGGCGCGGGTCTGCCACCGCCTAGCGCCGGGCCGCGACGGGGACGCGGGCCGACGCCATGACCTCGCTCGCGACTCGTACCACGTCGCGGCTGATCTCGGCCTCCGGACTCGCGAGCACGAACGGGACCCCCTCGTTGTTGCTCGTGACGACCAGTTTCCCGTCCGACACGACGCGGTGCTCCGGGAGCCGCCCGAGGGCGCGGGCGAGATCGTCGGCGGCGATCCCGCCCGCCGAATCCGCGCGGTTGACGAGGTAGCGCACCTTCGACGCCGGGTAGCCGATGATCCGGAACGTGTCCGCCACCGCGATCGTGTTGTGGATCGTCGTGACGTCGTAGGTCACGATCTCGAGGATCGTGTCGCTCGCATCGAGGAAGGCGAGGTTGATCTCGCTGATCGACGGCGACATGTCGATGACGACGGCGCCGTAGATCCGGCGCAGGAGCGACAGGATCTTGTCGACGTCGCGGGTCGTGACCATCTCGGCCATCTCGACGCGCGGCGGGGCGAGCAGGATGTCGATCCCCGACGGGTCGCGCCACAGGACGTCGGCGAGGTCCGCCTCCGACACGCGGTCCGTTGGCAGGTCGAGGATCGACGGCGCGTCGACCGGAACCTTGAGGAGAGCCCGCAGGTCGCCGAACTGGAGGCTGCCGTCGATGAGCACGGTGCGGTGCCCCTGCTGGCCGATCGCGCAGGCAAGGTTGAACGCGATCGTCGTCTTGCCGACGCCGCCCTTCGGGGCGAACACCGACAGGACCCGCGACGACCCGCCCTCGGCAGAGGCGGTGAAGTCCTTGTGCACCGCCTGGATCCGGGTCATGAGGTCGAACCCGGAGAACGGCATCGACAGGACGCCGTGGATGCCGAGCTCGGGATCCGGGTTGATCGGGTTCTGCGGCACGGTCAGCACGATGACCGGGACGCGCACGCCTCCGTCGCGGAGCTGTTCGACGAGGGCGGGCCCCTTGACTCGTCCCTGCAGGAGGGCATCGATCACGACGACGTCCGGGCGGAGCTGCTGGATCTGGGCCGCAGCCTTCGACCCGTCCGACAGGACGTCGAGGAGCTTGACCGTCGACTGGGTGTTGAGCAGGCCGCGGATGTACTGCGCCACCTGGGGCACGTCCTCGACGATGAGCAGGCGGACCTGGTCGCTGGATGCCATCGCGGCGACTATACCAAGCGTGCCGGCCGGACCCAGCGGCCCGATGGTCCCGAGCGGTCAGCGCCGGACGGCGAGCAGGATCGCCCGATCGCCGCCCGCCCCGGACGGCTCGAGGTCGTAGCCGCCGGCGACGAGCTCGACGTCGAGCCCGGCGTCCTCGGCGAAGCCGCGCAGTTCGTCGGCCGAGACGAGGCGGAGGCGGTCGGTCCGGGTCCAGCGCCGCGGCGGCTCGCCGGGTCGGCCCTCGTCGTAGATCGCGGTCAGGTCGACGACCTGGCTCGAGGCGTCGTGGGTGGCGGCAGCCACCTTCGTGACCGACGCGCCGTCCTCGCCGGGACGTCCGGCGTACTCGAGGATGAGCCGGCCGTCGAACCGGGCAAGATCGTCGGCGTCCGGCTGCCAGACGTCGACAACGGCGAGTCCGCCCGGCGCGAGGTGGCGCGCGAGCGTCGCGATCGCCGCCCGTTGCTCGTCCCGCCGGCCGAGCAGGAGGAGCGAGTTGAGGGCAATGATCGCGAGCCGGAAGGTTCCGGCGTCCGGGAGGTCGATACCGCGGATATCGGCCTCGACGAGCGTGATCGCCTCGGGGCGCACATCCGCCCGCGAGGCCGCGTCGCGGGCGCGGCCGAGCATGGCCGGGTCACGATCGACCGCCGTGACGGCGTACCCGCCGGCCGCCAGCGGGACGGCCAGCCGTCCGGTACCGGCGGCGAGCTCGAGGATCGGCCCGCCGGTTCGCGCCGCGAGCGCACGGTAGAAGTCGAGGTCGCCCGGGTCCTCGGCCACGTCCACGTCGTAGAGCCGGGCGAGGGCTGCCGCCTCGGCGGCGCGCGCGGCGAGGCCGGGCGGATCGGGGTCGGTCATCGGCCCATCCTACGTGCCGTGCCAGGCGCCCCGCCGCACGAGGACGTCGCGCAGCACCGCCGGCCGGTCCGACATGATCCCGTCGACGCCGAGGTCGAGCAACCGCTCCATCTCGACGGCGTCGTCGACCGTCCAGACGTGGACCGGCAGGCCGAGCCGGTGGGCCGTCGCCACGGTCGCGCGGTCGACGACCGGGATGACGCCCTCCCGGACCGGCACCTGGAGGCACGCCCCGCCACCGCGCGTCGCGAGGCCACCCGCACCCGGCAGGCGCCACGCCGCGAGCCTGACGGCCAGCACCTCGGGCGGCGCGAGCGAGGTGCACAGCGCAGGCCCGAGGAGGCGCCGGAACCGGGCGACTCGGCGCATCGAGAACGAGCCGACGCACACGCGGTCGATCGCGCCATGGCGGCGGATCGCCTCGACGAGTGGACGGACGGCCGCGTCGTGCTTCGGATCGAGATTGAGGCGCACCTCCGGCCACGCATCGAGCAGGTCGTCGAGGCGGACGATCGGATCCGTCCCCGCGACCCGCGCCGCCCGGACGGTGGACCACGACAGCTCGGCAACGACCCCGTGCCCGTCGGTCACCCGGTCGAGCCGGTCGTCATGGAAGGCGAGGAGCACCCCGTCGGCCGTGGCGTGGACGTCCGTCTCGAGGTAGCGGAAGCCCATCGCCACCGCGGCCGCGAAGGCGGCCATCGTGTTCTCCGGGTGATCGCCCGCGCCGCCGCGATGGGCGAACGGGATCGGGCCCGGGTGATCGAGAAAGGCGTGCACGGATCGCTGGCGCCGCGGTCGGGCCGGTCGGTCGGGCCGGCCGGTCAGCTCGCGCCGGGCTCCCAGCGCACGGTCCGGCCGGCGGCCTTCTTCGCCGCCAGCGCGCTGATCGCCTCGAGCGCCGCCCGGTTGGCCGCCATCGCGGTCGCCTCGGCGTGGTCGTAGGGCGGCGACACCTCGACGATGTCCATGCCGGCCAGCTCGACCGCCCCGACGATCTGGCGGATCGCCCGGAGCACCTCGCGGGTCAGCATGCCGCCCGGCTCCGGCGTGCCCGTCCCGGGCGCCATGCCCGGATCGATCACGTCGATGTCGAGGCTCAGGTAGATCGCGTCCGGGCCGTCGAGCGCCTCGGTGATCGCGTCGGCCACCACGGCATCGGCGCCGCGTTCCTCGATCTCGCGCATGAAGTGGTAGCGCAGGCCGTGCTCGCGCATCCAGTCGAACACGTCGACCGGCGGCCAGTAGCCGCGCAGGCCCACCTGGACGAAGTTGCGCCCGGCGACGGCACCGGACTCGATGAGCCGGCGCATCGGCGTGCCGTGCCCGGCGAGGACGCCCCAGTCGTCGGCCGCCGTGTCGGCGTGGGCGTCGAAGTGGACGATACCGATCGATCCCGGCCGGCGAAGCTCGGCGATCGCCGTCGCGGCCGGCCACGTGATCGAGTGGTCGCCGCCGAGCACGATCGGGATGGCGCCGGTCCCGGCGACGTCGCGGATCTTTCGGTAGATGAGCGCGTGCGCGCGCTCGATCCAGGCCGGGATGATGTTCGCGTCCCCGGCGTCCACGACGTCGAGAATCTCGAACGGCTCGTTCCCCAGCTGAAGCGAGTGGATCGAGCCGGACGTGTACTGCGCCTCGCGGATCGCCCGTGGCCCGAAGCGCGCGCCGGAGCGATGACTGACCGCGTCGTCGAACGGCGCGCCGACGATCGCCACGTCCGGGGCGCGGCGTCGCAGCTCGTCCGGGTCGTCGATCCACGGCAGCTTCATGAACGACACCGGCCCGACGTACGTGGGCAGGTCGAAGTCGGCGTACATCTCGAACTCTTGATCCCAGCCGTTGGCCACGGCGAAGTCGGAAGCGGGGGGATCGATCGGGCGCTCGGCCACGGGCGTGGACCTCCGGGAGACGGACGCGGGGGCGGGGCACGGGCCCGACGCCGATGCGGTGATCCGTCTCGCTGGGGGCGCCGCCGGTTCGCTTCGTCGTCCAGCGGGGCGCGCCGGGCGGCATCGTAGCACCGTCAGCGCGTCACTCGGCGCGGAACGCCTCCCATGCCGCGTCGACCAGGGCCGGGTCGAGGAACAGCTCGCACGTTGTTTGCGCGATGAGCGTCGCGGCGAGGAGGGTCGTATCGTCCGCCCGAGGGGTCGCGGCGGCGTCGCGGAAGCGGGTCGAGTGGCCGGGGGTGGGCTCGTCGACGATGGCGAGATCCGGGTGGATCGCCGGGCACACCCACGACACGTTGGCCATGTCGGTGCTGCCGTACGCGGGATCGTGGCCCTCGTCGACGATGCCGTACGCCTCGGCGTTCGCGCGCCAGCGCGCCACGAGCGGCGCGTTGTTGCGCATCGTCGTCGCGCCGCCGGAGAACTCGACGTCCACCTCGGTGTCGGTGGCTGCGGCCGCTCCGCGCGCGATGTCGGTGAAGCGGGCTTTCATCCGCTCGTACTCGGTTCGATCCGGGCTGCGCAGCATGAACCAGGCTCGCGTCCGGTCCGGGATGATGTTGGCTGCCGTTCCGCCCTCCTGGACGATGCCGTGGACACGCGCCTCCGGACGAAGCTGCTGGCGCCACAGGCCGACCGACGAGAACAGGAGGATTAGCGCGTCGAGCGCGTTCCGGCCGTTCCACGGGTCGCTCGCGGCGTGGGACTGGAGCCCCGTGAACGTGACGTACACGTCCTCCGAGGCGAGCGGGGCGATCTCGGCGTGATTCCGATCGCACGGGTGGTAGAGCAGGGCCGCGTCGATGCCGTCGAAGAGGCCGTCGTCGATGAGGATCTGCTTGCCGCTGCCGCGCTCCTCCGCCGGCGTCCCGAGGAACACGATCTCTCCGGGCAGCTCGTCGGCCACGGCCGCCAGGCCGATCGCGGCCCCCACCCCGGACGCCGCCATTGTGTTGTGGCCGCACCCGTGCCCGAGGCCGGGCAGGGCGTCGTACTCGGCGAGCACCGCGATTCGGGGGCGCTCCCCTCCCCGACCCCCCCGGCGGGTCGCCCGCACGGCCGTCGCGAGGCTGCCGGCCGGCTGTTCCACCGCGTAGCCGTGGGCGCGCAGCGCCTCCGCGACCCAGGCAGCAGCCTGGACTTCCTCGAAAGCGGGCTCCGGGTTGGCGTGAATGAGGTGCGACAGGTCGAGGATGCTCGCCCGGTTCGCGTCGATCGCCGCGACGATCCGGCGCTTGACGGCGGCGAACGGCTCGACCGGGTCGGCCGTGGTGAGCGGGCGGGGAGCGGGTCGGGTTGCGGTCACGCGGGTGACGTCTCGCGGCTGGCGGTCACGGGTCCCTCCGGGTCATCGTTCCACCGACAGGGTAGCCTCCGCGACGAAGACCATGGCGAGGATGAACAGGGCGATCGGCAGCTGGAACAGGCCCTGCAGGCGGAGGACGACGAGGACGGCCACGATGACCGCGACCCATGCGCCGCGCCGCACCGCCCGGACCCAGTCGCCCTGGTAGGCGATCCGTCCGTGCCGGGCGAACACGGACAGCCAGAACAGCGGCACGGTCGTCAGGCCGACGGCGAGACCGATCAGACCGGCGCCGACGAAGCCGGCGCCCGGGTCGAGCACCGGGTCACGGGTCGTGACGACGAGGCCGACCATGATCCAGGCGAGGGCGGCGGCACCGAAGACGCCGAGGTTGCCCAGCCGGTCGCGCGATTCCACGCCGTCGAGTCTAGGCGGAACGCGAAGCCGGAGGCCGGCCCGGCCGCGCATCACGCCCCGGACGGATCCTCGGCCGGCGGGGGCGGACCGATCGTGTCCTCGACGACGGCGAGGAGATCGTCGGCCCCGAAGGGCTTGCGCAACACGCCGCGGACGAGTTCCGGTCGATCGCGGGCCATGTCGATGAGCGCCGGGCTGCCACTCATGAGGACGATCGGGACGCCCGGCCGGTCGGCGGCGACCCGGGCCGCCAGCTCGATGCCGCTCATGCCCGGCATGTCGATGTCTGTGAGCAGGAGGGACGGCGTGGATCCCGGGCCGTAGATGGCGAACAGCGCCTCGCGACCGCCGGGGAAGCCGCGCACCGCATACCCACGGCCTCGCAGCGTGCGAACCACGAGGGCGAGGACGCCGGCGTCATTGTCGACGGCGAGGATCGGCCGGCGGCCGGACGGCTCGTCGTGGCCGGCTTCCGGGCGCGGGGACACCGCGGCCGACTCCTCGGCGGCCGCCACGACTGACTGGCCGGGCTCGGGGGCGTCCCCTTCCCGCTCCCGCGGCGTCATTGCCTGGTCTTGACCCTCCGTGCCCTGAGGGACCCGCCGGTGTGACGAGGTGGTGCGAGCGTGCACCATGCCCGACCCGGACGATACTCGGGTGGATGCCCTATTGCTGTGGCGCGTGGGCGCGCGCCTTGGGCACGTGCGGCGGGACCGGCGGCGCGGCCGGCAGCGCGGCCTCGAGGTCGGCGAGCGAGTCGAGCTCGAGATCCGCCTCGACCGTCCCGTCGGCGTCGCTCGACGGGAGTGGCGAATCCTCCGGCCGGCCATGGATGTGGGCGGCTCGCCAACCGGCCCGGATCGCCCCCACGACGTCCGCCGCCCAGTCGTCGCCGACGTGCAGGCAGACCGCCGGATCCGGCGCGCCGAGGGCCGCCTCGGCGGCGGCGAAGATCGATGGATGGGGCTTGATCGACCCGACGCGCTGGCTGACGACCACTGCGGTCAGATGTTCCGCCCAGCCCGCGGACTCGACGTAGCGGTCGATCGTGGCGGCGAACGGCCAGTTCGACAGGATGCCGACGCGTCGGTGGGCGGCGAGCCTCGCGAGCAACGGTCCGACGTCGGGCGGCGGCGGGATGGCGTCGATGAACGAGCGGCTGTAGACCTCGACGGCCGCCGCGATCTCGCCGGGATCGGAGCGCCCGGCCGCCGCCGCGTCGTCCCAGGCGAGGTCGGGCGGCGGGGCCG
>Ga0214472_10004609_pt1 | contig 14540 bp, 15 predicted proteins | sample RVTome_6_FD_207662 | JGI IMG/M metagenome (GOLD analysis project Ga0214472, IMG submission 207662) | Soil microbial communities from uranium-contaminated site in the Upper Colorado River Basin, Wyoming, United States - RVT140D175 | ecosystem: Environmental > Terrestrial > Soil > Contaminated >...
CGGGTGTCCTCGACCAGCACCTCCAGGCGTTCCGGCAGATCCTCAAGCACTTCGAGCGCCCGCAGTCGTCGCAGGTGCAAGCGAACCGTCATAGCATCCGGACTCATCGGAGCCCCTCCTCTGCTCGACGATACCTTCATCACCGAGTATCGAGGGGCTCCGATCACCCACCGAGCATTTCAACCACCTGCCCGGAAGGCAACCTCCCCACGCTGTCGCGCAGTCTCCATTTGCGGAGGCCGGATTGACCGCGTCGCTATCCGCCGATTGCCATTAGTCGCAGAACTCGAAGCTCCGGCTCAGCCGTCGAGGTGGCTCCCCCAGCAAGCGCTTCACGGATTCCGCCGGAACCGAGGTCTCGACGCAGGAAGCGATGCATTCCGATCGTGGACGTTAGGACTGTTCGCAGTAGACCGACAGGTCGTAGAGCGCCGCGTCCATCCGAACAATGGCATCGACCTGCGCTTCGGTCAGTTCTCTCTCCGCAGCGGCCCAATGTTGGAAGGTACGACTCCTCGGGTCGACGGCCAAAAGGTTGACGCCCATACGGCAAAAGCCATCTTCCATCACTCCGCTCCACCTGTGAACCGGCACCCAGCCGTCCGCCGCCGAAATCGCCGGCTCGACTCGAAGCCAAGATGGGACGGTCCACTCCGGCTCGCTGTCCGACGGTACGACTACGAGCAAGAGCAAATCTCGCCCTCCACTCCCTTGGCCTCCGACGTTGATCACAATGGCGCCGTCGGGGTGAGTGACTTGAGCGGTGACCTCACGAGCCAGCGCCCCCGGGTCGCTGCAGCCGCCCGCCACTGCCACTAGCGCAGCGACCGCGACTATCCGAACGAGCACGCGAACTGGCGATCGCCACAGAGTGTGAACAGCGCCCACACGAACTTCCTATTCACATTTTCGAGGTAGCTCTGTAGTTCACCACTGGGAGATGCGAGTCCCAGAAGGATCTCACGTGCGTCGAGGAAAGGAGCGTTGTAGCCCAGGGCGATCCGCTCGACATCCGAGTACTCGCTGCTCGTCGGCAATTCCCCGTTCAGGTCGGCCATGTGGTAAATCGACACTGTAATGGAGAGCGAGTTGTTGGTGATGCTCTTGATCCATAGTGTCTTCATCAGGCCCTCCGGCACGTCGCCAAAGACCTCCGGATGATTACGGATGGTCTGAGCGAAAGTGCTGAACTGCATCTGGGCGAACCCGACCGATGCTTGTCCTCCAGTCGCGCCCCTGTACGCCACCGACGCGTAGTCAACTGCCTCGCCGCCGAGCTGCAAGAAGCGCTGCCTGAGATGCGACTCTTGTCGGAGGATCGCCATGGCGGTCAAGGGATTCATGCCAGCATCCTTGGAGACTGCGGAGATCAGACGCCGATAGTCTTCGACATCCTTCCCGCTAATCCGATCAACGATCACTCGATCGACCAGGCCGCCGACCCAGTCCCAAACTGGCTGCGGAGACACGTCAACAGACAGAACGGCGTCTGTCTCGCACAACCGCTCCAAGGGCGTCCCCGCAAATGGGCAGTTGCCACTCGGATCCGCGTACCTGACAGGGTTGCCCCGCACATACGAGTACCGGTTCAGGTCCGCCGGGTTCGCTGGGGCGGGCACGATCGTGTCCGGTTGGGTGAACTGGGCGGTGGTGGGGTCGTAGTAGCGGGCGTTGTAATACAACAGGCCCGACCCCCCAGACGCATTGGCGGTCGCATCGGAGGTCTGGGCGGTGTAGCGCTGGTCCTGGGGCATCTCCCCACTCGAGTGCCGCTCACCCCCATACGGGTAGTAGCGGGTCAAGGTGAGGGTGTCGGTGGTGTCGTTCCACGTCGAGGCCACGCTGCCGAGGTGGTCGGTGAACACGAAGATCACCTCGTCCGCCTCATGGGTTCTAACCGCCACGGGGAGGCCCCCGAAGCCTGCATCGCAGTGTCAGCCAACGTCGCGCTCCGACCTCAAGAGGAGCATGGACGCTCCCAACACGGACATCGCGCCCAGGACTCCCCAAAGAACGCGACCCTCTTCGATCCCTTCCCAGAACGCATCTTCGACTGGAGCGCCGTCGGCAATCTCCATTGTGAGTAACACGACCCCCGCGACGACCGAGAAGCCCCCGAATCCAATGCCTTGGTTTCTGATCAACTCATGAATGGTTTGCGGCTTGCCCACGCGACCGATCAGCCAGAGAAGTAGCAGCATCCCCGGTAGCGAGTAGACGACGGTACCGAGGATCACGTCAAGAACCTCGTCCGAACGCAGCGAGCGGCTCCACGCCGGAGACCCTCACTGCAGATTCGGCAGGCCAGGCACCGGTGTGATCGCCCAGCCGGCTGTCGATGCCAAGAGCACCACCAGGAGGGCCGACCCGAGGGCCATGTCGGCCGGCATGCGCGTACCTCCGCCACGATGGCCACTCGGAATCGAAACTGTCACTCCTGCTCCTCGATGCCCTCCACCATCCGAGCCAGGTTGTCGCCTTCCGGGTGTTCTGCAACCACACCACGTCACCGATATTGAGAGTCCGGCCAGCTCATCCGTCGCACGCCTCGGCGTCGCGCGGAGGTGGCCAGCGCCGCACCAGAGCGATCGCCTGATTGCCTGGCGATCGGCCGCGCCGAGCGCATCATCCAGGTCTGGGATCGATCCCACGACCCTCCTCCCGTCGGAGGGCGTCCAGGTCGTCCACTTTGCCGGGCCGAGCGGCCCGCCGCAGCAGAGTTCCGCCCAGCGGCTCCCGCCAAGCGGATGTAGACATAGCAGTCGCCGTCGATGACGTCCCAGTCTGCTTCCCACACCTCTTCCGTCGATCAGTCCAGCCATTCGCCCCTCTCCACTGCGCCGGCGAGCGTTGCGGATGTCGGAGGCAGCTTGGTGCTCTCTCTAGAACCACCCAGCAACGCGATCGACAATGATCACAATCCCAATCAGGGAAATGAGCGGCCCGACAATAAGGACTGGGTGACCCTCGTCTCGACGAAAGGCACGCCACTCTTCAAGCGGATTCCGCCACCCGACCACAACGATGACACTGGTCAGAACAATGAGGAGGATGTCTTCCGCCACTACTCGTTCACCACATCGCGCAACACGTCAAGCTCTTTCTCGAAGGGCTGCCAGTCGCTCAATCGGTCCGAGAGTAGGTCGATGTCAAACCCGAACAACTCCCCCATCACCGCGATGAAGATCCGACCGGGGTCGTTGCCTTGGGCAGCAGACGCCTTCAACAGACCGCCAACTGCAAAGTCCCCGCCCACGTGGAGTAGCCCCAAGTAGCAAGCCGCCGCTCTCCCTTGAACACAGGCCGTTCCCCACTCAATCGCTGTGGCGGTGGTTCCCATGCCACTAACGACCATCCCGGCGCGGAAACAAGGCATGCCACATCCCGTCGCCGAGAGAACGAACAGCGACCCGGCGACCCACCACGAGTTTTCGGTGACGAAGTTGGTAGCGGCGTGACCGATCGTCGTGTCCGTCCGCACGGTCGGAGTCGTCAAGTCCTCGAGATCCGGCCTCCACTCCTCTGGAGCGTGAATCACGATCTGCTTGCCAATCTCGTTCCGGGCCACCAAGAGAAGGTTGAGCGTCTCGTACAAGACGAGTGGTGGGTTGTTGGTCTTGGCCTCTACAGACCGGATCAGATCAGCTACCGCATCAATGCTGACTGTCAAGTCATTGAAGTCCGCCTGCAGGCGCTCTAGGTCGGCCACCGACGCGCGACCTCCGATACCCCGACCCGGAGGGGGCTTGAGATACGACTCGTCGGGGTCGTGACCACCCGAGTCCAAGTACCTCACGGGGTTGCCACGCACATAGGAGTAGCGATTGAAATCCGGTGATGCCGCGACGGAAGGCACGATCGAGTCAGGCTGCGCAAACTGAGCGGTCACGGGATCGTAGTAACGGGCCCCGTAGTACAACAAGCCGCTCCCCGCACTGCCATTGGCGGTCGCATCCGAGACCTGCCCCGTATACCGCTGGTCCTGGGGCATCACCCCGCTCGAGTGCCGCTCACCCCCATAAGGGAAGTAGCGGGTCAGGGTGAGGGTGTCGGTGGTGTCGTTCCACGTCGAGGTCACGCTGCCGAGATGGTCGGTGAACACGAACGTGGTCTCGTCTGCCACGTGGGTCCTGACCGCGACGGGGAGCCCACCGAAGCTGTACATGGTGCGGGTCTCGGTGAGCGTGGAGCCTTCGGTATCGACTTCCACCAGCCCACCCGCGTAGTAGGTGTTGTAGTTCGGTGTTCCCTTGTGGCGGCGCCGGACCCGCTGCCCATCGGCGTCGTACCAGTATTCCAAGATGTCACCCCCCGGCACCGTGATGTCCTCCAGCCGGTTGTCGGCGCCATAGCTGTAGGTCGTGACATCTGTCCCATCGGTGGCGGTGTACCGGTTCCCGTTGGGGTCGTAGGCGAACACCACGCTGCCGACCTGGTCAGGGGCGTGGGGGTGCGGGTTCCCAGCAGTCGGGTAGGTGTACGCCGTGCCGTTGAGGTCGGTGATGTTGCCGATCTGGTTGTAGTCGTAGTCGTCGGCGTTGCCGTAGTGGTCGTAGGCGCCGTCGCCCGTCGAGTCTGGACCGTCGACGCAGTCGTCTGCCGTGTAGGCGTCGGTCAAGCGGTCCATGGTGTCATAGGTGAAGCACTGGTATTGATCGGAGTTGCGGGAGTCCCTGATCCGGGTCACGGTGCCCCAAACCCTACGCCGGCCACCCCCACCACCCCGGTACCGCTCCCCAGCGGCTTGGAGCGGTTTCCCGCCAAGAATCCCCACCCCGCCCCCGCCCTCGGCCCTCGTGGGACCGCAGGGAAACCCGCTAGCCCAAGCGGGCCAACACGGTCAGATCAGCCACGGAACGCGCAACGGGCGATTTCGGAACGCTACTCAGGATGCGCTGCGAACGCGGAATTTGGAGGTCCTACATGGACGAAAACACCGCAACCATGACGCGACCGAGTCCGATGAGCATCACCAGGACTCCGGCAGGTCTCGCAAAGATCAGTGTCGGGAGATAGAACTCGCCCTCTTGACGGTTTCCGTAGCGCTCGAGTTCCCCGGCCCTATCGGCTCCGATGATGTAGAAGAACCCTCCGATGAGCATCAGAAGCACGCCGCCCAGCACGCCAGCCCAGTCCATCAGTTCGCCGTCCCCTCGATGAACTCTTGAACCTTGTCGATCTCTTCCTGTGGCGGACTCCACGGCTCACCCGGATCGCCCAACAGGATTTCAAGGAGCCCCTCGACAGTGAGTCCGAAAGCCTGCATATCCGCATACACAAGCACTGCCGCCAAGTGGTTCGGGTCCTGGTTGTAGATGAACGACGAACCGCCGCTGGTCGCTGCGCCGAGCAGCGCCTGCGCACACTCGCCCCACTCCCCCGAATAGCAGTCACCCACCGCATCCGCGAGATTCGCGTAGGTGCCTGCCGCAGCTACCCAGGTCCCGGCCGTGGCACATGCCGGCCCGCAGAGTGGCGTAAGTGACGCGACATAGAGTCCCACCGACACGGGCCCAGACCACCGCCCGACGTGAACCGCCCTGGGTTCGGTAGAGACTCTGGGGTCCCTTGCTTGATCCACACTCCACAACTCGGTCGGAGCGCGACGGCAAATCGCTGCCGGTCTTGCCCAGGCAAGTGTGATCCTATCGATCCGGTTGGGACGGCAATGCTGCTCCTGAGTCGCTTGTCTATCCTCAGGACCGGCGCTACACGTCCGGTACCGCAAGAAGCCAGGTTCCGGCGAAGACTCCGAGTGACGTGACTTCAGCCACGAACACGGCTGTCGGCCATCCGGGCTCCAGCCGACTGCCACGAAGGCAGAGCCAAAGCCAGAAGTAGGTCTCGACCAGGAAGCGCCTTCCCGCAGCGATGGCGTGCACTCTTCGCAGCCGCCAGAGGATACGGACGCCGGTCGTCGTCGGGATGACCACCGCGAAAACGGCCACCGCGTTTAGTGCGAAACTGGGCACCCCAAGGTCGGACATCTTGATGGCCACTGCCAAGAACCCGACCGTTACCGCCACTCGGGCCGGGAGGGGCGAAGCGTGCTCGCTCCAAGCCCTCTCCCACTGCGCGAGAGACCTAGCGTCTGCTGCCATAGCTCTCATCGATGTATTCGCGCAATGGGGCCAAGGTTCTCGGTTCGGGATCCCAGACGCTCCCATTGGTGAGGGTCGAGGTCCACCACGCATCCACGACATAGGGCCAGCGCCCGCCGACACCGACTCCGTACAAGTAGCTGTCGGTGGGCGACGCGGGATCGGACAGCGGCACCACCCTTGAGCGTTCACCGCAGAACACCCCGCAACCGCCGACAGACGACTCGATCGCAGGGCCTGCTGCTCCCATGGCTGGCCCGACGTTCGACCGGCCTTCAACCATCAAGTTGGCGGAAGCCCCGGGAATCGAGAGGCCGACCCCACCACCGACCCCATCACTCCCGAACTCGATGTGGAGGAGCCCGATACTCAAGCGGATTGCCCACCGCGCCCTCCATGTCGTGCCGAAATACGCAGTCCGAATGCGAGCCGTTCTTCCAGGTGAACCGGAGATCCATTCGTCTGGGGTGATGTTTCTAAGCTCGGCGATGGCCCCGTTGAGGTTGCCTAACGCACTATTCAATTCGCGATAGAGCGCGATCGGTGCCGTTGACCCGGACTCTTCCGCCTTCGTAATAGATCCTGCAATCTTGTCAGCTTCGAGGGTCAACGCGGAGATCTGCGACTGAAGTTGCTCAATCCTCCGAAGCTGCCATTGGCCTAGCCCGGCAGGCTTCTCAGTTGTCTCCTCAAGATCATGCCCACTCGGATCCACGAACCGCACCGGGTTCCCCCGCACATAGGAGTACCGGTTCAGGTCCGCCGGGGTGGCCGGGTCGGGCACGATCGTGTCGGGTTGGGTGAACTGGGCGGTGGTGGGGTCGTAGTAGCGGGCGTTGTAATACAACAGGCCACTCCCCCCAGAGGCATTGGCGGTCGCATCCGAGGTCTGGCCGGTGTAGCGCTGGTCCTGGGGCATCTCCCCGCTCGAGTGCCGCTCACCCCCATAGGGGAAGTAGCGGGTCAGGGTGAGGGTGTCGGTGGTGTCGTTCCACGTCGAGGTCACGCTGCCGAGATGGTCGGTGAACACGAACGTGGTCTCCCCAGCCACATGGGTCCGCACGGCCACGGGGAGGCCCCCGAAGCTGTAGAGGGTGCGGCTCTCGGTCACCGTGGAGCCTGAAAGATCGACCTCCATCACCCCGCCAACGTAGACGGTGTGATCGGTTCCGTGTGAGCGCCGCACCCGCTGCCCATCAGCGTCATACACGAACGCCAAGTCGTCTGTGGTGCTGGGCAGATCGATGCTCACCAACCGATTGTCCGAGTCGTACCCATCGAGCTCTAGCGAACAACAAGAGCCACCACGCCCACAACCAGGAGTGAGTAGCCGATAACAGGCACGAGGATGAGCTGCGAATCTCCGCGCCTCGGTGCGAAGGGATCCTTCTGGATCTCCCAGTTGTTCCGGCTCCGCCTCCAAGCCCGCGCCAGGTTCCACTCGCCGAAGACGAGAATGATTACACCCAACGTAGCGAGAAACAGTGAGCCGCTCATCTATATACGAACTCACGAAGGGTTGCGATTCCTCCGGGTGATGGCGGAACATTCCATGGGTGTTCATTGATTTCCACTAGTGGAGGTGCCACCAGGCTCGCCAACTCGCCATAGAAGTCATCTTCGAGGCCGGCTCCGTAGCGTCTGGTAGCGAGGTCAAGGAGTATCGACGCCGCGCCACCGCGGCACTCAGACCCTCGGCTCGACAAACAGTCGCCGGCCGTGTCGACAGCATTGGCCGCCAAGGACACGCCCGAAAGCAACCTTCCGATCTCCGCGCACACCCACTTGCAGGGCGTTCCGATAGCGGCACCATACGCAACCACCGCGAGCACGCCGGCACCAAACTCTACCCCTTCGAGGAACTGCTCCCACAAGCCTTGTGATCCGTACGGACTGGCGGTCGGTGTATCGGCGAGTCCCCCGCCACCGAGATGCCTCGCTTGGAAACGGATCGACGAAGCTACCTCGTTGCGCTGCGTGAGCCCATCGTGGAGTTGAGCGTAAAGGGCGAGGGGCGCCAACGCTCCGGTGTCGGACTCGACTTGCCGGATCTGTGCGGCGACACGTTCAACCTCGATGGTCAGGTCGTTGTACTGGCCCTGCAACTGCTCGAGCTGACGCATCTGGGCCATACCCGCCATACGGCCGCGCTTCAAGTATGACTCGTCGGGATCATTCCCACTGGAATCCGTGTACCGCACCGGGTTGTCCCGCACATAGGAGTACCGGTTCAGGTCCGCCGGGGTGGACGGGTCGGGCACGATCGTGTCGGGTTGGGTGAACTGCGCCGTGGTGGGGTCGTAGTAGCGGGCGTTGTAGTACAACAGGCCGCTCCCACCAGAGGCGTTGGCGGTCGCATCCGAGACCTGCCCGGTGTAGCGCTGGTCCTGGGGCATCTCCCCGCTCGAGTGCCGCTCACCCCCATAGGGGAAGTAGCGGGTCAGGGTGAGGGTGTCGGTGGTGTCGTTCCACGTCGAGGTCACGCTGCCGAGGTGGTCGGTGAACATGAAGATCACCTCGTCCGCCTCATGGGTTCTGACCGCTACGGGGAGGCCCCCGAAGCTGTAGTGGGTGCGGGTCTCAGTGACGGTGGTGGAGCCGTTCATGTCGACTTCCATGAGCCCACCGACGTAGTAGGTGTTCTTCAGGGTGTTACGGCGGCGCACCCGCTGCCCGTCGGCGTCGTGGCGACCAGAATCCCGTGTCCATCGATCCAGGGCAAGCTCAGTCGGACGCCACGCCATTCGGTCGTGCGCGTCCTCAGCGCGCCGACACTGACATCTAGCTCCGCTGAGGGTGCTCGCCGGGGTTTGGTCCCGTGTAGATGGTCTCCGGAGTCTTAAAGACCCAGGACTCATATGCGTCAAGACTAAAGACGTGGATCTCCAAGTCGCTGCGAAGCAGAAACCGCGGATCGCGCCCGAGCGGCGGGTCGAGGTGAACACCTACAACCCGATCTCCAACAAGAAGCCGTAGCCTATCGTTGTCGGTCGTCACAGCGGGACTTGCCAAGAGCCTCGATCCCGACACGATCCGCCAGGGCGAATCGATCAAGAGGTGCCATCCTCTACCCGACAGACGAAGAAAGGGCTCCTTCCAGTCCACATCCCGCACCGACAATGAGAACGGATTCCACTTGCCATACGGGAGACTCATGGGTCTAGCTCCAGGTGCCATTGATTGCGTGTAAAGAGCTTCCGGTCCGCAGCGTTTAGCCCAGCCGGCGGATGCTGCCAGGGTCCGAATGGGTTTATAGGCGTACCATTTGAGTCCTGGAACACCGCTCGGAGCGGGCCTGCTCCTGAAGGCTCCATGACGCGAACAAGACTACCGTCGGGAAGCGTGAACGCTATTCCTGGGCTGGCCGTGGGAGTGCTGGGGAAACCCGCATCATTGAAGCCCTCAACCAATCGTGCTGCGCTCTTAGACACAACCGTTCCGTTCGCGCCCACCACGAAATCAGGACTGGCGGTTGTGCGAGTGCCGGATGGAAGCAACCGTCGCGCAACACCAGCGGCGGCCGTCAACGCACCAGCGGTTCCCAGGGTTTGCCCGCAGGCATCGACACTGCCGCCGGGCGGGGTACATGATCGAATGATCTCCTTCGCCGGCTCAACGGCGAACGTCTCGACTAGCCCCCACAGCCCGTCCTCGTCCCACGCCTCAGAGATCTCGTCAACGGCTGCGTCTAGGGTCTCACTTGGGTGGCTGATGGCACGAGCAACTGCTGCCCCCGCCTTGATGAGGCCCTTCGCGGTGCCAATGCCGAATCGGATCGAGAAGTCGAGCACGCAACTCTGGCCGAAAGTGACGATCGCAGCGGCCAGACCCCAACCACGCCGCCCACAATGGCCGGATGGATCGCTCAAGTTCGTCGGGTTGCCATTGACGTACGAGTAGCGGTTGAGGGCAGCAGGTTGAGTCCCGCTTGGCGCCACCGTGTCGGGTTGGGTGAACTGCGCCGTGACTGGGTCGTAGTAGCGGGCGTTGTAATACAACAGGCCACTGCCCCCAGACGCGTTGGCGGTCGCATCCGAGACCTGGCCGGTGTAGCGCTGGTCCTGGGGCATCTCCCCGCTCGAGTGCCGCTCACCCCCATAGGGGAAGTAGCGGGTCAAGGTGAGGATGTCGGTGGTGTCGTTCCAGGTCGAGGTCACGCTGCCGAGGTGGTCGGTGAACACGAAGATCACCTCGTCCGCCTCATGGGTTCTGACCGCCACGGGGAGGCCCCCGAAGCTGTAATGGGTGCGGGTCTCGGTGGGCGTGGAGCCTTCGGTGTCGACTTCCACCAGCCCACCGACGTAGTAGGTGTTGTAGTTCGGTGAGCCCTTGTGGCGGCGCCGGACCCGCTGCCCATCGGCGTCGTACCAGTATTCCAATCTGTCACCCCCCGGCAACGTGATGTCCTCCAGCCGGTTGTCGGCGCCATAGTTGTAGGTCGTGACATCCGACCCATCGGTGGCGGTGTACCGGTTCCCGTTCTGGTCGTAGGCGAAACACCACGCTGCCGACCTGGTCAGGGGCGTGGGGGTGCGGGTTCCCAGCAGTCGGGTACACGTAGGCAGTGCCTGAGAGGTCGGTGATGTTGCCGATCGTGTCGTAGTCGTAGCCGTCGCCGCCCTCGAACTCTGAATAGTTAAACCACCCCTCACCCGTCTGGTCGGGATCCCCATCACACGCGCTGGCGGTGTACGCCCCGGTCAAGCGGTCCATATTGTCGTAGGTGAAGCACTGATACTGATCGGAGTTGCGGTCGTCCCTGATCCGGGTCACGGTGCCCCGAACCCTACGCCGGCTCAGCGCCCCCAGCCCGGACCCGCCCCGCGCAGCGGTGTGGAGGGTTTCCCGCCAAGAATCGCTCCCACCCCGCCCTCGTGGGGCCGGACGAACAGGGGTCTTTGCCTTGCACGCCAAGACGCTTCGATCAGCCTCAGAATGCGAAACGGGCGATCTCGGAACGCGACGTTGCCGGCAGTTGACGCACTTGTAACCCTTGAAGCAGCTGCAGCCCGCAGCCGACTTGGGGCGGGGCGGCGAAGACGACCCAAGTGAACCCGACACAACACACCGAAGGCTTCGGCAAGGGTCTGTTAAGCGCGACCGTCTCCTGCCTCCGCTGCTCGGGCTGCCAATATCACGCGCGGTGAGTATCCAGCATGCGCATTACGACCTCCTCTGATGAGCGTCACATCCATGATCCGGTCGATCGATCTGCCCAACTCCTCCGTTCGGCACCGCCACTGCCAGACACGGGTCCTTCGTGAACGTTGACACAGCCACCTGGAGACCGGGAACGGGCTGACACGCCCCGATGGAACACGCTGCCCAAGCGCTGCCACCGACTCACCCCCTCGGCTCTATGCGAGAGCCCTGGCCCGGAACCGAGCGAAGGCGGTCGAGGCCGATTCCCAACATCCAAATGGAGGACCCACCAGCGATCGCCCACAGCCCATAACCGGCATCGAGCCCCGCGTTGATCGCCGAGGCCACAGCGTCGCCATTGGCGAGTCGCCCGACAGTCGCTCCCATCGTGATGAGGACGGGGAGCGCCGCGAAGCCGGCACCATAGTTCCGAAACAACTCGCGCATGTCGCCTACCAGCGCAGGCGTCGTGAGAGCCAATGTGGCCCCCAAGAAGAATGGAGACCCGAGTACGAGCATGCCGACAATGGCTGCGCCTATGCCATCGAGACCCAGGCCACCCCATTGAATGTGACGGAGCGGCGGCACGAGAGTGACCAGAACTCCTAGCGCGGCAGCAACTGGGAGCCCAACGGAGATCAGTACCCATCGCACAACCCTCAAGATGACCCCCTTCGGGTCACAGGAGAACGCCTCCCAGCCTCAATGCTGCGGTGACGTCGTACCCTGTCCCCGGCAGCCCGAACATTGAGAGCGGCGACAGCCACCCCCGCGGCTCATTGTGCTGATACAGCGTCGATGAGACTCCCCCCACCGTCTGCTCGATGCGCATCGAAGAGAAGCTATCGCCGCTAAGTTGCAGCAGCCATCCGCCTTCAGTTCCGTACACGAGCAGGTCCCCGGAGATGGCTGGGGCGAGCTGGTTGAGCGGCCACCAGACATGGGAATCTTGAAGCTCCCATCCGACGCCAAAGGACGTGGCGTCGGGAGCAATTACCGGCTCCACAAGTTGATTTCGCGGCGACTTCAGCAACGGCACAGGTGTGATCACAGCAAGCAGAAGCGGAAGACCAGCAGTCGAGCTTTCCACAATGGGGAGAGGCCCACTGCAGTCGGTCCGCTTGCTGTTGCAACTCGGGTTCACGGTGACGGTGAGCTCACCTGTCTCAAAGTTCAGCACTATGGAGGCGCGGACATCACGCTGAGCGTCCCATTCCGCGGGAAGGGGACCGTCCCCTGCATTTCCCCACGCGTTCGTCTGGTCAATCCAGTACGCGATCGAGATTACCCCCAGATCAGGAACGACCGGAATCTCGACGGAAAGAGCGACGGATTCCTCACCGAGCCAACAGTCGGCTGGGTCAACGCAATGACCGCTCGGATCCGAGTACCGGATCGGATTGCCGCGCACGTATGAGTACCGGTTCAGGTCCGCCGGGGTGGCCGGGTCGGGCACGATCGTGTCGGGTTGGGTGAACTGCGCCGTGACTGGGTCGTAGTAGCGGGCGTTGTAATACAACAGGCCCGACCCCCCAGACGCGTTGGCGGTCGCATCCGAGACCTGGCCGGTGTACCGCTGGTCCTGGGGCATCTCCCCGCTCGAGTGCCGCTCGCCCCCATAGGGGAAGTAGCGGGTCAGGGTGAGGGTGTTGGTGGTGTCGTTCCACGTCGAGGTCACGCTGCCGAGGTGGTCGGTGAACACGAAGATCACCTCGTCCGCCTCATGGGTCCGCAGTGCGACGGGGAGGCCCCCGAAGCTGTAGTGGGTGCGGGTCTCGGTGGGGGTGGAGCCTTCGGTGTCGACTTCCACCAGTGCACCGATGTAGTGGGTGTTGTAGTTCGGTGAGCCCTTGTGGCGGCGCCGCACCCGCTGCCCATCGGCGTCGTACCAGTATTCCAAGATGTCACCCCCCGGCAACGTGATGTCCTCCAGCCGGTTGTCGGCGCCATAGTTGTAGGTCGTGACATCCGACCCGTCAGTCGCCTTGAGCCGGTTGCCGTTGGGGTCGTAGGCGAACACCACGCTGCCCACCCCGGTGGGGGCATGCGGGCCGGCGTTGCCGCTCTGGGCGTAGGTGTAGGCGGTGCCTGAGAGGTCGGTGATGTTGCCGATCGTGTCGTAGTCGTAGCCGTCGCCGCCCTCGAACTCGGAGTGGTTGAACCACCCCTCACCCGTGTGGTCGGGATCCCCATCACACGCGCTGGCGGTGTACGCCCCGGTCAAGCGGTCCATGGTGTCATAGGTGAAACACTGATACTGATCGGAGTTGCGGGAGTCCCGCAACACCGTCACGTTGCCCGACAGGTCATAGCCCTCGTAACGGTGCCGCATCACGTTCACCTGATACCCCGGACCCAGCCGAGAGGTGCCACCCCGGATCTGGGACACCCGGCGGGTGGTGTCGTTGTAGAGCCAGTTGCGGTTGAGGTCGTCGATGTCACCAAGGTCCCACATCTCGGGTGCACCCCACGCGTTGTACCCAGCGGCCTCCACATACCTCCACGTGTTGGATCCCCGGGTCCCGACCAGACTGTAGGGGCGGCCCGCATCGTCGTAGGTGTAGGTGACGGTCTCGCGTCCCGTCTCACCCACCACGCTCGGGTACTTGATCGTCTCGACCAACCCACCGGGGGTGTAGGTGAAGGCGGTGACGTAGGCGGTGCCCCACAGGGTCTGGGTCTGTTTGGTGACCCGACCCATCTCGTCGTAGCTGTCGATCACCACCGTGTTGTCCGACGACACCTTCGCCTCAGACACCAACCCCTCACCGCGCGTTGCGGCGTCGTATAAGGGCCAGAACAGACCGAGACCGCCACATGCACTCCCCCAACTCCTCGACCACGACGGCCGACGCGCCCGAAGCGAACCTAGCCGTCTCCCGCATCTCGCGTCCACCACGCCGTGGTCCGGTAGCGTTCCCGCCATGCCCATCAACCTCGACGACATCCGCGCTGCGGCCGAGCGGCAGAAGGGGGTCGTCATGCAGACCCCGGTGCTGCCGTCCTCCACCTTCTCGCGGATGAGCGACCGGGACATATGGATGAAGGCCGAGATCCTGCAGCGGGCCGGGTCGTTCAAGGTGCGGGGAGCGATGAACGCAATCTCGCTGCTCTCCGACAAGCAGCGCGCCGCCGGGGTGGTGGCCGCCTCGGCCGGCAACCACGCCCAGGGGGTGGCCCTCGCCGCCACCACGCTCGGGGCGCAATCCACCGTCTACATGCCCGAGGGTGCCGCCCTCCCCAAGATCGAGGCCACCCAAGGGTACGGCGCCGAGGTGCGGCTCGAGGGCGCCAACA
>Ga0214472_10004610_pt1 | contig 14539 bp, 14 predicted proteins | sample RVTome_6_FD_207662 | JGI IMG/M metagenome (GOLD analysis project Ga0214472, IMG submission 207662) | Soil microbial communities from uranium-contaminated site in the Upper Colorado River Basin, Wyoming, United States - RVT140D175 | ecosystem: Environmental > Terrestrial > Soil > Contaminated >...
ATTTCTTCCCGGAACATACTGGGCTATCACTATTGCGTCCGTTAGATTCGGAGCTAAGTGCCACTGGCCACCCTGGCCTTCCGCTACTCTTCCTAATATTAGGAACGATGTTTCTTCTTCAATTTTCTCCTTATCCTTACTGCCAAAAAAATCTGAGTTTCTTTCTCCAAAGTTCGCTATAAAACCGATTCCAAGAAGTATGAGTAACAGGATTATTATCGCTACAAAAGTCCGCATAGCTTATAAAAATTTTCAAAAAGTTTTGCTACAAGTATCGGGCCGGTTCCCCCGGGTGTTGGTGTGTAGAATTTTAACTTCTTTAAAGTTTCTTCATCGTCCGCCTTAAGGTCGCCCGAAAGTTTTCCCTCGTAAGAATAGCCGAAGTCTATAACTCCGGCACCGTTTTTTAGCTCGCCCGGGTCCACAAGCCACGATCTCCCAACGCCGGATATTATAATATCCGCGTCTATTAACGGCGCTCGGCTATCTTCTTCATCTATTACGTCAAGTTTTTTGCATCTACCGTCGAGCCATTTGCTTACAGGTCCCCCGACAAGCTTTCCGACGCCTAAAACTGCAACGTTTGATTCCGCAAGTCTGATATTCTGCCTTTCAATAATTTCTCTAACAACCTCCACGGCCGGAGCAAGAACTTTCCCTCCGGGCCATTCATTCAGCGCATCGACATCCTTGCCTTTCGGAATCGCATTTAATATGTATTCTCTGTCGAGGCCTGCCGGGAGCGGCAGCTGTATTATTACCCCCCCGACTTCCTTTTGACTGGATATTCTTTCGACTTCCTTTCTTATATCTTCATTCCCAAGTTTCTCGGAAAGTTTATGAATTTTGAAGCTCGCGCCGAGTTCTTCGGCAGTTTTCTCTTTTTGCTTTAGAAAGCTTTCCGATTCAGGGTTTCCCCCGACTAAAATTGCCGCGAGGATTTTGTCCGGTGTTCCTTTTGTCTTGAGCTTTTCTATTATTTCTTCGGCGATCTTTTTGCCGTCAATTTTCATAAACACATATTGCTATATATGCACTTTTATTGAAAGCTGGTTTGTCAGAGAGGCGTATTGCTACGCCAGGTGGGGTTTTCTCGTTTTAGAGAAAATTTCGAGCTGGGAATTTTTTGCAGAGCTTCACAACTTGCACATTTACTCCTTTTTTATTCTTAAGCGCTTCGTAAATTAGATTTGCAATTTTTTTCATCTCACGCTCTTTCATTCCGCGCGTTGTAACCGATGGCGTACCGAATCTCACACCAGACGGCTTAAACGGCGACGTGTCCCCTGGAACAGAATTTCTATTTGCAACGATTCCTGCTTTTTCTAATCTTTTCTCTGCTTCAAGCCCATCAACCCCAAAATTTCTGACGTCAACAAGTATTAGATGGGTATCCGTTCCTCCCGTCACTAATTCAAACCCCAGCTTTTTCATTTCATCTGCCAGTGCTTTCGCGTTTTTTACAATCTGCTTGGCGTAAATTCTAAACTCCGGTTTTGCAGCTTCAAAAAGCGCTACCGCCGTTGCCGCTGTCACGTTATTGTGCGGACCGCCCTGGAGTCCGGGGAAAACCGATTTATCAATTTTCTCGGAGATTTCATTCCGCGAAAAAATCATTGCCCCCCTTGGACCGCGGAGAGATTTGTGCGTTGTCGTTGTTACGACGTCCGTATATTTAAATGGAGATGAGTGCGCGCCGCCGGCAACGAGCCCCGCAATGTGGGCAATGTCAGCCATATGGTACGCGCCGACGCTTTTCGCAATTTCCCCAAATTTTTTGAAATCCACTTTTCTCGGATAGGCAGTAAATCCGGAAACAATTATTCTTGGTTTCGCTTTTTTAGCGAGCTTGAGTACTTCATTGTAATCAATGAGTCCTGTTTTTCTATCAACTCCGAATTGGACACTCTCCCAGAGATTTCCTGTTGCGGAGACCTTGTGTCCGTGGGTCAAATGCCCGCCATCGGAAAGCTTCATACCCATAATTTTTTCTCCGCGCGGGACAAGCGCGTAATAAACCGCAAAGTTTGCCGGCGAGCCCGAGTACGGCTGAACATTTACACTCCATTCCTTTGGACTAAGCCCAAAAAGCTTTAGCGCGCGTGTCTTGGCGAGGGATTCTATCGTGTCGTATTCCTTGTTGCCGGGATAGTATCGCCTCCCCGGATATCCTTCTGAATATTTATTCGTCAGAACAGATCCCAGGACATCCTGAACCTCGTGCGAAGCCAAGTTCTCGGATGCTATTAAATCCAGCGTCTCCCGCTGCCTTTTTTCCTCAAGACTGATTAGTTTTTCTATTTTCTTGTCCATCATTATCCCTTGGCATTAACGCTCGCCTCAATGCTCTGAATTTTTTCCGCATTCTTACCCGCAATGTATTTTATAAATATTGGACTAAGAAATGTAGTTGTGATGCTTAAGGCGACAAGAACTGCTATAAATTCATTGCCAAGAATATTGGCTTCAACGCTTGAGAATCCCACCGCCAAAGTTGTCGAGAGCTGCGGAATCGTGGCGGCGCCGATTAGCGCGCCTTCCCTTGCGCTAAATCCGTTTAATTTTCCGGCTATGACGCCGCCTATGAACTTGGAAAGCATCGAGCCCAATATTATTACAATCGTAAACACCCACAAACCGGAAATTTCTCCAAAAACGCCTATATTCGTATTCGCCCCGAGTACCACGAAGAATATTGGTATAAAAATGCCGTAGCTAATTACACTTAGTTTATTAAACAGTTCCTCGCTTGTGATGGTTCCGGAAAGAACAAGCCCAGCGAAGAAGCCCGCGATAATTGAATGAAGTCCGAGTAATTGGAATGCAATAACCGTGCCCACAAGTATTCCGAGTATTGAACGAACTTCCAATTGGAAAAGATCCCTGCCGCTTTTTGCTTCTGCTGCGAAAAACTTTCTGATTTTTGTGATAAACCAGCGAAGCGCAACGAGCACAACCAACAAAGTCACATAGAACACGGGAAGCGGAAGACTCGTAAGCGGGGCGCTCTTTTGCAGAAGTATGGATAAAAGCAAAAGACTCGCAATATCTTCAAAAACCGTACTCGTCAATATTGATTTTCCAACCCGTGTTCTCAAAAATTTGTATGTTTGAAGCGACGGAATAATGACTGCAACAGAGGATGATATGAAAATTATTCCTATAAGAAGCGAGGCTGTAATGCTGTATCCAAAATAAAGTCCTATTCCGAAGCCGGCCAGAAACGGAAGTCCGCCGTTAAGAATCGCCAAAACAGCGGTTCCCGACTTGAAGTTGGAGATGCCCGACAGCCTTGTTTGCAGACCCGCCATAAACATCAGAAATATAAGGCCTATCTCACCCAGGAATGAGAGCGTATCGCTCGGAGTGAAAATATCGAGCCCAAACGGGCCGATTATCATACCTCCGATAATAAGCGCTACAACCCATGGAAGATGAAATCTTACAAAAAGTTCGGAGAATATAAGACTCGCCAGAATAACTACAAAGAAAGATAAAATCTCAGGCATTTCCGTTAATTATACCACTCATGCCGCTTGAAAACTGTTAACACATATATTGTAGAACTTATTATGACAGAAATGATATCAATGAACACAGCAATAAAGCTAAAAAAGTTATCCACAGAAAAAGTTGCAGAGATAATTATGACAGAGTATCTTAATGAATTATGGAACAGACTCTGCGAAAATTGGACCTCTCACCGAATGAATCTAAGGCGTACCTGTCACTCCTCGGCTCTGGGCCCTCCCCGCTTCGCTCTGTGGCGGAGGATATAAATTTAAACCGGGGAAGCACTTACGACGCGCTCAAATCATTAATGTCGAAGGGGCTGGTAAGTTTCTATGACAAAGACAAGAAACAGCATTTTGTTGCAGAGGATCCTCAAAATCTGCTTACTATACTGAGGGACAAACGCAGAGATGTTGTTAAAACCAAAAAGGAGTTAGTTAAAATTCTTCCCGATCTAAGAGCGCGGTTTGAAAGCGGAGATGAAAAACCCTCTGTAAAACTTTACGAGAGCCGCGAGGGGGCTAAAACGGTTCTTGAAGACGTGCTCCGCGTAATGAGCAACGAAAGTAAAAAAGAATACTATGTTTATTCGTCTTTCACGCGCGACATGCGAGAACATCTTTATAGGGACTTTGAAAGTTTTTCCGAAAGACGTGTTGAACTGAATATCAGCGTAAAAACAATCGGGCCTAAGGCGGGCGGTGAGTTGAGGGGACTTGATGAACGTAAATCGATGGCAAAACTTGAAAAGGCGCCTTCCTATATGATTATCTATGCAAGCCGTGTGGCGATACTCTCTTTTTCGAAAGAAAATTATTTGCTTTCAGTTTTGATTGAGGACGCGGGATTTGCGGAAACGCAGAAACTTATTTTCAACTCCCTCTGGCAAGCATTGCCTGACGAGTCAGAAAAATAATTACTGGTTTTTCTCTTTCTTTCTGTCAAACCCGGTTATTCCAAGTTTTTTAAAACCGAAGTAAATCACACCGGCTATTATTAGAAAATCTATAATGGCTGTTAAGAAATTTCCGTATGTAACAGGGCCTATAGCAAGCGCCTGCAGGCCCTCGGAAGAGCCAATAATCATACCCAATATCGGCTCAATAATGTTTTCCACAAAGGATTTAACGACACTGCTTATAGCCCCTCCCAATATAAAACCGATTGCGAGTCCGATTACTCCCTGCTCTCTTATGAACTCCAGGAATCCGTAAACCTCTTCTTTCATTTCTCCTACAACTTTCCTGACCATAAATATTTCTAATTAAATTTGTGTTAGCAGTATTGTATCACAAAAAAAATTTTATTTGCGCATTTTAATTTTTTTAAACAAAAAGTTATGCACACAAAAATTATATCTTTTTATGCCATGAATGTTCTAAAATTAACAATAGGACTGAAGTTGGGTAGTCGCCAACTATTTTAGTTCCAGCGTAAGCCAATTTCAAAAAAACAAATGGCAGCTAAAAGGAGAAAGGCGGCAAAGCGAAAGACAGCGGCAAGGAAGCCAGCCAAACGTAAGGCAGCGAAGAGGAAGCCTGCAAAGCGTAAGGCAGCTAAAAGGAGAAGGAGATAGTTCTCCGGTCGCAAAAACAAAACGAGCCGTATGGCTCGTTTTGTTTATATGTATTAAGCCACGTGATAGTTAATGTATCCGAGCACACAAACAAGGGTAACGGCTGCGGATGAAAGGTGCCACATCGAGTGATTGAAGTCTTGTCTTTTTACATCGTCTCGAAAATAAAAATGGAATGCTACGGCGACAAAAAGCAACGCAATCGAGAAATACGGATATTCGAATTCGAAAAGATAGATAAGGTATAGATTAGCGAATATAAGCGCGTAAGCGGTGAGGTGGTCGGTTAATCTCAGCCTTTGTCCCCCGTAGGCATGGTAGGCGGCTGAGACCACCATGGCAGTGGAAATTAAAATAGCCATTGGATATAGTCCGGAATAGACCGCTACAAAAAGGGGTGCCGTAAACGCGAGGTTACTCCAAGTTTTCATATTCAGACAATACCAGAGTTAGGACCAAAATCACCAGAGTTGAATCGGTTAATAATAGTTTTTGAAATTTGGGTGACCGACGGGAGTTTCATATAAACACAATTTTTTCCCTGACCCCTTTTTGCGTTCAATTCCCGTCTGATGGGTGCCATGAACCAGAGTTGTTTCACAACACGGTTCATGGCTACCCTGAATTGTGCTTTGCTCTAATTCAGGGTGACCGACGGGAATTGAACCCGCGTCGCCGCCTCCACAAAGCGGAGCTTTACCATTAAGCTACGGCCACCATATTCATCCGCAAAGCGGATGCACCTATAAGTTTTGCTATAATGAATATAATGTCAAGGAGAAGGAAGTTTTTTATCAGATTCTTGGAATTTTTCGTAATCGGGGTCGGCTTTGGACTTGCGGAAGATTTAATCGCGATTCACTTCGCGACTGACGCATCTATAGATATACGAACCGTTTGGATAGTTCTCCTCGTAGCGTTCCCCTTTGCGGTTTTCACCGAACTTGTCGTGGACCACCCGGGTTTCTGGAAAAAACTAATACCGTTCTGGGACGACGACGAAAAAAGAGATTAAGTGGTCTCTTTTTTAATTGGACTTATGTTTTTTTAGATAATCGCTTAGAAGCCAGGAGCTCGACTGAATTTTATCACCCAAATCGAACACCATCTCAATTCCGAATTCCTCACATACGGCATCTTCCGGCGTGTTGCCGTCTTTCCTATCGCCTCCGTTTGCAAAAACATGGGGCTTAATAGCTCTTAGGGTTGACGAGACACTCATGTCTTCCGGGTTTTCTCCGTGGTCTGTGAGCACCACATCGTCTACCATCTCGAGCGCTTTGATTAGTTCCGCCCGTTCGTTCTCGGGCATAAAAACGTGGGTCTTCTTTTTCTTAATCCAGTTGTCGTTATTTAAGATAACAACCAGCCTGTCCCCGAGTTTTCTGGCTTCCCTGAAAAGTTCGACGTGACCAACGTGAAGGGGATCAAATCCACCGGAGACTGCAACGACTTTTATTTTTTCCTTCATGTTTCTTTCTTTTGTGTCGGGCTGCCGAGATTCGAACTCGGTCTACGTGCTCCCAAAGCACGCGTGCTGGCCGTTAACACTACAGCCCGGTCTCCCCGGAAGGAATCGAACCCTCATTTAGGGATTAGAAGTCCCTCGTTCTATCCATTGAACTACGGGGAGTAGTGAGAATGCAAATGAGAAACTTGTTTTCTCATTTGTTTCGAGCGACGAACCCGCAAGGAGCGACAGCTCCGCCACGGGGGTCGCTTGTGCCCTCGCGAGGAATCGAACCTCGATTTCAGGTTTAGGAAACCCGCGTCCTATCCGTTGAACGACAAGGGCCGGATAGTCACCCTACAATATATCAAACACTAATCGAATTGCAATTTCAAAGCGTAGTCATTACAATTTTTCAACGTAGCCTTATTTGCCACGGTTGCGCTTCGCACCATACACGGCTTCGCCGCGGTGGCGAAATTGCTTCGCAATTTCTTGCCGCGGCATCACTCAGAGATAATGTATATAATAAATTGCATACATTCTCTCTTCGTTAGCCGCGGTAGCTCAGTGGTAGAGCAGATGCCTGAAGAGCATCGTGTCGGGTGTTCGATTCACCCCCGCGGCACAGTTGTAAGAAATAAGAGCATTCTACGTCTTCACATATGAGCTCTATTAAAAACAAGGATGATTTTACAAGTGCATACGACGAGTTTGCAGATGCGATTTTCCGACATTGCTACTTTCGCGTATCCGATCGCGAGAGAGCAAAAGAGCTAATGCAGGAAACTTTTATACGCACCTGGAACTACATTGTAGACGGCAATGAAATCGACCAAATAAAGTCTTTCTTGTACCGCACAGCACACAATTTAATCATCGATGAATACCGTTCCAGGAAAAACGAGGCGTCTCTCGATGAACTCCAAGAGTCGGGATTTGACCCCGAAGAGGACGAGCGCGCGAAACTCTACGCAAAGATTGAGGCAAAGGAAGTCCTCGTACTGCTCGACAAGCTGGACGAAAAACACCGCGACGTAATCATAATGAGGTTTATAGACGACTTGGGCCCAAAAGAGATATCCGAAGTTACCGGTGAGTCAGAGAATACTGTATCCGTCCGCTTGAATAGAGCAATAAAAAGCGCCAAAAAACTATTGGAAAAACAAAAATAACATGGAAAAGGAACTAAAAGACATATTTGATAAAGCAAAGAATATAACGCTTGAGAACGCAGAAAAAGCGAATATTAAGCGTATTTTAACCACTCACGCCGAACAAATCCCTGTAAGAAAACACGGCTTAGTGCGTCTTAATAAGCAAAGGTCGCAAAAATACGCACTAAGATTAAAAACTATGCCAATTGCACTTACACTAATATTACTTCTTTCCGGAGGGACTGCGGTCGCCGCAGAAGGAAGCCTCCCAGGAGACTTCTTGTATCCCGTAAAGACGGAAGTAAATGAGGGGGTGCGCGGATGGTTTGCTGTGGGTTCTGAGGCTAAAGCCGGTCTCCACGCCGATATTGCCGCTCGACGCCTCGAAGAGGCAGAAGATCTTGCCGCACGCGGCGAGTTGACTGAAGAGTTTCGTGCACGACTCGAATCACGATTCGAGGAAAGAGTGGAACTCTTTGAAGCTAAAATCGGCGAGTTGGAAGCCGACGGCAATGTAGAAGCTGCTGCGAGATTGAGTTCACGGCTCGAGGCAGAGCTCCAAGCACACGAAGAGATTCTTGCGAGACTCGATGGCGGTGAAATGTTGTCCATAATCGCAAAAGTCCGATCGCGACTCCAGAATGCGATTGAGGCCAGAATGCGCGCAGAAACCGAAATACACGCTCGGGCAGACGTTGAAGTAAAGGCAGCTGCGGAGGGTGTCCTTGTCGCGGCGGAGAACAAAATCTCTGAGGTTGAAAAGTTCATTAATCAGAACGAAAACAGACTGGGTGCCGACGTAACTGCGCAGGCCAGAGCTCGACTCGAGCTTGCTAAGAACACTGTCGCCGAAGGTGAGGTTGAGCTCGAAGCTGAGGCGTATGCCAATGCTTTCAATCTCTTCTATAGGGCGATTAGAATCGCGCAGGAAGCACAGTTAATAGCATCTGCTCACATAAGGCTTAACGTTGATATCACGCCCGGCATGTTTATGTTCCGTTTCGGAGAAGACGCTGATGTCGAGTCTACAAATGACGTTGACACAAACGATTCCGATTCGGATTCAAACGAACCAGCCGACGAAGCCGATATTAGCGGAGAAGGAAGCGTTGATATTGATGCCGGAGACGGATCAGTTGATATCGACGTTGACGGAGAAGTAGATATCCTTCCTTAACAACGAGCTTCTAAACAAACAAAACGCCGACTGATATGTCGGCGTTTTGTTTTTGTATTGTATCTGAGACCGAGGGCCACATATCGGAACTTTTATAAAACGTCTATGTACCGTTGTGCTAAAATTGTAATGAAAGCCCCCAGGAGCAGGGGCTAACTGTGAGAAGCGGACCTTTTTACGGGTCTCAGTTCACCCCTGCTCCTGGGGGCAATCTCATAGATAGACGGAGAATAACAAAAACTTGACTAAATGTCAAGTTTTGCTTTTACCTAGCAAGTTTGTCGAATTGGCTCATGAGCTCCCTATACTCGCCACCGAGCCTGTTTATGGTATCTGCTTCCTCATTAAGAATCGAAATTAATTCCTCTATAATTGCACGGCTATCAATACCTCCCCCGTTTTCTAAACGCACCTCCAAGACGCTCAAAAGCTCTCTTGTCGCATTGTTGTAAGTTATTATGTGTTGAACTAATTCGATTCCAGTAGATACCGCAGATAGAGCAACCTCTTTGGTCTCATCTGACCGTATCCCCTGGGCACTCCTTGCCATGTCACCCAACTCCTCAGCCAGATCGCCTGCAATCTCACTAACTTTTTCGTTCTTTTCAACTTCTTGAAGTATCAGGTTCTGTCCGGCGGAGTAATTTCCACTTCTTTCTGCTTCCGCAATCGCTTCGATACTGGCTTTGTATGTGTCGGTGATTTCTGAGATTCTATTTGCAGCATCACCTGCTCGAATTCTGGCTTGAGAAAAGCTTTCCGGTACATCCCCGCCACCCCCAAAACTGGGAAGGTAGGTAAGGGCAATCACAAAGACCGCGGTGGACAGAATAACAACTCCGACAAGGGTCAATTGCTTGCGGTATACGTCTATGAATTCTTTAAAGCGGAAATTTATTTTCTTATCTTGCATTGATTTAGACTATCACATATTATCTTACCGTATACCCACGTTCAAGAGCATGCGGGCGTTGCAGGACTATCGCTCCTTGCGCCTGCATCGCTCGGATATAATGAAGATTAGGAAATCTTCATTTTCCCCTCACTCGCGGGCGTCGTATAGTGGCTATTATATTACCTTGCCAAGGTAGAGACGGGAGTTCGATTCTCCTCGCCCGCTCATCTCGCTTGGGGGCTAAGAACAATTGTTCAGCCCCCGACGCTCGATTAAAATAAGAGGCGAGATTCTGACTTTACATCTCGCTTGGGGGCTTAGTTAAGTGGTATAACGGCGGTCTCCAAAACCGCAGTCGGGAGTTCGATTCTCTCAGCCCCCGCACCTCGCGAAAAAAATATGATATTATAAATTCGTACCGGCGCGAACGACTAAATGATTAAGAAATTTCCAGGAAGTATAGTTTGGATAGTTGTTGTCTCTGTAATTTTTATAGGGGCGTTTTATTTCATGAGCAAGAACAATCAAGATAACAAAGTCAAATATCCGGACGGCTTGAAAGTCGAGGTCCTTGAAGAGGGTGTTGGAGATCCAATAGAGGTTGGGAACCTGGCTGTGGTTCACTATACAGGGACGCTCGACGACGGGACTGTTTTCGATTCAAGTATCGAACGCGGGAGACCTTTTGAATTCACGGTTGGTGTTGGACAAGTAATAGAGGGGTGGGACCTGGGAGTTTTAGGAATGAGGGTTAATGAAAAAAGAAGGCTTGTTATAGATCCTGAGTTAGCTTACGGATCAAGAGCAATCGGCTCAATTCCTGCAAACTCACGGCTCACGTTCGAAGTTGAGCTTCTTGAGATACGTTAGTTAGTTCTTGACCCTAACAAACCTGCGCTTACCAACCTGAAGCAGTACTCCCTTGTCTGATATTTTTATTTTTTCTTTGGGGTCGGTGGCGCGTGCGTAATCCACTCTGACCGCGCCCTGCAGAACCAACCGCCTTGCCTCACTTTTACTTTTCGCAGATTCAACCAAGACAATTAACTCATCCAGAGAAACGCTCTTGTTTTTTATATTTTTGACTGGAATCCTTGTCGGCAGTTTCTTTTGGCTGAACACTTTATTAAATTCTGCTTCTGCGTTCGAGGCCTCTTCCTCTCCGTGATAAAGTTTTACAATCTCGTAGGCGAGGCGTGCTTTTGCATCGCGTGCGCCCGTGCGATGTCTCTTCAAAGACTTTTCTATTTCAATTAATTCCTCTGGTGAAACATCCGTACAAAGAGCGAAATATTTTAAAATAAGATTATCGTTTATAGACATGACTTTTCCGAACATGTCCGCTGGTTTGTCGTCGAGAGCAATATAGTTGTCTTCAGACTTACTCATTTTTTTGACCCCATCTGTCCCTTCTATCAAGGGGACTGTGAGAATATCCTGCTCTTTCATTCCGAAGTGACGTTGTACCTGTCTTCCCATTAGGAGGTTCAAAAGCTGATCCGTTCCCCCGAGTTCAACGTCCGCACGAACTTTCACGGAATCGTAGCCCTGAAGCAGAGGATAGAGCGTTTCGAGGATTGTAAGCCCTTTGTCTATGCGTTCCCTGAAATCCTCCCTTTGCATTACTTGCTGAACGGTGCCCGCTTTAGCAAGTTCCAGAATGTCTTTTACATCTTTGCCCAGCCATTCGCTATTGTGCCTGATCTCGGCCTTCTTAACATCTATGATTTTGCCGGCTTCTTTAAGGTAACCGCTCATATTTTTCTGTATGTCTTTCTCTGTTAATAGAACCCGCTCCTTTGAGCGGCCCGAGGGGTCGCCGATCATACCGGTGAAATCCCCGATTATTAAAACAGCTTTGTGGCCGAGATTTTGAAAATCCCTGAGTTTTCTAAGGACCACAGCGTGGCCAAGGTGTAGGTCCGGTGCAGTTGGATCAATGCCGAGTTTGACCCTAAGCTTCCTATCTCCGGACAGCGCTTTCTCTAAATTTTTGCGTTCAATAACCCTATCGACGCCTCGAATTAAAATTTCTTTTTTAAACTCCCTTTTATTTGGCACCTCTTTTTCTAATGACTTGGTCAATGATGCCATATTTTTTTGCCTCATCTGATGTAAGCCAGAAATCCCTGTCTGTATCTTTCTCTATTTTCGACAGCGGCTGGCCCGTGTGTTTGGCAAGAATCTCGTTCATGCTCTGCTTTATCTTCATGATTTGCTTTGCAGCAATCTCTATGTCTGTCGCCTGTCCGCCGACACCGGGGACGTGGACCTGATGAATAAGAATTTCCGAATTCGGGAGGGCAAACCTCTTTTTCTTTTCTCCTGCGGCGAGAAGAAATGCGCCCATGGAAGCCGCAACACCTACACACATGGTACTGACATCCGGTTTTATATACTGCATTGTGTCATAAATCGCCATTCCGGCAGTTACCGAACCGCCCGGGGAATTAATGTAAAGCTGAATGTCTTTCTTCGGATCCTGACTCTCAAGAAAAAGCATTTGGGCAATGACCGCGTTCGCCAACCCGTCGCTTATAGTACCGCTCAGGAATATTATGTTGTCTTTTAAGAGGCGCGAATAAATGTCGTAAGCACGCTCTCCGCGCTGGGTTTTTTCTATTACTGTCGGTATAAGATACTGTAATTTTTTGTCTTCCATGTAATTTAAGCTTAGAGGAACCGGGCTAAAAGTAAACCCCGCACCCATTGGGGATTTGGGCGAAGTTCTGTGCCAAACACATCCCTAATAGGTGCGGGGTAAAGCAATTACAAAAATGGGACAAGTAGCAACGCTATTATATTTATTATTTTTATCACTGGATTAATGGCCGGGCCTGCAGTGTCTTTGTATGGGTCGCCGACCGTGTCTCCGGTAATAGCTGCCTTATGAGCTTCGGAGCCCTTGCCGCCGAGATTGCCTTCTTCTATATATTTCTTTGCGTTATCCCACGCTGCACCGCCGGATGTCATAGAAAGAGCCACAAATATCCCTGTTACAATTGAACCAACCAGAAGGCCTCCCAGAGCTTCCGCCCCAAGTAGAAACGCAACAAGCACGGATATTACAACTGGGAGCAGTGCGGGGACAATCATCTCTTTTATTGCAGCACGCGTAACAATATCAACACATTTTGCATAGTCCGGTTTGCCGGTTCCCTCCATAAGCCCCGGGATTTCTTTAAACTGCCTTCTTACTTCTTTTACGACACTGCCGGCGGTTTTTCCGACCGCTCGCATCGAAATTGACGCAAAGAGATACGGAATCATGCCTCCGATAAAAAGTCCGACGATTACATACGGGTCACTCAAATCGAATTTAAACCCCACGCCGCCCACTGCCTTATCCTGTAACTCCTGTACATACGAAGCGAACAAAACCACGGCTGCAAGGCCCGCCGAACCTATTGCATACCCTTTTGTTACGGCCTTGGTTGTGTTTCCTACGGCATCCAGCGGGTCGGTAACGTCTCTTACCGAATCCGGAAGACCCGCCATCTCCGCGATTCCTCCAGCGTTGTCCGTTATCGGACCGTACGCGTCAATTGCAACGATAATCCCTGCCATAGAAAGCATACTCATAACAGCGAGCGCTATACCGTAGAGTCCGCCGAACATATAAGTCGCAATTATGCCAGCCGCTATAACCATAACCGGGAGCGCTGTCGCTTCCATGCCGACCGAAAGGCCGGTTATGATGTTCGTGCCGTGTCCTGTCTCGGATGAATTTGCAATTGACCTGACGGGACGGAAATTTTTTGCCGTGTAGTATTCGGTAATCATAACTATGAGGACCGTCACAACAATTCCGGTCAAAAGCGAATTAAATATGTCTGTCTTGGTTAAATCTCCGAATTCCGTAAGAAAATTATCCAAAACATACCAGAAACCAACAAGGGCAAGAATGCCGGAAACAGCGAGTCCCTTGTATAAAGCTCTCATTATTTTCATCGATCCATTCTTGAGCCTTACAAAGAACATTCCGATAATCGATGCGATTATTGAAACGCCTCCAATCATAAACGGAAGGAGAACCGCACCGGTGGAGTCGGGAAAAATAAGGCCGCCTAAAAGCATCGTGGCTATAACTGTTATTGCGTAGGTCTCAAATAAATCTGCTGCCATACCGGCGTCGTCCCCTACGTTGTCACCGACGTTATCCGCAATCACTGCGGGGTTTCTGGGGTCGTCCTCCGGAATCCCTGCTTCAATTTTTCCGACCAAATCCGCTCCGACATCGGCTCCCTTGGTAAAAATTCCTCCTCCAAGCCTCGCAAAAACTGATATAAGACTTCCACCAAGCCCGAGACCAATAAGCGCAGTTACATTTTTCGTAACTGAATAAAAGCCGGCTACGGAGACAAGCGCCAACCCTACAACCAAAAGACCCGTGACAGATCCGCCCTGAAACGCAACGTGAAAGGCCTTGGAAATCCCGCTTTTAGCGGCCTCTGTAGTCCTGACGTTCGCTCTAACTGCGACGCTCATACCAATGTAGCCGGCGAGACCCGATGCAACGGCTCCGATAATGAAACCGGCCATTGTTGTTAAATCAATGAAATATCCTATGAGTGCCGCAACGACGACTGCCACCACCGCAATCGTTCTGTATTGTCGGTTTAGATACGTTTTAGCTCCGACCTGTATAGCCTTCGCTATTTCTGTCATTTTTCCGTCTCCGGAAGGGTAAGAATAGATTCTAAAAATCAGCCAGCATGCAAAAAGAATCGCTGTGATACCCGAGACAATTGAGAACAAAACCGGATCCATC
>Ga0214472_10004611_pt1 | contig 14538 bp, 7 predicted proteins | sample RVTome_6_FD_207662 | JGI IMG/M metagenome (GOLD analysis project Ga0214472, IMG submission 207662) | Soil microbial communities from uranium-contaminated site in the Upper Colorado River Basin, Wyoming, United States - RVT140D175 | ecosystem: Environmental > Terrestrial > Soil > Contaminated >...
CACCGCCAGAGCGACCTGCGTTACTTGGGGCGGTTACCAGGAACTGCCACGAAAGCGCTCCTGCACCTTTCAGCACTACATGGCCCATCATGACCAAAAACACAGCCGAAACCAGGATGGCTGCGCCCCAGAAAAAGACGGCTGCCAGTATATCGGCATGAGGGATTCTGCGCAGATTAGTGGCCATGGATATGCCTTTTATCGAGCAATTGGGCCGTTAAAACCAGGAGAAGGACCAGAACCACCAAAATGAGACCGCTGACAAAGAGCGCCGAGCGATGATCCCCTGCAGCATAGGCCATTTCCAAAGCAATATTGGCGGTCAGTGTGCGTACCGGCTGCAGCAGGTCTTTGGGGAAAAGGATCTGATTGCCGCAGACCATCAGCACCGCCATGGTTTCGCCCACTGCCCGGCCCATGGAAAGAATGATGCCTGAGTACAGGCCAGGCTTGGCAGCCGGAAGCACAATGTGGCGAACGATGGCCCAGCGGGAAAGGCCCAGCGAGGCTCCGGCCAGGGGGTAATCATCGGGAACGGCGACCAGGGCTGCATCGGCACTGAGGGCCATGGTGGGCAGAATCATCAGGGCCAGAATCAAAATTCCCGCCAACAGGCTCGCGCCAGGGGGTTTCACCGATGCGATCAGCGGGACCAGAACCATGAGCCCCCAGAACCCATAAACCACCGAAGGCACGCCCCCCATTAGTTCCAGCATGCGTCGATAGGCCGTTGCCAATTGGGTCGGCGCGTAGAAGTGGCAAAAAACGGCAGCCCCGATTCCCAGGGGAACTGCCAGCACAATGGCGCCCAGTGTGACGGCAAGGGTCCCAGCGATCATTGGCAGGAGATTGAACAGGCCAGAAGTTGGATGCCAACTGGCATCGGTGAAAAACTGGCCAAAACGCCCGCCAAATAGCATGGGAGCTGATTCCCATACCAGAAAGACGCCAATGAAGACCACCACGCTGGTGGCCAGAGTTGCGAGGATTCGCAAACTCCAAACAAAAAGCCAATCACTCATTGATTGGGACAAAGTACAGTTCCTCTACCAAATCATGTACCGCAGCCGAAGTTGCAAACGCTAGAAACGCCTTCGCAAGTCCCTCGGGTTCCCTGGCGGTTACCAGGTTTAAACTGCGCGAGAGCGGAAACGTTCCATCGGCCACGTGCGCCCGCAATGCCGGAACGCCATCAGCCGGCAGGAGTTTCAATTCAGCGCCTGCTTCCCTGTTGTACTCTGCGGTGCCTATTGAAACATAGCCAATCGCATCGGGATTTCCCAACACCGTTTTAACGCCCTGTTCATTGTCGCCAATAATCACATGGGCTTTTATATCCGTATTTTTCATGCCATAAAAGGCCAAAAACAACTCAAGAGTGGAACGACCTTCGGCTTTGTTAACCACCACAATCGAACGATCAAGGCCACCTACCTCAGACCAGTTGGTGATGTTGCCCTGGTAAATACCCCTTACCTGCTCGTGGCTGAGCTCAGTAATGGGATTGTCCTTGTGAACAATGACGCAAATGCCATCAAAGGCAAGCGGAAACACCTGTAAGGCACCATCTTCGGGTTTAAGGTTCCGCGATGCCATGCCAATATCTGCCAATCCCTCTAAAGCATCGCGAATTCCACGACTGGAACCGCCAGTTTGAACATCGATTCGCACCCCGGGATGCAGCGATTCATACCGTTTCGCAATTTCTAATATTAATGGCGCAATCGTGCTGGCCCCAGTAATGGTCAACTTCTGCTTCTCGCTCCCACCTTCCTTGTCAGATCCATTACAGCCTGAAAGCCCCGTGATCCCCAGAGCAATGATTAGAAGCAGACCCAGCCGCCTATTCCGATTTTCCAAAACACCAACTCCTCTTTACAAATTTTGCGATTGCTCAAAGATAACTCATAAACCCTCTAGGCCATTCCATTCAATCCCTCAAAACAGATGCATTATTTCCGGAAACGCTCCAAAAACAGTGGAGAGGAATGAAGGGGGTTCTGCGGGTTCGACTCCCTTTTGCTCATTGCGTCATTTCATTTGAGAGACTTACGCCCAAACGGTGCATTTTAATTCAAAAAAATTCAGGAACGCCCCTTTGAGCAGGGACATCCTGGTTTTGTTCGAATAAATTTTCACACCTTTTAATTTTCAACCCAAATAGCTAATTGACTAAGCTCACGTTAATCCCTTTAGTGCTTTTTTATTTTGAGGGGCTGCTCTTAAATGAAGCGTTCAGCCCACCGCAGACAACTCACGTTTATTTTTGGCAGTTTGCAGGAGATGCTTTGCATGGGTTTTTATGTTGTGCCTTACCGGGTCCTCTTCCACGATACGATGGCCTACGGCACACACCATTTCCTAACTAATTTTAAGTTTCAATGTATCGCGCGGGAGTCGTTGTTTTTTAAATACATCGTGGATGTTTCGGATGCAGGACAAAAGGCCCACCAGGATTTGGTTCTGCTGACGCGCGAAGGTTACGCCCGTAACCTGGCCCCGGTCGAGGTGGGCAAACAGGTGGCGGTTTTCATTTCTGCTGAAGCGCAATCGCCCTCTTCGGTGCGCTTTTGCTTTCGCGTTGTTGATAGTCAGGGCCTACCCATCACCTGCGGCTACCAAACGATTGTGACGGTTTCAGCCAGTGACAACCAGGTGGTTCCAGCACCTGCTGCCCTGACAGACATTCTGGAATCCATTCGCGAATCTATGGATCCCGAATTTCAGAATCAGGTTCACGCTGGAAAGACCCGCAAGATTTTTGATGATGCACTTTGTCAACTCGGGAAGTCGGTGGCACTGGGACACAGCCCAGAGGGCTTTTACCCGCATCCCACCACCCACCTGGAGCCACGTTTTAAACCAAAGGACGAAGGCTGGCTGCTTCCCGGTCAAGGGTCTTTTGACCCAGATCTTTTGAAACATCTTCTGCAACAGGACGGTGAAGGTGAAGCCCTTTTTAAAATGGCAGATGCTTTGGCGCAACATTACCTGCAAACGTCCCTGGAGCCTTTGTTGGACTCTAGAACGCCTTTAGATCCTGAGCTTTTGCAAGTGGGAATCTACCTGAGCGCCGTTCTCTGCGGCAAAGCCCTTTTGCAACAGGGAAATATCCCAGGTGTACTCATTGGCCATAGTGCCGGTGAATTGGCGGCACTAAATCTGGCGGGCGTATTAAGCGAACAGGATGGCATAAAGGCTGTGTGTTTTCGCATTTTGGCATTGCGGGAAGTGGGTGTTTACCAAGGTGGTATGCGCTCGGTTTCCTGCAGTGCGGGGGAAGCACAGGTGCTGCTGAATCAACTGCCGGGATCGGACCTTGAACTGGCTGTGATCAACCACCCATTGCGCGTGGTCGTTGCCGGTCCTTTGGGCAGTTTGCCAAAGCTAGACGCCCTTGCCAAGTTGCGCAATATTGCCGTTCGGGAAATCGACAGCCCCTACCCTTTTCATACTCAGTGCCTCAAGCCATGTGTCCCGGTTTTTGAGGATGCCCTTCTCTCACTCGTTTTTCATCCACCGGTCCACCCCATTTTCTCTCCCATGGAGCGACGGTTTTTGACCGAGACCGAAAATTGGCCGCATCTGCTCGCCAGCCAGTTTGTAAACCGCCTGGACTTTCATGCTGCCTGCAACCAATTGCGCGACATGGGTCTAGCTCGTTTTATCCACTGCGGGCCTAATCAGGCCATGCTGGGGTTGTTGCGCCGTCCTGGAGACATGCCCGAGCAATTCAAAGCGCCGTTCGCAGGCATTCCATCCAAATCAACACGGCAAGCTGCCCCTTCCAGGGTCTCTCAAGTCACAGCATCACTAAACAGCGATTCCAAAGTGAAAAAGACCCAAGACCCCATCGCGATTGTTGCCATGGGTTGTGTGTTGCCGGGTGGGCACAACCCTCAGGAGCTCTGGGAACGCATGCTGAGGGGGAACCCAGCCCTTTCGCATCTGGACCGCGATGCACCGGAATTGGGGCGCGCCTTCATGCAGCCAGGTTCGCCTGCGCCAGATAAGACCTACACCTTGTTGGGTGGGTATGTGCGCGATTATCAGCCAGTAGATTCTTCGTTCGGACTGACCGAAGGCACATTGGCGAGCTGGTCAAAAGCCCAGCGGTTCCTGGCTGGCGCAGTTCAGCAGTGCAAAACCGAACTCCTGCGCCAGCCCAGAAACCAGAAAACGGCATTTTTTCTGGGCGCGACGGCGGACGGCATTGCCGAATACGATGAGGCATTGGTTCTTGAGGCCATGCTCCATCAGCTAGAACACGAGGAAGGTGAGCGATTCCGCGAAGCTTTCGAATCCATGATGGGGCGGTCTTATCCTGAAGGCGCTTTCGCACCGGAATCAGCGTATCGGCAAGTGGTCCAGCACATCTGGCAACCCGATGTGCCCGTGCTGAATCTGGACGCAGCCTGCGCCTCTTCCATGTACGCCATCATTATGGGCATACAGGCTTTGAGAAATCGCACTCTGGATCTTGCGTTTTGCGGTGGAGTTTTTGCGCCAGGTCCAGCCAATAGTTGTCTTTTCTCTCAATTCGGCGGACTTTCAGCGCAAGGCAGTCGACCGTTTGACGCCCAGGCTGACGGCGTGGTGTTTGGCGAAGGTGCGGCCCTGGTTGGCCTGAAGCGCCTGGATCAGGCAATTCGCGATGGCGATACCATTCACGGGGTTCTGCGCGGGTACGGTATGTCCAGCGATGGTAAAAGTGCGTCCGTGGCCTTGCCAAAACGCAAGGGTCAGGTGTTGGCCATGGAACGCGCCTACGCAAGCAGTGGCATCGACAAACGCAGCATACAGGTTGTGGAAGCGCATGCCACCGCCACCCCCGTAGGAGATGCGGTGGAAGTGAGCGCCTTGGGCGAAGCTTTTGAACCGCATCCTTGTCATCATGCGCGGTATTTGGGAAGCGTCAAAGCGGTGTTGGGCCATACTGGCTGGGCAGCAGGTGCCGCCTCGGTCATCAAAATGACGCTCGCTCTGAAACAAAAAACCATTCTCCACCAACCCAGCTATCGGGCACCCAACCCCAAAATGACACTGGACAAACATGGCTTCGTCATCCCTTTGAAAAATCAAGCCTGGCCTGAGAATGGCTCCGCCCCGCGACGCTGCGCCATTAATGGATTTGGTTTCGGCGGAACCAATGCTCACCTGATTCTCGAAGCATTTGTGCCCACCTATCACGCCCAATTAAAGTTATATTCTCAACCTTCAGATTCCGAACTGGTGGTGGTGGCATCAGCGGCAAGATTTTCATTTGAAAGCACTGACGCAAAAGAAAACGCCTCGGGCCGATTTTCGCCATCATCGCTGAAATTGCCGGCCGAACTCTTGGTTTTGCCAGATGCTTTGGATGAGATGGATCGCACGCAAAAGCTGGCCACCCTTTGTGCCGCCGAAGCGCTTAAGGGCCTTCCACACCTGGATCTGCAAACGCGACAGCAAACTGCCATAGTGCTTAGCTTGGACGGTCGTTGTGAACGCGGTGAATGGGTAAACCAGCGGCTGTTTCGCGATCGCGTGGCCAATGGACTTAAGCCTGCCAACGCAGAGCTAAAGGCGTCCTGGCAGTTGCTGGAGGCGCATATCGCCACGATTCCCGCCAGCAATGCCTATACACTTCCAGGGTTGATGCCCAATGTCGCATCTGGTCGCGTGGCAAATCTGCTGGACTGTAACGGCCCCAACCTGGTGCTTTCCCAGCCAAGAGCTTCGCTAGCTGCATCCATAGGTTGGGCCTGCCAACAATTGCAATCTCAGGAATGCGATCTGGCACTGGCCGGGGGCGTTGCCCAACCCATTACATCGCGCCGCCATTCAGGACCCAACCCACGGGCAGAGGCTGGGATGATTCTGGCCCTTTCCAGGCGTCGTTTTGCTGAGGAAAAGGGCTGGCCTGTTTTGGGAACCTTAAAACTCTCAGCTACAAGTGAGGCAGCAGAAGTGAGTCCTACGGGTATGGAGCCTTTTGATTTGGGTGGCGCACAAGGCGCGCATTTGCTTCATCAGGCCATTCAAGAGGGAAAGCCAACCCTTCTCACCTGGCCTGAAACCACCTATAGCCTTGAATTCCAACCTCATACACTGTCCACAAAGAAGCATCCGGAACTCACCTGGCCCATGATGTCGCGATTGCAGTTATGTCCCAAAAAACATCCCAGCAGCGCGTTTCAGATGGAAGGTGCATGGTTGGTTCTTGCCTCAGAAGCAACCCAAGAGCGGATTGCACCACTTCTGCAAAAGGAACCTGGCACGTTTCACTATCTTTCCACCAACGATTTTCTCCACGACACTGAAAACTTTCGCAAGGAACTGGGAAAGACCAGTCCTAACAGGTTCTCAGGCGTTTTGGTTCTCCACGATTTGGCGAAAGGGTCCGTGGCAAACCTAACCATGACCGATGCACAACGGGTCTTAACTCTTTGCTTTCTCGCGGCTCAAGCGCTGATTGAACCCTTGCAAACGGGCCATTGCGCCATTGCTTTGCTTCTGTTTGAAAACCGCGAAGAACCCTCGCCCGCTTCTGGCTTATTCTCTGGATTTGCGAAAGCACTGGCCAGGGAATTCCCTTTGGCCCAAATCAAATCGGTTCTGACTGACTCCGATGACCTTTCCGGCAAGGCTCAGATGCTGCACCTCAAAACCGCTTTGGCAACCCCGCCAGGCTCGGACCATGTGGATTGGGTATTCCAGAATGGAACCCCTTTTCAGTGGACTGCAGTGGCCATGGAACGCTCGCAGGCAGCTCCTGGGCTCAACCTCAACGAAACGAGCTTGGTAGTTGCCAGTGGTGGCGGCCGCGGTGTAACCGCTGTCCTGCTCAAAGCATTGCTGGCTCAGTATCGCTGCCAGGTGATTCTACTGGGGAGAACCGATCCCAAGATACTTCCCGAAGAGTTGAAGAGCTTAAACGACGCATCGTTTGAGGCTTATGAACCCACCTTTTACCAGAAGGTTTTGGCCGAAGAGCCCCGCATTCATCCTGCAGCCATGAGGAAGCGCTTCGACGCGTATCGCAAAGCCAGAGAGGTTCTCAGCAACCTGGAAGAGATGCAGAAGACGGCAACCCGTGTGCAATATCTAGTCTGCGATCTCACCGATTCAGATTCCGTCAGCTCCCAATTGGCCAAACTGAATCCAGTACCAAAACCCGCTTTGGTTATTCACGGCGCTGGCGTGCAATTTTCACAGAATTTGGCCCGCAAAAGCCTGGCCGATTTCCAGAACACAGTAAAAACCAAAATAAATGGACTTGCATCCATGCTGACAGCCATCGAAACCCAATGGCCAGGCGCGATGCCAGAGGTTCACCTTCTAACCTCTGCCTTTAGCTTTTTCGGCAACGATGGCCAACCGGATTACGGTGCTGCAAACGAGGCGCTGAATCGTCTGGCCCATTTCAGAAACGGTTCCTCCCAACGCTGGAGCAGTCTGGCCTGGCTTGGTTGGGATGGTATTGGCATGACGCGCGGGTCTGAGTACAGAACGCTTATGGCCGAGCGAAACCTGCACGCGGTTACTGCCGCAGAAGGGGCGGAAGCTTTTCTGCAGGTTTTAAGTGATTCCCAGGGTGGTGCTTTTTGCCAAATCGGTGATGGTGAACTGACCCAATTCAAGCCTCCGTTCACCTTTGCCAAACGAAAAGCAACTTTAAGCGATGCTTTGGATAAGAAGCCGGTTGGCAAAACCTTTAGTCATGTTTTCTCTTTCAATCTTGCTGATCAACCTTACCTGGAGGAGCATCTGGTCGATGGAAGGCCAACTTTGCCAGGAGCCATTTTTGTTCAGCTTTGCATGGAGGCTGCAGCTAAAGGCGGAATGGGCGTTGGCGTCAGCGGCATGAGCAATTTGTCCTTTTCCCGCTTTGCCAAGCTGCGGTCCGATATGCCGCTGCATCTAAAAGCTCAGTTGGCTTCTACATGCCAAACTGGTGGAGAAGTTACTGCCGAATTAGTGTCGGATTTCTACCATGCAAATGGCACGCTGCTCCAAGCCAACCTCACGCATTTCCAATGCACCCTTCACTATCAACCCCAGGACACGCCTGCGCAGCCGCCAACGCTGCCCAGACAGCCGGGCATACCTTTGGCCGATCCCTATGTGCACGGCGGTGGGCCCATTCAACTCAGCGGCCCTTTTGATGCACTGGCAGCCATTGAACAACACCCTCAGCTTCTGGTAGGAGCCTTCCAGTGGCCGCAAGGTCCATCGGCCGAGACTGCCTGGGACCGGCGCGTTTTGCTGCTGGATGGCTTGTTCCGCTTAGCCATGATGGCCCCCTCTGCAGACGGTAAGTTTCCGCTTTTTGTACCCTTTGCCTGCGAGCGAATCGTTTTTCACAAGCCAATCCAGACCAACGACCCTCGACCGGTTTTGCTCGCTGCGCCAATACCCCAGGTGGGCGACACCGAAGGGTGGAACACAGGAGTTTGGGCACTGGACGCAGATGGCGAGCCGCTCCTCAGTCTTTGGGGAATGCGGGCTCTCCTGCGTGCTGAGTCCGCCACAGGGGTCACAACCACTCAATCAACCCATTCCGAGGCAAAAGCTTAACTGCAATGAAATCAGAAGGACAATCCATGGCTCAACTCTTGACAGAACTCCAAAATGTAATGGTTGAAATAACCCGCTACCCGGCTTCTCTGTTTACGCCGGAGGCAGACTTTGAGGAAGAACTGGGTATCGATTCGGTGAAACTGGCAGAGATTTTTGCTGTTTTACAGAAACGCAACCTGCTTCCCAAAGACCTAAATGGCGAGGGCAAGACCATCCGCAACCTCAAGGATTTGATGGGCCATATCCAACATGAAGCGCCAGCCCATCCCAAACTCACTACAACCGCCGCTTCCACTGGCAATCCTGGCGTTCAGTCCCTTCTGGAGCGCATGACTGGCACCAGAACCGGCATTCTTCCTGCCGAAAATCTCATACCTGACCCACCATCACGCCTGGAACCCAGAAACGGGAAGCGCCTGCAGCGCGGTAAAGCCGAAGCAGGTATAACCCAGGAAGCCATTTTGGCGGTGTTCACCGAAGCGACGCGCTATCCAGAAGAGTTGTTTCGCGACGAGGCCCATTTGGAAGAGGACCTCGGCATCGACTCGGTCAAACAGGCCGAAATCCTGGCGGCTCTGGGCCAACGCTTTGCGCTTGGTGAAACCACACTGGCGACCTTTAAAGGGTTAGACACTGTGGGCGAGATTATTGAGCGCTTGCAAAACACTTCTGCAGATTCGCTCCTGCCTGCAACAGAGAGCCTCGCAGCCACTTATACCTCCCGGCATCCAATCCCTGGTGATGCCAGTGTGCTGGATAAAGGACCTGGAGCCCAACCCTTTGCCGGAAAAGTTGCGCTTGTAACTGGCTCGGGCCACGGAATTGGGGCTGCGATTGCAAGGCGTTTATCCCTACTTGGCGCAACCGTGGTCATCAATAGTTTCCATTCCCGAACCCAAGGCGAAGCACTGGTTGAGGAACTGCGGGATCGTGGGGGCAAGGCCCTCCACTGCTGGGGTTCGGTAGCCAAACAAGAGCATCTTGAAGACATTTTTGCGACGGTTCAACAGCATTTCGGTACCCTCGATTTCTTTGTCCACAGTGCATCCAACGGCCTGCTAGCGCCGCTGGAGGAGATTCAACCACAGCACTGGGACAAAGCCTTCCGAACCAATATCGTAGGCTTCCACCAGGGTGCTTTACTGGCAAGCAAACTGATGGACCGATCCAAGGGTGGACGCATGCTGGCGCTGTCTTCCATTGGTGCCCAACGGGTCTTCGAGCATTTCGGCTGCATGGGTCCCATTAAAGCAGCCCTCGAATCATTAGTTCGTTATCTGGCCCTTCACTTCAAAGACCAAAACATCGGTGTCAACGCGCTTTCCATCGGTCCAGTAGCGGGTGACCTCATTCAAAGATATCCCGATTCCCAGCGGCTTACAGCCAAGTGGAGTCACTTAACCAGTGGTGGTGAATTAATCACGGAAGATGAAGTGGCCGATGCTGCAACTTATCTCCTTTCACCACTCTCCAAGCGCGTCTCAGGAAGCATCCATCTGCTAGATGGCACGCTTTCTTTACCGGTTTAAAAAATACGAGGGACATTCATGCACCATTCCTACGATGTGTTAGTGCTCGGCAGTGGCATCGGCGGTTCCATTACCGCGGCACTTCTTTCAAAACTTGGCTGGAAAGTCCTGCTCATCGAAGCTGGGACCCATCCGCGTTTTGCCGTTGGCGAGGCCACGACACCTGATATTAGTTGCCGCCTCAAGCTCATGGCGCACAAATACGAGCTGCCCGAATTGGATCATTTAACCACCTTCCACAAGCTTCGCGACCATGTTAGTCCTGCCTGCGGCATCAAAAAGTCCTTCAGCTTCCTGTACCACCGCGAAGGTGAAAAGCAAAATCCCCTGGAATCCCACCAACTGCCTACGCTGGCGCCCCCACTGGGACCCGATTGCCATTTCTTTCGCCAGGACACAGATGCTTACATGCTGGGCGTTGCCCTCAAATACGGCGCCGATGTTCGGCAGAACACCAAAATCACCGAATTTGATCTTGCGGATGACGGCGTTACCCTCACCAGTTCAGGTGGAGAGACGTTTCACGGCCAGTTCCTCATCGATGGATCGGGCTATCGTTCTCCTATTGCGGGCAAGTTGAACCTCAGAGCCGATGAGCATCGACTGCGCACGAGATCCCGCACCCTGTTCACCCACATGATTAACGTCAAGTCCTACGACGATATGGGTCCAGGTATTAAAGCCTACGGTCTCAAGTACAAGCTGATGGAGGGTACGCTGCACCACGTCATTCCCGGTGGCTGGATGTGGGTGATTCCCTTCAATAACCATCCCGAATCCACTAATCCATTGTGCAGTGTTGGCTTGTTGCTGGACATGGATAAATATCCCAAAACCAATCTCCCACCGGAGCAGGAGTTCTACCAGATCATTGGCAAATTCCCCAGTATTGCCGAGCATTTTGAAGGCGCAAAAGTGGTGCGGGATTGGGTGGGCACGGATCGCCTGCAGTACGGCTGTACCAATATGGTTGGGGATCGCTACGCCATGCTGGCCCACGCCGCCGGATTCATTGACCCGCTATTCTCTACCGGCATGAATATTACCCTCACCGTGATTGACGATCTGGTGGCCAAACTTGACGACGCCTTGGCCAATCAAACCTTTAGCAAAGTCCATTTCCAGCCGGTGGATACCCGTTTCCAGGAGATCCTGACCCATTATGATCAAATGGTTTCCAATGCCTTTAAATCCTTTGAAGATTTTGATTTGTGGGATGCATGGTTTCGCATGTGGGCGGTGAGTAATATCGTAGGTACAACCCTGAATGTTAATTTGTTCTTTAATTACCTGGGAACCAAGGATCGAAGCTGGTTTAAGACTGCAGAAAAGCCACCTTATTCAGGTGTTTTAGGGAGCCACTTCGAACCTCATCGCGAGGTTTTTGATGCCGGCGAAGCCATCATGAATCGCTATCGGGCAGGCGAATTGACCGCGCCTCAGGCAGGCGATGCCATTCGCGCACTCTATGCTGGCCTGAACTATCTGCCCAGCTATTTCCATTGGCACGACAAGCGCTATCGATCTACACCGACCTTTACCCTACCGCAGAACAGCAGGCTTTACCTGTGGTACGCCCTGCACGCGCCAAAACCCATCCGCAAAGTGCTGATGGACTGGAATCTTTGGGGAGCCTATTCTTATACCTATAAAACCTTCATGGACCAGCGGCGCCGCTTAAAAAATCGCAAGCGCAAGTTTTTCCGGGAAACCTTTTTTGCCAATTCCTAAAAGGGTGAACCAAACGAAGTGCGGTCTTGCAATCTCTGCAGCAAGACCGCACCAGCGGTCCTGGTTACTTTACTGTTTCGTACACGAAACTGATGAAATTGTGAGTTTTAAAAAAGCCATCGCCAAGCTGGGTTTCATAGGCTGCCGCAGGTTTGGCTTCAATGGTTTCTTCAACGGTTTTGCCGCCATCTTTAAGGCGTTTCACATTATCGCGGACTTCCACCAGCATGTCGTGATAGGCCTTGAGTTCCTTCTTATTCGATATCGGGCCATGACCGGGAATGATTTTGGTGGAATCGCTGATCATACCGTGCACGGTTTTAACTGCTGCGATCATGCCGTCAACGGAGCCACCAGAGCCACCATCGATAAAGGGAAACATTCCATTAAAGTAGATATCGCCCATGTGAACCACATCGGCTTTTTCAAAGTGAATTACCGTATCGCCATCGGTATGTGCATGGGCATAATGCGTGGCTTTAATGGTTTCGCCATTGAGGTGAAAGGCAATATCGCGCGTGAAGGTTACCACCGGCAAAGCCGCTTTCGGCGATGGCTGTACTTCTGCATTAAAGGCTTTCATGAACTGCTTGGTGCTCATGCGATTGCGCACGTTTTCATGGGCAAAGATAATGGTGCCCTCTTTGCCTAGATTTTCGTTGCCACCGGTGTGATCACTATGCCAGTGGGTGTTGATAACAAATTTGATGGGTTGCTTTTCGACGCTCTTTACAGCTTCCAGAATGGCGGGTGTTGCAGGTGCGTATTGATCGTCAATCAGAAACGCCCCATCTTCGCCAATACAAAGGCCAATATTGCCACCCTGGCCCTTCAGCATATAAATATTGCCATTCACTTTTTCCACTTCAACTTTTGGTTGGTCTTGGGCAAAAGCAGCCGCCATGACGCTGGCTGCGAGAATTATGCGAACAAACATGTCCTTACTCCTCCGTGTTCTACTGAATGAGGCTCATTATACGCTCATCCATTTTTGCTTCGCAGAGTCAATTGGGCTTGTTAATACCAAGCGGCAGACGCGGCATCTCATTTTTGGCGCGCTTGCCATAAGGCTTCCATAAAGGCGAGCATGGAGTCCTGCATCGAATCCAGATCCTGATAGTTCCCGGCAGTGATCATCCAAACCAAATCCCATTGAGGGACCACGGCCAGAACCTGCCCGCCGGCACCGCGCGCTTGAAACACGAGGACCTCCTTGCCGGCAAATTCGTAAGCGCGCTGGAACCAGAGATAACCATAACTCAAAGACCTTTCTCGCCATGGCAGTTTGGGAATTTGCACTGCAATCATGGTTTCAAGGAGATTCGGTTCCAGCAACTGCTTCCCTGCGAAGCGACCTTGGCCCGCGATTAACAGCCCTACCTTCAACAAATCCCGTGGCCGCATTGCGCCCCCACCGGCACCGTAAAACCGCCCACTGGGATCGTAGTAAAAGTGGGTTTTCTGGATCCCCATGGGCTCCCAGAAGTGCTTTTGCAACAGGCTCGCAAAAGGTTCCCCGCCAGCCGTTTCTGCGGCTGCTACTAAGAGGTTCATGGCGCCTGAATGGTATTCAAATGCTTCGCCAGCGGGTCTGGTGACCGGTGCGTTTAGCATATAAGCGACGTAATCACCCGAGCGGCTCTGCATTACGCTCTCGCTACCATACGCCAAAGCGTCCAGCCCCGAAGTCATAGTAAGTAGGTGATGGAGGGTAATGGATGATTTTCCCGAAGCCTGCCAGACCTTTTTCTGGGCAGGGTTCAGAAAATGCTCAAAAGGTTCCTCCAAGCTTTTGATTGCGCCCAACTCCAGCAGTTTCATAAGTTCCAGCGCCACCAAACCCTTCTGGACGGAGCGGATTTCGTGAAGATCGTCCTTTTCGAAGCCAAAATAATACTGCTCCAGCACCAAAGACCCGCCATCGGCCAATAAAACGCCGTGAATCCGCCCCCACTCCCCCTGAGCTGCCCGCGTTAATACCGCCTGCAAGGGCGCCCATTTGAGGGATGTTTTGGCAAGGTCCTTAACCGGAAGACCAGGTTCTGGGTGACGGGGAATGGTGTATTTCAGGCGAACTTTCCTGCCAGGCGATTTCCCCAAGGGATAGCGCAACCGGTCGAACTCACGAATTGCAAGGGGTCGCCAGGTTGATTCTGGTTGAGCTTCGCCTTGCCATATCCAATGGCCGCGCATCCCTCCTGTTTCCGCATCCAGCACGGCATTGAGTTGCGCAGGAAATCCTTCAAGGACCAGTTTCATACGGTTCCCTTCAATCACAGGATCCTGGGTTGGCAGGGGGATTCCGTCTTTGGGAAAGCGAAACTGGTAAAGTTCGGCTGAATAGGCGCGTTTGCGACGCTCGATGACTAAAACCAGGTGAAGACGCTCACCGGGCCGAATCGAAACGGCAGCTTCCCATGCACCAACCCAACTGGCCAGATTGCGAGGTTCGGCAGGCAGTTCCTGGGGTGATTCCCATTGGAAAGCCATGCTATAGGGCACCAAAATCCACAGCAGCCAAAGTGGTCGCATTTAATCTCTTGCTCCCATGATGCTCGGAATTTTCGCTCCAGCCTCCCCTTCCTTCGCCTTTCCATTACCCACAACTCCGACATCTCTATGGGGGGATGAATCCAATATTTCGAGATGTGAAAATACTGCTGGACTTTTCCAACCTACTCCGCTACGGTTAAAGTTGCGGAGGTGACGCATGGCC
>Ga0214472_10004612_pt1 | contig 14537 bp, 24 predicted proteins | sample RVTome_6_FD_207662 | JGI IMG/M metagenome (GOLD analysis project Ga0214472, IMG submission 207662) | Soil microbial communities from uranium-contaminated site in the Upper Colorado River Basin, Wyoming, United States - RVT140D175 | ecosystem: Environmental > Terrestrial > Soil > Contaminated >...
ATACTAATCCTTAAAGACAAAAATAACGGGTGCGTGTTGGATAAACTAGTAAGAGACTTATGATATGAAAAAAATTAAATGCAAAGAATTTCTTTACCCTATTGACAGGGACTGGCTAATGGGTGACCCCAGAGATCAACTTGTAGACTTGGCCCGTTCGCTTTTAATATTAGTCAAATGAAATCCATTTATTTCTAAATGAGAATATTTAAGTCACGGGTCATGGCCTGACATGTTTTACTGTTCTCTTCTGTTCTCCTGATTTTTCAAACCATCCTACACGCATAATAAATCTGCTTCTGACTATTGACTAAGCAGCAAATAAACATACACTTATAATAACGTATAAGTGGAGGTAACTACGATGATAGCAGAAAAATTTGTGCTGAGAGGTAAAGAGGTTTACCTATCAAAGAAAGATGTTGAAAGGGTTGCTCAAAATGGGATCAAAGGAAGAGGTACAGGTTACTTTGCTTTGATTGGCGGCAAGAGAATCCCGGTCAAGAATTTGCTTCAAGAATCTCTTAAGCACAAGGGTCTTTATTTCTCACTCCTCGAATTCACAACTCAAGATGCTGTGAGAATACTTGGAAAACTCGGTGTTGAAATTATAGAAGACAAAAGAGTGGGCACTGCAAAAACACTCTTGAAGTTTGCAGGAGTGGTGTCTATGGGAGGTAACGCAGTAGAAGATGAAAGGAGCCTTTACGATTGATAGTCATTGATACAAACATTATCGTGGCTCTCCTCGATGATAAAGACAGCCATTACAAAAATGCCGTTAGGATATTAGAAGAGTTAGGAGAAGAGAGAGTATATATTCTTAATGTAAATCTTGCAGAGGTGTACTCCGTAATAGCGAGGAGGTGTAGAGAAAGGAGATATAATTGCAAAGATGCCCTAGGGAAATTGAGAGAGCTTGAGGCAAATATAAATGTGATATGGATTGAAGACCTAAAGGGGACTCACGTAGAAATAGTGGATAAAGTTATTGAAAGCGAAGGGAAGCTTAATTACAACGATGCCGTACTATTGAAGTATGTGAGAGATAAAGGGGTTAAATTGATAACGTTGGATCGAGAACTTTTGCGAGAATTAAAGGAATAGCGTTATGATTTAGGGGGCTTGAAACATAAGGTTTGTTGCAAAAAAAGCATTCGGGTCGCGTCTTCACAATTGACAAATAATCACAACACATCCTCAATTTCCTTTATCATTTTGTTTAATCTTTTATTCCCCGATATCTCTCTATGAAACCTACTGCAGCTCTGTGATACCGCTGTATAATCCATATTGTATATTTTTCCTATCTGCTCTAATCTCAGATCCGTATACTTCTTTATCAAATACATTGATAACTTCCTAAATATATTTCCTTTCTTCTTCTCAGTTATATCTTCTTTACTTATATTATACTTTTTCTCCATTGCTTTTATTATCTCGTCTGATGTTTTTCTGTTAATCCTCCTTGTCTCAGGAATTTCTCTCCTCTTTCCAAGTTTGGCAATCTTTTTCAGTATATCACTAACATATTCTCTACTCCCCAGCACCATACCCTTAAATGAATCCTTGAGTGGATCTTTGATATTCTTATTTCCTCTTACATACCTTCTGTATAATCTTCTGGCTTCTTTTGAGTCTTCACTAAATTGCGTTAATATGAATTCAGTATCTAAACTATCTACTGCTCTTTTATTATCCTTTACATAGTTGAAATAACTGCTCCATTTATATTCTCTTAAATCTTCGACTATCCTTGCCCTGAGGGGATTTAAATGTATATAAGCACTAAGCACGATCCCATAGCTGTCTTCGTCTACTAAGATTGACTTATATCTTCCCTGCAGCACTGAACCAATTATCTCATGATCTGCCTTGAACCAATTGGTATAGGATGTATTAAGATAGTGCATTGCCTGTGAAATATTAGCTCTCGGTGTTTTAACGAATAAGTGGTAATGATTATCCATAAGACAGTATGCATAGCATACCACGGAGTATTTTTTAAAGGTCTCGTTTAGTTTTTCTAAAAATATAGATTTATCTTCATCGCCATAAAAGATATTTTCTTTTCTCATCCCCCTGGAGGTTATATGGTAGCAGGCATTTTCAAATGCAAGTCTCAAAGGTCTTGCCATACTAGACAAGCTAACTCAATTAACGTGATTTGTCAATTGTGAAGACGCGACCCCTTCCCTTTTAATGGCAGTTAGGATAGCCTACTTACCAGGTATTGGGGTTGGTGAGATTAAGAACGAATTGGGTTAGGCGTGGTATTACGAGAACAAATTAGGTGTTTGAAAAGAGAGCTATATAGGCAAATAAACAAAGCCTGACCCCGCTTTTTTTGTAAAAAGAAAGATTGCTTCGAAACAAAGTTTCTCGCAATGACCTCTAAATGGATTCCCGATAACAGTCCTCGAGAATGACATACTGTTTGGAGAAGACTATAACAAGTAGGCAAGGAAACTACTTAGAATAAATAGCAGCTGACTGACTATAAAATACTAGAGCAGAAAATATGATTTATAAAGGTGAAATTGAAGAGAAATCTTATGCGTTATAAACGCATTTCTTAAGTATCCTTCTTCGTTTCTTCAGCCTCAACTTCACCTGATTCTTCGGATGAACCTTCTTCTTTGAATTCGGATCCTTCAGCTTTTACCTCTGATGCTTGCTCTTTCTCGATCTGAGATTCTCCCTTTTCAAGCAATGACTCTTCCGACCCGGGTTTTTTGGCTTCCGGTTCTTCCGTTGTTGCTGGCACTTTGGCTTCAGGGGTCTCCTGTGTCTGTTCGACCTGAGTTTCTGCTAGTTCGACGCCGACCTTGGCCTCTGTGGCCTCAGCGGTTATTTCCTCTGCTTTCTCTCCGGGCTCCTGTGCTTCCTTCCCTACAGGTTCCGCTTCATCCTTAGCATCCATAACTCCGGTTTCTTTCTTTTTCTCTATTAATCCCAGCTCCTCAGCCGCTTCCTTCTTGGAACTTCTAACTTCGGCTTCAGTCGCTGGCAACGGTTGTGTCAACTTGGATTTTTTTGTCTTCTTCTTTCCCTTCGACTTGACTTCCTCTTCTACCAACTCAATTATAGATACTGGAGCATTATCCCCCTTTCTAAAGCCAAATTTTATAATTCTGGTATAACCACCTGGGCGATCCTTGTATTTTTGAGCTATCTCATCAAAGAGCTTTTTGATAACGACTCTGTCTCTGATGAACGCCGCCGCCTGTCTTCTCGAATGAAGCGTTCCTTTTTTCGCAAGTGTAATCATCTTCTCAGCCAACCTTTTCAGCTCTTTAGCCCTTGTATCAGTTGTCTTAATGCTTTCGTGACGAAGCAAGTCGGTAACCATATTTCGAAACATTGATATTCTATGTTTAGTGACTACACCTAATTTTCGACCAACACGTCTATGACTCATTTAGAGCCTCCACAGTAGCTTTTAAATTATCAATGAGAAACTCTCTTCTCGCTTGTTCTCTTAGATTTTTCAGATTCGAAAACCTCTTTATTAAGAGTTGATCCCAGATTTAAGCCAAGCTCAGTTAGTATCTCCTTTATTTCAACCAATGACCGCTTGCCAAAATTCTCGAGGTTCAACAGGTCCTCTTCGGTCTTCTGTATCAGGTCGCCGACGTAGTCTATATTGGCTTTCCTCAAGCAATTTTGAGATCTTGCTGAAAGGTCCAGATCATCAATCGTAGTAAAAAGAACATCTTCTGTTCCACTTATTTCCTTTTTCTCTTCGACCTCCGGTACTTCCTCAAACTGTGCCTCATCAAAGTTAATAAATACGGCAATCTGCTCCTTTAAAATCTTAGCAGCATACGCTAATGCATCCTCGGGATTAATGGTTCCATTTGTCCAAATCTCGAGTGTGAGCTTTTCATAGTCCGTGCGTCTGCCGACCCTCGCGTTCGTTACTGTGTAATTTACCTTTCTAATTGGTGAAAATAATGCATCTATTGGTATCACCCCAATCGCGCTTTGAATATCACCCCGTCTCTCCACCGGTTCATAACCCCTACCCATTTCAGCTGTCATCATAATTTCTATCTTCGCGTCTTCCGCTGAGAGTGTAACAATGTGATGATCGGGATTTACCACCTCTACTTGATGACCGATGATAATATCACCGGCTTTTACATCACACTCACCAGCGGCACTAATTCTCAATTCCTGTGGTTCGTATGTGTGCATTTTTAGCTCGACACCCTTAATGTTTAAAATAATCTCCGTAACATCCTCCTTAACACCGGGTATGGTAGAAAATTCATGCAATACACCACCAATCTTGATAGATGTTATAGCCGGTCCCTGGATCGAAGATATAAGGATTCTTCTTAAAGTGTTTCCAAGTGTGACCCCATAACCTCTCTCCAAAGGCTCACATATAAATTTCCCATAAAGGGCGGAAGAACTCTTCTCTTCCTTTTGAAGCCTTTTTGGTCTGATTAGTTCCTGCCAGTTCTTTTGAAATTCCTTCAACTTCCCGCCCTCCCTTTTAAATTTATTGGGGGTAGTGATCTGATAAGATCAATTTAATCGTTAAACTTAGAACTAAACCCTCGAATAGAACTCAACTATTAATTGCTCTTCAATCGGTAATGTAACATCTTCTCTCAGGGGTAATTTTCTAACCACACCCTTGTAATTATCCTTATCTAATTCAAGCCAGCCAGGAAATCCTCTCCGTTCGAGAGATTCAATAGATTGATTAATCCTGCCAATTTTCCTGCTCTTTTGCGCAACTTCAATCGCGTCACCCTCTTTTATTTGATACGACGGCACATCGACCCTCTTACCATTGACAAGAATATGTCCAAAATGAACAAGATGACGAGCCTCTTTTCTGGAGCTCGCAAATCCCAAACGGTACAAAACATTATCTAACCTTCTCTCAAGCAGTGAAATCAATAGCTTACCGGTCTCTGCTTTCGACCGAGAAGCCTTTTCAATGTATTTCCTAAACTGCCTTTCGGTAAGTCCATAAATCCGCTTCACCTTCTGTTTTTCTCTGAGCCTGATCCCAAATTCTGAAAACTTTGGGCGAAGATGCCCATGTTCTCCAGGCGCTTTATCAGGGCGCTTATCAACAGCGCATTTAGCCGAGTAGCACTTATCCCCCTTTAGAAAAAGCTTCATTCCTTCCCTTCTACAAAGTCTACACACAGAACCAATGTATCTTGCCAATTATTAAATGACCTCCTTCATTTCATTGCATCTCTATATTAGAATTCCGGTTAGCATATTAGATTAGTTGAAACAGTTCTACACTCGCCGTCTACCTGGCGGTCTGCAGCCATTATGCGGTAGCGGTGTTACATCTCTGATCATTGTTATTTTTATACCAGCCGCCTGTATCGACCTTATTGCAGGCTCCCTCCCGGGACCTGGTCCTTTAACAAACACCAGTGCGCTCCTCATGCCAAAGCCAACAGCCTTTTTTGCCGCGTCCTCAGCCGCAACCTGAGCCGAAAAAGGAGTTCCCTTCCTTGTGCCCTTGAATCCCTTCATGCCCCCGCTCGAAAAAGCGATTACATTTCCCTGAGAATCACTTATCGTCACTATCGTGTTGTTAAATGTTGCCTGGATATGCACAATTCCCTGCTCAACAAACTTCTTTGTCCTCTTAGTTGTTTTCTTGGTTGCCAACAGTAACCTCCAATTTATCCCTACTTCGTGGTTTTCTTCTTCTTTGCAATAGCAGTACCGCGGGGTCCTTTTCTAGTTCTAGCATTCGACCCTGTTTTTTGTCCGCGAACCGGAAGACCCTGTCTATGCCTTATCCCTCTATAACAGCCAATTTCCATAAGGCGCTTGATATTATTTTGGGTATCCCTCTTCAGGTCACCCTCAACCATATACTCCTTCTCAATAATATCCCTTATCTTGGCTATCTCGTGCTCACTCAGATCCTTTGACTTTATATTTGGATCAATTTGAGCCTCATTAAGTATTTCCCTTGATACCTTTCTTCCTATCCCATAAATATAGGTAAGACCCACTTCCATTCTCTTGCTAGGTGGAATGTCAACACCCGCTATTCTCGGCATTCTTGGAACCTCCTACCCTTGCTTTTGTTTATGTTTCTTGTTCTCACAGATAACCCGAACCACACCCCTTCTCCTAATTATCTTACACTTATCACACACCTTTTTAACAGATGCTCTTATCTTCATGTTATTGGTACCATCATTTTTTCAATCTATAAGTAATCCTTCCCTTCGTTAAATCATAAGTCGAAAGTTCTACCTTCACTTTGTCTCCAGGCAGGATTCTTATAAAACGCGTCCTCATCTTACCTGAAACATAGGCAAGGATTTCATGATCACGACCGTTTTCAATCTTAACCCTAAACATAGCATTCGGAAGCGCTTCAATCACTGTACCTTGAAACTCCAGTCTTTCCTCTTTCGGCATACATTCTCCCTAAAACTCCCACTCAGTCAAAATTAACGCCCCATTGTCTGTTATTGCGACGGTATGTTCAAAGTGAGCGGAAAGTTTGCCGTCCTCAGTCACGGCTGTCCATCCATCATTTAATATTTTTATATCAGGTCTTCCAATATTGACCATAGGTTCAATAGCCAACACCATTCCAGGCTTTAGCCTTATGCCGTTCCATCGATTTCCATTTTTTGGAACAAAATTTGGAACTTGGGGATCCTCATGGAGTTTTCTACCAATTCCGTGTCCCACGAATGCCGTAACGACGGAAAAACCCTCTGCTTCGACATAACTTTGAATTGCATGTGAGATATCAAAGAGCCTGTTCGATGGATGCGCATTTTCAATTCCTCTATACAATGAATTTCTAGTAACCTGAAGTAGCAAGTTGGCTTCAGGAGATACATGACCTATAGGGACAGTAATTGCGGAATCCCCATAGAATCCATTGCGGTGAACACCGAAATCTATGCTTAAGATATCCCCTTCCTTTAATATTTTCTTCTTTGACGGGATTCCATGGACAACCTCGTCATTTACCGCGCAGCAGATGGAGGCCGGATAATTCCTGTACCCCTTAAAAGCTGGTTTAGAATCCCTTTTTGCTGTCATCTCCTCAGCTATCACGTTAAGATCCCAAGTTGACATCCCCGGCTTAGACTCCTCTTTTAGGGCCTGAAGGACTTCAATTACAACTTGAGAAGCATATCTTATTTCTTCTATCTCATCCTTGCTTTTTAAAATAATCATGTCCTTTGATTTAACGAATCACTTATCCTACGTCTTACATCATCTATGGTGCCTAGACCATCTATTTCCCTAAGAATACTAGCATCTCTATAATATGTTTTTAGAGGCAGAGTCTGTCTACTATATACCTCAAGTCTTTTTCTTATTACATCTTCTCTATCGTCATCACGTTGATAAAGACTTCCCCCACATTTGTCACAAACATCTGCGTTCTTCGGAGGATCGTATAGTTTATGATACATGACCCCACATTTTTCGCAAACCCTTCTCCCCCCGATCCTGCTTATTATTTCTCCATCAGGTACCTCTATAGACACCACTTTGTCGACCTTTAGAGACTCAGAATTCAGCATCCTATCCAGGGCCTCGGCCTGCGGAATAGTTCTCGGAAATCCGTCTAAGAGATATCCATTGACCGAATTGGTATTTTTAATCACCTCTCTTATTACTCCAATTACAACATCATCGGGCACGAGTTCACCCTTATCCATATAGGATTTGGCAAGATTTCCTAATTCAGCCCCTTCCTTAACTGCGGCCCTGAGCATATCACCAGTCGAAATGTGCAGCATGTCGTAATTTTTTGTGATCATTGAAGCCTGCGTACCCTTTCCAGCACCAGGCGGTCCAAAGATGATCAAAACCATCAGGATAAAAGATCTCCTTATTTATTTTTTTAAACACCGTACCTTCTAGGTCCCTTCATTCCTCGCTTCCTTACGAAACCTTCATAACTATGAGTAATAAGAAACGATTCAATCTGCTGTACCGTATCGAGGGTAACACCCACCACAATCAGGAGAGACGTTCCCCCGAAAAAGAAAGGAAGATTGAAAGGTTGCCGCTGGAGTATAGTGGGCAGCACACACACAGCCGCAACATATATTGCTCCAATGAATGTTATTCTCCCAAGTATCTTGTCTATATATTCCGAGGTCTTTTTGCCCGGTCGAATTCCCGGTACAAACCCACCGTTTTTCCTCAAATTATCTGCAAGATCATCTGGATTATAAATAACCGCAGTGTAAAAATAAGCGAAGAATATTATTAAGGCTGCATAGATTGCATTATAAAATAAACCATGTTGAAATAGTGTATCCGTAATATTCCTCAGAAATGGAACATTGATAAAAGTCAAAACCGTTGCAGGAAAAATCAATAGAGAAGAGGCGAATATCGGAGGGATAACCCCTGCCGTATTGATCTTTAGAGGAAGGTGGGAAGCTTGCCCCCCAAAAACCTTTCTTCCGACAACCCGTCGAGGATATTGAACAGGGATTTTCCTGTATGACCTTTCGACAAAAACGATGAATCCGACCACTAATGCCATAAAAAGAATTAATAGGAAAAGCCCTAAAACTGTCATTTCTCCGGTATCAATTAACCTTAGCAGATTCCAAAATGCGCCGGGCATATTAACCAAAATAGATGCCGCTATTATTAAGGAAATACCATTTCCAATACCACGCTCAGAGATTTGTTCTCCTATCCACATGATAAATAGGCTTCCCGCACTGAGTGTAATTACCGTTGTAAACCTGAACATCCATCCGGGGTCTTTGACAACTGTAAGGCCAGAACCCATACCACCTTCTAGGGTGACGGCAAGCATAAAACCTTGAATCACACATATGATTACGGTTCCGTAGCGCGAATATTGGTTGATTTTCTTTCTACCCGCTTCACCCTCCTTCTGAATTGCCTCAAGCGTAGGAAAAGCCTTCACAAGGAGCGACATAATGATTGATGAGGTAATATATGGCATCACTCCTAAAGCAAAAATTGAGGCACGCGCGAGTGCACCACCAGAAAAGAGGTTTAAAATGTCAAATATCGTTCCCGTTGTCTGTTCAAACAGTTTTACAATTTGCTCGGGGTCTATACCTGGTATAGGAACAAATACACCTAATCTGTAGACGATCAACATAATTGCGGCGAAAAGAAGCCTTTTATTAAGCTCAGGAATCTTTGGAATAGCCCCAATATTACTGCTCATATTATCTCCGCTTTGCCACCCCTCTCTTCTATCTTTTTAACTGCAGTCTTTGTGAAACCATTTGCCATTATACTAATCTTTCTATCCAGTTCACCATCGCCAAGAATCTTGATAGGGTTTTTCCCGCTCACAAGCCCAGCTTTTTTTAATTCATCAGGGGTTATCTGATCTACCTTATCGATCATATTCAAACTCTTAATATTAACCACGTCGTACTCAATCCTATTGGGATTGTTAAATCCACGCTTTATAGACCTCAGTTTTAACGGAGTCTGACCCCCTTCAAACCAAGATGATACCCTTCCGCCACTCCTTGATCTCTGACCTTTATGCCCTTTGCCGCTCGTTTTTCCCCTACGTCCAGGGCCACGGCCTACTCTCTTACACTTTGCTTTTGACCCAGCTTGAGGAGATAACTTGTTCAACATCTTTTGATACCCCTGCTTATCAACAAATTAATTTACATATAAATCATTTCTCAAATTTTATTAATTCAAAAAGTGCCTTGGCAGATCCAGATCCTTAATTTCTTTATCCCTGATACTTGCAGCGTCTTCTGGTCTCCTGATTAGGCCTAGACCATTTACAACTGCCTTAACAACATTTAGGGGATTGGTGGATCCCAAAACCTTAGTCAGGATATCCTGTATACCGGCGAGCTCGACAACAGCCCTAACCGCTCCACCAGCTATAACGCCTGTACCCGGGCTAGCAGGTTTCAGCAAGACCTTCGATGCCGCGTGTTGTCCCAATATCTCATGAGGAATAGTTTTACCCTTCCTATTAACCCTTACAAGAGACTTCTTTCCTTTTTCAATAGCTTTCCTTATCGCGTCCGGTACCTGACTCGATTTTCCAAGACCATATCCAACAATGCCATCATTGTTCCCAATGACAACGAGTGCTGTAAAATGAAACCTCTTTCCACCTTTTGTTACCTTAGCTACCCTTCTGACGTGTACTATCTTTTCTTTGAATTCAAGTCCTCCCGGACTTATCTTATCTTTAAATCTCAAAACTACCTCCTAAAAAATATCAACATCTATAGTTAAAATGACAATCCCGCTTCTCTTGCCGCTTCTGCAAAAGATTTTATCCTGCCATGGAAGGGATAACCCCCTCGATCGAAACAAACCCTTTTTATATTTTTACTCACGGCAAGTTGACCTATGTACTTACCAACGACAGCAGAGGCCTCAACCTTTTTTTTCTCATCTTTCATCATTTCCCTTACTTGGGGCGTAAGGGAAGAAGCAGCAACAACCGTGTGCCCGCGTGAATCATCGATAATCTGCCCATAAATATGTCTAGCCGATTTAAACACACATAGCCTGGGCACTGCCAGGCTGCCCTTTACTCTCTTCTTTATCCGTATATGTCGAATCTGACGTTTATCTTTTCTACTCTTCCTTTTTATCAAGCCTTTGTCCCCGCTTTTCCAGGTTTAAGTTTAAGAATTTCGCCCAGATACCTAATCCCCTTGCCCTTATAAGAATCTGGCTTTCTCAATTTTCTGATCCTAGCTGCAGTTTCACCAACTTCTCCTTTATCAATTCCTCTTATTATTAACCTTGTTCCCCTTTCTTGTACCTCCGCACTTATACCCTCAGGCAGTGAAAATTCGATTGGCGTAGAATATCCTAAAGTTAGAGTAATAGCATTTTTACCCGTGAGATCAGCCTTATAGCCTACACCAACTATCTCTAATGTGATGGAAAATCCCTCCATTACACCAGTAACCATATTAGCTAACAGTGAACGTGTAAGCCCGTGGAGAGCCTTCGTACTCTTCAATTCATTTATTCTCTCTACTTTTATAACACCAGAATCTATTTCTGTCGTAATACCCCGAGGTATTCTCCTAGAAAGGCTTCCCTTGGCGCCTTTGACTTCTATAGTCCCGTTTCTCGTCTCTACAGAGACTCCCTTCGGAATTTGTATAGATTTAATGCCTATTCTTGACATGCCATAGCCTCATAAAATTGTACACATTAGTTCTCCGCCAATACGTAGAGACCGAGCTTTAGCACCGGTCATTAATCCCTTCGATGTCGACAGTATAGAAGTGCCCAATCCCCCTTTTATCCTTGGAATCTCGGTGTGTTTAACATAGATTCTACGACCTGGTTTACTTACCCTATGAATCTCTTTAATGACCGTCTCTTCAGTATCAGTATATTTTAGCGCTATATTTATGATTTTCTTGTGACCTTCCTCAACTACCCTATAATCCTGTATGTACCCCTCTCCCTTCAATACATTTGCAATTTCGATTTTAATCCCAGATGACGGGATAGTTACCGTTCTGTGCTTAGCTATTAATGCATTTCGAATTCTTGTAAGCATATCAGATATGGGATCAGTCATCTATTTCACCTCTTTCTTCAAACTATACACAGCAATATCGAACTACCAACTGGCTTTTCTAACTCCAGGTAGTTCCCCGAAACTCGCTCTGTCGCGAAAACACAATCTGCACATTCCAAACTTTCTCATAAATGCCCTCGGCCTACCACACAATGGACATCTATTCCTAGCCCTTACCCTGTACTTTGCTTCCTTTTTTGTTTTCACCAAGAGTGATTTTCGTGTCATCGACTACCTCTCTTAATTTTCTCTAAATGGCATTCCTAAACCCTTTAACAGTTCCAATGCTTCTTCATCCCTTTCTGCCGTTGTAACCATAGTTACATTCATGCCTTTTTGCTTTTCGACTTTACTATAATCTATTTCTGGAAATATTATATGTTCCTTAATACCAAAGGTATAATTCCCATTCCCATCAAATGAATCGGTTGAAAGACCGCGAAAATCCCTCACACGTGGAAGCGCCAGGTTAACAAGCCTATCTAAGAACTCATACATCCTGTCGCCCCTCAAAGTGACCATACATCCGATAGGAACCCCTTCCCTCAACTTAAATCCAGCTATCGATTTTCTCGCCCTTGTTATTACTGGCCTCTGCCCACATATGATAGAAACCTCGTGAACAGCGTCCTCGATCACCTTTATCTCCTTTCCCGCGTCACTTAACCTTCCTAAGCCAAGATTTATTACAATCCTCTGGAGTCTAGGGATTGCCAGCCAGTTACTATAATGGAACTTATCTCTGAGCAACTGAAATACTTTTTCTCTATATAAAACCTTTAAACTTGGAGCCATCAGCCTTTAATTTCCTCACCGCTTTTTTTGCTATACCTAACTTTCTCTCCGCTGGCCAATGTCTTACGTCCTATTCTTACAGGACCACCAACACTCGAATCGCGGAGCATTAGGTTAGATATATGAATGCCGGATTCTTTCTCCGAAATCCCGCCTGTCGGATTCTTTTGCGATGGACGACGATGCGTCTTAACAATGTTGAGTTTCTCGACTATAGCCCTGCCTTCCTTTCTCAAAATCTTTATAACCTTGCCGGTCTTTCCCTTTTCTTTCCCGGCTGTGACAAAAACGGTATCGCCGGATTTGATATGAAATTTTTTGGTCCCGTGAGAATCATTACGACCAAATTTAGCGCCCAATTCAAATCACCTCCGGTGCAAGTGAAATTATTTTCATAAACCCTTTCAAACGAAGTTCTCTTGCAATCGGTCCAAATACCCTTGTCCCCATCGGCTCACTTTCTTTCGTGATTAGCACGGCAGCATTATCGTCAAATCTAAGGTATGAACCATCCTGTCGCCGCTGTTCCTTCCTCGTTCTAACAATTACTGCCATGTGAACGGCACCCTTTTCAACCTTGGAATTAGGTAAGGCCTCTTTAACCGATACGACAACAACATCGCCAAGCCTCGCGTATTTCCTTTTAGAACCACCCAGCACCTTGATGCAAAAAAGCTTTTTTGCACCGCTATTATCGGCAGATTCGAGATATGTAGATGATTGAATCACTGGACGAGAACTCCTTCAACTGAGACTTCTTCCGAAATTTCACCTTCTATGATTGTAGCGCTTTCAAGAATCTTACTGACTCTCCATCTCTTGGTCTTGCTGATTGGTTTCGATTCGATAATCAGAACCCTATCACCGATCTTACATTGATTATTTTGATCATGTGCTTTGAACTTGGTATTTCTCTTAATTGGCTTTTGAAATTTAGGGTGAATCGCTATCCGGCTTACTTCAACGATAACGGTTTGGTCCATCTTATTACTGACAACGGTTCCAATTTTTGTTTTCACTTTACCTCTTCCCATTTCTACCGATTTCTCCTGATATCTAGTTTTCGTTCAGTTATTAAAGTGAGAATTCTCGCAAGGTCACGTCTTAACTTCCTCACCCTTGCAACATTAGTTGTTTGCTGTGTCGCCAATTGAACCCTCAGGTTAAAAAGCTCTTGCCTAGTTTCATTTTCCCTTCTTCTCAGTTCGTCGTCACGCAACTCTCTAATCTCATCAGCATTACTCATATTTGAAGAACACCCCCTTCTCGAGACACAATTCGAGTCCTAACAGATAGCTTGTGAGAAGCTAGCCTCAGGGCTTCAGTCGCTATGTCAAGAGGAAGTCCACTAATTTCATAAAGCATCGTTCCTCTTTTTACCGGGGAAATATAACCAGCGACATCACCTTTTCCCTTACCCATCCTAGTCTCTGCGGCTTTTTTCGTATATGGCTTATGTGGAAATATTCTTATCCACAGCTTCGCCCCTCTCTTTACGTGCCTGGTAATAGCGATTCGGGCTGCTTCAATCTGCCTAGCATTTATCCTTCCACACTCAACAGATTGAAGACCAAAATCCCCAAAAGCAAGGCTTGCCCCCTTCGTGGCAGAACCCCTTATTCTTCTTTTGTGCTGTTTTCTATATTTAGTTCGCGCTGGCTGAAGCATCTTTCCTCCAAATATGACTAACTATATTGTCGACTTCTGCTCTCTAACACTTCACCCTTGAATATCCAGACCTTTACACCTATCCTTCCATAAGTTGTTTTGGCCTCTGCAAACCCATAGTCGATATCGGCGCGAAGTGTGGCAAGCGGGACTCTTCCCTCTCTGTACCATTCCTTCCTTGCTATTTCTGAACCCCCAAGCCTTCCGGAGACCATGATCTTTATTCCAAGTGCACCCAGCCTGAGGGCCGAGGAAATTGCCCTTTTCATGGCTCTCCTGTACGCGATCCGCCTCTCGATTTGCAGCGCCGCATTCTCAGCTACTAGCTGAGCATCTATCTCGGGACGTTTTACCTCACGTATATCGAGATAAATGTTTTTCCCCGTTATCTCATTTAATCTGTTTCTCAGTGTATCAATCTCCTGACCCTTTCTACCAATTATCATTCCCGGGCGAGCTGCATGAATTACAATCCTTACCCTTTCAGATGCTGCCCTTTCAAGTTCAATTT
>Ga0214472_10004615_pt1 | contig 14534 bp, 11 predicted proteins | sample RVTome_6_FD_207662 | JGI IMG/M metagenome (GOLD analysis project Ga0214472, IMG submission 207662) | Soil microbial communities from uranium-contaminated site in the Upper Colorado River Basin, Wyoming, United States - RVT140D175 | ecosystem: Environmental > Terrestrial > Soil > Contaminated >...
GGTCGACGACCTGGGCATCGTCCGCTACCTGTACCAGGCGAGCGTGCCCGGCGACGCCTCGGTCATCCGCGGGATCCGCAAGCTGCCGCCCGGGCATCGGCTGATCGCGGAGGAAGGCCGCGTCCGGATCGAGAGGTACTGGTCGCTCGAGGAGGGCGGCGCCGGAGAGGGCGGCACGCTGGAGGCCGCGGCCGCGGAGCTCGAGTCCCGGCTCGGGTCGGCCGTGCGGTCCCACCTGGTGGCCGACGTGCCGGTGGGCGCGTTCCTGAGCGGGGGCCTGGACTCGACCGCGGTCACGCTCGCCGCGGCCCGCGCCGCCGGCCCGGCCCTGCAGACCTTCTCAGTGCGCTTTGCCGACGCGGCCGCGGACGAGGGAGCCCACGCCGCGGAGGTCGCCGCGGCCCTGGGCACGGTCCACCACGAGCTGGTCCTGGGCCCGGAGTCGGCGGCGGCCCTGCCCCAGGTCGTGGAGGCGGGCGACGAGCCATTCGCGGTCTCCTCGGCCCTCGCCGTCCATCACCTGGCCCGCTTCGCGCGCGAGCGGGTCAAGGTGGCGCTCTCCGGCGACGGCGCGGACGAGGTCCTGGCGGGCTATCCCTGGCGCCACGAGCCGGAGGTCGGCCGCGGGTCGCGGCCGGCGTCCTTCCTCCGGGGCGTGGCGATGACGGGAGCGCGCAGCCTGCGCGGCGCGCGCGCGGGCGGGCCGGGCGTGGCGGCGCAGCTCCGGTCCCGGATGGGCCGCCTGCTCCGGCGGCCCGACGAGCGCTACGCGGAGATCGTGGACCTGTTCACGCCGGAGGAGATGGAGGCCCTGCTCGACCCCGGGGCCGCGCCCCTGGCGCGCGAGGCGTGGCGGACGAACCCGGTGCGCCTGCGCTACGCGAGCGGGGACGGCAAGGACGAGGTGAACCGGCGCCTGCGCACGGACCTGGCCACCACGCTCGTGGACGAGATGCTGACGAAGGTGGACCGCATGACGATGGCGTGGGGCCTGGAGGCGCGGGTGCCCTTCCTCGACCGGCGCCTCGTGGAGTGGGCCTTCCGGCTCCCCGGCCGGCACAAGGTGCGCGGTGAGGGGAAACGGATCCTGAGGCGGGCCCTGGCCCGGTCCTTCCCGGCCGCCGCCGCCCGGCCCAAGCACGGCTTCGACGTCCCTCTCGGTCCCTGGCTGCGGGGTCCGCTGCGCGCCCTGGTCCTCGACACGCTCTCGCCCGAGGCGGTGCGCCGGCGCGGGCTGCTCCGCGAGCGCGCGGTGACCCGGATCGTGGAGGCGCACCTGCGGGGACGCGGGGACCACTCGCGGAAGCTCTTCAGCCTGATGGTCCTCGAGATGTGGCTCCGGAGATGGACCACGCCGGCGCCGGGCACCAGCGTCAGTCCGGCGGAGGTGAGGGCGTCGGCGTAGTCGAGGGCGACGAGCCCGGCGAGGGCGAGGGACTGGGCGCGGGCGACGCCGGCGCCAGGCCCAGGGCCGCCGCGGCCTCGCCCGCCTCGGGAGAGTCGGGGGCCAGGCGCCTCAACTCCGCGAACAGGGCCCCCGCCTCCTCCTTGCGCCCCTGCCCCTCCAGCGCGAGGCCGAGGGCCAGGTGGGCGTCGAGGAAGCGCGGCTCGAGGGAAATCGCCTCCCGCAGCTCGGCCTCCGCGTCCTGGTCACGCTTGGCCTCGAGCAGCAGACGCCCCATGCGGTGGCGCAGCGCGGCCGACCTCGGGAACTGCGCCTCCCCCTTCGCCAGCCACTCCAGCGCCTCGTCGGTCTTCTTGAGGCGGTAGCGGACGAGCGCCAGGTTCAGGTACGTCGAGTCCACGGCCTGCCCCTTCTCGATGAGGTCTTTCATCTCCAGCTCGCTCTCTCCGAGACGCCCGGCGCGGATCAGCACCTCGGTCAGCTTGCGCCGGGCGTAGAGGAAGCCGGGCGCCTCGGAGAGGATGCTGCGGTGCGCCCCGATGGCCTGCAGGTAGTCGCGGCGCCCCTCCATCTCCAGGGCGAGCTGGTAGCGGTTGTACAGGTCGAGGGTGTCCTTGGGATCCCGCAGACCGCCCGTGTCCGGGGCCGCGGAGTCGGGGATGAGGGCGGCCAGCTCGGAGGCCAGGCGCGTGGCGACTCGCGTGAGCCGAGCCGACACGTCGTCCTTCTCCAGCGGCTCCTGTGCGGTGTCGTAGAGCTCGGGCCGCGGCGCCTTCACGTACAGGTAGGGCCCGGACCGCAGGGCGAACAGGGGAGCGAGCCCGTACTTGCGCCGCAGGGAGACGTTCTCGATGGCGGCCGGTCCCGGCCCCTCGCGGCTGCGGCCGACCATGAGCGGCACCAGCGACACGCCGTCCAGGCCCGAGGGGACGGGCAGGCCCACGAGGTCGAGGAGGGTCGGGGCCAGGTCCACCGTCCTCACCACCGGGGCCACGCGCACGCCCGACGGGATGTGGCCCGGCATCGAGATCAGCAGCGGCACGCGCGTGGTCGCGCTGTAGAGGAAGTAGCCGAAGGTGTCCTCGCCGTGGTCGCCCAGGGACTCGGCGTGGTCGGCCAGCGCCGCGACCAGGGTCTGGGGATGCTTGCGCCGCACTCCGGCGATGAGCTTCCCCATCTGGCCGTCCACGGAGGCGACCTCGCCGTCGTAGGCCCGGCCCGCGAAATCCTCCGCAATGGCCTCGGGGAGGTTGTGGGGCGCCATCGAATCGGCCAGGTGCGCCCACAGGAACAGCGGGCGGTCGTCGGGCGCCTCCAGCCAGGCCAGGGCCCGGTCCACGACCACGCCCGCGGCGCCGCGCTCGAACGCGCCCGGCCTCTTGCCCGGCGGGCCGAAGTCGTCGTCGTAGATCTCGAATCCGCGGGCCAGGCCGCGGCTCTGGTCCAGCCACGACGTGCCCACGAAGGCCGCCGTGCGGTATCCGGCGGCGCGGAACTGCTCGGCCAGGGTCGGCGCGTCGAGGGAAAGCGTGTCGAGCTCGTCCCGGGCCCCGTGGTGCAGGGGCAGGCGTCCGGTCAGGATCGTGGCGTGCGAGGGCAGGCAGAGCGGGGCGGCGACGTAGGCCTGCTCGAAGAGGACTCCCTGCGCCGCCAGCTCGTCGGCGGCGGTCGTCGTGCCCTGGCCGTGGCCGTAGGCACCCAGGCGGTCGGCGCGCGTCGCGTCGAGGGTGACGAGCAGGACGGTGGGCTTCTGCCCGCGCGGCAGCGCCCGCTCCTTCCACCACACGCGGAGCGGCGGCTTCGCGGCCAGGAGACCGCCCGCGAGCGCGACGGCGGCCAGCAGCGCGCCCCCGCGGCGCCGCAGCCAGGACGGGACCGGACGCGGCAACGGAGCGGTAGTGGTCATCGGAGCCCTCTCGGCCGACGCGGACGCCGTGGCGCTCAGGGCGGGCCGCTAGGCGTCGGTGGCTCCGCCCTCAAGGTTGATCGTGCTTCTCGGCCTTCGACCGCGCGCGCCGGATGTTCATGATGGTCGCGGGACCGTCGTCCTCGCTATAGAAGATCCAGACGCTGTCTCCGGGGTTCAAGTCCTTGAAGACCTGGGCCGCGCGCCGCGGCGCGGCGGCGGCGAGCCTCTTGTCCACGGGCCAGGTGTTGGCGCGCCCGGTCTCGTCGCGGAAGGCGATGGTCATGGCATCCGTGTCGACGGCGGTCAAGGTGGCCTTGAGCCGCTTCCAGAGCCCCTTCGGGGGCGTCTGCTGCTGGGCGTCCCTGCGGGGCGCGGCCTCCTTGGCCTGGGCCGCCGGCGCGGGGGGCGCGGCGGCCGGAGGAGTGGACGGAGACTGGATCAACGCGGCGAGAGCGAGCGCGAGAGATGTGGACATGGATTCTTGGTCTCCCCAAAAAAAGAACCGGGGACGAAGGCCGAAGCCTCGGTCCCCGGTAATCGTACGACGAAAGCGCTGCTACTGGAACTTGGGCGACATCATCGTGTCGAACGTGAATCCCGTGGAGGGTTCCAGGGCCACGGCCTTCCCGTGCAGCGCCCCGAAGTGGCCGTCGTTGTCCAGGGTGATCGACCCTCCCTGGCCGGCCACGCCCGGGACGCCAGCCGTGTTGATCACGGCCGTGCCGTGGGCGGACAAGGTCATGCTCTGGCTCCCCAGGAGCGTGCCCGTGGGGCTCCAGAAGTGGGCCGACGCGCCGACCGACTCATCGCTCCCGTTCTGGACGATGAGGATCGTCACCTGCGTCCCGCTGTTGTTGAAACGCGGGATCAGATAGGTGGTCTCGAAGAGGTGGATGCGGTACTGCGCGTTGACGGTGCACGCGGTCGTGCAGCCGTCGGTCCCGGTTCGGACGCGCACGTACTGGTTGATGATCTCGGTGGCGCTGTTGTTGCGGATACGGAGGTTCCGCGCCGAGCCGATCGAGGAGAACGCGTAACCGGTGTTCAACGCGCTGCCCGCGCTGTCCACGAGGTCCAACTGGACCGGATCGGCCGTCTGGGTCGCCGGGATGGAGGCCACCTGCTCGGTGAGCCCGTCCACCACGACCTCGTACGAAGAGTAGGGCTGCTGGCCGAGCAGGTACCAGTCCTCGTCCGCAATGCCGCCGACCGCCTGCAGATCGTGGATCTGCTCCGAGCCCGGGGCCAGCTCGTTGTCCGTACCGGCGTTGTCATCGAGGTGCCCGGACGTCTGGTCCCAAACGTCGATGGCCGCAGCAAACTTCGGCGCCGCCAAGGAGAGGCACACCGTCGCCGCCACGAGGACACCCTTCATAAGACCTCCTAGACGTGAAATTGCTTTAGACGTTTAGGCACGAAGAATAGTCGCGCCCTTCTCGGGTGTCAAGACGTTTTTTCCTTGTGGCGTGGCGCGTTTCGTGTGTTCCTCATCACATCGAACCCTGGATTGTATGTCCGATACGGAAGCTCGCAAGCGTCGACCTTGATCGGTCACGCCGGCGCGGACTATCCTCAGGCCCCATGAGACGATGGGCCCTCGCGGTGGGCGCGGCATTTCTCGTGACCGCGGTCTCCATCGCCGTCGTCCGGGGCCGGCCTGGCCGCCTGGATCGGGCCCTCCGGTCCGCCCCCGAGAAGCCGGACGTCCTCCTCCTCACCCTGGACACGACGCGCGCCGACAAGCTGGGTTGTTACGGTGGCGACCCCGGGCTCTCGCCCGTGCTGGACCAGCTCGCTCGGGAGGGCGTGCTCTTCCGCCGGGCCTACAGCCACGTCCCACTGACCCTGCCGTCCCACGCCAGCCTGCTGACCGGGATGCTCCCGGTCCGTCACGGCGTCCACGACAACGGGACCTTCGTCCTCGATGCGGCGTTCCCCACCCTGGCCGAGCAGTACACCAAGGCGGGGTACCGCACGGGCGCGTTCGTGAGCGCGGTGGTGCTCGACCGGCGGTACGGCCTGGCCCGCGGGTTCGGAGACTACGTCGACGAGCTGGAGACCGACGAATCGGAGGAGGTCATGGCCGAGGTCCGCGCGGACGTCACCATCGACCGCGCCCTTTCCTGGATGCGCGCCGCCGACCCGCGCCCCGTCTTCGCCTGGGTGCACCTCTTCGATCCCCATGCCCCCTATCAACCTCCCCAGCCCTTCGCGGCGCGCTTCCCCGGGCAGCCGTACGACGGGGAGATCGCGTACATGGACTCCGAGATCGGACGGCTCCTCCTCGCCCTGGCCGAGCGGCGCCGGCCGACGCTGGTGGCCGCCGTGGCCGACCACGGGGAGTCGCTGGGAGAGCACCAGGAGCCCACCCACTCTTTCTTCATCTATGCGGCCACGCAGCACGTGCCCCTGTTGCTCCGGTACGAGGGCGTCCTGCCCGCGGGCCGCGAGGTGCCCACGCTGGTGGGGATCAGCGACCTCATGCCCACGCTGCTCGAGATCTCCCGGCTGCCCGTGCCGGAGGGGATGGACGGACACAGCCTCGTTCCCCTCATCACGGGGCGCACGGACCGCGAGCCCGGGCCCGTCTACCAGGAGTCCTATACGCCGCGCCTGTGGTGGGGAGCGACGGAGTTGCTCGGGATCCGGACCGGGCCGTGGCTGTTCGTCCGCGCGCCCCGGCCCGAGCTGTACAACGTCGAAGAGGACCCGGCCGAGACGCTGAACCTGGCCGCGGAGCGGCCGCAGGAGCTGGACCGGCTCAGGGCCTCGCTCGATCGACTGGCGCCCGGCGGCGACCCGCTGGCGCGGCGGACGGAGGTGGACGCCGAGACGGCCCGGCGCCTGCGCGCCCTGGGCTACCACGGGGGCCTGGCCGAGGACGCCAAGGGCGCCACCAAGGACCTGCCCGACCCCAAGGACGTGGCGCCGGTGCTCCAGGCGATCGCCGAGGCCGAAGGCTTCCTCAATCGCCGCAACTACGAGAAGGCGCTGGCCGCGTTCGAAGCCGTCGGCCGGCGCATGCCCCGGTCCGCCATGATCGGCGGCCGGATCGCCAAGGCATTGCTCGCCCTCAAGCGCTACGACGAGGCCTACGACGCCTACCGGCGGCTGATCGCCGAAAACCCGAGCGAGGAGGGTTTCCACATCGGCCTGGTCCGCGCGCGCTTCCGGCAAGGGAGGAAGGCGCAGGCCCTGACCCTGGCCCGTCAGAGCCTGAAGGCCTTTCCGGACTCGGTCGCGCTCCACGAGAACGCGGGCATCATCCTGGAGGAGATGGGACGGCTCTCCGATGCCGAGCCGGAGTACCGCCGGGCCGTGGAGCTGGGTCCGCAGGAGCCGCGGCCCCGGCTGGCGCTGGCCTCGGTGTACGACAAGCAGGGCCGGCTCGAGGAGGCGGCGCGCGAGTTCGCGGGGGTGGTCGAGATGAGCCCCCACTCACGCCAGGGACGCCAGGCCGGGCGGCGCCTCGCCGCCCTTGGCGAGTCCTTTGCCCGCGACGGGAGACCGGAGGCCGCGCGCCAGGCCTACGCGGCCGCCCTGCGATCCGACGAGGGCGGGCCCGACGTGTACCTCAACATGGGTCTGGTCTGCTACCGGCTCGGCCGGCGCGACGAGGCGCTGGCGGTCTTGCGCCAAGGGGCCGGGCGGTTCCCCACCTCCGCCGACCTGCAGTACCGCATCGGCCGCCTCCTCGCCGAGAAGGGCGCGGCCGCGGAGGCCGAGGCCGCCTACCTCGCGGTGCTGGCGCTCGCGCCGGGCCGGCAGGACGTGCGCATCCAGCTCGCGCGGCTCATGGAGTCGACGGGGCGCGCCCCCCAGGCCACCCTCCTTTACCGCCAGGTGGTCGACGCCGCTCCGGCCTCCCCGGAGGCCACAGGCGCGCGGCACGCCCTGCAGCGGCTGGTCCCGGGCGGCGGCAGACACTGAACGGACGCGTGAGCGGCCCCCCTCTCCCTGCTCGCATCCTGAGCGCGGTCCTGGTCATCGCGCTCGCCGAAGTCGCGCTGCCGCGCGCGATATACGACCCGCTCGTGCCCGGCAAGCGGTACGGGCGCAACGCGCACCTGCGCCGCGACTGGGACAACTACATCCGGGTCACGAGCCTTCCCAGCGACCCGGAGATCCGGGTGCTGCTCCTCTCCAACTCGCAGGGGAACGGCCCCGAATACCCGGAGCCGGTCATCTATCCGTGGCGCCTCCAGGACCTCCTGAACGAGGGGCGCTCCGGACCCCCGGTGCGGGTCGTCAACTGGTCGTACGGCCCCAACCGGGTGCCGGAAGCCGTGCTCCTCCTCGCCCGCGCGCAGGAGCTTCGGCCCCACGTGGTGCTCGCCGTGTTCCATCCGGGATGGTTCCAGGAGGCCGACCTCGTCTGGAAGGGCAAGCCCACTCCGCTCTCGATGTTCCCCGGCGACGTCGTGGACACCGCCTGGCTCTATCGGGACCGCCTGCCGGCGGCGTTCCGCGCGCACTACCTCCGTCCCGTCACCGCGGTGAGCGCGCTGTTCGCGCGCGCCTGGCCCACCTACCGCTTCCGCGACCTGCCCGTGTCCTACCTGCAGGTCCGCCTGCCGTGGTTCCGCCCCTTCGTGCCCGAAGGCGAGTGGGCCGCGTGGTTCCTGGCCGGGCGCGCCCGCCGCTCCCGCCTGCAGGCGCAGCCCGTGGCGGGCCGGCTGCCGCCGCCGCCGACGCCGCCCCTCGTCGACATGTTCCTCGAGGCGTCCGCGCGCACCGGAGCGCCGCGCCGTGTCTTCGTCTACCAGCCGCACTACTTCCGCGTCGCGGATCCCGGGGAGGGCGCGGAGCTCCTCCGCCGCCGGCTCCAGGACGCGGGGCTCACGGTGTGGAACATGGGCGACAGCGTTCCCTGGACCCAGTTCCTGGAGGGGCAGAACCTCCACCTCGCCGACGACGGGCATCTCACCTTCGCGGCGGCGCTGGCCGAGCGGTTGCGCCCCATCGTCGACGCCCTCCCCGCCGCCATCGCCCGATGACCTTCGTCAGCTTCGAGTACCTCGTCCTGCTCCTGGGCACGTTCGCCGTCTACTACTTCCTGCCCTGGCGCGCGCGCATCACGCTCGTGCTCGTCGCCAGCTACGTGTTCTACGCCTACTGGGAGCCGTGGTACGCCTACCTGATCGGCTTCACCACCCTCATGGACTACGTGGCCGCGCTGGCCATCCACGGCAGCGAGGACCCGCGCCGGCGCCGGCTGTTCCTGGGCCTGAGCATCGCCGCCAACCTGGGGCTGCTCGGGTACTTCAAGTACACCAACTTCGCCCTGGACACCGTGGACATGCTGCTCGGAGGCGCCGGCCTGCGCATCCCGCACATGGAGATACTGCTGCCCGCCGGCATCTCCTTCTACACGTTCCAGGAGATGAGCTACACCATCGACGTCTACCGCCGGCGGTTCACACCCACCCGGGACCCCATCCTCTTCGCCACCTTCGTCAGCTTCTTCCCCCAGCTGGTGGCGGGGCCCATCGAGCGCGCGGAGCACCTCATCCCCCAGCTGGCGGTGCCCCGGCGGTTCCGTCTGGAGCAGGTCACGAGCGGGATCGGGCTCATCTTCATCGGCCTCTTCAAGAAGCTCTGCCTGGCGGACCGCTTGACTCCCTTCGTCTACACGAAGTTCCAAGGACCGGCGGGCTTCGACGGCTACGAGCTGCTGTTGAGCCTGTGCGCCATGCCGGTCGCGCTCTACCTGGACTTCGGCGCCTATACCGACATCGCGCGCGGAAGTGGACGGATGCTGGGGGTCGAGATCGTCAAGAACTTCGACTTCCCGTTCTCGTCCAAGAACCCCGGCGAGCTGTGGCAGCGCTGGCACATGACCCTCACCGCATGGATGCGCGACTACGTGTTCGTGGCCCTGCCCGGGAATCCCGTCGTCTCGCTGCTGGTCCCGGCCGCCCTCATCGGCCTGTGGCACGGTCCCCACTGGAAGTACGTGCTGTGGGGCATCGCCAACGGCCTGGCCCTGGGCCTCTACGTGCTCTGGCGGATCCATGGCCCGTCCCGCGCGGATCGGCGCCGCCAGCGCCCCCTGCGGATCCTGGGCACCGCCGTCTTCTGGGCCTACACGCTGCTGCTCATGGCGCTCTTCTTCTGCCCGGACGTGCGGACCGCCCTCGTCTACTGGCGGAGCCTCTTCAGCGAGCGCTGGGAGACCTTCGGGCACCCTAGCCTCACGGCCCTCGCGGCCTTCCTGGCCCTGTTCGTCGTGGTGCAGCTCGTGGGCCGCTATGCGGACTGGCGGGGCTGGTGGAGCCGCCTGCCCGGCTGGGCCCAGGGCACGGCCTTCGCCGTCCTCGTCTACCTGGTCGTCTTCGGCGCGGTTCCCGTCGGGGAGCGGTTCGTCTACTACCAGTTCTGAGCGGGACGACCGGTCCGGGCGAGGGCGCACACGTAGTCGCCGCCGGCGGCGCGCAGGAGGCCCACTCGCGCGAAGGCGCGCCCGGATCCGACGGACGAGCGGGCCTGCGAGGTGATGCGAACGACCGCCGTGCCGCGCACGGGATCCAGGCGCCCGATCTCCACCGACTCCGGACCGTCCCGCGGAGCCAGCCGCAGAGCCTTCCAGCAAGCTTCCTTGACGGTCCATCCCACGAGCGCCGCGAGCCGTTCGTCGCCGAGCCGACCGATCAACCTCCGCTCGCGGCGCGAGAAGGCGTACGTCCCCTCCAGCGCGTCGGTGCGCCGGACCCGTTCCAAGTCGATCCCTACCGCCCAGCCGGTCCCTGTCCAGGCACAGGCTGCGGCCAAGCCTTTTGTGTGGCTCACCGAGACCCGGACGCGATCGTCGCCCTGGACGATCGGCTCCCCGCGCGCACCGGTCACGATCTCCACGCCGGGCGAGAGCCTCCGCACCTCGAGGACGAGGCGGAGGGCCTCCCGCGCCGCCAGCCGGCCGAGCGCGAAGTCCCGCCGGCGCGCCTCCGGCCGCCACGATTCCGCCAGGGCCCGCTCGCCGTCCCCGAGCCGTGCCAGCAGCCGCTCCAGCGGCTCGCCCGCGTCGCCGGCGAGCGCGAGCCGCAGGCCGCGCCACCGTGTTAGCATCCCGGGCGCGAAGGAGCCTCCGACCTTGAGCCCCCGTCCCCCCTCCGCCATCCCCGTCGGAATCGACGACATGAACCTGTACGCGAGCACGCTCTCGGTGGACAACGCCGAGGTGGCCGCGGCGCGCGGGACGTCGAAGTACATGGACATCGTCCGCATCCGCAGCCGCTCCATCGCGCCGCTCTACGAGGACCCCGTCACGCTCGCCGTGAACGCCGCCCGCCCCGTCGTCGAGGCGGCGGGACCGGACGCCTTCGAGCTGCTCATCGTGGCCACCGAGTCCGGCTTCGACTACGGAAAGCCCTTGAGCTCGTACGTGCACCGCCACCTGGGCCTGACCAGCCGCTGCCGCAACCTGGAGGCCAAGCACGCCTGCTACGGCGGCACCGCCTCGCTCCAGCTCGCCAGCGCGTGGGTGCGCTCGGAGGCGGCCCCGGGCAAGAAGGCCCTCGTCGTCACCACCGACCTGCCGGGCAACCAGTTCGGCCAGCCCGCCGAGCTGACGCCGGGCACGGGGGCGGTGGCGCTGTCGGTCTCCGCCGAGCCGCGGGTCCTGGCCCTGGACCTGGCCAGCGGATACGCCGCCCGCGAGGTCTACGACACCGCGCGTCCCACCGCCACCGGGCACTGGGTCGACGAGGTCCTGTCGCTGGGCGCCTATCTGGACCTGCTCGAGCTATCCTATGCGCACTACCGGTCGCAGCGCGAGGGCCTGCCGCTCGACGAGGACCTGGACTACCTCGTCTACCACATGCCCCTCGAGAGCCTGGTGCGCAAGGCCCACGAGGTCCTGCTGGGGCAGTCGGGAGCCGAGGCCGCGAACGGCGACGTCGAGCGCAGCTTCCAGCGCATGGTGGCGCCGTCCCTCCGTTACTGCGGGGAGACGGGCAACATCTTCTCGGGCACGGTGTACGCCGGCCTGGCCGCCCTCGTCGACTCCGAGCCCGCGCCGCGGCCGGGGGCCAGGATCGGGATGTACTCCTACGGGTCGGGCTCCTGCGCGGAGTTCTTCGCGGGAACGCTGGGCGGCGCCGCGCGGTCGGTGGTCGGGGCGCGGCGCATCGGCGCGCACTTGGCCAGCCGGCGGAAGCTCTCGTTGTCCGATTACGAGAGAATTGTACTCGAGCGCGAGTCCAAGGCCCTGACCGCCGATTTCACGCCGGAGCGGGAGACGCCCGCGGGCCACTTCGAGGAGGCGTATCGCGGGAGCGGCCTTCTCGTCCTCGAGAGCGTCAAGGACTATTACCGCCGCTACGCGCGGAGCTGACGTCCGGTGGCGCCGAAACTCCATCGCGTGGCCCTTCCCCGTGTCCTCAGCTGGAAGGACGTCGACCGCCTCATCGAGGCCCTGGCATCCGCCCCCGAGGCACGCCTGGTGACGCTGGAGGGCGGGGGCGGCGTCTTCTGCGAGGGCGGCGCCCTCGACGACGCCGAGGAGGCGCGGCCCCGCCGTTTCGCCGCCCTGCTGGCCGCGCTGGAGCGCGACCCGCGGCCGGTGGTGGCCCTTGTGGACGGCGCCGCGCTGGGCGCGGGAGCGGGGCTGGCGGCGGCGGCGGACGTCGTGGTGGCCACGCCGCGCGCCACTTTCGGCCTGCCCGAGACCCTCCTCGGCCTCATCCCGGCGATGGTGTTCCCCGCGCTCGCCCGCCGCATCGGGATCCCGCGCGCGCGCCGGCTGGCGCTCGGCGCGGAGCCGGTCTCCGCCGACGAGGGCTTCCGCATCGGCCTGGTGGACGAGGTGAGCGACGACCTGGAGGCCGCGCTGGCCCGGCACGCCCGGCGCCTCGGCCGGATGGACCCGCACGCGGTGGCGGCCTTCAAGGCGCTCCTGGCCGACCACTTTCCCACTCCGGCGGCCTACGAGGAAGCGGCGGCGGCGCGGCTCCGCGAGCTGATGGCGCGCCCGGAGACGGAGGCCCGCATCCGCCGCTTCCTGTCCGGCCACGCGCCCTGGCCGGACGAGGGCCCCGCGTGAGCGGGCGCGACCTCGAGGGGCGCGCGCTGCTCGTCACGGGCGGGTCGCGCGGCATCGGACGCGCCGTCGTGGAGGCCGCCCTTGCGCGGGGCGCGGACGTGGCCTATTGCAGCCGCGACGGCGCGCACGACCCCGCCCTCGCCGCCGAGGCCTCGAGGCGGTCCCCGGGCCGCAGGCTGGCCGCCTTCCGCGCCGACGTGGCCAGGGAGGCGGACGTCGAGGCCTTCTTCGACGGCGCGCTGGCGGCCCTCGGGCGCGTGGACGCGGTCGTGAGCAACGCGGGCATCAGCCGCGAGGACCTGCTCGTGTCCTGCCTGGCCGAGACCTGGGACGAGCTGCTGGCCACGAACCTGACGGGGGCCTTCCTGGTCTCCCGGCGCGCGGTGCGCGAGCTCGTGGCCCGGGGCGGGGGCAGCCTCGTGTTCATGGGCTCGCTGCAGCAGTACGGGGCCCCGCGCGGGGCCTCCGCCTACGCCGCGGCCAAGGGCGGGATGACCGGCCTCATGCAGGCCATCGCCTGGGAGCACGGCGCGGACGGCGTCCGCACGAACCAGGTGGCCGCGGGCTACGTGGAGACGGAGATGACCCGCCACCTGCCGGAGTTCGCGCGCCAGCGCTTCGTGGAGTCGAGCCCGATGAAGCGGCTTCCAACCACCGAGGAGATCGCGTCGATGATCCTGTTCCTCTGCTCCGCGCGGTCGGCGGGGATCAACGGCCAGACCCTCCACGCCGCGGGCGGGATAAGGGAGATGTTCCTGTGACCGCGGCCATCGGGCGGGAGCCCGCCGGGGAGGGCATCGTCTCCCTCCGCCTGGCGTCCGACGAGGCCCCCTACATCGAGGCCGGCTTCAAGGACCGCCTCGCGGCGGCGGTGGCGGCGGTGAAGGACGACGCTTCGGTGCGCGTGGTCCTGCTCGAGGGAGGCGCCCGCTACTTCTGCGCGGGGGCCAGCCGGGAGTCGCTGTTGCGCCCGGACGCGGGGCGCGAGGTGCCGCGGTACGCGGCCGAGCTGCCGCTGCTCGTGCTGGACATCCCCGTGCCCACCATCGCGGTCATGAGCGGCCACGCCATCGGCGGAGGCTTCGCCCTGGGGCTCCTGTCCGACCTGCCGCTGGTGGCCGAGGAGGGGCTCTACGGCATGAACTTCATGGCCCTCGGCTTCACGCCGGGGATGGGCTCGACCGTGTTGCTGGAAGACGCGCTCGGGGCGCGCCTGGCCCGCGAGCTGCTCTTCACGGGCCGCCTGGTGAAGGGCCGCGAGCTCGAGGCCGCCGGGTTCCCCGGGGTCGCGCCCCGGGCCGACCTCCGGCGCCGCGCCCTCGACCTCGCCCGGGAGGTCGCGGCCGCCCCGCGCGAGGCCCTAGTGGCCCTCAAGTCGATGCTCGCGGGACGACGCCGCGAGCGCCTGCAGCGCGCGGTGGAAGAGGAGCGGCGGAGCCACGAGGCCCTCTTCGCCCTGGGCGGAACCGCCCGCCTCATCGCCGAGCGCTACGCCGAAGTCCCGGCGAGGGAGACCGAGCGGTGATCCCCGTGGCCCTCGACGCCTCCACGGTGCTCGTCACCGGAGGGACGCGCGGCCTGGGCAAGGCCATCGGGATGGAGTTCGCCCGCGCCGGGGCGGCCGTGTTCCTCACCCACCGCTGGGGCACCGCGAGCGAGCCGGAGCTTCTGGCCGAGTTCGCGGCGGCGGGGCTCCCGGCCCCGCACGTGGTGGAGAGCGACGTCAGCGACCGCAAGGCGGTCCTGGACCTGATGGGGACGGTCAAGGAGCGCACCGGCCGCCTCGACGTGGTCGTGAGCAACGTGGCCTTCGCGAAGATCGTCAAGGACGTCTCCGACCTCAAGAAGGCCGCCCTCGACCTCTCGCTGGCCTACTCGGCCTGGCCCCTGGTGGATCACGTGCAAGCGGCGCGCGAGGTCCTGGGCCGGTTCCCGAGGTACGTGATCGCCATATCGAGCGACGGCCCCGACGTCTGCCATCCCGGGTACGACCTCGCGGGGGCCTCGAAGGCCGTCCTGGAGACGCTCTGCCGGTACCTCGCGCTGCGCCTGCGCGCGGAGGGCGTCCGCGTCAACGCCGTGCGGCCCGGTCTCCTGGACACCGCCAGCTCCCGCGCGACGGCGGGCGACGCCGCCATCGAGGCGGTCCAGCAGCGTGCCCCGGGCGCGGTGCAGGACCC
>Ga0214472_10004616_pt1 | contig 14533 bp, 11 predicted proteins | sample RVTome_6_FD_207662 | JGI IMG/M metagenome (GOLD analysis project Ga0214472, IMG submission 207662) | Soil microbial communities from uranium-contaminated site in the Upper Colorado River Basin, Wyoming, United States - RVT140D175 | ecosystem: Environmental > Terrestrial > Soil > Contaminated >...
ATGCCTTCGAGTGCGCGCAACAGCTCCTGCTTGGGCTCGAGCTGCTCGATGATGGCCTCGATCACCACGTGGCAGGGGGCGAAGGCCTTGAGCGCGTCGACGGTTTCGATGCGCGCGAGCGTCGCGTCGGCCTCGGCCTGATGCACGCGGCCCTTCTCGACGAGCCTCGCGAGCGCCTGTGCGATCGAGTCCTTGGCTTTTTGCGCCGCGCCGGGCTGCGCGTCGTACACGAGCGTACGCACGCCGCACTGCGCGAGCACCTGCACGATGCCGCGCCCCATCGTGCCGCTGCCGGCCACGCCGGCGGTGAGGTCATTGCGGTGGATAGCGAGCATGGATGGACGATTGGGGGAAGGCTCCCCGAATTCTAACCGCCCTCGCCACACGCCTTCCCGCGTCCCGCGAAACGCAGTCGCGATCCCAGTTTTCTCGGGCGGACCGGCCGGGGCGCGTCGGGCCTCAGAAACAGGCTGCGCAACATGACGCAACAGCTATAATCCTCCGAAAATCGGTCATCGATGCGGGAGACCAGGAAAAAGGCGTGCGGTCATCGTGCGCCTGCGCTTGCCGGAGAGGCAGGACGGTTCGGCAGAGGATCGGCGAGAGGAGGGCGACCATGAAGTACGAGAAGATTCTCCTGGCGTACAACGGATCGCACGAAGGCAGGCGGGCACTTCTCGAATGTGCCGAGCTGGCCAACTTCCTGAAGGCCGAAACGCACCTGCTGGCGGTGGCCAGCATGCCGCCCAGCCTGTTCCTCACCGAGGGCTTCGTGCCCGAGGAACTGCTCGAAGAGGAGAAGAAGCGCACCCAGCACGTCCTCGACGAAGGCATCCGGACGCTGCGCGAGCGCGGCTTCAACGCCACTGGTCACCTCGCGGTGGGCGAGCCGGTCGAGGAGATCTGCCGCCAGGCGAAAGCGCTGAGCGTCGACCTGATCGTGATCGGGCACAACCAGAATACGTCTTTTGCGGCGCGCTGGTGGAAGGGCTCCGTGGGGGCCTCGCTGCTCGATTACGCGCCCTGCAGCATCCTCATCTCGCTCACCAAGGGCCAGGCGAAGTAGCGGTACCAGACGCCGCGCGCGCCGGATCCCGGCGTCGCAATCGATTTCGAACCAGATGGCGCTCCGGTCGGTCGCCGGCCGGTAAAATGGCCGCAGCCGCGCTGCGGCGACGGCATTGTCATTCGAATCACGGGACTCCCATGCAGACGCTGAAAGGACGCCTCGAAGACGAGCGCATGCTTACCGGCCGCGGGCGCTACGTTTCGGACTGGAATCTTTCGAACCAGGCCTACGCGCATTTCCTGCGCTCGGACCATGCGCACGCGACGATCGTCTCGATCGACGCCAGCGCGGCGCTTGCGCATCCCGGAGTGCTCGCAGTGCTCACCGGCGAGGACGTGGAGCGCGCCGGCTACAAGTCGCTGCCCGCAGCGTTGCCGGCGAAGGGGCGCGGCGGCATGGAGCTGATCAACCCGGGCCGCCCGGCGCTTGCACAGGGGCGCGTGCGCTTCGCCGGCGACGCCGTGGCGATCGTGGTGGCAGACAGTGCTGCCGCGGCGCAGGACGCCGCCGAGCTGGTCGCGGTCGAATACGAGAGCCTGCCGGCAGTCGTGTCGGCGCTCGATGCGCTCGCGCCCGGCGCGCCGCTCGTGCACGAGGACGTGCCCGGCAACGTGGTGATGGATTACGAGACCGGCGACGAGGTCGCCACGCGCGCCGCATTCGCCAGGGCGGCCAAGACGGTGAAACTCACCGTCGACAATACACGCGTCGTCGGCAACCCGATGGAGCCGCGCGCCTGCCTCGCGGCCTACGATGCGGCCGGCGGCATGTACCACCTGTACGCCTGCACTCAGGGCGCGCCGACCATGCGTGGACAGCTCTCGGCGGTGCTCGGCGTGCCGCCCGAGAAGATCCGCGTCATCGCCGAGGAAGTGGGCGGCGGCTTCGGCGTGCGCTTCAACCTGTACCCTGAATACTGCGCCGCGCTGCTCGCGGCGAAGACGCTCGACCGCCCGGTGAAGTGGGTCGGAACGCGCTCCGAAGTGTTCCTCGCCGACGAGCAGGCACGCGACGTCGCGAGCCGGAGCGAGCTCGCGCTCGACGAATCCGGACGCATCATCGGCATGCGCTTTGACCTGGTCTCGAACCTCGGCGCCTATCTCGCGCCCACCGGGCCGTTCGTCAACACGATCGCAGTGGTCAACTGCCTGTCCGGCGTGTACGACGTCAAGGCGGCGGCCTACGCGCGCATCCGGCTCGCGCTCACGAATACCGCGCCGCTTGCCGCCTATCGGGGCGCTGGTCGTCCGGTGATGTCGTACGCACTCGAGCGCGTGGTGGATCAGGCAGCAGTCGAGCTGAAGATGGATCCGGCCGAGCTTCGCCGCCGCAGCTTGATCCCGAAGAACGCGTTCCCCTACAAGATCGCCTCGGGCTTCGAGTACGACTGCGGCGATTTCGAGGGCGTGCTGGACGACGCGCTCAAGGCCGCCGACTGGCAGGGCTTCGAGAAGCGTCGCGCCGAGAGCGCGCAGCGCGAACGCCTGCGCGGGCGCGGCATGGCGACGTTCATCGAGTCGACCGGCGCGGGCTTTGCGCCCAAGGACCAGGTCGAGGTGCGCTGGGACGGCGACGGCGGACTGACCCTGTATGGTCCGACGCATAGCCATGGCCAGGGGCACGAGACGACCTACGCGCAGATTGTCTCCGCCGTACTCGGCGTGCCGATGGAGTCGGTGCGACTGCGCACCGCGGGCGCGGATTTCTACCTGGTCGGCAATGCGACCGGCGGCTCGCGCTCGCTCCTCGCGGTGGGCAGCATCATGCAGCTCGCCGCGCACGAAGTGGTGAAGAAGGGCCTGAAGCTCGCCGCCGACGAGCTCGAGGCGGCCGAGGCCGACATCGAGTTCCGCGCCGGCCGCTACCGCATCAAGGGCACCGACCGCAGCGTGACGCTGCTCGCGCTGGCGAAGCAGTTCGCCGGCGCCACGCCGCACCCGCTCGACGTGCAGTACGAAAACAAATTCGGCTCGACCTACCCGAACGGCTGCCATATCGCCGAGGTGGAGATCGCTCCCGAAACCGGGGATGCGGAGATCGTTTCCTACGTTGCCTGCGACGACGCCGGCAATATCATCAACCACCAGATCGTCGAAGGGCAGGTGCAAGGCGGCGTGACCCAGGGCGCGGGACAGGTGTTCGGCGAGCTCGCGGTCTACGACCGCGAGAGCGGGCAGCTGCTCACCGGGAGCTTCATGGACTACGCCATGCCGCGGGCGGTGCTGGTGAACGGCCTCAAGCTCGTCGAGCACCCGGTACCGACGGCGACCAACCCGCTCGGTGCCAAGGGCGTGGGCGAGGCGGGCGTCACGGGCTCGATGCCGGCGCTGATGAACGCGGTGATGGACGCGCTGCGCACCGCCGGGGTGACCCATTTCGACATGCCGGCGAGCCCGCACCGGTTATGGCAGGCGATCAGCGCCGCCAAGGCCGGAGACCCACGCGCGCTGGCAATCGTGGATCTGCCCGCCGCGCAGTAGCCGGTTGCGCCGCGCGTCCGGGCAACGCCTGCCGCGACGCCTGCGCGATGCTGGCGTACCTCGCCGACGTCGTCGTGCTTCGCTCGGACTGGCTCGAAGCGCGTGGCGCCGAGGACGCGGCGCTGGCCGCGCAGCGCCGGGCAATGCTAGATTCACCCCTGTGCGCCAGGCCGTGGCGCGCGGCCGGGCGGTCCGCCGGCGGCCGATCCACAAGGGGATGCAATGAACGAATTGGGCAACGCCATTGCCAGCGTTTCGTCCGCTGTCGTGCAGAGCCTGGTGCAGTACCTGCCTGAGCACGGCGCGCGCGGCCGCGTTGGCGGGCGGCGCGGCGGCGCAGGGCCTACGCCTCGACCATTCGCCGCAATTCGGCCGCATTGCGCGCCGCGTAGCCTCGGTCATCGTTGTCGAAATAGCAGTACACGTCCTTGCGCTCGGCCTTCCAGTCCGCGATCGCCTTGGCCCGGTCCTCGAGCGCACGGCGGCAATAGCACCCGCGATACGGCCCGTCGGGGCCGTGCAAGCGCAGGTAAACGAAGTCCGCGGTGACGATCGGCGGACTCTGGTATCGGTCGAGGTCGTAGATGCATAGCGCGGCGTTGTGGCGCTCGAGCAGTGCGAAGATTTCGTCGTCGAACCAGCTCGGGTCGCGAAACTCGAAGGCGACCCGGTGGCGCCGCCCGACGGCGTGCAGGAAGCGCTCGAGCCGCTGTGCGTCCCTGCGCCAGCGTGGCGGCAGCTGGAACAGCAGCGGTCCGAGCCGCCTGCCCAGAGTCTCGACGCGCCGGATGAATGGGGGTATGGTTTTCCTCGGGTCGCGCAGTTTTTTCATGTGTGTGATGGAGCGGCTCGCCTTGACGGCAAACACGAAATCCATGGGCACCTGTTCTCGCCAGCCACGCAGCGTGTCGGCTCCCGGGAGCCGGTAGAAGCTGTTATTGATTTCGACCGTGCGAAAACGCCGGGCATAGTGACGCAGCCAGGCTCGGGCGGGCAGGCCCGGGGGGTAAACGAGGCCCTTCCAGTGCGGGTAGGACCAGCCGGAAGTACCGATATGCACCAAGGCTCTTCGCCGCGCCTGGGACGCGTCAACAGTCATTTTATTGATGATCCCCCGCGATGCGCGCCGACAGCGTGATCTGTATCAAAGCCGCGTCGTGGAGAGGACGGTAACTTAGTCGCGGAACGCAGGCGCTCAATAGCCGGTTGCGAGACCGGCGCGAGTCGCTAAACAACCCGTCGCATGCTGAAAGAGGAGGAAACATGGCCAGGGTCTGGGTGCTTGTGGCGGACAGCACGGTGGCGCGCATCTTCTCGGCGGCAAGCCCGATCGGGCCGCTGGAGGAGCTGGAGACGATGAGCCACCCGGAGGGGCGCTTGCGCGAGCAGGACCTCGTGACCGACCACAGTGGGCGCACCTTCGACAGCGCGGGCCATGGACGCCATGGCAAGGAGCCGCAGATCAGTCACAAGACCCAGGGGGTGATCCGCTTCGCGGGTGATGTCGCGAGCCGCCTCGAATCGGGACGCAATCAGGGTGAATACGACGCCGTCGCGCTGGTAGCCGAGCCGAGCTTTCTCGGGATGCTGCGCGACAAGCTGAGCACGCACACTCGCTCCCGGGTGCAGCTCGAGATCGGCAAGAATCTGACGCGACTGGAAGCACGCGACATCCGCAAGCATCTGCCCGAGCGCCTGTACTCGACGCTGGCGACCAACGCGCGCTGAGCGTGCAGCCTACGCGAGCAGGCGGTCGTACTCCTTGCGGATCACACCGTGGCCTTCGCAGCCGCGCGCTTCCAGTCCGGCGCGCTCAAGGTTGGTGACGCGACCGCGCGTGTAGCGGATCGGGCCGGCGTCCGTCAGGCGGTCGGCGGCGTGGTTCACGCCTTCGCGGCGGGCGCCGAGCATCGTGCCAATCACCTCTTGGGTCACGTTCAGCTCGTCGCGCCGCGTCAGATCCTGCGCAAACAGCAGCCAGCGGCACAGCCGCTGTTCGATGGAATGCACGCGGTTGCAGATCGAGCGCTGCACCAGTTGCGTGATGAACGCCTGTGTGAAGCGCAGCACCTGCGCCTGAAATACGCTGCACTGCTGGAACATGTCCTTGACGAGCTGCGCCGGGACGCGTGCCGCGCGCCCCGAGGTCTGCACCATCGCCTCGCCCGGCATGCTCTCGCCGCCCAGGAACGGGGCGAGGCCGAGCGCGCCCTCATTGCCGATCATGCCGACTTCGGCCGTAGCCCCGTCGTAGGTCGAGCAAAGCAGCGACACCGCGCAGTCCTCCGGGAAATAAACGTGGCTCGGCCGCGCCTCGCTTTCGATGATGACCATGCCCGCTTCGAGGCGAACATGCTCGAGACGGGGGTACTGATGGCGGCAGCTCTCGGTCGCCAGAATCTCGAGCAGCCGGTTGCCCACGGGTCGTTGAGCGGGCACGAAGCGCTTGCGCCCCCGGGTTTGCGGCAATGCACTATTCGAGGGTGTCCTCATGGGCGTTAGACCTCGATGGGCTGGGTTCTCTTACGTCCTAATGACTGCGGCGCGCACTCATAGCGCTGTTTCGCCGCATGGAAACGACGTTTTCTTCAAATCTGTGTGATGGCGCACATACTTCCCGGTCGCCTGCGGCGCATGATCCAAGCAGGTTGAACCCTGGTTGCGAAGACCAGGCGCCTCTCAGACCTGCGCCGAACGTTTTCGCCTCCTCGTGTCCCGGCCTGCCCGTCGGCCGCCGCCCGTCCTCCCAACCGGGCGCAGCCGATGGGCCAACACGAAGCGTCCGTGCCACGGGGTACGGGCGCTTTTTTTTGGCCTCGCGGGCGACCTGCTCCAGCGTGATAAATTGGGCGATCCATGCTGGAGGTCCGTTCCGATGCGCAAGGTCGGGTGGCTCAGACTGTCCGTCGGCGTCGTACTGGTGCTGGCGCTCTTTGTCACGTACTGGGTGCTACGCGAAACCGAAGCGCTGACGATTCTGCTCGATGGCGCGGCGCTGCGCGAGCGCATTGCGCAACTCGGATCGTGGGGACCCGCCGCGGTGGTGGCTCTGATGACGCTTGCGATTCTCGTCAGTCCGATCCCGAGCGCGCCGATCGCCATGGCCGCGGGCGCGGCCTACGGTCACTGGTGGGGCACGCTGTACGTGCTCGTCGGCGCCGAAGCCGGCGCGATCGCCGCCTTCGGCATCGCGCGCCTGCTCGGACGAGCGGCCTTGCACCGCTGGTTCGGCGAGCGGCTGAACGTCGGCTTGATCGGCTCGCAGAACGCGCTCACCGCCATCGTCTTCGTCACTCGGCTGCTGCCCTTCATCTCGTTCGACATCGTCAGCTACGCCGCGGGGCTCACGGTACTGAAATTCTGGCGCTTCGCGATGGCGACGCTTGCGGGGATTGTCCCGGCGAGCTTCTTGCTCGCGCACTTCGGCGGGGAGCTCATCACCGGCGAGGCCGACCGCATCATGACCGCAGTGCTGCTGCTCGGTCTCATCACCGGCGTGCCGATTCTGGTCAAGGTCATGCGCGATCGCCTGCGCCGGCCGCCTGGGTGAGCGCCCGAGCAAGATTGTTCTTCTTTGCGGCGCGCGCTTCGCGCAGAATGGCGGGCTCGACCCAACGCGCCGAACGACTACGATGCCGCTTGTCCAGATGGCCCAGGTCTCGCTTGCCTATGGCCACGCGCCGTTGCTCGATCGCGTCGACCTGGTCATCGAATCGGGCACGCGGGTCGGCCTGATCGGGCGCAATGGGTCCGGGAAGTCGAGCCTCCTGAAGCTGATCGCGGGCGAGGTCAGTCCGGATGACGGAACGCTTCGGCGCTCGTCGGAGCTCAAGCTCGCGATCGTGCCCCAGGAGCCTGACTTCAGCGAAGGCAAGACCGTCTTCGAAGTGGTCGCGGAGGGGCTGGGCGCGGCGAAGCGCCTGCTCCTCGATTTCCACGCGGCCGCGCATGCGCTTGCGGAGGCGCCAGAGCAAGCGCATCTGCTCGAGGAGCTGCACAGGCTGCAGGAGGCGCTCGAGGCGGGCAAGGGCTGGAGTCTGCACCACAAGGTGGAGACGACCGTCAGCCGCCTGCAACTTGACGCCGATCGCCCGGTCGCCGAGCTTTCCGGAGGGATGAAGAAGCGCGTGGCGCTCGCGCGCGCGCTGGTGCTCGAACCCGATCTGCTGCTGCTCGACGAGCCGACCAATCACCTTGACCTCGCGGGCATCGAATGGCTGGAAGACACGCTCGCCGCCTTTCCCGGCAGCGTGCTCTGCGTGACGCACGATCGCCGCTTTCTCGACGATATCGCCAAGGAGATTCTCGAGCTCGACCGCGGCCGGCTCACGCGCTACGAAGGCAACTTCCGCGCGTACCAGGCGCTCAAGGCCGCGGCGCTCGAGGCCGAGGTGACGCGGAACCGCAAGTCCGACAAGGTGCTCGCGCAGGAAGAGGCCTGGATTCGCAAGGGGATCGAGGCGCGCCGCACGCGCAATGAAGGCCGCGTGCGTCGGCTCGAGACGCTGCGCCGCGAGCGTGCTGCGCGCCGCGAGCGCATCGGTCGCATCGAGCTTGCGCTGGCCGAAGGCCAGCGCTCGGGAAAGCTCGTTGCCGAGCTGAGCAACGTGGCGCTGGCTTACGGTGAACACGCCGTGGTGCGCGACTTCTCCTGCCGCATCTTGCGCGGCGACAAGGTCGGCCTGATCGGCCCGAATGGCAGCGGCAAGACCACGCTCCTGAGGTTGATCCTCGGTGAGCTCAAGCCCGATGGGGGCTCGGTGCGTCTGGGCAGCAAGCTCGCCGTGGCCTACTTCGACCAATTCCGCGCCGCGCTCGACGAGGAGGCGACGCTTGCCGACACCATCAACCCCGGTGCCGACTTCGTCGAGATCGGCGGCGTGCGCAAGCACGTCATCAGCTACCTTGGAGATTTTCTTTTCTCGCCGGAGCGCTCGCGCGCGCCGGTCAAGTCGCTCTCGGGCGGCGAGCGCAACCGGCTCTTGCTCGCACGCCTGTTCAGCCGCCCGGCCAACGTGCTGGTGCTGGACGAGCCGACCAACGACCTGGACATCGAGACGCTTGAGCTGCTCGAGGATCTGCTGCAGGATTACCGGGGCACGATTTTCCTGGTGAGCCACGATCGCGAGTTTCTCGACAACGTGGTGACGCAGACCATTGCCAGCGAAGGCGAGGGCCGGTGGAAGGAGTACGTGGGCGGCTACAGCGACTGGCGGCGGGCGAGGGGTGCTGGCGCGCCAGCGGCGAAGCCGGTCGACGCGAACACGCCAGCCGAGGCGCTCGTTGCGGCGGCCAGGGCGCCGCGCGCAGCGGGCAGTGCGAAACTCAGCTACAAGGAAACCCGCGAGCTCGCCGGGCTGCCTTCGAAGGTCGAGGCGCTCGAGAAGGAGCAGGGCGAGATCAGCGCCAGGCTCGCCGACGCGACGCTCTATCGCGCCGATCCCGCGCAGGTGAAGGCGCTGCAGGCGCGCTACGCCGAGATCGAGGACGCGCTGACCGGGGCGCTGGTGCGTTGGGAAGAGCTTGGGGCAAGGCAGTAGGGCAGTCTCCTGCTGGCGACGACCTAATCGAGCGAACGACGCAACGACATTGCGGAGAGGGGCGTCGTCGCGACGTCCCCGGACGGCAGCTTGCCCGCATCGCTTCGCCCGAACGCAGGCTGCGGCGGGGCTCGGCGGGATGAGCGCCGGCCAGACAGCGCGAGCGACCGGGGGGAATGAGGAAAGCATGAGCGACAAGAGCCAGTTCAGACTGCTCGGCCAGCGGCGCTTCGGGCCGTTCTTCTGGACGCAGTTCTTCGGCGCGTTCAACGACAACGTGCTCAAGAACGCGCTGGTGATCCTGGTCACCTACCAGGCTGCACGCTTCGCGGCCGAAGGTTCGGTGTTTGCCGGCATGCCAAGCGGCGTGCTCGTCAACTTCGCGGCCGGGCTGTTCATTCTGCCTTTCTTTCTTTTTTCGGCGACCGCCGGGCAGATTGCCGACAAGTACGAAAAGTCCGGCCTCATCCGCCTCACCAAGGCGCTTGAGATCGGCATTATGGCGCTCGCCGCCTGGGGCTTCGTCACCGGCAGCCTCGCGCTGCTTCTTGCAGTGCTCTTTCTCATGGGCCTGCAGTCGACGATTTTCGGCCCGGTGAAGTACGCCATCCTGCCGCAGACCTTGGACCACACCGAGCTCGTCGGCGGCAACGCGCTCATCGAATCCGGGACCTTTGTCGCGATTCTCCTTGGCACGATCACGGGCGGCTATCTCGCCTCCCTGCCCGGCACCGGAGCATTTGCGGCCGCTGCGGGCGGGCTCGTCGTGGCGCTGCTCGGCTTCGCGGTGAGCTGGTTCGTGCCGCGCACCGCGGCCGCGGATCCGGGCCTGCGCATCGACTGGAACCCCGCGCGCGAGACCTGGCGCAATTTCAGCTCGATTCGCGGACAGCGCACGGTGTTCCTGTCGATCCTCGGCATTTCCTGGTTCTGGCTCTATGGGGCGCTGTTCCTGTCCCAGTTTCCCGAATACGCGAAAACCGTGCTGCGGGGCGGCGAGACGAGCGTCACCGCGCTGCTTGCGATCTTCTCGATCGGCATCGGGCTCGGTTCGCTGCTGTGCGAACGGCTTTCGGGTCACAAGATCGAGATCGGCCTGGTGCCGTTCGGCTCGATCGGACTGACGCTCTTCGGGGTCGATTTCTATTTCGCCTCGCAGGCGCTGCTCGGAGGCGCGCTGCCTTCCGTATGGGCGCTGTTCACGGAATGGCGCAATCTCCGCGTGACGCTCGACCTGCTGTTGATGGGCGGTTTCGGCGGCTTTTACATCGTACCGCTCTATGCGCTCATCCAGAGCCGCACCGAGCTGAGCCACGTCTCGCGCGTGGTCGCTGCCAACAACATCCTCAACGCCCTGTTCATGGTGATCGGCGCAGTCGCGGCGATCATCATGATCCAGATCGGCTTCAGCGTGACGCAGATCCTGCTCGCCGCCGCCGTGCTGAATGCGGCTGTCGCGGTTTACATCTACAACCTGGTGCCGGAGTTCCTGATGCGCTTCATGGCGTGGCTGGTGATCCACTCCGTGTATCGGCTACAGAAATCCGGGATTGAGCGTATCCCCGAGGAGGGACCAGCCGTCTTGGTCTGCAATCACGTCTCCTATGTTGATGCGATGGTGATTGCGGCGGCGTGCCGTCGGCCGATTCGTTGGGTGATGGATCATCGCGTCTTCAAGGTGCCACTCCTGAGCTTTTTCTTCCGCACGGTGCGCGCGATCCCGATCGCGCCGGCAAAGGAAGACCCGCAAACGCTCGAGCGCGCGTACGACGAGATCGCGCGCGCACTCGATGCGGGCGAGCTGGTTGGGCTGTTTCCCGAGGGCCGGCTGACTTCGGACGGCGAGATGGCCGAGTTCCGGGGAGGAATCCGACGCATCCTTGAGCGCACGCCGGTTCCCGTTGTGCCGATGGCGCTCTCCGGGCTATGGCAAAGCCTGTTCGCGCGCAATCGCGACAAGCTGCGTCACCTCGGCCGGCTGTTTCCAAAGATCCGCCTCGCGGTGGGCGAGGCGCTCGAGCCTTCGAGCGCGACCTCCGACGGGCTGTACGCCGCGGTGTCGCACCTGCGCGGCGACTGGAGGTAGGCCATGTGGTTCGCGGGCACGGTGATTGGTGGCCTGATCGCTGCTTCGTCCGGCCGCGCCGACGAGTAGATGGTGGAGGCGGCGGGAATCGAACCCGCGTCCGTAAGCCCTCTGCAGTCAGGACTACATGCTTAGCCAGGTCTTTTGGGTCTCGCCTCGCGCCCGCCAACCGGCAGGCTAGCGCTTGGCCAGCCGCTTCGACGGATCCGCACGGCCAAGCGGCCAGACCGCGCAGAGAGGCTGATGTGAATGGCGCTGCACCCCTTGCGGGGCCTAGCCCATCAGCAGGCTAGTGCAGCGTCTCGCGGGTGTTAGGCCGCGAGAGCGAAACGCTCGTCGTTGGCGTCTAGTTGCGTTCCAGTGGTTTTACGAGGTGACTGGTCCTCGGCATGCCCTGCGCTGCTTCGCGACCCACGTCGAAACCAAGTCGCCCCCAAACAGCACTTGCTGGTTCAATTCACGACACATTGTCTCATGTATGGTCGGGGCGGGCGCATTCAAGGGGGTGAATGCGCGGCCCACTCTTCGCGAAAAGTTCGCCCCCGGGCGACCGATCAGGGCATCGGCATGCCCGGACGCGGTTCGCCAATCGGTATCTTTGGCGAAATCGACCTCCGCAACCCGGTTTTCAGACTCGTGTCCACGCGGCGGGAAGACGCCGACCACACCGACAAGTATGAGGCGAGGGTACTTCGTGCTGCGACCAACGCGAACCGCCGAGAAAACGGAACGGCCCGCGCTTGGCGGGCCGCCCGTTGGACTAACTTCCGATATCCGGCACGTGCCCTTGCGTCAGGCTCCGCGTTGGCGCGGCCCGAAAGTGCGCAGATGGAAGCGACCGTCCTTGTTGAACAACCACGTTTCCGTGATCTCCACAACGCCGTCATTCAACCATTCCTGGGGCGGCACAGGCAGGGTCTCGGCCCTTGCCAAGCTCGCGCGAGCAATGCGGTCAGCCTCCTTTTCGGGCGTCCTCAGGGTGCGCACGTTGCGTATCTTGCCAGAGGCATCGACTTCGAACTGAAGCACTACCACCGCACGTAGGAGCGGCTGAAGGTCTCCGGTGACCGTTTGGCCGGCATTGGCCTCGAAGATGCGCTTGCAGAGAGCGATCTTGTATTGCTCCATCGACTTGTACGGCGAAGCGACACGGGGTTTCGCCTTCGCCACAGCCGGCGGAGGCGGGGGCGGCGGCGTGGGAGTAACTTTGGCGACCGGCGGCGGCGGCGGCGGTGGAGTCGGAGCAGTCGGCTCCGGAACGGTCGTGCACGAGGCCGCAACGACGCCCGACAGTGCTACGAGAACAGCACGAAGCCCAAGTTTGACACGCATGAGCATCAACTCCTCGATCGCGTAAGAATGCGACGGCCATTTATACCGTCACTCGTCTCAAGGGCGAAAGGAGAAACGTCACGAGGTACATGGGCCGGCGGTGATACTTCACGGTCAGCGCCATTCAGGTAAGCGGTCCCTAGTGGCGTAGCGGACATGTCGTCGGCGCGATATGCGGTGGGCCATCTTGCCCGATGTGCGGTCGTTGAGCATAACGCAAGACGCAACGCACCCTCGAACGGATGGCGCGCAGCGCACGTCGCGCCAAAGCTCATCCAGGTAATCAAAAGAATTCCGTTGCGCGCGCGGGGCGGCCACATCGGCCATCGCGTCAAGAATCCGCTTTCGCAGGAGCGAGCGCTCGGCGATCGCCCGTGGGTGTGAAAAAGTGTGTTTGAGTTCAGGATCTTCAAGCGTAGCCTGAGCGCGCATTCGATGTGGTTGCAACGCCAGGAGATGTGAATGAAGAGATATGCGTTGGTCATTCCCTTGGTGGTCGCGCTCGGCGGTTGTGCCACGATGTCCGACGCCTGGGACAGCAGCAAGAGTTGGATCGCCGGATTCGGGGTCCCGGTGAAGAGCGATGGCGACGTGCTCGTCAACAGCGACGGTATGACGCTTTACACCTTCGATCGCGACCCTGTCGGTGGGGGAAAGAGCCTGTGCAACAGGCAGTGCGCTGCGAGTTGGCCGCCGCTGATGGCCAGAGAGGATGCCAGGGCTTCGGGCGACTACAACGTCATCAGGCGCAGCGACGGGGCGAAGCAGTGGGCCTATAAGGGCAAGCCGCTTTACCTGTGGGTCAAGGACACGAAACCGGGCGACAAGTCGGGTGACGGCCTAAACAAAGTCTGGCATGTCGCGCAGCCATAAGGTTGCTCGCCACGCACTATGACGCGCCAGCGCCGGGCGATACGTCGGGACTAGAAATCGCGGCGCGATGCGATTGCGGCGCCGCCGGCGAGACCCGGCGACGGGCCATCACCGGTGGCGCCGCGAGCGACGCGGTTACTCCTGGCTGTAGAGGATGTCGCTGCGCCGGTGCGCCGCCCACACGGCCTCGTCATGGCCGGCGGTCTTGGGTTTTTCCTCTCCCCAGCTGATCGCTTCAACGCGCTGGTCGGGAATTCCCAACAGTTGAATTGCCCTCTTCACGCTGTCAGCACGCCGCTGACCGAGCGCGAGGTTGTACTCCCGGCTTCCGCGTTCGTCGGCGTTGCCTTCGATTCGTAGCACCGCCGAATCGTGGTTGCGCAAATAAGCGGCATGCGCCTCGACGATCGGCCGGTATTCGGCTTTGATGTCGTATTGATCGAAATCATAATAAACACTGCGCTTGGCCAATATGCTGTTGGGATCGTGCAGTGGATTCGCCGCAACACGCCCCGGTGCCACCGCCATCGTGCCCGGCTGAGATCCCGTTCGCGGCGTCGCGGTGGTCGCCGACGACGCGGATGCCGACGCCGAGGAGGACGGCTGCTTGACTTGCTCGCTTGCGCAGCCGCCGATCAGCACGAAAAGCGATGTGGCAAAGGATGCTGCATAGGTCTTGGTGGTCATGGCATTACCTATCATGAGTAATTAAGGCTAAACACAGGGGCGTCGCCAATGCAACCCCCCTGTTGAAAAAATATAACCGATTAGCAAGCTCTTGTGAGGATCTATTGGAAAAAACTGAGCAATTCTTGGCACTTCGCTGTTCGTTCCCGGCCGCGCTGGGGACGAAACCGCACCGGATCCCCGCCGGTGCGCAAGCCATCAGTGCAACGAACCGCTCTTAGCGATGGATGCTGTGTGATCTCAAGTGACGAAGAACGGCAACGCAATCGTCAGTTCTCGTTTACAGGCGCTACATGGCGCATCGAGAATGTCTGACGATTGCCGCGAATGATGGCATCGCGCCGAGCGACTCGCACGACAGGCCGCGTGCCAGTCAAGATATTCTTGGCAACGACGTGCAAGGGAACGTCATCGCTGCCTACACGCTTCGATGGACTTGGCAATCAGCCGGTGATTGCTTCTTGGT